>OLLG01000130.1_pt1 | contig 58603 bp, 81 predicted proteins | sample 1604461 | NCBI WGS metagenome assembly OLLG01 (sample SAMEA104055714, study PRJEB20765) | soil metagenome | isolation source: soil
TCGAGGACGAACCCGACGCCGAATTCATCGCACCAGCTGTCACCGAACTGGCCACAGGCCCAGTGCTGGATCGCCTCGACGCGGAGGCCTCGGTTCGGACCGGCCTCGCGGACGTAGAGGAATTGACGCGCGATCGCGACCGGATCGTAGATCATGCGCGCGGTCATCGGCACCCCGTCTCAACCTTGGGGCCGCACACGATCTGTCGCACGCGACGGTTCGTTTCGGCAGCCAGGGAGTCGATACGGGCCAACCGCTCCTGTATCTGCGCGAACTGACTTTTGACGTCAGCCGTGTTGGCTTTGTTGTTCCACGCCGCGGTGAGGATGGCGGCGCCGATCGTGATCGCGATCCCGAGGCCCACGCGGGCCAGGATGCCACGCTGCGGCGGGTGGAACGGGTACACCCGCGCGCTGAGCGCGGTCTCGTGTTGCTGGTCGTCCATCAGAACCTCCGCAACGCTTCACAGCGTGGCTACAGCTAAGCTACAGCTGGGGGGTGAGCCCTACGACAAAGTACAACGGGGAAGGGAAAGTGGCGGTGAAATCTTTGGGGCCTTGTTCATAATTCTTCGACAAACGCGAACGGGATGGTGCGGAGCGAAAAGGCAGGCAGATCGATCGGGTCAAGCTGTTTGAACACACACAGGTAGGCCCGCTCATACATGAGCGCGGTATCGGTCGGATCGAAGACAAAAAACAGTTGGCCGGAGATGCCGAGGATACGCTGCATCAGCCGGATGTTGGCGAAGGTCTCAGGCTGGGCGATTTTATTGACCGTGAACGTGTCCGATCGCCGGGTCGGCCGTTCCTGGTAGACCGCAGCCCCGCCATCCGTAAACGTCCGGGTGGCATCGGTTTCGATGGCGGCCTTGGCCCCGGTTGCCGCGTTCACCGTGGGTTGATACCCGGCCGCGACGATCACCCGCGCGACATCGACGTGGCCATCGGCATTCGCGGTGTCCACAATAGAACAGCGCCAGTAGCGAGCCGTCTGTGGGGTCACCGGGAGTGTCGGCGTCCACACGTGGAGAGGACCGACGTCTTCCGCGGTGACGCCCGAGGGCCACGCCTGGACCGCGCCCGAGTCATACACGAGCGTGGCGAAGTTGGAGACCGTCGAGCCCTTCCATTGGACGGTAGGGACTGACGACTTCGTGAGATTCGGGATGAGAATGGCGAGGAGCCCGATCGCGCGCGGCGTGCCGAGATCGATATCGAACGTCGTCGACCCAGTGGTGGCGTCGGTCGATCTCGCAATCAACCCCAGCCGGCGATCGGCGACGTTGGCGATCGGCAGCGCCGCGGCCCAAGAACCGCCACTGTAGGCGGGCGTAAAGAGGACACCCGGATCGCTGAAGATGGGGAACCCAAACACCGGGATCGCCGGCAGCGAGGCGGGCGGCGCCCAGGAGAATGGTGAGGAGGTGACGGTGGTGAGCGCGCCGTCGCTGAACGTGATCGTGCCGGTACCGACAGCGCCGGGTGTGATGCCAAGATTGCTGAAGGCCCACGCGCCCGCCGAGGCGACCGCGGTTGTCGTGCCGGTGAACGCGCCAGATCCACTCGTGACGTTGAGCGTCGCGGTGATCGTGCTCGTGTCGCTTGTGACCGTCGCGTTACTCGCATCCTGAACGGTGCCGCTCGGCTGGGTGGTGAGGGGAATCCCGGAGACGGCGCCGAACGGTTGAACGGCGAGCGCGAGATGGGTCGCCGCGCCAACGGATACCTCGGTGCCGATCACCGCGAACGTGGTGGGCGAGGCGAGCGCATTCGCCGTCGCTGTGATCCAGTCCGCGCCGCGCTTCACCGACGAGATGCGCACCTCGTCGAGCTGGCCGTTCCACTCGCGCGAGCCGACGCCCGGATCAGATCCGATGCGGGTCGCTACGGCAGTCGATACAATCGCACCATTCGCTGCGGCGGTGCCATCGGACGCGCCGTTCACATACCCGGTCATGCCGGTGGTCGAGTCGTAGCCGCCAGCGAGATAGTACGTGGTTCCGGTCACCAGCGTGTGGGAGCCCGTGCCATCGTAATCGAGCGCGCCTCCGACCGCCTCTAAGTAAAACGCGATCGTGCCGTTCGACTTGACGAAAATCTGCGAGAAGACGGCTGCGCCGTTGCTCCGACTCACGACGGCGTTGTACGCGCTCGGGAACGATGTCGCCTTGAGAAGTGCTTCGTAGGTGACTGCGGCCGGGTTGATCGTTGTGCCCAAGGCGATGTATTGCGTGCTCGCCGAGGCGAACGACCCGGCGCCGCCGCCCACGAGCCCCGCGGCGGCCGTCACGCCGTTGGTGTTGGTCCCGGTGACGGCGTTCGACGTCGAGTCCGCGACGCTGAGCGTCGATCCGTTGCCCAGGTGATAGACCGCGGCAAAGTTCGCGTCCCACGCGGCCGAGCTCGAACCGTCCGTGGTGATCGTTGCATCGCCGTAGAACAGCTGGACGAGCGGATCGACGGTGTGGGAGAGCGTGGGCTCCCGATACCACATCTCGAATGTGCCGGTCGTCGCGTTGTACGTGTTGAGCACCAGCTCGTAGTCGCGCGCCGTGACGTGCCCCGTGTCGGCGTACGGCCGGAGATCGAACCCGCTGGCGTTCTGCACATGGCCACCGTTCGCGACCGTTCGGAAGCGGTTGTCGGTCGGAATGAGCGGAACCGGATAATTGCTCGAATCCGACGACCCCACTTTCGTGTGATCGGTGGAAAAAGGAGTGCGGAACGCGAACGCCACGGGTCGCTACCCCTGTGCCGATGCTCGGGCGACCGCGACCTCAGTCACCGCGATCGCGCGGCCGAGGATCAGCGAGGCATGCGATACCAGGGCCGGCCATGCAGGATCAGGGACGGGCGTACACGCCGTTTGCACCGTCTTGAAATCGGCCGGCGTGATATCGCCTTTCTGGGCGAGGAGTCCCGCCCACTCGACGAGTGCAGCCCCGTCGCCCGCCCTGGCATCCGAGCGGATCGTCGGCGTGTTCGGATTGTTGGCGAGGCTCGCTTGCGCGGTTGGTGAGAGCTGACCGACGAGGCCCGCGATCGTGATGGGCGGCATCACGGACGGCTGCGGGATCGGGTTGGCGACGGTCACCGCATTCAGCGCATCGGTAATCTGCTGGTCGGTCTGGGTGAAATCCGCCGCGGCTCGGAGCGCGGCGATGATGGCCGGGGCGAGCTGGGGCCCGATCAGGAACGCTTTGATTCCAGTCAAGTCGGGAACCGCGCCCGGCGTTGTGCCGCTGATGACTTCGAGCTGCCGCATCTGATCGCGAGCGAGGCGCGCCACGCCGGCGTCCGACACGTCCGAGACGTTCGGCTCGGTGTACGTGTGGGTATCGGTGCTGATGCCGTTCGTGTCGAAGTTCGCGAACTCCATCGTCACCGACATGAGGAGGCGCGCGAGCTGTGGATTCGTGTTCGGTGCGCGGGTGACTTTGGTCAATGTCCAGGTCATAGCGTTACAGCTCCTCGACGAGCGAAAAGGGAATCGTTCTCAGTTGAAACACGGGGTGGTCGATCGGGTCGAGCTGTTTCAGCACACAGAGGTAGGCGCGCTCGAACATGAGCGTGGTATCGGCCGGATCGAACACGAAGAAGAACTGGCCGGAGATCCCCAGCAGCCGCTGCATTTTCCGGATCGTCGCGAACGTTTCCGATTGCGCGAGCTTGTCGATCGTGAACACATCATTGCGGCGGATCGGCTTGGTCTGGAAAATCGAGGCCCCGCCATCGGTGACGATGCGCACCGTGTCGGTCTCGATGCCGGCCTTGGCGCCGATCGAGAGGTTGACCGACGGCTGATAGCCGCCGGCGATCACGAGGCGCGCGACGTCGACGAAGCCGGTGGGGTTGGTGGTGTCGTCGATCTGGACGGTCCAGATCCGCGCCGGGTTGAAGCTCGCCGGAACGATGAACACGGCAGCGACGTTGAGGCCGGTCAGCGTTTCGAGCGTTGCGCCGCTCGGCCAGGGCGTGACCCAGCCGGAGTCGTAGACGGCCGCGCGCATGGTGGCGAGCGACTGGACGCCGGTCATAATCCGGATGGATTGAAACGAGGCGAAGCCTTTGTGCGACGTGTCGTAATCGTTGACCAGGACCTTGCTGCCACCCCATCCGCTGCCGAGTGCCTGGCCGGCCGACGCCACGCCGAGCGTTTCAGCGCCCCCATTCCGCGCGCTGCCGCGCTGCACCGTCCCGCTCAACGTGAACAACAGGCGCGCCTCGACGGAATCGCCGTACACGATGCCGCTGGAAAACGTGCCCCCGTTCACCTGAGCCGTACCGTTGTGAAACGCCGAGGAGACGGCCGTGCTCGACGAGTGATAGACGATGATGCCGGGGCGCACGTTGAAGTCGCCAATCGAGAAACTTCCCGCGCCCCCGAGCTGGGAGCCGAGATCGGTCCACTTGCCATAGGCCGTGAGCGCCTGCTCGGCGAAGCTGATCGGAAACGAGAGCGCGTCGTCACTCCGTGTCACCGTCGTCGTCGTGGTGAAGATGGGCGACGAGTAGAACAGGCTCGCCAACTCGACTTGCACGTGACCGATAGTGACCGAGCCTACTGCCGCGACGTTGTCGGTGCCGATCACGGTGCTTCGTGCCGGGTAGATTTGTACCGACAGGCCAGTATTCCCGACCGTGGAATTGTTTGTGAGGGTGAGTTCAACGACCCACCAGAGCCCGGCGTCGACCACGCGAGAGGTTGTCGTTCCGGCGATATTGGTCGCGACCGTCGCGCCTGTCTGCGTGTTGAGATGCACGCCACGCGACACAACGGTTCCGCCGCCGATCTGTGCATAGAGCAAGGGGAAGCGGCTCGTCACCGAGTCCTTTGCGACCCAGAACGAAATCGTGTGCGTGTTGGAATCGACCGGGACCGTGACGCCCTGTGAGAGAATGCCGATGACCGTGGCGCTCGAATCGGTGCACACCGTCGCGCTATTCGCCGTGCCATCGAGCCCGACCGCCGTGCGCGCCGTGGTAGCCGTTCCGGGAGTCCATGAGGCGTTGGTTTGGTCGCGCGATTGGAGGATGCTGTTCGTTCGCGACTTTTCCAGCAACAGCCCGCGCACACCGTTCACATAGTGGCCGTCACGCGCCACTCCGGAGGCCGCCGTTTGCAGGATGCCGTTCGCATCGACATACGTCGCCGTCGACGCCCGGGTGAACGTCGCACCTTTCTGCGCCAGGTTGTCGCCGACCTCATAATCAAACAACATCGACGACGGCAGCCCGACCACACGCGCGCGGCCGGCTTGCGAAATCGTGTGCTTGGGCAGCGCGACGACGCCCACCTGGCGATCGGTCTGGAGGTCGATCGAGAACAGGGTGTCGTTGTTCGCGGTCGATGACGACCGCGCCACGCGCGCCAGCCGCCGGTCCTGAAGATTGGTGAGCGGGTTCGCCGTCAACCACGAGCCCCCGGAGAGGACCGGGGAGAAGAGGTACCCGGGATCCCCGTACATCGGCCACGCGAAAATACAGTTGCTCATGGCGGCCGTCCCCACGCGGTCACGAGCACTGTGCCGGCTTGCGCATTCGGGACGACGTCGAGCACGCGGAACAACACGCCGCCGGAGAGTCCGAACCGCGGGCTCGTGATGCTGATGACCGTGCCGAGGTCGACCGGCAGGGTCTCCGACGTAAGCGCGACGAGCGCATCAAAGCGAAACCGTTGCACTTTGCGGAGCGCGAGTCGTCGAGCCGCTTCCGCCGTGGCATCGGCGAGCGTGGTCAAGAGCGAATCTTCGATGGTCTCGAGCGCCAAGGGATCACTCGTCAAGACCGTGAGATCGCTCGCCACCACGGTGCGCCACTGTTGGGCGACGACCGCGCGGCGGTCCGGCGACACACCGCCCGCCAAATCCGTCGTCTGGACCGTGTACGCCTGCCCCCAGCGGAGCGTACAGCGATAGACCGGTAACCCGTTGCCGGGATCGGTGGTCGTCACGATAGCCAGCGGCTTCAGGAAGTCGTTAGGCGTGAAGCTCGCGATCGGCGATCCACTCGGCGCCGTGAGCTGCTGAATGCGAAAGAGTGCGGTCAAGTCCGGCCCCCACCACGCGCCGACACTGTTCGCGATGAGGTCAATCACCGTGAGAAACGTCGTGTCGGTATCCTGATAGAGCCCCAACACCGCGCTATTCGCCGTGTCGAGCGCAGTCACGTCCGACGTCGACCAGTTGGCGGATGAATACCCGGCGCGCGTCAGGATCTGGGTGTAGAGCTGGGCCGCAGTGCGAACTCCGGCCGTGGCGCCCTGGGTGACGTCGGCGGTGATCGTCCCCGCCGGCGAGGAGCCCAACCGGAAATACCCACCGGCGAGATAGACCTTGTACGTGCCAGGCGCCGGCGCCTGGGTGTCGTCCTGGAGATCGGTGAGACTGGCGTAGGTCTGGGCCGCCTGCGTCGTCGTCAGCACATCGCCGCTTTGTGCGAACGCGAAGCAATGGTTCCCGAAGGCGGCGTTGAACGTCGCGAAGCCGCGTCGCGCGCTCCACACGACACCATCCGGCGACTCGATCACCATGCTTTGGAACGACCCCAGCATGTGCAGGCCGTCCCCGTAGGCGCCACACGACAGATCGTTCGTCGTTCCGGGATCGCGTGCAGTCCAGACCTGGCCGTCGAAGGATTCGAGGAGCGTTCCCGCGGCACCCAGCACCACAAAGAACGCCGGCGCGGCGTAGATCCCATTCAGCTGCGTTGTGACGCCGCTCGTCTGGAGCGTCCACGTCGTACCGTTGATGCTGCGCGCGATCGTGCCGCCGTCGCCGACCGCGATCCACACGCCGTTGAAGTAGCCGACTCCATTGATGTTCGTCGCGCCGAATCCGCTCGTGCGTGACGTCCAGGTGATCCCGTCCGGTGAGGTTTCGAGGTTGCCGGCGACGCCGACTGCGACCCACAAGCTGCCGCCATATACGAGCGCATTGATCGCGTTGGCGCCGAACGACGTCGTGCGCACGGTCCACGTGATGCCGTCCGGGCTCGTCTCCAAATACGAGCCGTCACCGGCCGCGATGAAGAGGCCGTTCCCGAAGGCGCACGTGCGGCGCTGGAGCGTGCCGCCACCGGATTGCGTCCGGGCCGTCCACGTCTGACCGTCGGGGCTCGTCGAGTTTGAGCCTTTGCCGGTGGCCACGAATTGGCCGTTGGCGAACGCGATGCCGAGATACGTGCCGCCGGCCATCGAGGCGCTGAGATTGAGCGTGCGGCCAATCGCGAGCGGAATGCCGCGATCGTACACCATGTCAACCGAGTTCACCGCGCCGTCGTTCACCTGGTAGATGAGCTTGGACGTATTGACACAGGGCGGCGCGATGTTCGTCACCTGGCCGTAGCAGAGCGGTTTAACCTTCCCCTGAAGATCGGTGGGGACGCCATCGACACCGGCCGGCAGCGCGTTCGTGCCGCCGTACTTATTGGTTTGAAACGGCAGCGCCAACGTGGCCAACTGATCGCGGAGCTTGATCGTGATGATGGTACTGTCAAATTCGACATACGACATCGTCCCGACGAATGATTTGGTGAAGTCTGCCGGGTACTGTGGGTTGAGCACGGTCGAGCGATAGACGGTCACGGTCCAGCCGTCGAAGCTGTATTTGAGGAGCGCATCCAACGCCCCGTCCCCGTTCAAGAGAATGAGATCACCAATCCCCATGCGCGACGCGCCCGTCGTGTTCCCGCCCGTGAACAGATTGCGGGTGACGTCAACCGGCTGCGAGATCCGCGCGTCATAGAAGGCATTCGGGGGGGTGGCGCCAGATCCGGTCGTGTAGCCGTTGCCCGACGCGTATCTAAGGACGCGCGTCCCGGAGATCCCCGGATCGTAGGCCGTGATTTCACAGAGGTAGAGCGCCGGAACCTTGCGAGTCATCGAGTGACCCCAAGCCGCTCGAGGCCGCGCCGCGTCGCCGTCGTGTTCTCATCGGTCTTCGTGATAAGCGTGTCCAGTCTGGTCATCGTCGCCTTGGCGCCGGCCGCCGTCACGCCGGTCATTGCGCGGATCTCATCCCGAAGTGCCCGCATTTCGGCGAGCGTGTCCGTGCCAGCGCCGAGCGCATTGTTCAACATCCGCTGGGTATCAGAACTGCTCGCAATCCGCGCCGGGCCGGTGAATTCCAACTCCGGCCCCATCTCGCCCACCATCCGCAGACCGCCAGCGAACGATCCACCGCCAGCCATCATCGGCACCACGAGCCCCATGATGTCATTCGGGCCGCCCACTGAGCCCAAGTCCTGCGTGGACACTCCACCCGGAAGTTGAAAGTGCGGCGGAACGAACGGTGGCACGGTCACATCAGGCGGTGGCCCGGGTGGCGCACCGATCGGGCCGATACGAGAGATCGCGCCCGTGATCGAGGAGCCCACCACCTGGAGCGCATTGATTTGCGCCGTGACGCCAGCGTCGTAGCTGGCCATGAGCGCGACGATCGCGGCGACTTGCGGAGAGTCCCAGCCGTAAATCTTGGCGGTCTCCATCAGCTGCTGCGCATAGAAATTGTCCGTCGCAACCCGCTGATCCTCGAGCACCTTGATCTGATCAAGCTGTTGGATCTGGGCGGCAGATGCCCCCGAGTTGATCGCGTTCAGCTCGTCGCGCGCTGCGTTTTGCGCGGCTGCGACGTCGCGATCATAGCTCAGCTGCAGCTGCTGGAGGGTCACGACCTGGGGCGAGCTCCACCCGAAGAGCTGGCCTTGCTGGATCAGCTGCGTGACGAACCCGTTGTCGATCGAATTCTTCGTGAGCGCCAACTGGCGGGCATTCTCGTACAGGGCGATGACCTGTTGCGACGCGTTGCTGTTGATCGCCTGGACTTCTTGCGCCGTCAGCTGCTCGATCGCGTTGCTGTTGACGATGATCGTATTCTTCGCCCACGTCACGATGTCGGCGTCTGTCCCCTGGAGCGTGGTAGCGATCGCTGCGAGCTGGTTCAGGAGATCGGCATTGGTGCTCGTCGGCCCCGCCGTGGTCGTCGCTTGCTTCTGGAGCTGGGCAATGATCGCATTCCCGGTCTGTTGGCCGCTCGTGTTCACGGCGTTGATCTGATTCTGGACGCCGGCATCGTAGGCCGCTTGTTGCGCAACGAGCTGCTGAACGACGGGTGAGTCAAAGCCGAGCTGCTGCCCGAGCGTCTGGATCTGCTGGGCAAACCCGTCATCGGTTGCGGTCTTTTGCGCTTCGAGCACCCGGATCTGATCGAGTGCCGTCACCTGGGCCACGCTCGCGCCGGCGTTGATCGCGGCGATCTCGTTCTGCGTCGCCGCCGTCACCGCCGCCGTATCGCCCGCCAGCGTGCGCGCCTCGGCGTCGACCACGTCCTTCCCAACACCAGTCAGTGTTGCCGACAGTTGCTGGAACGAGGCGACAAGCGCGGTGTTCGGGGTGAGCGTCGCCGCCAATTGCGTTTGTGCCGCCTGGATGATCGCGGTCTGCGTCTCGCCGGCGATCGTGTTGGCGTTCGTGAGCTGGTCGAGTTGGTTCGTGAGAATGGTGATCTGCGCCTGCGCCCCGGTGTCATACGCCGCCTGCTGTGCACGGAGCTGCTGAACGACCGGCGAGCCGAATCCGAGTTGCTCGCCGAGCGTCTGGATCTGTTGGGCGAACCCGTCGTCTGTGGCGGTCTTCTGCGCTTCGAGGGCGCGGATCTGATCGAGCGCGGTGATCTGGGCGAGCGTCGCCCCGGAGTTCACCGCATCGATCTCCGCCTGGGTGGACGCGATGACCGCCGCGGCATCCCCGGCCAGCGTCCGGCCTTCCGCGTCGACCACGTCCTTGCCCACACCGGTCAACGTGGCGGACAGTTGCGCGAAGGCATCTATGAGTGCGGCATTCGGCGCCAGGACGGCATCGCGCTGCGCTTGCGCCGCAGCGATGATCGCGGCGGTCGTCTCGCCGGCCAGGGTATTCGCGGTCTTAAGCGTGTCGAGCTGATTGGTCAGCAGGGTGACTTCACTCTGAAGCGCAGTCACCATCTGTTGCTGGAGCGACGCCGCATCCGTGAACTTGCCCGTCAACTGATCCGTCATCTGTTGCACGGACGTGAAGTCGCTCGCGTACGTGCTGTTGCTCGCGTTGTACCCGCGGTCCGCGGTGAGGAACGAATTCGCCGCCGTACCGAACTGGCCGGCGGCCGTGGCATCGCCTCCCTGGGCCTTGGCGAACAGATCCATCATCTGTTGCCGGGCGACGTCGAGCTGGGCGGCCGGTGACAGCGGAGACAGCGCGCTCGTGGCCAGCGAGGTCTTGAACGTCTTGAGCGAGTCGGCCGCCTGCTGGAGCGTTTGCAGCTCAGTCGTCGCCGTCGTCAAGCTCGCTTGCTGGGTCGAGAGCGAGGCCTGGAGAATCGTCGTCTGCGCGGCGATCGCCGAGACGATGCTCGCCGACTGTGCGGTCGTCTGGGCCTGCGCAGTCTCCGCGGCTTGCGCCGCTGTCAATGCTTGGAGCGCGTCGAGTGTCGCCCCAGCCTTCACCGCGGCGGTGTATTCGCGCTGTTGCTTCTCAGCCAGCGCCAACGCGTCCGCTTCCTGAGTCAACCCCTCGGCGCGCAACTGGCGAACCTTGTAGTCCTCCTGGTTCTGCTCGTCGACGATCTTCTGCTGCGCCGCCAGGATGACCGCCTGTTGTTGATACGCGGCGTTGAGTTGGTTGAGATAATCGATCGTCGTCTGGAATTCGTTGCGATTGCTCGGAAGGTCCTGCGCTTCGAACGCCTTGAGCGCGTTGATGATCGCCAGAATGTTCGACGGATCGGTGTTGGAGAATGCGGGATCGGTGAGCGTGGTCCCGGTGCCTTTCTCCGCGTCCAAGATCGCCTGTTGGATCAACGCGCTGAACTTGTCTGCCAGCGCCTGCTTCGCCTGGTCGAGCGGGTTGGCGTTGAGGCTGTCCACCAGCCTCTTGAATGAATCGGCCCACTTGACGCGGGCGTCTTCAAACTGTTGCTGGGCCGCCGCATCATCGGATGCGGTCTTGATCAACGCCGTGGCGATCCCGGAAATCGACGAGATGATCGACGCGGCGCCTTGGCCGACGTTGCCAGTCGCCGCCTCGCCGATGCCGCCGGAGAGAGTCACGACGTTCTGAAGCGCAGCCGCGGCATTGCTGCTCAAGCCAAGCACCGCCTGAGCCGCGCCGATCACCGACCGCGCCACCTCGTCCCACGCGCGCACCATCTCGCGCACGTTCTTCGTGTTGTCCACGACCGTGCCGCCGACCTCGTCCCATTCAACTTGGAGCTGTTGCAACTCGGTTGAAATCGCCTGGAGTTCCTTCCGATACTCCGCCGCGACGGCCGGATCAGTCGCGGCGATCATGTTCTGTCGAGCGACTTCGCTCTGCGCGACGAGGGTAGACATTTCGTCCGAGATTTGTTGCGTCGTCATCGCGTGTTCGGCGAACGCGTCCTGCATCCCTTGGATGATTGTCTGTGTGCCGGTCAACTCACCGATGGCCGTGCGGAGATTGGCGAACGTATCCTTGAGTTTCGCCACCTTGGCGTCGAACGCCTCCAGGTCGCCGGGGTTATCGATTTTGCTCTTCATCGCATCCAGGCTATCGAGCACCTTCTGTTGCTCCGCCTGAAGCTTTTGCAGCGTATCGCCGGACAGCTTGCCCAGCTCCGCGTCGAGGGCGTCAAACGCGGTCGTTGTGTCTTTGGCTGACTCGGCGATCTGCATGCCGGCATGGATCGCGTTCAGCTTCGCCAGCTCGGCGTTCAGGTTGGCGGCTGACATCCCGGCGGCCGTTGCCTTGTCCGCCCAGTTCTGAATCGCCGCGGCGAACGCCTCGGACTTCGGCCGCGCGGTTTCTGTTTGCTGTTCAAGTGCGGTCGATTCCTGGCGGAGTGTCGCAAGGGCCTTCGCCAACGCGATCGCGTCTTTCTCGGCCTGTTTTCGGGCGACGGAATCGGCGACCGGATCGCTTTTTTTCGGCGGCGCCAGTCCCTGGGCGGCTAGCGTCGGGGCCGTATGAAACTGGACATCTGATTGTTTCGGTTGATCGACCTGGAGGAGGGAGTCCAGCGTTGATTGTTTGCCCAACACCCCCGCGACAATCGCATCCCAGTTGCCCGCCCTGATGGCGTTCATGAGACCGATCGTCCCCTGAAGCGCGGTATTGACCATCGGCAGAATATTCAAGCCAAGTTGCTCAAGGCTGCTGATGAACTCGTTCTTGAGCGTCTGATTGGCGCGCACTGTCGCGTTCGTATTTTCATTGACGCGCAGCGTCAGCTCGGCGATGGCGTTGCCGGCGACGGGCACCTGGGCCGCCAGATCACGGAACCCTTGCGCGTCGAGCTGTTTCAACTCGGTTCGGATCTGGCGGAGCGCATCGCCGCGAGTGACGAGTGCGATGATTGCGTTGGTGGCCGTATCGACGTCAATCCCGAGCGTGCGGAAGATCGGCGACGCCGTGGCGAATGCCGTGAACAATTCCGTGGGATCGACATGCCCGCGAGAGGCTTGCGCGAGCTTCGCGGCCATCTCGAGTGCTTGATCGCCGGTCAGGCTGAACTCACGGCGGAGCTGGATGAGCAACCGTGCCGAGTCGTCGACGCTTGTACTGGTCGCGTCAGCGAGCAGCGTCGAGGCTTGAAGCTGTTGCTTGAGATCTTCGGCGCTCGAGACGCCCAGCTTCGCAATGGACACCGCCGCCGCTTCCATGGTTTCCAACGAACGGCCAGAGGTACTGGCGATACTCTCAATATCCTCCTTGAGTTGCGTCATGCCCTCGTGGAACGTGGGCAAATTTGCCGCGATCGATCTGAACGCTGTGTCAGCCGCCGTGCCGAAGTCGATCAGATCCTTCACCAAATGCGCCACCGATATAGCGGCGAACGCGTCAACCATCCCGCCGAGAATCGATTTCAGCGAGAAGAGTTTCGTGACAAGATCGTCGCCGGCCTTCTCAATCTGTTTGAGACCGGCAGTCGCAGCGTCTTTGACCGCGATGGTAAAACTTACAATTTTGTCAGCCATCGCTCAGGCCCTCCACAGCTTCCGGGAAGGCCTCGTCGACCGCCGCGGTAAACGCGCGTTTGCCAGCGTCCTCACTGCCGAATGCCAAGCCGATCCCCCGCGCGGTGTCGATCGACACGCGAGCCCGACCCATCGCGAGTGCGGCGAAATACGCCCAGACGACGGTGAACGGGACGCAGCCATCGGACGTCCCCCAGCGGAGCGGCGCGTAGACCCACGCGGGCCCGAAGTGCTGCTCACATTGGATGAACGCGACCTCGAGGGGGATGACGCGGCCCGCACGAGCTACCCCGTCCTGGTCGAGGTTCGCATCGGCGAGGTCGTCCCAGCCGTCGCGTTTGGCGGTTGCGGTGTCGGAGTCGGCCCTCCGCGTAGGGCCTCGAAAAAATCGGCGAGCGCCGCTTGGCGCGCGGCCAGCTCGAGCTGCGCCACGATGCGCGCGGGATCGCCGCGCACCAGGTAGGACGGCCGCCACGGGAACGCCAACCGGAGTAACCAGCGGAGCGCGGCCTCGACGCGGCGAGGCTGACCAACCGCCTCCCTCAGTCTGTCCTGGTACCGCATCACCTGTGGCGCGCTGACATGCCGCGCCGTAAACGAACGACCACCGACCGTGAAGATCCACGGTCGGTGTGCCTCTCGAAAAGCATCTGCATCAAACGCCATCGGCCGACCTCTGGCTCAGTTGAAGACGATGTTCATGTCGTCAGCCGACGTCGCGGTGGAATTGAACCCGGCGATCGTGAGCTCGACGGTGGCGATCGGGCCGTTGTTGTTCGGCACGGCGTCGATCACCTGAGCTTGCGGGAAATTGAGCGTCCACTTGTTGTACTGGATGGCGCCGAACTGAAGGGCGAAGGCAAACTGCGTCGCCTTGTCTTTCAGGTTGTACGGGTCGAACGCAGAGGACGACGTGAACGGCGTTCCGACGAGCGCCGTCGCCTCGAGCACCACTTTGCAGACCGGGATCCGGTCGCCCGGGGTGTACCCGAGGTGCGCGCCCGCCGCGCTCAGCGCCACACGGGGGTTGTCGACACTCCGCGCCATGTCGAATCCGCCGCTCATGACCACCGCGTTGGCCGTGAGGCTGCCCAGCGTCACCCCGATGCTCGACGCGAGTGGCGACTGCACCGATTGGTTCGGGTAGGTGATGATGGGGGCGACCGCGTCGATCGGCAGGGTGGCGATGCCGCGCGTCGCGAACGTCCAGATCGGCGGCTCGGGGTTCGAAAAGTCGAACTTCGCGCTACAGATCGCGCCGGCGATCGCCCAGAGCTCGCCCCGGGTATAGAGACCCATCGAGAGCGACGTGAATGTGGTGGTCGAGACCGTCGGCGCGTAGGTGACCGATTCGAGGGTCGCCGTGGTCACGATCGTCGCGTCAAAGCCGGCGGCCTTGAGCAGCCGGTGAATCGACGGCAGCACGGTCGCCGAATACGCGGCACCGGCCGGCCGAGCACGCGTCGGCAGATCGCCTTCGATGCTGTAGCCGCTGGGCGGGACGCGGCGCACCTGGCCGAGCGCGCCGACCGAGGGTCCGAGCGACCCGTCGTAGGCGTATTTGAAGGTAAGCGGAGCGCCCTGGTGGCGATCCTTGTACTGGAGCTGCACGCCGTCGGCGGTCGTGGTGAGCGCGATGGCGGTACCGTACACCGCCTCCTCCTTGGCAAGCAGTCCCAGCACGTGCAGGAGCTTTGCTGGTGTGGGCATCTTCGGGTCCTCCGCAACGCTTCACAGCGTGGCTTTGAGCGTTACGCGACGATGCGCGCGCGGCTTCGGTGAATGATCCTGCGTGTGTGACTGAGCGCGTTCGTTAGTGCTCGTGCGACGCCAACTTCTCCTCGGCGTCCTGAAGGGCCGACTTCGCGGCGGGTGGCGCTGCCGGAGCCGCGACGATATTGGCAGCCACGCCCGGCACGAGTGCCAGCGCCAGGATCTTCTCGCGGTCTGCTGGTGTGGCCTTCACGTAATCGTCAACCAGGTCGCGATTGTCCGAGGCCGCGATCACCGCATCGGGGATCTCGACACGGTTGCCTTTGTTGTCTGCGATGAATTCCATGGGACTGAGTCGTTAAGGTGTGAGATCACGGAGCTGCAGCGTGGCCAGGATGTACCCGGTCACGAACGTGGTATCGGGTTGGTCCTTCGTCCAAACAATCTGCTCGAGCATCTCGAGACAGCTTTCCAGATAGATATTGTTGCGTGTTCGCATCGGTGCGGTGACCGATTGGTCGAACATCTTGCGCAGCGAGCGCATGGCCGTCCGCAGGTAATAGCTGACGTCGCGCACACCGTTTTCCGTGTCTGCGTTCACGACGCCCACGCGGATGCGCACCTTCACCTGGCCATCGCGAGTGACCTGCGTGACCTGGCCATCGAGGTTCTTGATCACGTCGATGGTGACCGCGATCCCAGGCATAAGTTCCGGGAGTTGCCCCCGCGCGACGTTTCCATCACGCGTTTCGTCTGCGATGGATTGCAGGTTCGCCGGCACCGAATCGCCGGCATCGACCGGAGTCGACGCCAACAACACGTTGACGCCGTGTGTTCCGTCGCTCAGCCAGTCCGCGACCATGCGCGCCGATTCCAAAATCATGCGAGCACCACATGGAGCTTGCCGCGACCGGCGTTCAGAATGTCATGGATCTTGTACGTCGTGCCATCGACCGTGATCGCCTGACCATTCAAGAGCCCGGTGAGCGCCGAGCTCCGAATGGTGACCACGTTTCGCGAGACAATGACGACACCGGCATCGCGATCGCTTTCCGGCGTATCGTGCCGCGTCGGAATCCCTCGCGTGCTCTGGATCGGCGACGTGCCATAACTCACCGGTACCGTGACTGCGATATCGGTAAAGATGTTGGCCAGATCGTCGTCGAGCATCGACATGAAAGAGACTCCAAGGTGCTACGGGTACAGCGAGGACCGCCGGTAGGTGAAGCAGCTCGCGCGACGTCTCACGACGATGCGGTCACTGCCTCACCCGCCAACAGCACTCGATTACATCCGACTACAGCGCGTCCTGGACGGAGGCGAAGGCCCCGTCGTAGCGGCTCTGGCAATCCATGTAGCTCCAGGCGGTGACTTCGATCATGCCCTGGAACTTCCGGCTGTACGGATCGACGATCGTCTCGAACCCGGCGCCGAACATCCCGATGAGGAGATGCTCGAACGCACCGAAGAGGATTGACGAGCAGACGGTCGTGCTCGTGCCCTTCGTGAGATTCGAGGGAACCTGCTGCGAAGCCAGCGCGCGGTATCCGTTCACCTGGCCATCGAACTCGCCCGGCACGCCGGTCCAGATCGGAATGCCGCTCGCCGTGTTGCCCAGCACCGCCGACTTCTTCGCGGTCCCGCGCTGCTGCGAGTTGGTGAGGTACGACATCCGCGAGCCGTCGGCGTTCGCGACGCCGATCTTGGTTTCCAGATCCACCCAGTTGCCCCAGGCCATCGTGCCGCCGTTGCCACCGAGCGTGACAGAACCGATGTTCGTGTTCTGCAGGATGCCCTTCGGCTGGTTGGACGAGCCAGAGCCGTTGAGCGCGCCGAGATCCAACGCGAGTCCCACCACCGCGGCGATGTCGTTCTCGACGATCGCTTCGATGTTGTAGTTGCCCGACGCCGCGCTGAAGAGCATCTGGCGGGAGAACGCCGTGCCGGCCGCGATCGACTTGAACGCGAGCGTCACGGTGGAGTTGGTCAGGTTCGAGACCGCGATGTCGGCGCCCGGATTTTCCGCCGAGAACACCGCGGTGGCCGTGCCGATCTGCTTCGGGAACGTCATCGGGCCAGTGAGCCCGGTCAGGACCGTCGCGCCCGCGCGGAGCACGGACGTCTTGTTCCGAAGGATCGGAATGAAGTCGCCGGGCTCGGTGAATTTGAACGCGCCGCCGGTGGAGGCAACGCTGGAGTCGATCCCCGCGCGGCCGAGCATTCCCATCGGCAGGATGTTGCCGCCCTTTTGCGGCGCCGTGGTGCGCTCGAGCTCCTGCATCAGCTCGCGCTCGAACCCGAAGTCGATCTTAGCCGGACACTCCTTCTGAAGGTCCGTGTTCAGCATCAGCGCGCGGGCAAAGCTGAACCGCCGCTTGTCCTTCTCGCTGATCTGCGGGCCGGTGACCGTCTGGGCCGGCTTGGCCAGCCGCTCGGCCAACACCTCGTTCACGAGCTTGATCGCCTTGGAGACCGATACGCCCTCGCGAATCCAGCTGGTCAGGTCCTTGGCCGGGATCGCGTGCTGCGTTGCGATGTTGGTCAGGTCTTCGATCCGCTGGGCGGCTACTTCGTCGCCGGTGATGCGGATCTGTGTGGCAGCACCTTCTCCCGACGCCGGACCGGCGTTGGCCTTGGGGCCCTCGGTGGTGCCGGCTGCCCCGCTCGGGGCCGAGCCATTTTCTGGCGGCATGATGCGCTCCTCGGCCTTCGGGGCCTGAGTGGTGGATGAAACTGCAAGTGCCGCAGGATCGGATAGCGCGGCGGCACGCGCGTCTACAGGTGCTGTCGGTGGAACGAGCTCGAGGAATCGCGCGATCGCGCTCTGGCCGTGGGGCGACGCAGCGCGACCGACGCCGACGTCATAGTCGGCAGGAATCGGCACGGTGCTCACCTCGAGCGGCATCCAGGCGGTGTACCGTCGAATGGGAATGCCGTCCGCGCCGCCTTTGGTCTGGGTATACTGATCGCCGACGACGTAGCCGACAGACACCTTTTTCCGGATGCCGTCGCGCATGTCTTGAGCGATCTCCTGGCTGCGCTGTGCGCGACTCATCTTGACGTCGCCGCGGAGCGTCTTCTTCTGCACGACGATGTCGTTGACGATGCCGTGCTGCTGATCGGCATCCCACGAGCGATGGCTGGCCACAAATGGCAAGCCATCGCGCGCGTAGTCGAGCACAACAGAGCTTGGCGAGTGATCGAGGACTTCCCAGTACCGCGGGTCGTCCGACGTTCCCCACCAGTCGTAGCGAAGGACCGGCGCTTCGCTCGAGATCGAGATGGCGATCGGCGCGTTGGCCGCGCGTTCGGCATCCTCATCGGCGCCACCATCGGCCAAGTCTTCGTTGTCGACCTCACCAGATCCGGCAGCCGGATCGGTAAGCGCGTCCTTTGTGCTCTTGCCAATGCGAAGCGCCATCTCGCGGTAGTCGATCCGCGGAGCGCCCTTAGGATAGGCCGCACGCAGTTTCGCGAGTTCGTCGGGAGTGGGTTTCTTCATGGTTGATTCCGCACGAGTCACCTCGTTCGTTGCCTCGGGTTAGATCGACAGAAGGAAGACGGCGAGATACTCGTCGTCTGTGAACGGATCGGCATCGATCACGGCACTCGCTGAATGCGCTGCCTGGCGTGCATGTGCGGCGATGATCGATCGATGGCTCAGTGTCGCGACCGCACGATGCGGCAGCTGCTGGGCGACAATCGCAGCAGCGTGAGCGACCTGGATTGAGGCGGTGGCGCGGTGCCCAGCCTGCCGCGCATAGACGAAGACGTGACGGCTGTCCGGAGCTAGCAGAGCTGGCGGCTCTGCCAGTTTCGGCATGCGGAACGGCCCAGTATACCGGCCGCCGAGCCCCGGGGTGACCGGCTGATCGGTGATTGGCGTCGCCAGCTGCACCGCCATCGTCGGCGGCGTTTGGATCGCGGCAACGGCAACCTGATACACGCCGTCGAAGCTGTTCGTCGAATGCGGCGATTGTGTTGCGGAAACACCAACGGCGAACGCTTCGCTGATACCAGCCGCTGCAGTTGCGGGCGCCTGCGTGGCGGAGATTGCCGCAACCGTGCGCTCGATGAGCGTGGCAGCAGCTGTCGCCGGCGCCTGCTGCGCCGATGCCGTGAGGGCGAAGACTTCGCGCGCGATCGCCACCGCAGTTGCCGGTGACTGGGTCGCCGACGTCGCAAGCGCGAATCGTTCGAGCAGGGACGCTGATGCGGTCGCCGGCGCCTGGCTTGCCGTCGCAACAACAACGAAGTCTTCTCGATCGACTGCGGCTGCGGTATGTGGTGCTTGTGTGGCCGACACGCCGAGCGCAAACCGTTCGACAACAACCGCATTCGCCGTTGGGGGCGCCTGGATAGCCGAGGCCGAGGCGACGAACCGTTCGACCAGACTCGCCGTGGCGGTCGGCTTGGCTTGCGTCGCCGATGCTGCCGCGACAAGACGCTCCGCGAGGAGCGCGTCCAGCGTATGCGGCGATTGCGTTGCCGTCGCAGTCGCGACGAACCGCTCGGTTACTGCGGCGCTCATCGTCGCCGGGGCCTGCGTCGCCGAGACGGAGACCGAGAAGCTGACCGCTTGGAGCGCGAGAAGGAGTGACATCAGCGGCGCCGGATCATGGAATCGCTCATTGGAAGGACGCCAGCTCGGTCCATTCGATCGCCACCGACGCGGTCCAGGTTCCGGTCGCCGCGATCAACGGCACGCGGATGACGAACCCTTCATTCTGTCCCAGCACGAGCGGCCATTCGCCAGAGAAGTTCGGCGACCAGAGCGGGTACGGCGCGAGCATGAGCGAGCCAGCCGTCGTGCACGGGAACGTCACGTCGTTCAGCGATGTGCCGTCGAGCGTCTTCGTGCCGGCCGTCAGCGCCGCCGTCGTCGAAATGCCGACGTCGCTGGCCGTGATGATCGACTGCCCGAACCCCGTCTTCCGCTTGCTGTCGTTCGTGCCGAACGTCGTGCGCGTGCCGCCGGACCCAGCGGCCGACCATGCGCGAGCTGCACGCATCTCAAATCGACCGACCGCCGCGGTGAATGCCGTCGTGTTGACCGCCGCCGAAATCGTGACGACGCGCACCAGACAGAGGCGCGTCGCGTCCGCCCAGCGGAACTGCACGATCTCCGAGTTGGCCGCGAGTGCGGCCGCCATGACACCCGTGGCGAGTCCGATGGAATAGGACCCCAGGGTACCGACGTCGATCGGCCGCGGCGTGATGCGCAACGCTTTGGATGCTGCGTCGCCCGCGATGACCGTGACGCCATCGGCGCCGAGGATTTGAAAGGCCATGGCTTAGCCCCTCAGTGTCAACGGAGTCATAGCCACGCCCAGCCGATCGTATACGTCTTGAACTGCAACAGATCGCGGGTGACGCCGTAGATCGTGAAGCCGGTCCCGGCGACAAGGTTGCCGGCACGAATGTCCACCCCCGCAGCGGCATGCTCCTCGACCGAATGATTCGCCGTCGCAGTCGCCTCGATCCAGGCATCGACGCGCGACGTCGCGAGGATGCCCGTTTGTCCCGTCACGGCAACGCTGGCGTTCGTGGCGCCGGTCCCGAAATCGAGCACCGCGGTTCCGGTCGCCATTAGAGGCTGATCACGCAGGAGGTGCAGTCGACGCGCGCGTGCTGTACGATCGACGTCGCATTGATGATCGCGTCGGCCGTCGCCGTCCCGACCGTGCCGTCACACACCACCGTCGTATGGTCCGATCGGTAGGCGCGGAACCATGCGGCCGTGCCCGTCGCGGCGGCGTTCGTGTCCGAGGTGATCGCGTTCAGCGTGAGCTGGCCGCCGGATGCGGCCGGCGCCGACGTCGCGGAGAGCGCCAAGTCCGCGAGTTTGACCTGCGTCGTAATCGCCGTTTCCGGCGTCACCGGCTGCGTCCCGTCGTAGATGTCCATGAAGCCACCATCGAGATGGCGCCCCATGGCGTCCAGTTCCGCGTTCCGCGTCGCCACGGCGACCAAGAAGTTTTTCGCCATTAGACGGCGCCCTCATATTCGAGTTTGAGTGAGCCGTCAGCCTGGCGCTTGGCGCCGGTCGGCCGCGCGGGTGCAGGCGTGTTGTTGTCGACGTGTACCTGGACCGCGCCCGGCGCGATCGTGACTTGCGGCGCCGGCGCCGGCTTGCGCGCTGATGCGATCGCGCTGGCCTGGTGCTCGATCGAGCGGTACAACGACTCGATCGCCTTTCGCATCTCGATCACTTCAGGCACAGTTTCCCACGACTTGGCCGCCTTGGCCGCCGCCGTCGTATCGGTAGCCGGCGTCTCCCCCGGCACGTCGGCGCCCGTGTCCCCGGGATTGGTCTCGCCGGTCGGACGGTCGGTGATCGTGGTGGCAATGGTGCTGGTCACGCCGTACTGGTCGAACAGACGGATCTCTTCCGCGCGCTCGGCGATGACCTCTTCCAGGTCGAGCCCGCGCGCGCCGCACATGCGGGTGAGTGAGCCGACGCCGGCGGCGACTTCGATCAACTCGCCCTGGACGTCCTTGAGCGGATCGATCCAGTCGAACCCGCGCGGATGCCAGTCGACCGTGGTCCATCGGGCGATGTCAAAATCGGTGATGCCATCAATACGCCGATTGAGGAGCGCCATCTTGAGCCAGCGCCGGAAGACGCGGTCGAGCACATGGTCGACGACGAACTTCTGCAGCCGGCGCCAATGGAGCCGCTCGTCCAGCATGCCCACGCGGAGCGAGCCGTAGTTGGCTTGGGAGAGGTCGCCGGTAAGCGTGCTGTACGAGATGCCGAATCCCATCGCGGCGTACTGCGACATCATCCGCGTGAAGGTCGGGAACGCTGACGTCGGATGCTCCGGATTCCAGAGCGACAGCTTTGACCCGGTGCCGCGCAAGTCCATGAAGGACCCCGGCTCGGCCTCGGTCGGAATCGCGTTCTGGTTGCCGTTCTCATCGCCGGCGGCGTTCGGGGTCACCGGCGGCGCGTCGGCGCCTGGGATGTCCTCGATCGAGCCCATCGATGCCGAGGCGGTCCGAGCGGCGACCAGCTCCGCTTCGATGTAGCCGTCGAGCATCTTGAGCGTCATCATCGCCGCAGTCGCGTGCGGAATACCGCGCGACTGGCCGGCGCGCCGTGGCAGGAACGCGTGGATGATCTGATCGGCGGGAACCCGCTCCCGTCGGCGATCGGTCGCGTTCTCGTTCGGGTGCCGCGTCCACATCCAGTAGGCAACTGGTGCGCCGAACGAATCGTATTCGACGCCTTGCCGGATCAGGGGCGAGTCGCCCATCCGCTCCTGATTCCACGTCTCGTCGAGGAAGTCAGGGTCCATCACCTGGATCTTGAAGCCGTACGGGCCGAACTGCGGGCCTTCCCAGAGGCGAATGAGGATCTCGCCGTCCGTCGCCCACTCAGAGACCGCGAGTGCGAGACATTCGCGGAGCGTCAGCTTGGTCGTGACGTCGCAATTCTCGGCGCGCGACCAGTCGGTCCACGCAGCCTCCATCCCGGCGTTCGCGCCGCGGTGGAGCGAGGTGCCGTCTTTCAGCTTGTTCTTCGCCTTGAGCCGGATCCCGGTATCGCCGATGATGTTCTCGGCGACGAGCTGGGAGTAGCGGGCGCCGAACGGCGAATTGCGATCGAGCTCGCGCGCACGATTCCGGAGGACCTTCAATTCGCCGCGCGTCTCCTGGTCGGCCGAGCGCGACGCGGCCATGATCCAGTCGCCGGTGAGGCGATTGAACTGTGCGGCGGCGAATGCGCTCCGGCCGCGGGGCGCACGACTTTTCGGCGCGATCACGCGGGCGAGCGCGGTGCGAAACTTCTGCATCGCGCTAGGCATTTGTCGCGGCCTCCGGCTGTGCGTCGCTCTCGCCGTCGAACCAGGCCGTCGAGGCGGCGATATGGTCCAAGCGCGACGGCGCCGCGAGCAGCACGCGCTTCTGGTCGCGGTACTGGATGCAATGCGAGGCTGCGTATACCTGGAAATCGGCGTTCAGTCGATGCAGCGAAGCGAGTTCACCATTTCGCTTCGCCATGTCATCGATCCACGCCTGGTTCGGGCCGTCCTGGTCGAAGAAGCTGTATTTCCTGAATCCGTAACGGCCGCAAAACTCATAGTCCGTGACGACAACGCGCACATCGATGTCGCGAGGATTAGCGATGCGCAGCGAGGAGCCGACGAGATAGACCGGACCGTTGTATCGCGCGGCGATGTACGGCGCAAAGTGGCTGCGCACCAGCTTGGTCCAGGCCGTCGCGGCATAGGAATGCTCGGGACACGCGAGGACGTCGGCCGGAAGTTCGATCGGCTCGCTCATTCCGCCCTCCCGTTTTTCACGAATCCGTGAAAGCCGCAACCCTGGTCGCAGTTCACCGACGGCGTCAGTGTCGGATGCAACGCGTCGCCGGTCAGATCCCACGAGCAACCGCGCGAGTTCGGCGGCGAGGGTTTCGCCGGCACGCCACATACGCCGCGGCCGCGAGGGCAACCGAAGACCACATGCGGTCCGACGACGCCGGGCGACCACTCGCACGAGTGCACTTCGGCTTCGCCAGGCGCGAGCGCCGTCGCATCCTTGAGCGACGGATGGTCTTCAACCGGATGGGCAACGTGTTCTGGCGCGATGCTCACAGCAACCCGCTCCCCGGCACGTTGCCGAACCGTCTCCGGACGTCCTGGATGGCGCCGGTCGGCGCGAACGTCACGTTGACGCGCTTGATCTGGCCGTTCGGGTTCTGGAGCTGTGCGACTTCGGCGGCATACGAACGACGCAAAGCGCGCAACTCCGGCATCGGCATCTTCATCACGCTCGTGCCGTCGATCGTGTACGATTCGAGGCCGCCGTCGGTATTCCCGGACAACCTGGCCTGGATCGCCGCCTCGATGATCGGCAGCATCACCATCGCATGCTGCTGGACCGGCGTGCCGGTCGAGAGATCCGCACTGATCGTCAGCGGGTACTGGGCGAGCGTGACGCGATCGGGCGCGCTCGAGGCCCACACGGTCAGCGCGTACTGGCCTGGGGTGAGCGTCTTCGTCCCGGGCGTCGACTGGCCGGAGAACTTCACGTGGAAGTCCGTGCCCTCGAGCACGACGCTGGTCGAGTCCATCTGGCTCGGGCCCGTCAAACGCGCAGAGCCTGTCCAGGCCTGGTAGTCGACCGGGACGGCAACGAGGAACTCGATAGAGTCGCCCGCGATGATCTGGCGGGGCGCGCGATGCGTGACAGTGATCGGCACGCATCGGATGGTAGGAGCCGTTCAGCCCATCAGGGCAATGACTGCTTGCTTTTGGGCGGGAGCAATGCCGGCGCGGCGGCGCCCGGGTTGGAGTAGACGAGCCGGTAGGTCCAGAGCCGACCGTCGCGTGGGCCGCGTTTGAGGTATCCGCGTTCAATCAGTAAGTCGAGCGCGCGGAAGACGTTGGAGTCACGCATCTGGAGATCCGCTTCGATCGCCGAGTGCTTGATGGCCCGGAAATCCACGAGGTCCAACTGCTCGTTGAGCCACACATACACATCCCGCGTCCGGCCGCGAAGTGCGCGATCTTGCATGGCCGAGGTAAACGCCGGCGTCATATGCATTAGCGCCGCCAGCGATTGACGTAGCCATTGCGCGGCGGCCGGTTCGGCGCCATCCGTTGGGCTGGGACGACCGGAGTCGGCGCGTCGACTGGCGCCGGCGGAACGGGCACCAGGTGCGGTTCCAGTGCGCCCGCTGCCGGCGCCGATGATTCAGGCACCGCTTTCAGCGCGCGCGACCCTTCAATGCGCACCTTCTCAGCCCACGCGCCCAGCTGATCATAGACGCCTGAGCCCAGCAAGTGGAGCATATGGAGACAGCCCACCTCGAGGTCGATCGCTTCCTGGCGCGCACCTTGGGGCACAACCTCATAGACGCGGAACGCCACGCCATGGTAGAACCTGGTGAACGCTTTCTCTCGCGCGAACTGGTCGATGTACTCGTCGTCGCAGCCGCCATCGACGAACGGAACAGGGAAGTGCATATACCCGGGCGGCACTTCGCCTGATGCGGACTTCGTCAGTTTGAGTCGCGGGAAGATGACGTCCTTCGCGGTATCGGTGCCGATCGGCAGCACCCGCACGCCGTACCGATTTCGTTTGCTCGGCCGCCCGGCGATGATCGGCCGGCCACGCGTCGACGAGCCTTTTGTTGCGTACACTGGACACCGCGCACGCTTCTGCCGCGGGGCAACGAACGCGTACACCGGGTGCACGTTCTCACCGTCGCCGGAATCGACGCCGGCGATCGTGATGGACATCGTCGCCCCTGATTCATGGCGGTATCCCTTCTGGAGCAGCGGGTCGAGACGATCCCACACGGCCGACTGCGCGGTGTTGCCGCGAAGCCGGTGGTGCGCGACCACCCAGGATTCTTGGGCAGCCCCGTAGCCTTTCACCAGGAGCTCGAGCCATTCGCGCTGGACGTCGATGAACGCCACGAGCACGCCGACGCCGGCGGGGACCTCGGCCGTGTAGCGTTCCCGCCGCGCCTTGAGTGATTCCTCGTCAACCGATTCGCCGTCGATCTCCCAGGTTTCGCCGAGCACGGTATTGACGAAGGTGCGCAGTCGCTCGGGACTCTTCTTCGCTTCGCGGAACTCCGTGATCAGGTAATGCCACGTCACCCACGGGGAATAGAGCGCGTTGAGGTGAAAGCTCGCCGTCGTTCCGCCTGGGCGTTCGGCCACCCATGCACCGGCGGCGAGCATCGCCGTCTTGGCGGTCTCCGGGATCAGCGCGCCGCAGCCCTCGCACGTGTACGACGCCGTCTCGAAATCCAGCTGCGCCCAGCGGAGATGCTGGCCGTGGCTACAATGTGGACACGGAACGACATACCGCCGGCGATCGCCCTCGGTGAAGCTCGCCTCGATTCGGGACGCCCCTTTGATCGTTGGCGTCGAGAAGAGCCCTTCCTTCCGATTCCAAAACGTGAGGGTGCGCTTCTTCGCGAGCGAGACGGGATCACCCTCGGCACCGGCGGACGGCGGGAACCGGTCCACCTCGTCATCGAGCACGATCCGGATCGGCCGTGATGCAAGCCCGGCGGCAGAGTTAGCGCCGGCCATCGTGATCTGGCCGCCAGGGAATTGCTTATGGAGGATCGTGTCGTCCGCCTCGCGGCGATTCGACTCGCGCACCTTGGGCTGGAGGCGTGGCGACGCGCGGAGCATCTCGCGCAACCGATCCTTGGAGAACGCGCGCGCCATCTCGATTGTCGGCTGGAGCACCAAGATCGGTGCCGGGTCCTGATCCATGAAGTAGCCGATCACGTTAAGCACGATCTCGGTCTTGCCGACCTGAGCGCTCGACATCACGACCACACGTTCAATCGACGGATCGCAGAACGCGTCCATGATGCCGCGTTGGTATGGCGCGCGATCGGTCCGCCACTTGCCCGGCTCGGCCGACGCGATGCTCGTCAGCATCCGGAACTCGTCGGCCCACTCGGAGACGGTGAATTGTGGCGGCGGCGTGAAGATGCTCGCTCGCAACTGCCGTTCGCGGCGCATCGCCACGTGGTATCCACGGATCTTCTGAACCGCGTGTTCCGGGTCGAGCGCTGCCGGCGCCGTCACTCCGCCTCCGCGGAGGCGGCATCTTCGTCGTCTTCCTCCTGCTGGATTGGCACGTCGTCCGCGCGGCGAAGTTCGTCGAGCACCTCGAGCACCAATGGCTCGATGCGCGCCTGACACTCCGGGACCGACTGACCACCAAACGCCGCCGCGGCCGCGCGAGAGGCAAGGTTCTGCAGTCTGGCGCGCGCGCGCGCGAACGCTTCACCGGTCACTTTGACGAAGTCGGCCACCGTCATCAGTTCCCCACGCTTCTCCGCGAGCTCGAGCTCCACCAACTCAGCCTCGGCCGCCCCCTTGCGCCGACGCGCGTCGTCGATGCTCGTTGGAGCCGCCTGTTTGCGACCCTTGCGAATCAGGTATTCGTGGTACCACACGCGACCGCTCGGCATCGGGATCGCGATCTTCCGCGCCGACGTCTTTGCGTGCGGCATGCCCTGTTGAAACAGCCGCTCGAGCTGCGACTCGCTCACTCCATACGTATCAGCGAACTGGCGTTTGGAGATCGAGCCGGCGGCGTTGCGGGCGGTCATTCAATCGCTACTTCGACGTCGCCAACCGGGTCTGGCAGTCCCTCGCGATCGCGCGGCAGCGCCAGCAGGTTGATCGACACAACGCGCGGCCAGAGCGCCCCGAGCGCGGGGCGGTGCCACCAGGCGCGGTACCCATTCAGCCGCAGCCAGGTGAGCGTTGCCGGGACATTCTTTTCCCGATCGGCTTCGACGCTGATTACCGGCCGACAGCGGCCGATGGTCTCAGACGCACCGTGTAAGACGTCCAATTCCATGCCCTCGACGTCGACCTTGAGGAAGTCGAGCTGCTGGAGCTTCCACCCATCCAACGGCACACACGCGATCGAATCGCCTTCCTTCGTGTGCTTCAGCTCCACGCCGCCGAAGTTGCCAGGAGCGCCGTAGTCGATCGCCGGGATGAACACTTGCCCAGGTTCGCGGCCCAGCGCGCACAGCTTCACGTGGACGTTGCGAACCGCGTTCAACGCAATCGTTCCGCAGAGCATGTAGTTCAGCATGCGTTGCGGCTCGACCGCGATCACCGTTCCGGATGGCCCGACGGCGAGCGCGAATGCCAGCGTGTGTGCGCCGATGTTGGCGCCGGCATCGACGATGATGCCGCCGGCCGGCAGGTACGGAATCCACGTGTCGAGCTCCGTCGGCGCGTACTGGCCGAGCCGGATGAGCGCCTGCGAGACGTACTCGTCGAATGGAGGGACCAGCATGGGGCCCCAGCGCGTCGACGCGAGAACTGCGGTCATTCGGTGACTCCTACAGTTGCAGCGGAAGGTTGTGGTGTCGCGATCGGATACACTGCCTTGATCGATCGGACCGATGGGTAGCGATGTAGCCCCTGAACGACGCCCCACCATGGATCGAGCACTCGCCCGTCGCGCAGCCACACGACGTAGTGATACCCGTAGTCCGACAGACTCCGGACGTTGCAGATGTGAACGTCCGCCCACGGATTACACGGCCACGGATCACGCACCCGATGGAGGCGATTGTCTATATGAAATCGCGTCTGCCAGGAGAAGCCGAGTTGATCGAGCAAACCCTCCACCTGATCGAAGTCGACGCCGGTGTCGGAGCACTCCGACAGATCGTTGCACACCGACAGCAGCCGACGCACATCGGCATACGTGTGGCTCGTGGCCATGGCGATCGCGGCGACGCCACAACCGTTGTCCTCGAGCTGGTATACAAACGGAATTGGCAGATCGGTGACCCGGCATGCGCATACCATCCCATGGAGCTCGCCGGTACCGGCGTGGCGAACGGCTCGGCGACCGGTACCGTTACACCAGGTGCACAGTTGCACAGCGTCGCTCATCCCGGTTTCCTCACGATGAATTCGATGCAGGATTCCGAACCACTGAGCGCGGTCTGGTCGCAGCGGGGGAGTGCCGGGTTGAAGCCTTCCTCGATCCGCTCGACCTTCACGACGTCGCTGCCATTGAGAATCCGGACGAGATCCAGCGCCGAGAGGCTGACCGGCGACCAGCTCTCTCGCTTCCACACGGTGAACGTGTGCTTATGATCCGAGTTGAACGTCGATGGCCAGACGCCCTGTTCGTAGAGATCTTCGTCCGGAACGACGACGACGAGATAACCGCCCGGGCGCACGAGATCCCACCAGATCGATAATGCCAGCCACGGCGTGTGAATGTGCTCCAAACAGTGGGACGAATAGCAGAGGTCAAACGACTCGCGCGGCAGCCCCTCCATGCATCGCGCATCGCCGTCGGCTTTATCCCACGATCGAACCGACGTGAGGCGCGGCCAGAAGACGCGCTGCAGCTCGAGCGAGTCAGATCCAGCGCCGATGTCGATCGCGGCACCGACGAAGTAGCGCGTCGAGAATAACATCGGTTGCCGGAGCCGGCGCACCAGTGCGTTCGTTGTGCCGCCGCTCATACCGCCGCCGAGGGTTGCTGCATCAGGGCGAGCATGTGCGCGACGCGCTCAGCCAGGCCGTGCCAGTCGCCAGCTGATTCCTGCCGCCACAACCGCGCGAAGGGATACCAGGGCGAGTCTTCCCTATCCTGCAACCAGCGCCACTCGGCCGAGAACGGCAGGAGGATGATCGTCGGCACGCCCATCGAGGCGGCGAGATGCGCGATCGACGTGTCGACGCTCACTACCAACTCACAGCGCGCGATCTGGCGCGCCGTCTCAAGGAAATCGCCCACCGGCAACGGCTCCAACGGTGGCGCGGTGTCGTATCCGAACTGGAGCGATTGCCAGCTGAGGCCAGGCACGTCGAGCATCGGGAACGTCGCCTCGAATGGCATCGACCGGATGCGATCGTTCACGTGGGTCGTTGAGCCAGCCCAACAGAGGCCGATTCGGCACGATTCCACCGGAATCGGGCTGCCTTCAGCCGATCGCACCCGAAACGACACAGGTTCGGGGATGTTCTCCAGGGTCGTGCCGAACACGTGTGGCAGCGACAGCATCGGGACGTTCGCCTGGTGGTCGAGATGGCGATCGCCGCGCGCCGCCACCTCGACTCCGGGGAACACGGCCTGAAACAACGTCACCATGCCGCGGATGACCTCGATCACCACGCGGCCGACCCGGGCCTCGATGAGCGGGATGTAGCGCGCCATCATGATCGCGTCGCCGGCGCCCTGCTCCTGGTGCACGAACACCGTGTCTTCGGTCTCCTCGCCGTGCCAGCGCCGCGATCGGAGATCCCCGCGGCCGTAGCTGTGGACGAACGTCGGCGACTGCCAACGCGCCTCATATCCTGCCCAGCCGCCGGCGAAATCGCCCTTCATGAGCCGGAGGAAGCTGAGGTTGAATTCGGCCTCGGCCGTTCCGCGCTGGCATTCGAGCGCCCGCACCCAGCAGGCCTCGGCGCGCATGCGGTTCCCGAGCTCACCGTACACGTTCCCGAGATTCGTCCAGCTTTCACCCTGGTCCGGATCGATCCGGACCGCGTTGTCGTACAGGTGCTTGGCTTCCTGGAGCTCGCCGCGGTCCTGTTTGAACTTGGCAAAATTGTGGATGGCAGCTGCGTTCGTCGGTGCCGCGGCGACCGACAATGCCATCAGCCGCATGACCTCGTCGTCCTTTGTCGGCCGACCCTCCGCCCGGGCATGCTCGTTCAAATGCCGTCCGAGCAGCGCGGCGTAATGCAGCGCGGGCGCGTTCATCGGATCGCGCTTCAACACCCGGGCATAGAGGTATAACGCGTCCTGGAGGTTCCCCGACCGGTGCAGTTGGAAGGCCCGGGAGAGCGTTTTCCCGAGATCAGGCGATGACATCATCCGCATCGACATTCGACGCCGGTGTATACAAAACAATCGGGGGCTGCGCGGACCCTCGTGACATCGGCCAGGAGGGACCCGCCGACCGCCCACGCTGGCACGAGGGATGGCGAGCCACACCTCCCGAACATCTGAGATAGAACAAGTGTGATCGTGGCTAGAACGGGCGTATACGCGGCACGGCGATGGGGTTGCGTGGTCATATGCTGGCCATGAGCTTGATCACGTCGGGCGCCGTGAACGGCACGACGATGAGCGTGCCGTTCTTCAGTGTGATCTTGCTAATGCCGAGACAGCCGGCGGTGTCGACGACCGAGCTGACATCGTCGGGATCGACATACGATGAGCGTCCGAACTGATCGGAGAACTTCGCCATCATCCTCATCGCATCGTCGCGATCGCATACTCGAGCGCGCGTTCGAAGTTTGGCTGCCACCGATCGGTCGCCGTGGCCAACGCGATCTCGTCGAAGTTGAGCACAGGCGCGATCGGCACTTGCTTCTTGAACGCGTACAGCACGCGCGTCGTGTTCGGCCCTGTGCGCTGGAGGATGAACGTGCCATTGGCAGTCTTGACCAGAAACACTTTGTTCGGATCGACCTTCACCCGTAACACGCCCTTGCGAACACGTGGCGTGAGCAGACGACCGCCGCCGGTCTGGATCGACGCCATGAGCCGCTGGACGGACAGCGGATCGCCGCGACCGACGATCATCGACGGATCATCCAACCTCATGATCGGCACGGCCAGCGCCTTGCCGACGATCGATTGCTTGCTGCCGCCGTCCTCGAACTTCGCGAGGAAGTTTCGATCAGGATTGACACGCACCGTGCCGACCAGGTTGTCTTTGGTCGCACGATCGCTGGGCGCGATGTAGATCGTGTCTTTGATGAACGATTCACGCCGCAGCGTGAACGCAGCAGGCAGCGTCTTTTGAATCGCCGCTTGGACTTGATTGATCGTGTCGTTGATCCCGAGCGCCGCCACGTATGGCAGCTGTGATCGGAGACCTGAGATCGCGCCAGCGATGCCGGATTGATCGTCGACGGAAACGTCGAGTGCGATCACCGGCGCATCCTCGGTGCTGGCCTGGGATAGGCGCGCTCACCGTTCTTCGCACAGGCGATGTTGTGCTGGCGAATCTCCCACGCGCCGTTGATCGGCCGCTGGCAGCTCGAGCAAAAGCGTTCACTCGATATCTCGAGCAACTCGCCTTGGATGTCCTGGAGCGGATCAATCCGGCGAAAATCGAAGCAACGTACTGGCGAGGATGGCAGTGGCGTCGGCCGCATGCCATATCGTACGACGATGTTCGGAGTCGTGTACGACTATTGGTATAACGAAAGGCGTGTCAGTCGATTACGTGCGCCGCTTTGAGTGCTTCCTCCCACGAGTAGCCAGCACCGCGTTCTCGACCGAGCGCTTCGAATCGATGCATTTCGAATGGTTCGGTTCCGCCGCCGACGACATGCCGATATCCGTACGCGATCGACAGCAGCTCACTCTCTCGTTTGTTCCATGCATCGCTCGCCTCGTACCACACTTGCACGTGCAGTCGATACTCCGCGACCGAGCAAGACTGAGGAAAGTGCTCGATTTGCACCAGCTTTGGTTTGTCCGTACGATGCAGCTTCAGTTTGTGTCGCGCACACTCGCGTTCATCTTCAGGCACATCTGGAGTGCCAAGGCGGACGATCGCCACAAATGCGCCGCGTCCCCACTGCGCAACGCAGAGTGCGAGTGCCTGATTTTGGGTTATCGCCGGCGCCGGATCGATCTTCTCGCTCATTCCGGGTACCCGCTAGGCGGCAGCAGTTTGGCAATGGTCGCGAGGCTCGACAAGTTCTCGCGAGTCGGGAAGATGATGATGTCGCCCCCGATCGCCGGTTCGAAGCGTCGTCGCGACTCTGGGCACGTGTGCGACCCAACGATGTATTCGGAACAGTCCGGGCATTGCCAAGGACGCTCAGGCGGTTTGATCTCCTCTCTCATCCAGCCTTCTCCGTCGGTGGTGGGTCCCACTTCAGCCGATACAGACGCAGTCGATCGACCTTCTTACCCGGTTCGATGTAGCCGGATTTGACGAGCCTCCGCAACGCCCAAGCGGCAGTCACCGGTTTGATGTGAAGCTCTGTGGCGAGGACTGCCACCTTTACGGGCCGGAATTCATCCGAGTCGAGTTCATGGTTCAGGTAGAGATAGACCGACAGTGGCGCACCGCGGATATCGACGTCTGACGCGGCTCGGCGCAGCGTGTCGATGTGCGCGGTGAGTTGTCGATGGAATAACGCCAGCGACGACTTCACGGCGGTTCGGAGACGACCGCCGGTTCATGGCCGGCGCCGGCGCCCAGGTGAATGCGGCGCGCGCATGCTTCACGGTTCGCGCATTCGCCGCCGTTCGTGGTCGTGCCGGCGATCTTGACGACCATCGGCTCCGGCGCGATCAGGTCACATTTGATGCACCGGTATCGTTTTGCCCTCGGGATCGGCGAATCGGTGATCATGGCGCGCCTGGTTCGAGCGTATACCGCACGCTGTCATGGGCCATCTCGATGCGGCCATCCGAGTATCGTAACGCCGTCGCGCGCTCGCCGCTGCCGCCGCGAAACGTGTACAGCTCGCCGGCGCGATGCCATATGCCGACCTCGCGAATGCTGAACGTCAGCGAGTTGGGGAAGCTGTCGAGGACGACGAACGCGTAGATGCCGATCGCGTCGATCGATAGGCCGCCGCGCGTGAGCACGAACTCCGATGGCATGTCTCGGGTCGGCAATGCGAGTCCGTTGCGTGCGACGATGTGCCACACGCCGGCGCTAACATTCGGCCCGCGCGCTTCGGTCGGGCTCGTGCAGGCGACGGCGAGGCAGGCGAGCGCTAAGAGCAGGGCGAACGCGGCGACGAGGTAGGCTGACAACGTGCGAGCTGCGCGGCGGGAGGGCGTCATGTTTTTGGCGGATCGGGCGGCGGAGGCAACGCCGCTAGGATCGCTTCGATGTCCTCCAAATCGATCGGCACAGCGATGAACCGGCGAGCACGATAGCCGGCCACGGTTTCTCTCACATGCTCGAGCACATCGCGACGGATCGACATGACATGACCGCCAGGTGCGATCGAATCGACGAACCCGGAAAGGACCGAGACCTCCTCGTCGCTTAGGTCGCGGTCAAACCGGAGAAAATGCACGTACGTGCTGCGCGCAGGCGCTGGTTGTTCAGTTGCCCGCGCCAGTTTGAATTCCTCGGCGAGATCGGTCACGACGTCACCTCCTCGCGCAGCTCCGTCTGATTCATCCCATCGGTGAGCTTGGCGAACGCGGCGATCTGCGATTGCTCGGCGGCCTCGTATAACCGGTGGGCCTGACACCACACGGCAATGCGGTGAACGCCGCCCGCCTCGATGTGCATCAGCAGATTGCCAATGTTGGCGATGTGGCGCTTGCAACTGGCGCAGTAATAGCCTTTGGTCGCGAGCGTGCACGGACTGAACACCATGATCGGCTCGGTGGTCTGCGCGATCTCGTTCACGACGTCGATGATGTCGCCGCGCGTGCACCAGGTCAGATCGAGCGGAATCATAGGCGACCCGCCAGCCGCGCAGCGCGGAGACAGCGGCGGCAGCGATCGCCGGGGAAAATGCCGAATGGACGAACACAGATCGCGCATTTCGTCGCGTACGCCTGGACGGTCCAGACGATCGCGCAGAGTGCGGCGGCGATGACGCCGGCGAGGCGGATAAGATCGTGGGTCATGCTTTCACCTTTTGGCGCTTGGGTTCGCCGGCGGATTCGTTCATCCGATCGAACGCGTACAGGATTGGATTCAAGCCAGCAGCCTTCGCTTCCCGCTGCATCCGCTCCCACCACGCGTCGCCGTCTGGATCTCCGCGGCGCAGCTCGACGTTGCCCCAGCGATCGCGAGCGAGTCGGCGCTCGCCTTCCTCGCGTTCCTCGCGGGCCTTCTTGTCGGCCCAATGCTCGCGGCCGATAGGCGCAGTGGCCGGCGGCGGTCGTTCTCCGCTCGCGGCGACGGCACGCTGCGCGAGCGTAGCAGCCCACTCGAGCTTCGCGCCGGGAACGAAGTACGCGGGGCTGTTCGGCGGCGTGTCGCGCGGCGATTCGCGGCATTGGCGGAAGATCGACGCGCGAAGGACGGTACCTTCGATGCCGATCGCGTTTAGAGCCTCGAATACCGCAGCAGCCTGCCCAAGCGTGTAGGTCCGCTTCATCGACTGCGGCCCCCACTTCTCTTCGACAGCACTGTTCGACCAGATCACGATGTTGAGGGCGGTGAGCTCGTGGACGGCACCCGGCTCGAATTCCTCGCACGCGACCCCTTTGTCGACAACAACTCGATCCGTACCTGTACCTGTACCCGTACTCGCAACCGCAACCGTAGTTGATGCTGTAACCGATGGGTCGGTACGTACAATGTCGGACCCGAGCCCGACATTGGTTGGCTCAGCAGCGGACTCCAGCGGGTCCGGAAGGTCGGACGCCTTTTCGTGCGGGTGAAATGTTTGCCAACGGCCAAAACTCGGGATGCGCCCAAACTCCTTGCCGTCAACGACATAATGCGCGATGAATCCAGCTGTCTGCAGCGCGCGAAGGACCGCTTCGAAGTCCACCGTGTCGTATGGAAGGATGGCGAGCTTCAAGACGCGCGGCTGCCACGCGAATATCCCGCGTCGGTCGCTGGCCGTCCAAAGTCCGGCGAAGGCCAGCCGTAACGGAAGGCCGGCGCTCGCCTCGGCATCGTACAGTTCGGCGTGCGTGAAGAATCCGGGGGAGACGAGACGCTTGCGCGCCATCAGGCACCGCCTTCTTCGGCGATCCGCCGGTCACCTGGGGTTACACCACGTTGAACTTTCCGCAGCATCCGGCGCAGCACAACGCGCGGGAGCTCCTCGCCGGCGAAGAGAACTGTCTCGATCGCGCGATAGCCGGCACGGGTCAGAACGAGTGTGCCAGCCGGGAAGCAATCGGGTGACAGCCACATGAGCCCGACCTTGCGGCCGCGGCAGGCCTCGACCGGGTCGACGTGCCAGACGTCTTCGGGGTAGTGCTCCGAGTCCGGATGGTTCGCCGCGTGCAGCGCGATCGCTTCCTTGTCGTGATTGATCGCGATGTGCGGTCCGTGGCCGAGCGCCCACTGGATGCCGAGCGACGCACCGCCGCCCCCGGCGAAGCTGTCTACGATGATCTCATCGGCGCCGACGAGCATATCGAACTGGTAGTCGGAGCGCGGTGTCATGCCGCCCTCCTGGCGCGAACGCGCTTCGCCAACTCGCGTGTCGTGATTTCAATGGCGCCGCCGGCGACCGCGAGCGTCCGCTTGGACAGCGCGATGTCGTAGTGCTCCTCCGGCGTGTTCGGGTACTGACACCACTTCCGCGCGACGCCGATCGCTTCGGCCATCGCGTGCAGCTCGGCCGACGAATCACCGATCATGTGCGCCATCTTCATCCGACCGAACACGTTCCGGGCGTTGTCGACGTAGACGCTCATGGCGTCACCTTCCCCACCACGAACCGCTCGATCTCCTCGATCGTGAGCCCGCGCGCCGGCGACGGAACCGCGTGATCGATGCGCGGCCGGGGAAGCCGCGGCGGAAGCTCAGCGAGCGTTCGGGCTCGATCCTCTCGCACCGCGCCGGCATTGGCCTCGATCGTCGCGAGCCGAGTTCGGAGCGCGCGAGCCGCATCGGACGCCGCCCGTCGCCGGCGGATGTAATCGACTGTTGAACAGACGACGAACGCGGCAAGGCCGACGATGAGGATCACGGCAGACGCGCCGAGCAAGAACTCAAGGCCGGTGGCGAGCCAATAGCCGATTCCCTCGAGGATGCGATCGATCATGCGCGCACCTCTGGCATCTCGGTGTAGGTCGCGCCGTCGAGGATTGCCTTTTCATGCGCACGCGCGTCTGGATTGCCGCCCAGCTGCTTCAGGAAGAACGCGATGTCGTTCTCCGCGCACTCGTCGCGCAGCCGGCGCACCCAATCCAAATCCATCGGTCTGCACCCGGCGCCGCTCTCACCCCCGGCGATGACCCAGTCGATTCGCCCGACGCGCGCGCCTTCCGTATAACGGAAGGGCGCATGATTGGGATATTCGAGCACGTTCAGCCCGATGAAGTTCTCATGCTTCGCCGCCACGCGTCGCATCGCCGGGTCCATGAACGGGTTGACGGCGGTCAACGTCAATCGATCGAGCAGCGGCTCTGCGCTGATGAATCGCACCCTTGCCGGGAACTGGCAGAGCAACGCCGCTCGATAGTCGTAACGCTGCGACTCGATACTCACGCCAAGCCAGACGTTCGGATAGCCAGAGCCCCAGTCACCAGGCAGCCTCGACGCCATCAGCTCTGGGCGCTTCGTGAGAATCTGGTAGGTGTGATTGGGTGTGTTCTGGATGATCTCCCACGCGTCATCACGCCACGCGTCAGCGGCCGGATGAAACCAGTCCGACCACGAGCAGGTGAAGATCAGCTTCGGCTCTTTCCATTTGAGCGGATCGTTGAACTTCGTCTTGCTGCGCCGAACGACTTCCGGGTTGTTGCCGTAGCGAATTTGGTCGCGGAACATGTAACAGTTCGCGCACCCCGGGCTCACACGAGTGCAGCCCATCCATGGATTCCATGTGGATTGCGTCCAGGCGATGCCGGTGGTCTCGCTCATGATTCCACCCGCCGCATCTTCGGTGTGAGCCATTCCGGTTGATCGAGACCGCCGGTTTGCACCAGCTCGGCCCGCGTTTCGCCGCCGCGCTTATCGAACAGCGTCCGCGCCGACCGTCCGCACTCCCGGCACATCGCACCGCTGGCCATCGCTGTCTCGCTGTCGAGCATCGGCAACCGCATGAAATCGGGCGCGGCGCAGAACGGGCACGGCATGACGATCGTCGTCGTCGGGCCGGCGCCTTCGATCCGCTCGTTCTCCATGAACCGCTTCGTGTATTCGGCCATCGTGGTGGGCGTGTTCATGGCGTCACCCGCTTGAACGTGATCGCCCAGACCCACGGGTTTACGTCCCAGCCGTAGCCGCGCTTGGTGTTCAGCGAGTCCCAAAGGACGCGATAGTTCTCGATCGCTGTCCGGTTTCGCCGCTCGTCGCGCTCGCGTTCCGTCTTGAGGTCGTGGCCGTATTCGTCGATCCCTTCGGCCATTGCATCCTCACGACTGATCGACGCTAGCCGCTCGACGCGCACCTCGGTGACTTCGAGCGTGATCCGCGAGGCCCAGCGGGGCATGTGGATCGAAGCGCGGCGGCGGTTGAAGCGTGCGTTCTCATAACCGCTCTGGTCGGCGTCGTAGTAAACGTGGCTCGGCACATGACACGTCTCAGGGCATTCGCACGCATCGGGTGCACTCCACGTCTCGCGCACCCACAGCCGGTCGCTGGGTTTGCCGAATGGACAAGCCGGACTGGTGAGCGATCCGCGCTCGTTGCGGAACGGAAAGATTCTCCCGCGAAGTTGGTCAGTCTTGGCAGCGATCTGGCTCGGGGTCGGCGTCGGGTTATTCGTGTACGGTGCCAGCCCGCGCGCCCAATCCTGAAGCGAGCCTGGCTCCCCGGTCGGTTGCGGCTTCACGACCCGCCGCGTCTGCGTCTTTCGCCCGTCGAGGATCGCGCGCATCATCTCGCCACTGAACAGGATCGGACGTTCGCGCACTGCGATTGTGGGTGCGTTCATGTCGCCCCCATCGCCAAGCGTGACGCGTCGCCGCTGGTATCGCTCGGCTCGCCCATCTTGAAGTGCGTGCCCGGCAGATCGAGGTTGAGCGCAGGCCCGAGCAGCGTGATGTGCGGGGTAATGCTGAGCGGCGCCGCGTGCACGAAGCCGCGAACGAGAAACTCGCCGAGGGCGTACACCGGCAACCCGATCGCGTGAGCCACGGCGATCTCCAGCTTGCACCCGCGCGAGAACGACCAGCCGGGCAGCACGATCACGGCCGCGCAGTCGAGCAACTCGACGAGATCGAGGCGCACGAGAATCGCATACGCCGCCTCGTCGATCGAGCCATCGGCGCCGATGCCGGGTTGCGGGTGTTCGCGCGTGATGTCCGCCGGCGACGCGACTTCATACCCTATCGCGCGGAGCTGCGCCGCGGCATGGTCGAATGCCGGGACGTTGTGCTCCGGGATGCCTGTCATCGGGCCGGCCAGGTAGAGCTTCACTTGCCACCCCGCTTGATCAGCCGAGCGACCTTTCGACGAGCGCGAACGACGATGCTCGCCCCGGTCAGGTCGCCTTGGAGGTCCGTGATGGGATCAAGCCGCGTCCGCGGGAAGCGCTCGTTTCGTGTCAGCGCCCGGTCGAACCGTTTGGCCTTGCGATACGACTTGCCGCGCCAGCCAGCCTTGCGGGCCAGCTCCATCAGGATGCGCGTGCGCTCGGCCTTCGAGGTGTCTCGCGTGCGCGGGATCGGACGTCCGTTGATGGTGCTCATCGGCCGTCCCACGTACACGCGAGCCACAGCAAAGCCGGGAGTCCGACAAGCCAGCCGATCACGAACACGACGGCGACAAGGGGCGTGACGAGCCAGCGCTTCCAGCCGCCGCCCGCGTAGGCGTCCATCGGCCCGCTCATCACGATGCAGAACCGCTCAAAGAAGCGATCCCAGCGCGTCGGCTTGTTCACCGGGATTGGGCCGAGGTTCGTCGGTGCACGGCGGTCGCTCATCGGGCACCACGCTTGGCACGCTTGCCGGTCCGAGTCTTCAGCCCAGCGACGTGCCTATCGACGATGACGCCGATGCGCCTGACGGTCGCGAGTTCGCCGCGGTACTCCACGGCCACCGACGGGAAGGCGGCCTTGAGCTTCGTCGCCAGCTCGAGCGCGCGCAGGCAGTTCGCTTCCTGCGTCCGAATCCATCGCTGCTCGCGGGTCATGAGCGGAGCCGGCGGATGTGAGCCAGCACGGTCAGCGCGCCACAAAACAGCGCCCCGACGACGACTATAGAAGTGGAGAAGTGCTGGCCGATCGACCCGCCCACGATGACGCCGAGGCAGAAGACCAGGGCGCAGACGAAGTCCTGCTCTGGGCTGCGGGAGCCGATCGTGAAGGGCCGGCGAGTGCGACCGGACGACCTAAAGGAGCCGCCGTGCGACGAATGGATTGGCAGGATGCGGGCGCTCATGATCCCCACCCCGTTGGCAGAGTGTAGCGATGGGCGCCCTCGTGCCCGGCGTCACGTTCGCAGCGAACTTCCGTGGCGTAGCTGGCGGTGCGGGCGTTGCAGCGCAGAATGAGCGGGGGGAGCTGAACGCGGAGATCGACAGTCCGTTCGGTGGCCGGCGTCCCATCGGTGCGGGGCGCGCTCGATGGCTCAGCCTCCTTCTCCGGAGGATCGCCCTCGACCTCCTCGGTTGGGTTGGCGAATAGGTCGGCGAATAGACGCGCGCGGGCCGGCGTGACGTAGCGCGCCAGATCACTGTGGTGCAGCGGCCAGAGCCTGAACGGTTCGTAGTCCACGCTTGCCTCGAGCGCGGGGGCCTGACTCCCGTCCTCGCCGATGCGAAAGCGTAGGAAGCTGTGATCATGCGGATCGTCAGCGACGCGGCGGCGCGTGACCTTCGGGAGCGGGAAGAGCCGAAGCGTCTCCAACGCAAAGTTCTTTTCGAGGACCGGCGTGAGGTTGACTACGTCAGTACCTCGGCCGCGCAGATACCCCTCGCGCCGCGCCATCACGAGGTCGCGCTCGGTGTATTTCGGGGCGCTCATGACGCACCTTCCGTCGCCAGGGCGCACAGCCGGTTCAGCCACCAGGCGAAGAAGATGCGTGACCACTGGTTGTACGGTGCGAGCGGAGAGCACTCCAACTGCCCCACCGGTCGACCGTGAATCACAGTCGTCGCCCCGTCGCCCACGTCGCCGATTCTCATTACGCTGAGCCCATCAGCGGTGCGCGAAAGCAGGAGGCCGTAGCGCGTGCCGTCGCCGGGCTCGAGCTGCACAAAGACGGAATAGCCGGCAGTGACTAGCTCGAGGATGTCAGCGTCCTCCGGCTCATCGGCCTCGAGCGGGCCGTGTGCCTGGAGGCACAGAACGCGCGTCGGCTGAAACGCCATTGGCGTCCCGTGATACTCCAGTGTCACCGGATAATGCGTCGCGGTCATGGCGCACCGCCAAGCGAAACCGGCTGTATCACTTCCTGGACGAAATCCGCCTGATTTGCGGATATGTCTGTGATGTGCGAGTTTTCGCGCCGTATGCTAAACCCGCTTCTGTACGCAGCTTGGGCTTTCGTGCGCGAAAGCGAAACCGTTTGCCCTGATTCGACACAAAACATAGTTGCCCCTCGTGTCACTCTCGCTCTCGGTTTCTGTATCATTCCCCGGCTCCAATCGACGGTAAACTGAACGCTCCGGCGAGCTTTGCGACTGCCGCGCGCTTGTGGTCTGGCGAGAGGTCGGCGTACACATCCTCGACCGTCTTGAGCGAATCCCCGAGCAGCTTCGCCACCGTATAGAGATCGACGCCACGCATCACGGCGTGCGACGCGAACGAATGCCGGAGCGTATGGTAGACGACCCCCTGCGGGTTTTCCCTTCCATAGATCAGCTGCGCCCGTTCAACGACCTGTTTGAAATGCGGCCGGAACCCGAGCTCGGTGATCGGCCGCGACGGATCGACGGGACTTGGGCACATCCACGACGCGTTCGCGTACTTCGCCACGTGCCGTTCGGCGAGCGCGCGGAGCGATTCGGTCATGGGCACCAGGCGGTGTGACCGCTTCGTCTTTGGCTTCCAATCCGGCTGCTTCCGGATCGTGATCGTCCCAACCTCGAGGTCAACGTCGAGCCCTGGCCGGAGGTGCAATGTCTCCCCGATTCGGAGGCCGGCGACGAGCCCGCAAGCGACCGGAAACAGGATCGGCTCGGGCGTCGCCACGATCACCGCATTGGCTTCCTCGGCGCTGAGCACGCGATCGCGCCGGTGCACCTCGCGGAATAACATTTCCGGATCAACCGGCGAGTAGAGGATTCGGGGCACGTCGTGCCGCTCGCGCGCCGATCGTTCTTCCTGTGCCTGTGCCCAGCGAAACAGCGCACTCACACGCACCATGTAGGTCGTGATGGTGTTGGGCGGCACCTTGCCGGTCACCTGTGACTTCTGGTAGGTCTGGATCATCGCCGAGGTGACGTCGTCCAGCTCCATGCCGCCGATGCGCACGCCGTCGACGACGAAGTCCCGGAACCGCTTGAGCTGGAAATGCGCGTTGGCCAACGTGGCCTTCTCGCGGTTCGGGTGCGCCTCGATCCAGTCGAGGTAGCGGTCCGCGTTGGCATCGACCGTATCCCATGGCTCTTCCTTCTCGAGCGCCGCCTCGACGACGATGGGCGCCGGCGCGACCGGAACCAGCGGCTCGTGATGTTCGACCATTGCCGTCACGCGCTCGACGGTCAGAGCGCCGCTTCGGAGCTGGTCGATCATCTCGACGCGTCGCTGGCGAAACAGCTTCTGCACCGCCGCGTGACGCTCGTCCGCCTCGTCCTTGTCGCGCGTGCGCAAGGAGAGATGCAAGGGCTTGATGCCCTTGCTGCGGAACTGCCCCTCGGCGATACCCGCCTTGGACCACGAGATGGTCACGTCGTCGCGCCCTCTGGCTCCGGTCCCGTCTTTGTCGATTCGTACGACTCGACGTCGCGCGGATCATATCGGCGCACGGAACTGGCGCCGAGCATCAGATAGGGGAGCTGGGCGCGCGGGATCTTCCGGACGGTGCCGGGTGACACGCTCCAGCGGACGGCCAGATCCTGTACGGACAGCCAGAGCACGGCTTCGATTTGCCGCGCGTGCTCGCGAGCGTGGGCGCGGAGATCTTCAATCGTTCGCATTTCTAGACGCGACTCACGCGATGGGACTCCATGACGTATGTCGCAAGTGGGCTGGGTTCCCCGACGCGATTGATCTGGATCCAGTCGCCGACGTGCCGGGATGCCGCAGCCCGCGCCACGCTACGCGCGGCTCGTATGGTCGTCGTGACAGCGATGCGCGCAACAGGCTGCATGCTGGAAAAATTGCCCGCACTCGTGAGTCGCTCGATGATGTAGGCCATCAGCTCAGTCCCTCCGGAAACAGCAAGTCACTCGGTCCGACGCTGCCCTTCGTCGGATACCGGACAATGCCCGCGGTGTGAAGCGCGCCAAGTGTGTTCGATCCGTAGCCGCCGGAATACGTCGCGCCGGTAACATCGCCGAGTTCGTCGCGCGTAACCGATCCGCCCTTTCCGAGAGCGACGACAGCATCGAAGATCCGCTCTCCCAGCCCGTTGAGGTGGCTGCGGACGCGCGCGTGCAAATCGTCCAGGTCGATCGGCGGGTCGATCGCGCCACCGGCCGCACGGCCAGCGTCCGTGAGCGCGACATAGCCAGACTCGGGATAGTCGATCAGGCCTTCCGTCTTCATGGCTCCGAGCGTGTTGCTGCCGTAGCCACCCGAGAAGGTCATCCCCACGTAAAAGCCGAGCTGCGCGCGCGTGGCCGCGTTCACGCCGATTGACTCGAGCTCCGCGAGCGCACGAGCAATCTTGAGCTTTGCGCCTGTGAGGTTGCCGGCCGCTCCGCCCTCGGCGCCGATCGCGCGGGTGGCCGCGCGCGGCGTTAGCCGTTTTGGCGCGACGCTGAACGGTTCGTTCTTCGTCACGCCGACGTCGATCGTCACTTCCTCGTCGCCCAGCGCGGCCTTTAGCTGCGACGCGATTCGCTCCGCGCTCTCCCGAAGGTCGTCGATCTGACGCGCGCGCGCCGAGAGTCGCTGGTCGACGATGACGGTCGCCTTTTCGACGGCCGCGGCGATAGCGCGCTCAAGCTCTGCCTTGTCCACGCCGGCGACGTCGAAGCTCGCCGCGCTGATATTGATGATGAACTTCATCGCGCCCTCCAGGGCCCGGCGAAGAGAGGTGGTCGTCGTCGCGAATTGTCGAGCTGTTTCCGCCCGGGCCCGGTCGATCGCGCGCTCGTCGACAACGCCAGTCTTCTGCGCACGCGAGAGATCGCCGCGAAGTTGTTTGACCTGGCGCTCCATGTCGGCGAGCGTCCGCGCCTCCGCCTCAGCTTCCTTCGGCAGGTCGACGAGCTGCGCGAGCATCGCTTTCACTTTGCTCGGCGGTGGCGGCGGCGCGGCGCTGATCTGGCCAGCTTCCGGATGCGTCGTCTTGACCGCGCCCGTTTTGACCAGCGTGACCGCCGGCGAGATCGCTGGACCGTAGACGAAGAACTCGCCAGGCTCGAGGCGCGGCAGTCGCTGCCGCTGTTCCTTGTCGAACCCGAGTTCGTCGGCCGCGCGCTTCACATCGACGTCGAGCCCGGTCCGGCCGATCATCTTGTTGAGCAGCTCGGCCGCGGCATCCTTGTGCAGCTTGGAGATTCGTTGCGTGGCCAGCACCGCGCAGAGTCCGCGCTTCCGACCGAGCGTGCACAGCGCAATCACCGCGTCGGTTGACTGCGATTCGCCGCTGCCGCGCTCCGGCGCGAACATATGCGCCTCGTCGATCACGACGATGATCGGTCGCCACATCGAGCGAGGCAGATTCACCAGCTCCGTCAGAAAGACCTTGACGAACTCGCGGCGTTCCGGAAGCGACAGTTCGTACAGATCGAGCACTGCCGACGCGCCGAGTTCGACCAGGCGCCGGCACAGCAGCTTCGCCGTCTTCGGCGTGGCCATGACGTCGCCACCGGTCTTCGCCGCCAGCACGTACGGGAATGCCTCTCGGAGCGTCGCGAACTCGCCCTCTGGATCGATGACGAAGTGCTGGACGCGGCCGAACGTCTCCTCGAGGAGCTGCCGGACGAGCCGCGACTTCCCGCCGCCACTGTTCGCCTGAGCGAGGAGGCGCGAGCCGATCAGTCGATCGAGGTCGACATGCGGCCCCGATCCACCGTCCTTGTACGTCAAAGACTCCACGCGCTCGGCCATCAGAGCGGCAACTCTTCGAAGTCGAATTCGTCCCCGCCGTCGTCGATTTCTTCGCTGTGCGACGGCACAGACGCCAGCTGCCGCGCTTCGGGGATGTACACCGGCAGCGGATCGGAGTCGTACCGCGCGAGCTGGTCGGCCATCTTGCGCGCGACCTCTTCAGTCGTCGGCGTGATACAGTAGACCGAGCCGACGCCGACGAGCTTCGTGAAGCTGTTGACCACGCGCGGCGGCTCGCCGGCGAGCTTCACCTCGGGCACGTCGACACGGACGAGCGCCGATCCGGCGATCACCTGTTCCGTGATGTGGCCAGCATACTTCTTATGGCCCATCACCTCGACGATGCCCCACTGATCGAACGCTTGCGACGGTTGCTGGTCTGCCATAAGTCGTCAGAAAGGAAGGGAATCCCCGCCCGCCGCTGGGATCGTACCAGGCGTAGGAGATGGCAGACCGGAGTGCCTGCACATCGACGGCGGGAAGGGAAATCAGTGTTCGGTCCTGCGAATTGCGGGGGCTGGAGTTGAACCAGCATCATTCCTGGTTATGAGCCAGGCGAGGTAAACCGTCCCTCCCCTCCCGCGACGTTCCGCTTCGCTACGCTCACGCCGCTACATCATGCTCGACGCCTCTGGCGACGGTGTCCTTCGATTCGGCGCTCTCGTCGTCGGGCTCCGGACCGAGTTTGGCGAGCAGCGTGGCCTCAGCCCGGTCCAGCTCCGCGTTCAACTTTTCCGTGCCGGTCTGCAGGAGAGACGCGTACGCGCGGATCTTCTCTTTCAGCTCGGCGACCCGCGTGAAGCGGCGGTTCTTGACGTCCGATCGCACGCCCTTCTCGTTGAGCGAGTCAACCGACTCCCGCAATTCCTCGATTTGCTTCACGAGGTATTCGGTGATCGTCATCGACACCGACTCGTCGCTGCCGTGACCCAGTGTGCAGGCGAACCGCGACAGCTCGCCGCCGATGCCGCCGAGCAGCGTATTCAACTGCGTAATGAGTGCGCCGCCCTGAGGGATGAAGTACGCGCCGCCCTGTTCGCGAACTGGGATCAGGTCTGATCCGCACGCCTCGACAACCTTCTGAATGATCCGCGTGACGTCGCTCGCGGTCCGCGTCTCGTAGACCTCGCTGGTGGTCGTCGGGAGCATCGCGGAAATCGTCGGGTTGTCGCAGACCACTTTCAGCGTTCGCTCGTCGATGTGCAGCGATGCCTCGCGCGTGTAGGTGAGAGTTTCCTCCACGACCTCCTCTCGCGTGATCTGGCGCGCGGTGTGATTCACCGGCCGCGCCAGTTTCTTCGATTCCTTGTCCGAGGTGAGGCGCGCGATATAGCCGGCCGTTCGCGCGACGAGTTGCGGCGGTTTGAGGTCCGGGACCAAGTCGAGCGCGTCGAGGCCGGCGCCGGTGAGGCTCTCCCGGAGCACCTTGACGTCGACGGTCGCCGGCACGCGCCACGAGACGATGAAGCCAATTGGATGCGCCATTATGCCGCCTGCTTGGATGTGGGGCCGATCGACAGAATCGTTTCGACGGCCGGATTGTCGAGGTCGAGCTGTGGGATGCACCAGCAGCCGCCATCGGAGACTTGAGCGAGCACGCCTGGGCTGTGCTGTCCGACGATGATCGAATACGTGCGGACCTTGGTCGCCCTCGCCCACGCGATGTAATTGTTCACGTAGTCGGCAGACGCCCCTGTGACTTCGGCGTCGCCGATGATGATGTGATCGGCTTGTTTGCCGACCGGCCCGCTCGGCCAGTGCGGTGGGACCGACGCTAGCGGGAGATCGCAATCCGTGCCGCCTCCGAGCATCGCCTCGCACCATGCGACGATCCCTTCGGGCGTGTTCTCGGCAATGCGGATCGTCTCGCTGCCAGTGAAGGCGACGAGCATGAATGGTCGGCGTTGCGCGCGGGCGTTCGCAACCATCGCGAGCGCCAGCCCCTTGGCCATCTCGATCTTCATCCCGTAGTTGCTGCCCGACTCGTCGAGGCTTATGACCAACGGCCCCATACCGACTGGAGTGCGCAGGATGCGCCGATAGGAGAGCGACCGGCGCTGGACCAGGCGCGCCATCGCGAGTAGCTCGAGCTCCGGCACGGCGCCCGCGATCAACGCTGACTCGTACGGCAACAGTCGCGAGAGATCGCCTGACAGTTCGACCCCCGTGATCTCCATGCCCGGCAGATCGGTGCGCTGGCGTTGGAGCTGCTGCGCGCGCACAGCGAAGCGCCCGGCCATTCGCATGATGCGCGCGAGACTCGGCGACTTGCGGAGCCGGCGCGTGAATGCGGCAATCTGCTGCGCCCCGACCGTTGACTCGCCCGTCAGCCCGAGTCCGGCGCCGCACGCCTCGGCATCGTCGGCCGCTTCCTCGGCATCGTCGAGCGCTTCCCGAATCGAACGGATGCGTTCCATGGACTCGCGCGGGCTTTCGTGTTCCGGGTCCTTCTCATCGCGGTCCTTCGTGGCCTCGGCGAAGGCCGCGTATTTCGAGGCGATCGACGCGGCCGCGATCTCCGCGACGGCCGGATTCAGCACCGTGCGCGAGCGGAGCGCAGCTGTTTCCGGAGTCGTCATCAGCGCGCTCCACCAGCGCGAGCGCTTGACGTCTTCCGGGTGCTCATGCATCCGAGGCTCCGAGGCGAGCAGCGTCTCGATCGCATCGGCGGCGATGTTGGCATCGTCCGGCGTCACCCCTTCAACGCCAGCCTCGCTCCATTCGGCCGACAGCCGTTCGCCCAGTCGCTTCGTCCAGCGATCCGTATGGAGAACGGTGGGCGAGGACTCGGCCTCGACACTTGCGCCGAGGGCGTCCGGGTTCCCTTCGCCGAGCAGCGTGTGCAGCTCCGCGCGCGCGGTGTCACTCATCGGACATCAGCTTTTCGACCTTCTCGGCCGAGAGCCCCATCGCGAGCCCGCGCTGCCGGGTCATCTCATTCTTGACGAACTTGACCAACTTCCCGGCTCGGCCGTTCGCGCCCGGCTTCGAGGCCAAGTCTTTCGCTTCTTTGTAGATGGCTTCGAGCTTGACCGCGGCATCCAGGCGCGTCGCCGTGTCGACAGCGGCGTTCGTGATCTCGTCCACTTCCCCGAGGATCGTGTCGAGCCGTGCGCCCACCGGGTTCGCGCGCACGACAACCTTCTGCGCGGCCGCGGCCGCAGTTTCGGGCGTCGTCCAGAGCACGTATTGCAGCGCCTCGAGATCGATCGACTCAACCTGGGCGTTGCCGTGCATCAGCGCGGACGCTCGGGCGATCTTGTCCGCGGCGCGGAGGCGGCGATCAGAGATGGCGATACCAGCTTCGTCGAGGTCGGCGAGGATCAGGTCGAGCGTGTCGAGCGCATCCGCCGACCATCCGATCGAGCGCAACGCCGCGTGGGCTGCGGCCAGGTCATCGAGCGAGCAGACCGGCACGAGCGGCCCGGGTGCGAAGGCGAGCAGCGCCCGCCGCATGCTCTTCGGGAGATAGCGGACCGTCGCGCGAATGGTCCAGCGGTCGAGCATGGCCGCGTCTTCGGGCCAGGTATTCGCGGACCCGATCGCCGCCACGAGGGGCGACTTCACCTGTTGCGTGCCGATGAGCGCTTGCCGTTCTGGCCCGAGCAAGTGCAGCAGCGAGTCGAGAATGGCGGGTGACGCCCGGCCCACTTCGTCGAGGTAGAGAATGTGGGCGTCGCTTGCGTATCCCGCGGTGATGTGCTCGAAGCGGTCCTCGCGAAGCGCCGAGATGGAGATCGGACCCCATAGCGCCTCCGGCGGTGTCGTCGGCGAGAGCAACCGCTCGCAATAGGCGGCGCCGATGATGAGATTCGCCGCGGATCGGCAAAGCAGAGACTTCGCCGTGCCGGGTGGTCCGACGAGCAGCACGTGCTCGCGAGCGATCAGCGCGAGCGTCACGATCGACGCTTCGCGCTCCCGGCCGATCAGTTGCGCTGAGGTACCGTCGCGCAGCGCAGCAATGCTGTTCATCTTATGGACGACCCGATTAGAGAAGTGGTGTCGTGCGTGGTGTCCGTTCGTCTCGCGCCGGCAGCTGCGCCGGTCCCGTCATTTCGATGCCGTCGAACACGTGATCGGCAAACAGATCGATCGCCGCTTCGAGGTTGATGTGCGCTTCGTCGTACGCTTCCTGTGACCCCCAGTTGTGGCCGTGCTTTTCCAGGACTTGGTTCGCCTTCGCCAGCCGTTCGATCTTCTGCGCGACGAACCGCATTCGCTCCTTGAAGCCTTCGGTGAAGCGCGCGCGATTCACGCGGCCGACCCCCCCTCCATGGCCAAGCCATACCGTCCCGCCGCCCGCTCCGCCTGGTCCCGCGTCGGGAAGCGAGGCTCGCCCATCCGTGCCATGCCGCTCGCATCTTTGAACGGCGTGAAGATCGCGATCGACATGAAGCCACTGATCACCTCGGCTCGCGTCGGTGCCGATTCGGTCGGCGAGACGATAGAGGGCGACAAAACGAACCAGCGCGGTTCATTGGAATGCGCGAGGATGGTCTCATAGAGCGACCCGTTGCCCTCCTCCGACGCCGGGATCGTGCTGGTGCGGCTCATTAGTCGGCGAACCGCGCGTCGTCCAGCGCCATCTCGTCGTCTTCATCGAGCGGGCGATCGCCACTCCGAGCCCCCGGCATCACGATCTCATCTTCGGCCGGCCCGGCCTCGATCGCCTTCGCCTGACCCGTCGCGCCAAACTCCAGCCGCTGCTCGTCCTCCATCACCGCGAGCGCTTCGCCGAGTTTGGCGTTCTCCGCCGCCATGCGCGGATTCTTCGGAACCGTCTTGGCGATCTGACGGACCACAGTCTTTTTTGCATACCAGCCCTGGAGCGGGCCGTCCTTCCATTGCTTGGAATGCTTCTTCCGGATTTCGTCGATCTCCTCGGCGCCCATCACTTCGAACGCGAAGCGGCCGAACGGGAGATGCAGAATGACGTACGCGTGGGTGATCCGAGCGCCCTCCTTCCGCGGCAATGCCGGGACGTGATCGATCTGCGGATTGAGCCCGAACCGGTATTTGAACTCATCGGCCTCGTAGACCGCATGGGCTTCGACGTGCCGCACGGCACCGGACCGGACCATCAGCTCGGCGAGGCCTTTGTAGTCGGCAACCGGGGTCGCCTCGTACACCTTCCGTTCGACGAGATTGCCAGTCGCGTCGTCGCGCACCTCCATCTTGTTGCCGAACGGCAACAGGTGCGCGGTCGTTCCGAGCTCGAGGCCCCATTGTTGAACGCGTGCGACGCCGAGGACGAGGCTTTCCGGCGTGCATTTTCTGAGCACCCCGGTCTTGTCCATCCTGACAGCGAGGAGGACCGTCGCAGCGACGCGCCGCGGATCGGCGCCCTCGGGCAGGAAGGGCGCGATGAAGGACTGCGCCCGGTCGGACATGAAGAGATCCATGATGGAGTTCTTCGGCTGCGCCGGCGCAACGGCCACGCTGCGTGCTGGTGCTGTCATTCGATGGCTCCGTTGCTGCGCGCGAGCACGAGCCCGCGCTTGTTCAGGGAATGCCGCATGAGATCCTCGCCGCCCGGCATCGACAGAATGCGATCGACCAGGCTAGCGATGCGGTCGGAACGGCTGTTCGATTTGAGCGGGGCGACGACGAGTGTGAGCCCGTAGTGCCCGAGTACTTTCATCGCGTTGCCGAGTTTGACGTTCGGCTCCTGCCCGCGTTCGATCCGCCCGAGTGTCGTCTCGAACATCTCGAGTTCGGCGGCCAGCGATTTCTTGCTATGGCCGGTCGCGCGACGAGCCGTCTCGACGGCCGCGCCGATCTCTTTCGCGACGCCGAACGCCACGGCCTCCTGCTGCGGTGTGAGCATGATGGCGGTCACAGTTCACCTGCCGCGCGCTGGGCCGATTCGACCGACGGGAAGCTGCCAAAGCGCCGGACGTAGGTCCGCGTCGCGTCGAACAAGTTGTTCGGCATGCGGCGCAGAGTGACGACGCCGGCGGGGACGAGCTGCGCGCGAAGCCGATCGCCGGCGGACGCCAGCGATTCTAAGAGTCGGTTGCGCTGCCGCAGCTCAGCGTTCTCGCGCAAAAGGTCAAGGTGCGCCAGCGCCAGTCCTGGGATGACGTTGCGGGCGGTGGCGACAAGTAGCGCGTCCGCGGTGCCGATCGACTCGCACACGAGATTTCCGCCGTAGTAGTGGAATGAGTCAGCGTCGTTCGGATAGCGTGACTCGTCGAGCCCCACGCCCGGCGCGACCACCCATCCGCTCGACGAGTCCCACGGACCGGGCGTTGCCAACGACTCCAGCATCTGGAGCACGCGGAGCTGCGCCTCGAGCACGTCGATCCGGCGTGCGACCGCTGTCACGCGCCGTCTCCCTCGATGCGGCCAACGGCGATCATCCGGTCGAGGAGATTCAGCGCCCCGCGCCGAATCTCCTCGACTACTGGCGTCAGCTTCTCTTTCGCCACCGCCTCCACCACCGTCTCCACCTCCACCTCCACCGCCACCACCACCACCGCCGCCGCCACCGCCGATGCGTCGCTTCGCGCCGCGTCATACCGGCGCAACGCTTCGTTGCGCCGGGTCCACGCCTTCGACCTGATCGTGCGTACGAGCGAGAGCGATCCGTAGACCGCCGCGATCGTCACGAACTCCGGCAACGCGCGGAGCTGCTCGGCTTCGGCGTGCATCTTCGCCGCGTCGAGCCACACCGGCAGCGCCACGCGAAGCGCCCAATTCGCAGCCATCACGGCGCGGATCTCCGCGTCGGCGCTGCCCGTGTTCGTACCGAGCACCTTCTCGGCGTAGCCGTTCAGAATCTCCTGCGCGTTCTTCGGCGCGAACGTCGTCGGATTGCCTGCACCGTCGAGCCAGCCGTCATTCAGGCGAATGAGGAAGCGACGGATGCCGCGGTCGACCGACGGATGATCGTCGTTGAACCTCGTGGCTACGCCGAACTTCTTCCCAAGGTCCGGACGGCAAACGGTCAGGCGGTTCGCCTTTTCCATGATGCAGCACTGGCCGGTGAATACTGAGCCGTGACCGCCGCGCGACAGCGGCAAGGTCTCGATTTCGTCGCACGGATCGGCGCCGAGGGGTTTGGTCGCGTTCATGCGCTCACCGGCCCGCGAGGGCGCTGCTGCATGTCACGGATGAGCCACCGGGCGCAAAGGATATCGCGCACGGCCTCACCCAAGAGTTGGTTTTCGATTGCGTACAACGGGCGACCGACCTCGCGCGTCGCCAGATGCTCGGCAATGATGAGCGCCTCGCGTTCGTCGAGCGGAGCACCGACGGTATCGGCGAAGACGTTGGCGAGCCACGCCCTCACAAGGGGCTGCACGGCGTTGCGGTACACGCCGATGGGCTCGCGCTCGGCGGCGGCTTTCGGGAAGCGCGGCGGCGGGAACTCGTGCACGCTCATCGGGCGCGGAAACGTTGCGTCCCGTTCGAGCCTGACGATGTGCGTCGGCAATGCCGTGGCACCGGACGATGAGTTCGCCTCGAGAATCGCGACCTCGATCAGCTCTTCGCATTCCGTGCAATAGTCCACCGGCGCGGACGATCCCCCGACGAACGTGACGCGACACCGGGTGAGTGGCCCTACGTCGTACGCCGGCTGGTCACAACCCGAGCACAACCGGTCCGCTGGCGAGCACATTTGAACCGCGGCATTCGAGTCCATAGAAACCTCCTCGTTGGACTGCATGGCTACCGCACCACCGTTTGCGCATTGCGGCGTCGCTGGGAATCGGCTGAGCGGAGAAAGCGTCCCGCCCGCCCCATCGCCTTCCACATGGATTCGCGCGCTTGGTCGATCGCGCCCGGCGACTGCGTTTCGTTGGCGACGGCGAGCGCCGACACCGCCTCGCACTCGACGCTGATGACGTCGGCGACAGAGACATCACTCGTCAGCACGGCGCCGACGTCGAGCGCCGCGTCTCGGCACTGATCGAAATACGCTTCGATGAAGAGGCCTGTGGCCTCGATGATCTCGGCATTGCCCGTCTCGATCGCCGCGTGCATTGCGGTACGCAGCAAGAGAATGGCATCGTGACAGGGATGCGGAACGCGACCGTCGGCGCGGGCACGCGAATCCCACGCGTGACGGGGGAACGGTCGGCCGTTGGGCAGAGCAGAGGCGCACTTGAGGAATTCGCCGTTGAGCACGCGCTGCTCGTACCGGACCTGCAGCGTCGCCAAACCGGTCTCTCTCAACTGTTTGGCCTTCGCACGAGGCCGCTCAATGTTGGCTCTCATGCGACGTTCCCCTTCACCAAGTAGTCGAGCGTGACCCCGTACACCTCGGCGAGCCGGGCCACGGTGTTCAGCGGCGGGGAGATCGCGTTGTCGTTTTCGAGGAGCGAGAGATACGGCTGCGTGAAGCCGGCCTTCTCTGCCGCCTCTTGCTGGCTGAGCCCGAGAAGGGCCCGAGCCGCAGCGAGCCGCCTGCCCATTGTCTCCGGTTTGCGTCGCGTCGCTTGGTTCGCCATAATCACCAGTTATATCTGACAACCACGTGAGGCCATGCTAGCAAGGCATGATCCACAAGTGACGAGTATATAACATACCCAATGGGGATTATGCAAGGGGCAAAAAAGACCGCCAAGAAAAGGGCGGTCGAGCCGTGGAAGGCGGAGCTGGCTGAACGAATCGGTAAGGCGTTCAAGCAATACAACGCCAACGCGTTACGCGGGCACGAACTGTCGCAGGCTGAACTTGGCGCCCGGGTCTCGAGGCGGCTGAAGCTCGTGCCGCCGCTAACCCAGGCGGCGGTTAGTCGATGGATGAACCCGGCCGATCCGTCCGCGCCGACCAACCCGACCCTCGTGGCAATCGCCGAGGTGTTGAAGGTCGATCGATCATGGCTCGCCTTCGGGGCGGCCGAGGACTAAGGGAGGATGCGGATGTCCGGCTCGTCGTCGTTCTCGCGACACCAGCGCCCCATGCGATCGACCACCTTCGCGGACAGGTGCCGGCGCTTCACGCGCAGCTCAATCATCGGCTCGCCGTTCCGATCGTGGCCAACGACGAACACGGTATCGCCAACGCCGCCGCGCAATCGCACTTCGTACGACGACGGCTCGCGACTCGGCGCCGGAATCACCCGCACTCCGGCAGACGTGACGCGCAGCGCGCGCATCAGACCTTTGGAAATCGGAGCGGGTGCGAAGTGCGAGGGCGGTAGTGACGGTAGCGACACAGGTTCCTCCCGGATGTACCGAATAGGAACCGAAAATTTTATATAGCGATCACGAATAACGCAATAACCTCTTTGTCCACAATAGCTTGTGGACAACCGTGGAAAACCCGAAGCGGGAAGTAACATGCGACGGCTAAACGTCTTATCGCTCTTGATTCTGCTGGCCACTCCTGCTCTCCACGCCCAAGCAAATTCGGCGGCGCAGAGGTTCGCATTACGTATCGTTACTGCGGCGGACGTGGCAGCGATTGATCTCAGATTCGTATCCGACAGCGAGATGAAACGCTTCGAGGTGACTCTTATTTTTGCGCAGTTAATTGAATTGCAGCGCTCAGTCGGCGATCAAAAGCCAACCGAACCCAAAAAGCCACCCTATCCGTTTTCGGTTCTTGTTCAACGCGCGAATGATGGCGCGCGCGCATCGCGGCTGGCGGTCGAAGCATTTGATGCGTATCCGGCTCCAGTAGGCTTAGAGAAAATGCAAGCCCAGGTCGTTAGCTCTCTCACATCAGGCGCGACTGCGGCTGATTCGATTGCAGTCGTTGCGGAACGATGCAGCGACGGCCCAGGCTCCGCCAAATTATGCGCTGACCCGTTGAACATGGCTTTTCGGCAGCTATCCGATCGAACGACATCGTACTATGCTGCGCGAGAGCGTATCTCTGGTGCCTTGAAGGCACGCCATGTTGATCTTCCCGCCGTGAAGCTTGCGCCGTGACCGAGTCCTCCCCGATCGACGGGATCGATCCCTTCTCATCACGCTGCCAATGGTGGGCAGTCCGAGAGGCAATCCAATGAACAGCATGAATCGGGTCCACCTGGCGGCGCGCGCCGTTGTTCTCGTCGGGTTGGCGGGATGCATCCGCTATACACCGCCTCAGCCGGCGTCACCGCACGACCCGGCGCCGGTTGCTGCGTCGTTCGGAAAAACGTGGGACGCCGTGATCGACGTGTTCGGCGATCGCACAATCCCAATTCGCAACATGGAACGCGCGTCCGGTTTCATCGCCACGGACGCGCTGCCGGCGGGTCCGAACGACCGAGACTATGCCGACTGCGGGTCGAGGGAGAAGGTCGTGTATGCGCCCAGCCGAGTCACCTACAACGTCGTCGTCCGCGGCGATAGCTCACAGTCAACCGTCAAGATGACTGCTCGTTGGACGTTTCTGATGACAGCGAACGAACTGATTTACTGCGAATCTCGTGGCATCTTTGAACGGGAATTTGAGCGACGAATCCGGGACCGGGCCGAACGCCGCAGTCCCAAGTGACCGAGCCCTCGCCGTGAAGTTCACCGATGCCGCCGGCCGTCGCTGGACGATCCAGGACTATCGCGTCGTCGGCAAGGCGAAGAAGCCTGTCCCATTCGGCGATTACCGGAGCGAAGGTCGCGCGTTCATCCCTGACGGCTGGGATGGCCCGGTCATGATCCACCGATGGGGTTACGTCGAGTATCGTGAAGAGACGGCGCCGAAGTTCCTCGAGGGGCAGCTCCAGGCGGCGAAGCCGTCGACGGCAACGCAGGGCGACCGGCTCGACGGAGGTCAATAGATGAGGAGGCGCCAGCCGTCGGTGCTGACGTTCAGGATCGCGTTCCACGTGCCGCGGATGCGCGCAGTTTCGCGATCGGTTGGGCTCGGGAATGGACTCCCGCCCGGCGTGCCCTCGATATGGGTATGAATCGTTGGCTGGCCCCACGGGCACATGCCAGGAAAGTCAGCCCAGATGTGCCGTACGTCCGCGCTGTCGTATTTGGCCCGGTTGACCCGTCGCAGCTCGAGCGACGAATCGGTGACGGCGTACTCGGGAACACACGCGCCATCTTCGACATTGCGCGCGAACGATGATCGCGCCAGTGAATCGAGAAAATGGTAGGCGTCCTTCGTCGCCCCGATGGTGTTCACCTGCGGCGGAACCTGGGCGCGGACGACGCCCGCGCCGAGCGCCCCGATCCAGGCGAGCAGGCAGAGAGTGTTGCGCATCATACGAAACGCCTCCCGGCGTGTCTGGAGTCAGGGGTCAGTTGGTCAGTTACGACGCTGGCGCTGGGGACAAGGGCGGAGCTGCCGGAGTCGTTGCCGCAGCTAATGCTGTCGCCACGGTCGTGGCGGCTGACGTCGCAGCGAGCGCGCCGACAACGTTCGTGGCCTGGACTTTGATGACCGTGCGGAGGAGCGCGTACACCATCGTGGCGACGACGCCGATCCAGCCATGCGAGGCCGACCAGGCTGCGGCCGTCGCCGGATTGAGCGCCGCGACGAACGACAGCAAAAACCCGAGCGCAACCGCCCAGAACTCGGTGGACTTGAGACCGGTGCGCTGCGCGAGCGCGTACAGCTGGAGAAGATCGTTCATTGTGGTGATCCAGGTGGAGGGTTCCTGACCCCGCTGAGCGCGAGCGTGAACGGCTGCAACGCGAGGATTGCCGTGCTTTCGGCAGCGAAGAACACGATGTTGTTCGGGTAGCCCATGGGGACGAGCATTTCGCACTGCCCAGCGCAGCCCTCGAACGTCTTGGGATCGTAGAACGCAGCCTCCCAGACGAGCGTACCCGAACTGTCCGGCTTGACCACTTGCCACGCGGCGCCCATGAAGTGGCCGTGCCAGTAGATGGCGTCGAGGCCCCAGCGTTTGATGTACACGAGCCCTGCCGTTGAATCGCCGCCGGCGAACGGGTTCGTCGGATTGGTCTGGAGATACGTCCAGGTGGTATCGTGTCGAACCACGGTATCGTGAACGGCACCGGCGGCGATCGGCACCGTGTCATGGACGACGACGGTGATCGGCAGTGGAGGCACGCCGGCGACGATCTTCACCTGATTGACGAGGGTGATACCGGTCGCGTCGCGAGAGAAGTTCACGGTATCGCCCATGATCGGCTTCCCGCAGCTCCAGACGCGAAAGAAGATCCGGCTCGCGCCGAACGGGCGCGACACGATGTTGAAACCGGCCACCTTGAGCACGGTATCGGTCAGGATCGAATAGCGTGGCGTCAGGGTATCCGCGCAAGCAAGCACGGTGTCGGCGCGGGGGATCAGCATGCCGCTGGACGCCAATGGCGTTCGCACCACGGGCGGATGCGACGGGGCGCTGGGCCCCATCGCAAGGATCGCCACCGCGGCGACGGCGCCGAGAATGCCGTTCCGCATGAAGATCATGGCGCGGCCGTCGGTACGGCCGTCTCGCCGGGCAACGCGGGCGTGGGAGTCGGTGCGGGAGCGGGAGCTGGCGCCGGTTCGGCCGCGTTGGCCTCATCGACGATCGTCTGCAGGGACGCAACGGTGGCGTCGGGGATTTGGGCCGGTGTTCCCTGGGCCGCGGCGAGTTCGCTCTGGAGCGTGGTGATCTGGCTCGCCTGGGCAGCAAGCTGTGCCTGCTGCGTCGCGATCGTCGACGCCTGCGCGGTGATCGTGGCATCACGGGCCGTGAGCGCGGCGACGAAGCGCGAGATCGCGCCGTCGACCGCGCTTTTTACGGTGCTGATTGCAGAGGTGACTTCGTCAAGCGTCTTCATAATGAATCCATGGGGTTGGAAGGGTTGAAACAGGAACTGGAGGAACCGAGGGAGGGTCATAGCGATCCGAAGTCGACGGTGCTGCGCTTGCCGGATCGCGGCGCCGCGCGTTTCGGGTAGTAGTCCCGCTCCGGCTTGACTGCGGCAGCGCGCCGGATGCTGTCGAGCAAACGCTCATCAGCGGTTTGCTCCGCACGTGGCGCGGCGGCAGGGGTCGGTAGTCGCTTTGGCGTTGGCGGAAGCGACGGCGGGAGATCGGCAATCGCGTGCAGCGGCACGTGCTTGCCGCCCCCCGGCACCAACGTCGGCGGTCCAAGCCCCCGCATTCGCTGATTGAACGTGCTCGGCATGCAGAGCCTCTGCGCCACAGCTAACCGCTCGGCCAATCCACAGTTGCACGGCTGGCCTTTGTCCCTCGCCGTGCATTCGGTCCGGTGGGTCGTGTAGGGAGCAAGCGCTTCTATCGCCCGGCGCAAGCTCCGGATGATCTTCTGGTGCGGCCCGTGCGTGTTAGAATCCTCGACGTGAGGGCCGTGCTGTCGCTCAAGAAACTCTGCACGTTTCATCGTCTCGTCCTCGCGAGCCCGGCGATCAACGCCTGACGGAGCTGTGTGTATTCGACGCGTGCACGCTTGGCGCACTCGGGGAATCGCTTATCGGTGGCTGCGCGCATCACATTGCGGACAGCGGTCGCGAAATCGTCCACGAGCGTTTCGTCGGTGGACCACCGGCCGGAACGACCGAGGTCTCGCGCTGGGGCATCGGCAAGTGAGAGGAAGCGCATCAGAAGCGCACGAAGTGGAGGATTGCTACGACGATCACGACGCCGGCAGCCAAGCCCGATTTGAACCCGAGGAGCGGGATGTGTGGTGCGTTCGCTTCATCGTTGAGCGCGCGATCGCGCCAGGTGTCGCGGTCGCCGGTCATGTCCGTGAGCTGCGCACGCACGAGCGAGAGATCGACGACAGCGGCGCTGTCAGCCGATGCACAGGTGCGCAACTCCGGCACGACGAGGCTCGCCGGCACTTCGCGCTCCGGCGGTCCACTGTCGACGCGCACGGTGCTATCGTCGACGATGGTGATCCGCTTGGCGACCGCTTGGCGCGCGACGCGAGTCTTGACCACCTGCGAATCCGCGCGCGCGATCGCCGGAGCTCGCGTCGCGATGCGCTCCTCTTTGGCCTCGGACGAATCGGCCTGGACGGCGCGCGTTGAATCGGCGAGGTGCTGTCGCGTGTCCGCCGCGCCCTTGGTTTTCCCGATGATGTAGGCAAAGGCTGCGATCGCCGCGACGGCCAACAGGATCAGCGTCGCGATCCGAATGGCGCGGGACGTGGCGGCCCGTTGCTCGAGCGCCTGGATGGAATCGGCGGCGTTCATAGCTTGCTCTCCGGTTGGCTCGGCTCTATGTCGACAACGACCGTTTCGCCATTCGCGGCGAGTTGTTTCAGCCGGAGCTCGCGGAGCCGGTCGTAGGAGGCTTTGATGGATGCCGTGTAGGTCGCAGCATCGTCGGCGAGATCGCGCTCGATCGGCTCGGAGTCCTTCGACGCGGCCATTATTCGCCCCTCGGGTAGTGGACGAAGACCTTGCCCTGCCGCGAGACTGGATGCTCAGCTACGCGATCGCCATTGGAGGAGATGCCGTCTTCACTCGTGTTGCCGGCGACGGTGGCGAACGGATCGATCGTTGCGAGAATCGCGACATGGTGCGGCGTGCCGTCACCAAGGACGCTGAACACGAGATCGCCGACCACTGGTGTGTCGGTGGTCCAACCCTGTTCACGGGAATAGGCGAGCGCAGACGCCGTCGACGCGTTGATGTCGGTCTGTCTCGGGAACGGCGAGTCGCCCTGAAAGCAGATGTCGAGGACGAACCCGACGCCGAATTCATCGCACCAGCTGTCACCGAACTGGCCACAGGCCCAGTGCTGGATCGCCTCGAC
>OLLG01000170.1_pt1 | contig 55837 bp, 56 predicted proteins | sample 1604461 | NCBI WGS metagenome assembly OLLG01 (sample SAMEA104055714, study PRJEB20765) | soil metagenome | isolation source: soil
AGCCGCAGCGCGAGCGCGAACGTGAGGCACGCGCCTTGCGCGCCGCCGCCGATCATCGCCGCCGACTGCACGACCGTGCTCCCGAGCGAACCGCCGTCGGCGATCAGCACGCCGAGGGCGGCGGCTGCGGCGCCCACGATGTAGGCCCATGCGCCGCCGGCGCGCGCGCGCAGCGCGAAGACGCCGAGCGCGACGTACGCCGCGTACAGCCCCAGCAGCAGCAACTGGGTCAGCCAATCGGGGACGATCCAGAGGTCTTGCAGGACGTCGCCGCCGCACACCGCGATGACGTTCACCAGCACCAGCACCCACGCGATCTGTACCGCGCGCAGCGGTAGGCGAATACCGTCGAAGTAGGCCTGCGCGAACAGCATCAACCCGGCGAGAACCAGCGATGCGAGCAGCGCGTGTACCGGTTGGCTGATCTCCGGCGGCGGCCGCACGACACCGAGCCACGGGATCGTCAGCGCGGCCTGGACCGCCATGACGACAGCGAAGACGCCGGCAGCGCGCGAACGAACGCGCACGGCGAGCGCGCCGACGAGGAGCGCGAGGGTGGCGAAGAGGCCGAACAGTGCGGCGTACGGCCAGTTCCGCCAGCCGATCCGCGCGAGCTGTTCGGCGGAGAGCAGGTACGGCGGCGCGGCGGTGCTGACCGTGGTCGCCTGCAGCTCGAGGCGATCGGCCGCCCAGGCGTCGGCCGGAAGCTGCAGTCCGAGCAGGTGACCCGGCAAGTCGTCGGTCGCGACGATCGTCTCGCGGCGCGCCCCCGGCCCGACGACCGTCACGCTCAGGTCGCGCACGAACCACGGCGTGCCGACGTAGAGCGCGGTCGCCGCGCGGGCGACGCGGAACGTGGCGTGCATGACCGAGGGCCGCAGCACCGATGCCGGCGGAGCATCGCCGGAGAGGGGCGCGCCGATCGGGACCACCGGGAGATCGGGAACCGCCGCACGGCACCAAGCCGGCGAAACGAGGAAGGCCAGCGCGGCGAGCGCAGCGGCGCGACGGATCACCCTCTAGTAATCGGCGGAAGGGTCACCGAACTGCTCCGCGAACCCCAGGCGGTCGCGCGCCCCCGCCGCGCCAAGCCGACGTAGCTCAGTTGGTAGAGCAGCTGTTTCGTAATCAGCGGCTCCCGTTACGTCTGGTCCGCGGGCGGTTCGCAGCGTCCGGTTTGCTGTGATTTAGGAGCCCGCGTGCTTCCAGTTCGTACCGATCGGTTCCAGCTCGTTCCACGCTGTCCGTGGGCCATTCTGTGGGCTCGCCAGGCCGGTGACAGGCCCTGGGGAGTGATTGGAGCGGGGACTGATCGACGGACAAGGCACCTGTAGGCGGAGTTCCCCAGCTACCCTGACGTTTGGTGAGGCCGCCGCATGGAGATCGGCGAACCGCTAGCGCATGGCCTTGCTCCGCCGCCCGACCAACCCCAACATCCGCATTCGATCCGCGCAGCGCCAAAGTCGAAGAAAGCTCAAAGAGACAAAGCAGCTGAAGACGTTCTCGCGCGAAGGGCGTCAGCGTGCCACGAACGCGACGTCGTCAGGCATAGCCGAGTTCGCGTGCTAGGCTCTGGACCTCCGGGCTCAGCTCGCGGTCCCCATTGCTCCACGTGACGCGAGCCGCGAGTTCCGGCGGGCCAGGTGGAACGCGCAGGGTCGGATTTCTGAAGAATTCGCGGTCGCCCCCGGGGCGCACGCCGTTCTCGACGCGCGAATAGTGCCAACGGTCCGGCCGCAGGACGTCCGCGTGAACTTCCGTCGACAACGGCAGTGACAGCCAGTCACACAGCTCGCGGATCGACGCGGAAACGTTCTGGAGAAATGTCTCCGATCGGACGACCCTCCACCGTGACGGGTCGGTCGTCGCCAAGAACGATCGGATGTGTCGATGACGTCGAAGCCAAACGCGCTGTGGATCGAGTTCGTCGCGATCCGGCGGTTGAATACCGAAATACAGCGAGTCGGGATCACGGAGTGCATGTTGCACGAACGCGGGCGGAGCCGCGGCTGAGAAATCGGCAAGCGTCTTCAGCAGCGAGGCGCCGTACCCGTGTGGGCTCCGAACCAAGTGGATATACCGAACGGTGTCACCGAAGTAGCGACGAAGTCGCTCGAGATGCTCCGGTCGTGCGGAGTACAGCGGGGTTTTCTCCATCACGAAGCTCCCCGCGATTGCCGCACGCAGGCGATCGAATACGTCCAACGTCGACCGCCGTCGTCGCCGTGACACCCAAGACGCGCCGTCGCGAGTGCCCGCTTTTCGTCGTGACCGGAGATCAGAAGTCTGCGGACTGCCCTGACGAGGCCATGGTCGAAGACGACCCCTCCGCGGTCACGCAGGTATTCATCCATCGTGTCCCGAGCAAACAGGCACGTTTCCGGTAACGCGTAGATCTCCGGATGTTGTCCAAAGATCGCCGAGATGACTGTGCTATACGATCTTCCCGGCGAAAGGATCACGAGTGGGGCCGGCGGTTGCCTGACCTGATCGATACGTTTACGCAGGTTGAGGCGCCGGCTCGCGAGACGGCTTCACGACGGAAGCAAAACAACGGCGTGCTGCAAAGTCCTCGATGAAGCGCAGGTACCGATCGTACACGGCATCGAGTTCAAGATAGCCGGTACGCCGTTCGATTGACTCCGACGGCACGAACGGCTTTCGTACCACGGCCTTCGAGTAGATTTGCAGCGACGTTGCAATCGCCTCGCGCGTCGAGTCGTCGAGGCTGCGGCGCAGCGTTTGTCCGATGACCTCACAGACCGTGTCCAGCCCGAAGGACGAGTAATCGATGAACGTCGCATCGCCGTTCGCGTGTTCCATCGCTGCGACGTAGAAGCGCTCGAGTAAGAACGCGTAGAGGTCGCGGCTCCGCTCCGCGTCGCTCGTATGAGTGGACTCACGGCCGATCATGAGCAAGATGCGATCGCGCACCGCTTGAGTCTTCAGCCACATCCCGGGGATGCGTTCGAGCGATGCGATGACGTCGGCCGGTGCGCGCGACAAGAAGCACCATGGCACGCGCGGCAGGTAGCGAAGCGTCTGGTCCAGCGTGATCGTCGACATGCTTGAGCACTTCACGACGACGTTCGTTGCGGAATTTTCCTTCACGACGGCGCCGAGAAATCCGCGGACTAACTCACGGCGCTGATCGTCGGGAACATCGGCACCGCGCCACGCCCGTTCGCGTACGAGTTGACACAAAATGTCGGGCTCGGACAGCACGAGCGTGTCGGGAACGGCCTTGAACGCATTCGCCAACGCCGTCGAGCCGCACCGCGATACGTGGATGATCGCGCCGACAAACTTCGCGTCGTCGAAGGTTTCGGCGTATTCGAACAGCACTCCGAGGTCCGTCGTGACGAGCTCTTCGGAACCGCGAGTCGCCCAACCCATCATGGGCATCTCGCGGATCAACAGCGGCTTGCCCCAACCGACCTGTATCTCGGTCGCACCGCGATAGAACGCGATGGGAATGAGTCCGCGTAAGCGCCTGTGGATGTTCATGCAAGCATTGCGGCTGCGGGCTTTGCCGCCCGCTTGCTCACGGACTCGCCGCGCGCGCGGGCGTGCCGCGCGAGTCCCTCGAGAAGCGTGACCTCATCGGCCGTGACATCCGGGTGCCACAATTGCACGATCAGCACGACTTGCTCCCGGTCGGAATCGTTCCAGTCGCTGCGTATCGCCGATTCGCTCACGACGATACAGCCGCGTTGCCGGAAGCGTTCGCGGATGCCGTCGACCGTGACGCCGCTCGCGCCCGCGACGTCGACGCCGAACATGCATTGCACCTGGAGATTCGACGGCCCGCGCCGCGGCACGGTGTCGGAATGCGGAGCGAGACGTCCGACGAACGCAAAACTGCCTACGCGCCGGAGCTCCGAGTAGCGCCGGAGGACGTCGGCGACTGCGGGAAGTCCCGATAGAGAAGGACAGTGCGAGCCGAGTCGCACGAGCGGTACGATCCGCCAGTCGGGACCGAGGTCTGCAATTCCGGCGGCCGATTCAAAGCGCGCTGGATCGATGGCCGCGCACTCCGCCGCGATGTCCGCGGCTCGCGCGTGCAAATCGCGAACGATATCGAGCTCCAGCACGTCCCAGATTGTCCGGGCATCCAGGTCGGGGTACCACGGCATCGCGGGAGAGTCGTGGTTGTCGCGGAGACCGGCGATGTACTTCGCGAAGCGAGGCGGCAACAGATCGAAGCCGCTCCATCCTTCCCACTCTTCCTCTTCGACGGAGGCGGCTACGCGCGGCAACGGCGGCTCTACCGTGGCCGTTCCAATCAAGTCGAGCGAGTTCAGGCGCGCCTGTAGAACTTCCGGGCGCCCGGCCGCGATCTGGAGCGCGGACGCGATGCGCGCTGCAAGGAACGAATGTTCGCGGCTCGCGAGTCGCGACGAACGCTCCAGCATCTGCGCGATGCCCAGCCACTCCACGGCGCCGAGCCGTTTGTCCCAAGCGTTGTTCCATGCACGAAGAAGCGCGATTGCGCGCTCGCTACATGCCGCCGCGCGGTCCGTGTCCTGCGCGGCCAATGCGTGAAGACCCAGGACGACGAACGGTTCGGCGACCCAGGGCGCTGCTTCGGCCGCGCCCGCAAGAGCGTCGACCGCACCGGCGTCTGCGAGACCTCCGCGCCACGCTCTCGAGTACGCATTCAGAAGCGCCGCTTCTGCGTCCGGCGCAACGGTCGCCGTGCAATTCTCAAACACCGGCGGCGCAGATGCGGTCGCGCGCAGCGACGCGCCGAACAGCGACGCCCGGTGTAGCCACGGCGCCGGTGCGCCGTCAAAGCCGCTGGTGCACGCAGCATCGGCAACCTCGAGCACGGCAAGATCCGGCCCGCGTTCGGGAAGCGACTCCGCCGACGACGACGCATACACGAGCTGCTCCGCCTGTTCGCCGACGATCTCGCGTACGAGCTCTCGTTCCTCGAGTGAAAACACAGCGGGACGCTCGCCGGTGGAACGATACGCGGCAAAAAGAATGCCGGCGACTTGTACCATCGGTGACTGTTGCCAGCCCTGCAAGAGCATGAGCATTTCCACACCGCGATGATGGACCGATGACCGGCCGCACGGCGCGACGTGCGCTCCGCGCGAGACGAGCTCAGACTCGACGCGCTGCAGCGTCGCGTCGAGCCCGTCGTCATCGACGTGCGGGTCGAAGTCGTCCAACTCGTTCAGCATGCTTAGAACACCCTGGTAAACGGCTGAGAAGTACGAATCGTGATACTGGGTCGAGTGCCGCGCAACCGAATTTGAGCGGCGCCGTCGTCAACGCCTTTTCGCATATACGCGTTCAAGCTTGACGCCGCCTTTACGATTTGCTAGCTTTGGGAAGCGTGATCGTTCCTATGGGACTTTTCTAGTGGAGGGTGTACCGTGCGCCGACTGTCTTCCCGTCCGCCGTTCGCTTCGGCGGGCCTGTCGCGTGTCGAGTTCTTGGGGGGCGCAACGGCGTTGCTCGTGGGGTGCAGCGGGGCGCGCGCGATCCCGCCGACGCAAAACGGCGCGCTGACGTCATCGCTGAATCTTTCGCCGGAGTCGCTGAAGGGAAGGGCCAAGCGACGGAACGGAATCATCGTGAGCACGAGTGCGAGTGGCCACGCCCTCGCAGCCCACGATAAGAACGGCAACTTCCTGACGAGCATCGCGCTCGGGGAATCGTTCGTTCGCGGCCGTTCAGCGAACGGCACCACGTTCGTCTTTCCCGTATCTCTTGCGAGCGCCCGCGCGAGCGCCGGCGAAAAGCCAATATTTCTCTCGACCGGCCACGCGCTGCGCTTTAAAACGCAGCACAACGGCCGAGTCATGGCGCGTTTGCAGAGTCTCGCAGGAAGTTCGGCCGTCAGAGCTCCGAAGATGACGTTCGCGCTCGAACCGAACGGCTCGGCAACGTTCTTCAAAGGGCGCGGCGAGAAGAGAAAGCCGTACGCAACGACGATTCCACGGAAACTCCAAATCACCACCCAGGCACAATATGACGCGGCGATGAAGCGCTCGGTCGATCGTCCCGGCGCGTGGACGGCAGACGACGATTTCAACGGATCGCCGGGCGCGTATGCTCCGAATGTCGGTCTGACCGGGACTCGTTCGCCGAACAATGCAGGCGAGAGACGCACCTCCGCCGCGCGGCGCCTGCAATCCGGCGACGGCTGCTCGACGACTACGACCTCGACATGGGATATGCCAACGTGGTCAACCGGGTCGTCGACGTTCAATAGCGGATCGTTCGGGAGTTCGGGATACTACGGCGGCGGAGGTCACGAAGTCCCGGAATCGCACAGGCTGACGACCAGCGGTCTGTCGGGACAGTGCATTGAAGACGGCATTATTCTCGCAATGGCGCTGGCGGCGTACCTGGATGCGATGGGCTGGGGATATCCCGTGTGCATCTTTGGCGCAGAGCTGGGTTTTGTACCGTGTATCCTCTCGATCGCCTGGATCGTTTTGACTGGGTATGGCGCTTTGGTCTCGGCTAAAACTTGGCGAAATGACGGATGCCCAATGCCGCCGGGCCTCGGAAAAAATGGATGACTTCGTCTCAGCGGTGATCCTCGTTTTGGGTTTTGCATTCGTGGTGTTTCCGCGTGTGGGCGCGATCGCGCCTGGGCTCGACGAAACGACCGCGAGCCGGCAGGACATCGCTCACGATACGTGGCTACGGGTCCAAGCCGCCGGCGGAGCGTCGCCTTCGGGCGACGCGCTTCGGACCCGCGTGGCGGCTGTTATCTTCATTCTTACTGGACTGATTGGGCTGCTCAGGCATCTATCCGCGCCCTTTGTGCTGTCGGTCGGCGTAATCACGCTCTATGGATTGGTGCTAGGAAGCGCGGAGGCCAAATCGACGTTGATCGTCACGCGGCCTGGCGTCGGCGTGATCGCGCGGCGCCGGTTCGCTATCGACAACGCCACGCTGTGCGCAATGGCCGCATCGCTCGGGAATGTCGCGCTTCTTGCCTCTATGCAAAGTGACATTGCGCATCTGCTGGCTATTGTAGTCGCTGCGGGTAGCGCTGTGGTGCTCGGTGTACATGCCGTCGTTCGATCTGGAGCCGAGGACGGAACCGTCGACGCAATCGTAGCGGCGCGCTGGCGCTGCGCGATGGACTACGTCGCAATCGGGGCCGCCAATTTGTTAGCGTTCCAGTACGCGGTTGTCCATGTGCGCAGCGACGGCTCCCTCGGACTTGCCTTGTTCGCCTGGGGAGTACTTGCGAACGGGGTGATGACGCGCGCCCTCCAGAGGCGCTGGCTCTCGCTCAATCGAGCGCTACGGTCCATTTAGCTAGTCGCAGAGATCCTCGCTTGCGGGCCGCGATCACAGCCGGTACAAGGTCGCTGTCTGAGATTGGCGGTTTGGTCCGACGGCTGCATCCGGCGCTACCCGACGTCGCAGAGCTCGTCGGCCGTTTGGTCAACGAACAGGGCGCGCTCGGCGCTATCATTGGCGGTTCGTACGCATACGGTACTCCTCGCGACGACAGCGATTTCGACGTGACCGTCGTCGTCCCGCACGGGCCGACGCACAGGTCCGCGGTGTCTGCTGGCTCCTGTGGTATGGATGTTTGGACGCGAACACCCTCGGGCGTGCGGGCGGAGTTCCGGCGACACCGTCTTCCGGGGACGTTGGAGATTTTCTGTTTCGGCGCCATCGCGCTGGACACGGACGGCGTACTTCACGAGCTGCAGGCGGAAGCTCGCGAGCAGTGGTTGCATGGGCCGCCGGTTGGCTCGCTCAAACGCCAGGGACCACGGTTGCGACACACGGCGCGCGTTTTCGACGCGTGCGCCGTTTCGACGCCGCGACGCATCTCGCTGCGCGCCGTGCTCATCGACGAATTGATCTCGTATTGGTACCTGCGGAATGCTCGGTATCGTCGTGCTCCGGCAGTCGTCATGGACGAGATCATGGCGGCAAGCCCGGAGCTCGTGGGACTGCTGTCCGCGATCGAAGCCGAGAACGGAAGTTCGATGGGGGAGTTGGTGCATGAAGCGTTGCGCCTCATCGACCGCCCTCGTTGATGCGATCGTCGGCTCTCTCCGGGAGGAGCTGGCCGACGATCTGTTAGCCGTACTGCTCACCGGCTCCATGTACGACGGATCGTATCAGAACGATAGCGACATCGACATTTGCGTGCTCTGGCGCCGGCCGTATTCGCTGCGCCGGCGGACGGAGATCGAAGTCGTCGAGATCGACCTGTTTTTCGACAATCCCGCCGGAATCCGGCGCATCATCCGGCGCGGTCATCAGCGATTCGTGGTGTGGATGTATGCGCACGCTCGCGCGTTATACGACCCCGACGGAGAAGCAAAGTGCCTCATGGCCGAGGGAGCCGCAAGGTGGGCACACGGGCGGGCGGCACCGACAAAGGGCATCGAGTTTCAGCAACGCTGCGAGATAACGGACAGCTTGCGCACGATCGAGCGTGTCGCCGACGATGATTTGCTGGGTTTCGCCTACCTGATCGGTCCGTACGTCGCGACCGCCGTCGAGGCATACTGGTTCCGCGTCGGTCGGTGGGGGACGCATCGAAAAAATGCGCTGAAGCAACTTCGCGAAGACGACCCCGACGTGCATGCGCTGATTGCGCAAGTGTACGACACGTCCGCCGACCTTGCCACCCGGAAGCGGGCCGCTCGCGACCTAGCACACGCCGCGCTGGGTGAGTCCACCCATCGTCGCGACCTCGAGGGCAGTCCGTTCCGACGCTAGCGCGTGAAAAGCAGGCGTACGCGTCGACCTAGTGCCGATCGTGTCCCCGGGCGTGCTCGCGCGCTCGGGCGCGTCGCGGTCGACGTGCTCGAAGACGCATCGCTCGATCGCCGCGGTCGCTTACGCCAGCGCTTAGTTATTCATATGAGGTCGCGTATCGTATCCGCCCGCGTCGCACATGCGCGCTGCGGCGGATGATGCGTATTTGGCGTAGCGATCCGGCCGCCATGAGCCGCGGACGGGAGTCGGAAAGCGGTATCTGAACCGGGTCCCCTATGTGATTTTCCGCCGCCTTCCGGGAGTCGCTTCGAGAGCTGCTCGCGCTAACTCATGAGAAAGCCTCGACTGTTTGTCTCGGGCTTCTTGGCCTGCGCGTCGTCTGCCCAAAAAAAGGCGCCGCCGTATCCGGTTCGCCTGATCGATGTGCGGCGCTCGACCATGCGGCGTCAGACGGCGCTTGCCACGGCTATCCCGCCGTCAAAGACAGGGTGGTATCAGAGGGGAGAAAAGCGTACAAGCGAATCTAAGGCGGTCCCTCGCACGGGTTTGCGGTCCAATGGTGGGCCAGAGGGATACTTCACAGTAAGGCGAGTAAGCGAGAAAACTCGCTATGACCCAGTTTGCCGACGTAGCTCAGTTGGTAGAGCAGCTGTTTCGTAAATAGCAGGTCGCCGGTTCGAGTCCGGCCGTCGGCTCCAGAAGAACCCCGTTACGGCGGGGTTTTGGCTTACTTTGATGGTTCACTGCGTGGTGTGCTCGCTCGCGGTGGCACGCTCCGTGGCACAAAACCTCCCGGCCCCGGTCTGCTGACGCGGGATCGAAGCGCCGACCAAGACGTGCGTGCAGCTGAAGGAGGCCTCGAGAACAGCGGTTGGGCGAGTTGAGCCTAAGCCATCGGGCCTTCCCGTTCAACAAGTCCATTGTTGAGATCTGCGGTAACCGCTCCGGTTTCCCGGCTTCCTTACCAATAAGGAGTGAAGGTGGGAATACTACTCGGCGCGCTCCCGCCCTTGGCGCCGTTGCATCGCTTACAGAGCAGTTGAAAATTGGTCGGGTCGTTTGACCCGGACTCTGCCAGCGGGATGATATGGTCGAGGTGTACGTCAGACACCGGCCGCGCGAGACCGGTCAGGTTTCGCTCGCACGCCTGACAGATACCATGGTCGCGGAAGAAGACGGCCGACTTGAGCCAACTGGGCACGTGCTGCCGGCGCAGGATCCCGTCGCGTGCAAGCATGTCGCCATGCTCTAGCCTCGTGTACGCGCTCACGACCTCGGCGATCCGGCGTTGGAACTCGATAAGGAACGTGCGGTCCGAGAACAAGATATAGAAGACCGCGGGCAGAACGGCGCGGTCGAACGCGCTGCAAAACAGATCGTCAAGCTCGGACCGGTGATCGGAACGCGCCGTCACGATGCGTTCCTCAGTCAGCCACCGGGGAACCGGCATCCGCGCGGCGCGCAGCGTTTCGGTGGCTTCATCGACCAGGTAATCGGGTGCCTTGCGGCTCGCATACTCGATGTCGAAATGAGAGACAGATCGAATAAAGTCGTGCAGGAGCGTAATCTTGTTTGGCCGAGCCGCCTTAGGTAAGTCATCTAGCAGATCCTGTACGCGTTCGGGATCCTCGTAGTCGTCCTTTCCTTCCACCGCGTTGTAGACGCGGCTTGCGTACGAATAGACGAGCTGCGTGTGCAAGGGGCTCGCGTGCGGTTCAGACGCCATCCATATTATTCTTCGATATTCGCCCGGCAGTTCCGCGGGCCCGCACCGGCTCTCGTCGTTACTGCTGAGCTGACTTGAACTTACGAAGCCGCCGCTCGCCGTTGCCAAGCTGCCCAAGAGTAAACATGCTCGCGACTCTAGAGCGATCCGCCTCTCGAAGTCGATGAGCCCAGGCAATTTTCTGGGCGCGGCCGGAGAAGGCAACTATTCCGTTGGCCGACCGGGTAGATTTCGGCCACCCCGCGCCGGCGTGGCAACGAGCGCGCCGCAGCGTAAGACCGCCGCGGCCTCACGCCTTCTCCGAACGGTGAAAGGTCTTACGAATTTTGCGTTAGCTCTGGCGCGACAACTAAAAGTATATTATTATTAGTAGCGAAGTGACGGCGCCTTGGCAGAGATACTCATCCCCGGCTACCGCTGTGAGCGCTGCCGACACAAATGGGTCCCGCGCAAGCCGAAGGAGTGGCCGCGTGTGTGCCCCAAGTGCAAGTCGCCCTACTGGGACCGCCGTCGGAGGAAGTGATTCCCGGGACGCTAACGAAGCCGGCGCCTCTTTATGTTCACGTGCCCGATCGACGATCTGCCAATCCGGATGAACTACGGGAGCGAGGCCGCCCTTGTTGAATCGTTCATCACGTGCCTAGGCAGCAGCGAGAGCCCGTGGGGCGACGTGAAGATTGCTCTCGAGTTCGACTATCAGCGAGGTCGGACCGACGTCGTCGCGGTCGCCCACGACGGTCACATCGTCGCGTTCGAGGCAAAACTTGATCGCTGGCGTGACGCGCTCAACCAGGCTTACCGCAACACCTGTTTTGCGCACCGATCGTACATCGTTGTCCCGCAGGCGACCGCGCACCGGGCCGCCCGGTACCACCGCGAGTTTGTCCGGCGGAAAGTAGGACTGTGCTACGTGGAGAACGGTCGGCTGGAGGTGCTTCTTGAGCCGCCCCTCATCACCCCCATCCTGCCGTGGCTCTGCGAACGGGTGAACCAGCTTGCACGGTCCTCCACCCAAGCCCACGTCGCTTCGACCTGTAGCTGAGGCAATCGCAGGCGCCCTCGGCTATACCTTCGTCGGCGCCGCTGGCGCCGGCGGCGCCAAAGAGGCGTACGAAGTCGTCGACGGTTCAGGCGCTCGCCTAGCGCTGAAAGTATTCCGGCTCGGGATGGTGTCGGAACGGACCCAGCGCGAGATCGATGCGATGAGGCGGTGTTCCCACCCGAACATTGCGCGCGTGGTCGCCATCGATGCGTTCGACCATGGCGGTCAACGGCACGTCTTCCTCATCGAAGACTTTTTATCCGGTGGTTCGCTTCACGATCACGTCGTCGACCACGGCTTGTTTTCCGCCGTCGCGAGCCGCGAGATCGCGGTTCGACTTGTTGATGCAGTCGCTCACATCGCCTCGCACAACCTCGTCCACACCTAAAGCCCGAGAACATCTTGCTTGATGCGAATGGCGCTCCAGTGATCGATGATTTTGGCCTCGTGCGCGACCTGGAGGCTCCATCGCTCACGCAGTCGTGGGCGATAAGGGGCCCTGGAACTCCCTTTTACGCGCCGCCCGAACAACTCAACAACGAAAAGGATCTCATCGACTGGCGAGCCGATCAATTCTCTCTCGCCGTAGCGATCACACTCATCACCTTTGGCGCACACCCCTACGAGAAGCAGGGGATGAGCATAGCAGAACTGGTTGAAGCAGTCGCGACCCGCAGCGGTCCCACGGATAAGTTCATTGCAGCGGCCCAGGGTGCCCACCTGGCGCCGCTCGTGAAAATGGTCGCTCCGTGGCCCGTCTCCCGGTACCGGACGCCGGCGCTGCTTACGGCCGCCTGGGGAACCCCATAATGGCGTCGTATCACCAAATGGGCCACGACTCGAGGAATCTGCTCGACGAGGCGGACCTCGTTGCGTATCGCGGCGCGATTCTCAGTCCGGTGAATGAACCGCAAGCGCGCATGGTGGAGTTTCTCGCCGGTCTCGCGAGCCTTCCGGATTTCGAGACACTTTTCGATCCTCAACTCTACTATCCCAACACGCAGCGTGACACGCTGCGGCAATGGCCCTACTTCCCGCAGGACGTCGAAACCGCCGATACCGCAAGCGATGCATGGTGGAATGCACTGACGGATCGTCTCGTGGACGTATGTGTGGATCTGGGCGTGAGGACGGTAGCCTCACCCGTTCAGGTTCCTGGCGCCTTTACCAACGGCTTCTATTCCTCGTGCGTGCAAAACGCGCGTCACCTCCACGAGCGCCTCGAGAAAACGACGCCGCGCATTCGCGGAATGCAGACGGCGGTCATGAGCTTGCCCGACCTCACGCAATCTGACCGTCCGATGGCGACCGCTTCGATCCTCTCGCAGACGCCCTTCGATAGAATCTACATCGTGTTCACCGGAGGGGTCGAGCCGCGACGAGAGATTACCAACACGGACCAGCTCAAGGGCGCTATGCGGTTCATCGCGGCGCTCAAGGATGCCGGACTTCGCGTCCTCGTCGGCTACACGTCCACCGACGTTTTGCTCTGGAAGGCTGCGGGCGCTCACGACTGCGCGAGTGGCAAATTCTTCAACCTGCGCCGTTTCACTGACGCACGATTCGACGACCCTACTGGCGGTGGTGGCCAACTGCCGTATTTGATCGAAGAAAGCCTTGTTGCGTTCCTTCGGGACAGCGACGTCCTTCACGTCGACGAACAGGGGATGCTCAGCGAGGCGACGCTTCAGAACCCGTACTACGCTCCAATCCGCGATGCGATCACGGACGGCTCGGCGTGGCTCGCTCTGAGCTGGCGGTTCTATCTGTACTGGTTCGCTGAAGTTCAGGATCGTATCGAGACCGGCTTGCTCGACGTGCGGGCTCACCTGCGCGAAGCAGAACAGCGGTGGCTCGAGCTTGAGGACGCCGATGTGCTCATGGAAGAGCCGCGCAATGACGGCAAGTGGCTCCGCGCCTGGCGGCGCGCACTCGCGGAGTACCAGCGCTAAACGCGCAGCACGTACGGCGCCGGGATGCAACGGTACGGCTTCGACGTCGAGCCACGGTCGCGCGTCACACGTAAGAGTGGTCGGGACGCAGAGGCCGAGTCGTGTCAAGAGCGCGGATGCGCCGCGATCGTGCGAGCGATTCGATCGGTGGATTCGGCGACCACGGTCGCTAACGTGCCGACGTGGAAAGGCGGCCACGGAGCGAAAAACGAAGTACCCACGCGAGGACACCACGCGTGGGCACTAAGCAGAAGATGGGCGCTTACGTTTGGGAGCTGGTTGAGGGTGCACCCTCATCGGGCTATCTCGGGCAGCGACCTTCGTTGAAGCTAACGGGCAGAAACGGGGGCCGCTGTGCGTTCTGTGCTTTTTGTGCTTTCCATACGTGACAGAGCGGTCCTTCGTAAGTTGCTAGTTGGCAACGTCCGTCAGAAGCAGGTCATCGGGGCCGCGTAGACGGTCTAGGCTGCATGTAAGAAGCGTCCGACGAGTCCGATCGCGCCGGATGTAGAGTAACCTCATCCTAGGGCGCCATGACGTACGCGTTGCGCCTAAGCTAGCTCGACGATCCACTTAGTCGCACCCTGCTCGAGCTACGCGAGCCGCTGATCGACGATCGCGAACCGTTCCGTCATACTGAAGCCCTCGCCGCGGGCGAGGTAGTGCGGATCGACGCCGAGCTCATCCGCGAGCCGCAGGCCGAGCGTCTGCGCTGCGGCAGCGGGCGACCGCGCGGCGGTCGGTCCACACGATGATCCGGCGCCGCGGATTGCGCAACTGGCCAGGCACGTCGCGCAGACGTGCCGCGGGTCGTTTTGTCGGCTACGTTGTGAACTTGAGGACGGCGTGGTAGCGGACCCGCTCGCCGCCTGACCGTTACGTCGTTCTCAGGTCTTCCTCGGCGACGCGGCGCCAATACTCGGCTGCGGCGATGTCGCGAGCCTTCGCGTGGTTCTCCCTTCCTATCCAACGTGGTTTGCCAGGGCAGACGATGTCCATGAGTGCTTGCTGCTCAGCGGTCAGATTCAGGTATTCAGGCGGCGCGACGTCGTGGAGAGGGTATGTCATGTCCCGGCATCGCCAGCCTGGTTTAGACTCGACAAGCACGTTCTTGAACCCGCCGCCAGTCTTGCGGAAGGCATTGCGTACGGAATCGTACGTCATAAACGTCGTGTCCTGATCGCGTTTGGCAAGGCTGCGAAGATATGCCCGACGTTCGGCGGTCCTGTGTGCATCGTCGCTGCGCCCGCCGATCAACACGAACCGGAACTCAACGGCTTCAAAGTTCGCGCCCAGTGTCCGCAACCACTCTAGCCACTCGGCTTCTCGAACTTGGAGACAGCGACGGCACTCATCTATCTGAGCGAGCGCGGCAACGAGATCCAGGTGTTGAACGACGCGCGGACGATCGGTCGCGAACCATTTCATCGTCGGGTTCTTGAGTTCTACGAATACAACGCGAGCCTCGACTGAGTCGCCCGTAACGTACGCGAAGTCGGAAACGACGCGAGCCGTCAGGTGCGGCTTAGAGATAAGGGCCGCGTTAATTACTCCGTGATGACGCAGGAACGGCGTCGGCAGAATCGCTGAGTAGCGGATGAAGAACCGCTGCATGTCGTTTTCGGAAGCCGTGGCCAGCGCGCGGTCGTAAAGGCGCACGATCGCGTCGGATAAATCATCGCCGACGTTCCCCGAAAGGCCAGAATAGCCCGAGGCGGGCGGCGGATCCCACCCTTCTTCGTCATAAGTTGAGGCAAAGCGTTCGTGCGCCTCGGGGGACACCGTGGGGTCTCGGTCATCGGTCGGATCAACCGCCTCGGACGACTCCGGCTCTGCTGGGCACATGCCACCGTTTCCGACGCGCAGTCCTGAAATCCCCGGCGCGAGTCGCGGGCAGGTACGCCTCACTGTTAATCAGCGGGTCGTTGGTTCGAGTCCAACTCCGGGAGCCAGATTTACGAGGGGAAAGTCGTCTCTATTCAGGCGGCTTTTTTCTTTGGGGGGAGACGTGGGGGGAGTCCGCGTCCATTGGAACATGAATCCTCAGTCCGGCGGCTGTGATCAATCGATGACATTCCGCCACGCGCAGATTGGCCGTCGCAGGCGCTCTTCGATCGACCTTCCTCGGCCGGCGAAGCCGACGCCGCAGCTGCGTCGTCGAGCATCTGGTGGTCGTCACGCAGCCTTTCATCGGTGGCGACTAGGCAAAAACGCTGCGGCTTTGATGTTCGGATAGTCCGCGATGCTGGTCGCGCGCTTTGAGCCACGCAGGGGATGTCGTTGGCAAGGCCGCCGCAGCCTCCGCCGACAATTAGCGGCAAGCGGTTGGTGCAATATGCGATGCGCAAACTAGTTCCGATCAACTGAGGGATGGCGCCGGGTTCAATGTCCGCCTGACCGCGCCGCGGGCCATGAGGAACGGTGCTCCGCACCTCGAAACGCCGCCGATAACGCGACTCGCGGCGCAGCGATTCTTAACCGGGAGGTCGAGTGTCCGCTCCATGGTTGTTCCGCACGAAGATCGTCGTAGTCTCTGCACCGAAAAAGAATGCGATCCCGTGCAAACACGTGCCCAGCGGATTTGCAGAGCCCGCTATCACGACGGCGCTGGACGTGCCCCCGTTTCGCCTGGCTCTCGCCATCGCGAAGATGCAGGCGCTGGTGCATCCGCGATCGCGCTTGATCTCGATCGCCCTCGTCATATCGGCCAGCGCCCTTACGAGAGCGATCGTGGACGACGTCGGAACGGGGTTCGACCTCGCCGCCCAGGCGGATGACCTGGAAGTCACCGCCCGCAGCTCGTTGGCCGGCGCGGTAGGCGTCGGGATCTGTCATCTCTTCATGGAGTCTCTGACGCCGAGCTACAGCTTTCTGGACCACGCCGCGAATCTGATAGCCAAGCCGCCCAAGAAATCGCCTACCTCCACGCCGCCGCCGTCGACACTCGGCGATTTCATCTATGCGGCGCCGACGACGAGCGGGCTTGGCGCGGTTCTCGTCGAGGCGAAGGGGCATTTCTCAGGCGACATAGGCATCACGAACACGGCGCTCGCCCGCAGACCGTACATTGACCAAGTCAAACGTTACGTCCACGATACGACGAATACCGGACTGCCGATCGTGCACGGGTATTCCGTAGCGTTCGGCGCCAGGTTGCCCTCGGTCCGCTCGTGGTCTTCCAAACCAACGCCGAACGCGTTTATCGTCGTCGCGCAGACCAGCCATCATTCAGCCGCAGGGGCTGTCGGCGGCCCCGCAACGCCCGGACGAAAGCGTACCCCGAGCGCGCCGCCCGGCGCGACGTCGACCAATCCCAGCGGCGGGGGCCGCGTCCGTTCGACGGTACCGGTGCCGACGAGTATCGCCCTGGCGAACTACCGCGCCGCATTCATGCTCGCGCAGGCGCCGGTCATTGTCGACATGATCGACATCGCGCGCGACGGCCGCGAATTGATCGGCTCGCGCGTCTCCCAGCGATTCAGCCTGATCGAATCCGACATCGGAACGTTTGTCCGCGGCGCCGACGAGGCCGAAGACGCCGCGCCTGTAGGCGTGCGTTTCGGCGTCGAAGCGCACGTCGCCATCCAGTTCCTAAACGCCTTGGCCTCCATGCTCAGAACGGGTTCGCGTCCGCCGACGATTGATCTCGACGTGCAGGTTAACGCCAACGAGTCCGATGAGCGGACGCGGAGTCTAGACGCCGTGCTCGGCGACGGTTTGGCGATGATCCTCGGTCGAAAGCCGACCAAGCAGAATGCACTTGAGTGGTCGATCGACAGCGGACTTTCGTAGGCGGCGCGCCATCCGAGTCCGCAATGCTTACCTTCGCTTGCGCGCCCGGGCGCGGCGCAACGCCCTGCGCGTCCGCCCACGCGTGACTGAAAGGGGCGCGACACACGTCCGGCCGCGACATCGGTCCCGGCGCGCCGCTGATCGCATCGACGAGGGCGTCCCTCGACAAGCTCGTCATCGAGGTTGCGTTGCGAGATAACCCTTTCTTCGGCACCGTGCCCTACGTCCGGCTATGCGTGAGGAACGTCGGGATTAGCGCATTCGCATGCCCAGGGCGGATCGTGCCCCCGGGGGTGGTGTATGAGCTGGTCGCAGCCGTGAGGTAGAAAAGCGGCCATCGTGTCGTTCGGGCTCCTTGCCAGAGCGCACGCAGCGGCATGGCCTGCTCGTCGGCGCGCTTCACCAAGCAAGGGTCTTGTTGCGATTTGCGATCCCCATGGAGAAGTACCGCTCCGATGGCGATATCGCAAATTACGCGTCGCGACCCATTCGACTCGATGACCGCGGAGAACGTCTCGTGGAACGGCCGGCTAGAAGAGCCTGAGTTTCTATCACGATTATTCGATTTGCAAAGCATGTCGTCGACGGACCGTCGCTTCGATGACGCCGCGGGTGACATTTGGCAACATCGTGTAAACAACCATGATTGGAGCGACGACTGGGTCTTCTACGATCCTCGCTTCAACCTCATGGGCGGAGATGACGAAGTCCTCTTACGCTTCCTCTGCGAAACGATCCACCCGGTTGTGTGCGCGGACGTGACGGAGGCCGCGCGCCTATGCCAGCTATATAACAAGTACCTGCAAAACGACGGCTTCCAACTAGTCGAACAAACGCGGCTGTCGAACAAGCCAGTGTACGTCGGCCGATATGTTGGAGTGGTGGCTACGCCCGGGATATCGGCTGCGCGAGCAGCCTTCGCGGCCGCGGATCTCGGTTACATCGCGCAACAGATCACACGCATGGAATCGGCCGTGAATGCGGATCCCGATCTGGCGATCGGAACCGCCAAAGAGCTGATCGAAAGCTGCTGCAAAACGATCCTGGCCGAACGTGGTGTGGAAGTTCCGAAGAACGCCGACATTTCAGTCCTGGTTAAACTCACCAGTAAGGAACTGGAGCTCACACCTAACCAGATTCCCGAACAGGCGAAAGCGGCTGAATCGATTAAGCGGCTCCTCAGTAACCTCGCGTCTGTAGCTCAGGGGATTGCTGAATTACGAAATCACTACGGCACCGGCCACGGCAAGGCCGCAGGGTCGCGCGGGCTGCAACCGCGGCACGCAAAGCTCGCGGTCGGAGCGGCATCAACCCTCTCGGTCTTTCTCGCCGAAACGCACCAAGCCCGCACCTAGCAGCACCCACGCAACAGCGCATAACTAGCGGCCGTCGCTAGATGAAGGTCAAATGATGGGGGATTGCTCACCGACCCGAGGCAGGAAGGCGGAGCCAACGACGGATGGCCGATCAGCAGCGAGGCCACCTAGTGCCCCGCAAGCCAATCGACTAAGTCGTATGAGCTCGCGCGGGTCCCGATCGACGCGTCCGCGTGGCCTTACGCGGGCCGCAAATGCACCATGGCCGCGTCACCCGCCGCGCTGCTCTTTAGCTCCGTTGTTACTCAGCCGTCAATAAGGTGTTCCACCGAGGGGCGGCCCGTCGAGCGGCCGCACGGGGCGCCAAAGCACGGTCGCCTAGCTAGCTTCCTGGACCGCCTCTTGTTCCATCGGAGCGTCGAGTGCCCGAAGGAGTTGGCCGGCCGTGTAGTACGCGGTCCCACGAACCGAAACGGTCTGCGCATTCAGGATCTCGGCTTCAACGAGTCTCTCGATGAGCGCTCGTGCGGCAGGGTACGTAATCCCCAAGAAGTCGCGCGCCATCGGGATGGACATTGCCGGGATCTTAAAGAGCTCGTCAACCAGGCGGTGAATGTTCTGCGTAACGCGGCGTCCCGTAAGGATCCGGTGATATCGCGCGCGTAGTTCAACAAGGCGTTGTGTGCGCGCCGCCGCGTCAACAGACTGCGTCTCGACACCATCGAGGAAGAACATGAGCCAGTCGAGCCACGCATTTTCTGTGCTCACGCGCAGCAGGCGTTCGTAGTATTCAATCTGCCGAAGCTCGAAGTACGCGCTAAGGTACAGCATGGGCTCTGTCAGAATGCGCTCACGCTGAAGCCACATTGAGATCAGAAGCCGGCCCAGGCGCCCGTTGCCATCGCGGTACGGGTGGATCGTCTCGAATTGATAGTGCGCCAAAGCCAGCTTGATCAGCGGCGGTTCATCCTCCAAGCTAAGGTACGCCTCAAGGTTCTCGAGCAGTTCGCGCACGAAAAGCTCTGGCGGCGGAACGAATCGAGCGCTTGCCATTGGCGGTGTACCGATTACGACCAAGCAGTCGCGAAGGCGCCCCGGTGTCGTCTTCAGCTCGTCGGTCCCGCGCATCAAAATCTCGTGCATTTCGTTGAAAAGCTGCCGGCCGATCGGAATCTCGGTGCATCGTGCGCGGCCGTAGTCGAAGGCGGCGAGGTAGTTCCCGACGACCTCGTCGTCGCTGCCGGGCTTCCCGACATGTGTCGCCTCGTAGAGGACGAGGTCCGCGAGCGTCGTGTGGGTTCCCTCGATTTTGCTTGAGAGCACGGCCTCGCGCCGGAGGTAGTTCCTGAACAGAAGATCCGGGCGCTCGATCTGCCGGGCGATGCCATCCAGGCGGGCTAGCGCACGGTCTGCCCTGGAAAGGGCGAGGCGCAGCTCGCGTGAGCCGTAATCAATATCGGGCGGGACAAGGTTTGGGACAAAGGCATGCCCCCGGTTGCCCAGAGCGTCGGTTGCCTCGACGAGCCGCCCGGGTGCGTCCTTGGAAAACTGCGTTGGATCCATGCTACTTTGCTTCAACGACGGCCCGGCGATTAAAGTTTAGGGGCCTTAAACTATAATGCACCAGCTCCTCATTGAAGTCAAACGCCCACCACGATTAATGGGACTGAAAACCCTTTCGGGTAGCACGGAGGTAGGCCGAGTCTCCGGTCGCCGGACCCCCTCCTCCTAAGCGACACCGTCCGTCTTCGGCCGAGCGGCTTCCCGGTCGCGTTGGGCCTCCACCGATTGGGCGCCGTCCCCTTGGACGCCGACCATCTCTTGATAATGCAAAACGAGGAGCGCTCGCTTACTCTATCCGATGCAGAACACGGCTTAAGAAATCCGTCACTGGCCGTGACGGCTCATCGACACGGGCGTACAGAGCAACGTTAGCATCAAACCCGTCACGATGCGTGGAGATCCACTCATTGAGATCGCGTACGCGCGAAGCGACCGCAGGGAATCGGCACAATTCGGTCATCCGCGCCTCAATGAAGGGAGCATTAGGACCCGAAACCACGTAGAGCAGGTCGAACGCATCGCGGGTTCGCTTGGGTGAACGAACGCTATCCACTTTCGAAAGAACGAAGGCAACTTCATCCATCAGCGGTACGGCCACGCTGGTCGATATGCCATCGGCATCGAGCCCTTCGACGCGAACTTTCGACCATAGGTCTTGTTCAAAAATAATCGCTGACGAACCGAATGCGATCGACTTCACCCACCGCTTGCCCGTCGGATCGTACGAATCGGGTATGCCAAGATCGAACATGTCAGAAAACATGTCCGTCGGTTGTCGCACCTCACCTTGATGCATCAAATCGACGTTAAAAACAAATGTTCTGGCGCCAACGTCGATCGGACGAAGCAACTGAAATTCGTGCTTCGCAGAAGCGAAAAAACCCACTCTCAAGAGTGCTTCAGCGGCGCTGCAAATGTCTACGGGCTGATTGTCGGAAAGGAGAACGTCCACGTCGCGCGTTCCAGGATGCTGCAGCTCTTGTGCTCCACCCCGCAAGACCGGTATCCATCCTCCAGCGATGACGTATGAAATTCGTGCATCGTTGAGAGTGGCGCAAGTTGTCAGGAGAAGGCCTCTTGTGGCCTTGTTCAGGTCGTTAAACATTGGTAGTGCTTCAGTTTGATCCTCCGCTTGCTATTCGCTACGCTTCTCAGACGGCCTCGGTGGCCTAAGACTCGAAGCGCCGGAACGTGCGCTCGAGCAAGTCGTTGAACGGCGTCACCGTGACGTTTGGAAGCCGAGACTGGGCTCGCGCCAGCGCTTCGCGTTGCTCATGCTGCGCCAGTCCGATGATGACCTCGCGCTGCAGCTGGCCGGGTTCTTCGCCGAACATCGCGAGGACTTGGTCGCGATGGTCCGGCGTCGCGACGAAGTCCGTGTAGTCGAATCCTTGCGCAATCGCGGCGTGAACGGGTTGCACGAAGTACGGGCGGTGCAGCCCGAGAGTAGGTGGACTGTGGAGTCTTCAGTTCCACGACTCGGGAGTCGGGGGAACAGCCACGGTAGCGGTGGACGATGAAGTCAGGGATAATCCGATCGCCATTCGTATGCTCAAACACGGGGTGGTGCGGCAGCCGTACGAGGGTCAGGCCGGCGTGAGCGCGTGCGGCGAGGCGGTTCGGCGTCGTTCGCTTTCCGCGACTTCGAGCCGAATTATGTCGTCGCGCCGTCCCAATCGACCGAGCACCCAGAAGCCCAGCCCGATCATCTGCTCCTGTTCGTAGCCGCGGAAGAACGTATGCGAGAACGGCATCGCCAGCATGTTCTCGGTCATGCGGACGGCGAGTGACGCGAGCTCGTGGCGCTGCGTGCGCCCGACGTAGCGTAGGACCGCGCTCGGGAACCGCTCCGCATATGTGGGGACTTTCGCTGGATCGACGTGATGCTCAATCAGGCGGGACGTCGCGGCGCCGTCACCTACAATCGTCAGCGCCGCATCGACGTTCGGCGGTACGGCGCCGAGCCGCAGCGCCATGACGATAAGGCCGCTGTCGCGATTCCGAAGTCCGCGATGCATCAATTCATCAGCCGTCCCGGGGACCTCCACGTACCGCAGGATGCGCCGACCCGCCCCCTGGCGTGTCCGCCGACGGTGATCGAGGTAGCGCAGCGCGCGGCTCACCGTTTCGTTTTGCGGCAGTAGCGGCACGACGTAGCGGAGTGCGAGATCGGCGCGGCCGCGCTGCGACGTCTTTCGCATAGCGTCATCTTCCAATGCGTCGACGAGCGCGCGGGCCGCATCAGAGACGTCCGCCCCGTCCTCGCGTAAGCGTTGCAGTCTGCGATAGATCGCCTGCCGGTGTTTCCACGGCTGACAGAACTCTGGATCAAACACCGAGACCGTCCCGCGTGCGTCCAACGTTGCGAGCAACGCCGCGAAGGCGGGCGGCGAGAAGCGGTCGGTCAGCTCGATTATCTCGTGGTCGGTGCCGAGCGCGGCAGAAACACCGTCAACGTGCGCATGCAACTCGGCATCACCGGGAACTTGCATAATGCTCATCGCTCCACCATCTTACACGGTGAGTAAGGGCACGAGCGTGGCGCGCAACGAGGCCTGGGCGTCACTGCCGGCCGCCGCGGCGATCGATTCGGCCGTCTCGATCAGAGTGCGTGCGAATCGCCGGAAGTCCGGATCCCCGGTGCCGAGCTGCCCGTCGACGGCGACGAGCACACGGAACGAGACGGGATCGGTCAGGCGTTCGTGGGCGCCGATCCCGAAGGCGCGGTGGATGACCTCGATGTTCCGCAGCGCCCGGCGCAGGTTGTTGTGTTCCTTGTCGTTCGGCACGGAGGCGAGCGACGGGTACGGAAAGGACAGGTCGGGATCGTCGTCCCATTGGGCGACGTGGCGGATTGCGTTCGTGGCCGTGCGCAACAGCGTCGACAATCGGACGCCGTTGATCAGCGGGCCGTGCTCGAGCGCCGGCACGGCAAGGCCGCGGGCCAGAGTCTGCAGCAGTTCGTCGGCGGCCAGCAACACCGTGCCGGCTTGCAGGTCGGCCTGCACGTCCTCCGCTTCGGCGCTCAGCCAGAGTGCCTCGCGCCGGTCAGCGAGATCTACGGGCGACTCAACCGGTGTCGAGAACTGCAAGAACGGCAGCGGGGGCAGCGCGGCGGCCGCGAGCCACCGTTCCTCCTCAAGAAGTTCGGTACAGCGCGCGTTCGCGCCGAACGCCGCGAGGTAGGCGCTGTCCATCGACGGCCACGAGCGTCGTAAGACCGTCCCGAACCGACGAGCGGGGTCAGCACTGTGGAGCTTCAAGAAGCGGGACATCTGCGCGGTCCTCACGGGGCGGGAAGCTCATTGAACCGTATCCGTGTGCCACCTGTATGGCGCAGTGCCAGCGTCGCACCATAAGTCTGGCCGCACGCTGGGCCGCTGTCGGGGCCACGAGTTAACGACGCCGGGAAGGCATACGAACCGTCGTTTCGAGCGTCCCGTTGACTCGGCGCAGCCTGGCGGTATACTCGTCGTAGAAGACAGCAGCGACCCCCCGCACCGTCCGGTCAAGTTCAGCGCGGGAGGCCGCCGTCGGCCGCGGCAGAGTCCGTCGGAGGTATGCGCGGAGCGCGCCTCCGGGTTACGGCCGGAGTTCCTCGGGTCTCGGCGCTGGGTTTACCATTCCCCGGCGCCGTGCCGTTGCTCACCAATTATCATGCCGAGAACTGCCATGAAGCAAGGGCTGGAACCGAGGCGCCGGCGCAAGCAGCGCATTTGTATACCCGCATACGGACACGCACAACTTACACGCAAACGGATACGCGAATGGTATACGCAACCGCGCTGAGGGAAATCGCCGGATTTTATCGGGGTTCCGATAGGCTTTCGTCGGCGGCTCACCGGAATCTCTGGGGTGGGAAAGCGCGAGGAGAAGCTTGTTTTTCGGCCAGAATTGGCCTGGCCCGCCGATAAAGCTAGCCGGCCTTTCTTTACGGTGCCGGCATGGTGGCGCCGCTTCCTGTTCCAGGCCATAACGCCGCGCGAGGTGACGATCTACCACTACTACTTGTCCATGATGAACCCCGTAGGCGTGGCATTCCCTACCGTAGAGCAGCTCCTCGAAGACCTCGGCCTCTCCGATGGCGATCCCATAAAGAAGGCTCAGAGAAGGCTCGTCGCTCTCGGGTTCTTGGTGAAGCCGACGGACCAAGAGCGCCGGGCATTTTCAATTGGGGACCGCCCGATCTATCAGCGGCCGTGTACGCAATACACGATCCGCGAACTTCTGCGCGAAACGATCGACGGCGAGCTGTACCCGACGCTCAACAAGGTGCGTTCGACCCTCAAGTCAATCAGCGATTCCGTCGTCGCGGCGGGCATCCGCCACATGCTCGGCGAGTCGTACGACGTCTACAAGAAGGCCTTCGACATGCAGGACGCCGGGCGCGACGAACGGCTCACGCAAGTTCTCGCCCAACTGCTCGATGAGGCGTTGGAGAAGCTCGCCAAGGACGCGGCCGAGGCGAAAGCGGAGGCAGCGAAGCAGACTCTGGCACCGGAGGACTTGAAGAGCGCGTCTGAAGCGGTTCGCAAGCTCTTTGGAATGGCGTCTGAAGGCGTATCCAAATCGGCAGCGCCAGGCCGCAAGCCCACGCCGCCGAAGCGTCGAGGTAAGAAAAAGGTGAGCCTCCGATAAATTCCGAGGCTCCTGCTCCGCGCTTCGGCCGGCCCGCCGTCGACTCGCTTCGAGCGATCGGCGTTGACGAGACCATCACCGGCTCGGCCCCTTAACGAACAACAGGAAAAGCGTAAGCTGCTCGACGCGATCGGTCAGTGAGGCGTCACGCGAGGTCCGGGTCTGCGGTCGATCGCATGAAGCTCCTTTGCCAAGCGACGAACAGTGATGGGTACTTGCTCGCGCCATCACGGGACAACCAGCTCCAGGCGCGACGAAACGACGCGAGTGCGCGGATCTCCGCAGAGCACGTAGATCAGCGGCCCGCAGCGCGATGCCCGCAAGAGCGCCCCGCGGCGCCCGCGGCACGCGCGCATCGCCAGCGCCACATGGTCGCGCGATATCTCTGGCTGGCGCGTGGGCTCGTGTGAAAGATGCCACTGGACGGCCATCGCCACCAGCGCGAGCGTGGCGGCGATCGCTGTCGTGATGCGCGCTGCCGGACCCAGTCCGATATCCGCCAGCATTCATTGCGCCTCAGCAGCGATTACGCCGAAATCCGCAGAGCGCGAACGCGCGCCGCCCGGCGCACCTGACGACCGGCGCGTTGCATCGAGCGGCTTCATGTGCGCCACCGCGCTTTCGTGCGACTGTTCACCACGACGTACCGGCCAAGCAGGTTCGCCAGCGGCTCCACGTGGCGGTAGCCGTGGAAATGCGCCAGTCGAACGATGTCGATGTGCTGGATCTGCTCGAGCAACCCGGCGAGCCGGATGCGGTCATTGCTCAGTGGCGTCACGCCGGCCGCCCGCCCGAAGTACTTAATCTCACCTGCGATCGCCAGGTAGGGGAGCCCCTTGTCCCGGCGGCGGCAGCGTGAGGACACATACACCGGACCACTCGTGCGCTCACCGAGCAGCGCGCGCAATGCGACGACTGGGCAGCGATCACGATCCGCGGCATGCCCGATCACGAAGTGCGGACGGTCCTCGGACAGCTCCGAAACCGTCGCCCCCTCATTACCAAAGCTCACCATCTCGCAGCGGAACGCAACGTGATCGTTCAGCGTAAAGCCGGCGGCGTACGAGAGCAGCACGATCGCACGATTACGGCGCTGAGCCACGCGTCGCGGCCGAAAGTTCAGAAGCGCATCGATTTGCGAAGGGCGCAACGGTCGTACGGGCGCCGGCGGCCGCTCCCGCTTGATGCCCTCGAGCAGCGTCTGCAGCATCGGATGCGCGTAGAGGTCTTGTCCCGTGCGTTTGCGCTCGATCATCGAGACGATCCGCACGTGCTCACGCACCGTGTAGAAGGCCTTCGATTGCGCGCGATCCGCGGCATAGCGCAACAGACGCTCCAGCGTCGGCGGCCACGGCTGCTCGGCTCGCTCGCGACACCAGCGCTCGTAGATCCGCAAGTGGTACTGGCGCGAAGCCTCGGTGACCGCGGAGTACGGCAGCTCGGCAAACGCGCGGGCGGCGATCGGAAGCCGCTCGACCGCCAGCGAACCCGCACGAGAGACAGGGTAAACGCGCATCATAGCCCCGCCATCGCGGTGAAGTTGGGCGGGGCGGTGCGCGGACGGAAGTACCGGCGCAGCGTGTCATGCGACTTGTGCCGGCTGTGCTCCATCGTCTGGATCTCGCCCAGACCGCTCTGCAAGAGCGCCGTGATCATCCCGGCGCGCAGCGAATGCGCCCCGAGCCGGTCGTCCGGCAAGTCGAGCACGACGCCAAAACCCTTCACGATGAGCGAGACCGCGCTGACCGACAAGCGCCGATGCAAAACGTTGGAGTGCTTGGACACCGGACGAAAGAGCGGGCCGGGCCCGGGCGCGATCGCGATCCATGCGCGCAGCGCGGCGATCGGACACAGCTTCGGGTTCGCGCCGGGCCGGATCGTTTGGTACGCGCCGCGGCCGAACTGATCGGTCTTGCTGCGGTCCAGGTAGACCCGCAGGTCGTCGCCGACGAACTCGAGGTCGGCGTGGTTGCGCGCGACGATCTCGCTGCGCCGGAACGCGCCGGCGAAACCGAATGAGACCAGCGCCCAATCGCGGATGCCGCGTGCGTGATTCGGATCCACGTCGCACGCTTCCCGGATCTGCAGGAGCTCGTCGGCGTTGAGCGCGACCTTTGCGTCCTGCTGATGCGTCAGCACCCGCCCGATTCCGCGCAGTACGCTGCGGAACGCCTCAGTCTCGGTCGGATCGGGCTGTTTGGCCAGCGCGTGCGCGACCGAGATGACCGAGGCGACGATCCGCAGCGAGCCGATGGTCAGACCGTCGTTCACGCCATCGATGATGGCCAGAGCGGCCGTCGCTTCGCTCATCGGCATGGCGCAGCGGTCCATGGCTGCACAACTGCGCAGCACGCGGCTCCAGGCCCAGCGGTAGAGTCTGCGTGTCGACGGCGCGCGGGAGTTGCGCAAGAAATAGGCGACCTGTGGTGACTGCCGGCCGACTTCCGATGATCCCGCGTCAATCGCGTCGACGAGCCGAGGGTCCAGCTCGTTCATGGGTTCGTCCTCGTGGGTAGAGAGCGCCCCGGTGCCGGTTGGTATATCACAGCCTGTACCGCTTGGCAAGGGGTCCGCGAAAAACGCCGTGAGATCCGGCAGTGCGATCGGCCCTGCATCGAAGCGCACTCCGTCATCGAGCGGTTCGAATGCGATTGTTTGTTCTTCGTCGTCCATGGGCAGCGCCCGCGCAAGCGCAATGTTGCTGGCGCGCCGGCGCGCCCACGCATGCGTCGGGGAATTCTTTGCGGGACGAACGTGCGCGCGTGCGCGCGGCGAACCGTGGTGCCCGCGCGAGCGCTCGTGCGCGCGCGATGGATCGTCATGCGCGCGCGTGTGTGCCGGAACGCCGTGAACAACTGCGAGCGCGTCAGAGGGCACGTGCTTGCGCGTCGGCGACGCGCCGCGCGTCGCAATGGCGTTGTCGATGCTGCGCTCAGCGTTTGTGACGATAGGCATCGAGCTGCACGGTGTTGGTTCGAGGAGATCCATCTGCTGCGGAGACGGCATCATGTTGCACTGCGTTTTGACGCGAGATTTTCTTCTCGCGTTTAACAGACTTAGCTTGTCTTGATACATTTGTGTTGGGTCCATCACGCGGCCACTTGCGATAGAGAGCATCATGAAGAAGTCATCCCGCATCGCGTCGAGGACGTCAACCGGGCCGCAAAGCCGGCTAGCTCGGGCCTAACTGGACCTAACCGCCCCTCCGAAAAAGTTTACAAATCGTCGCGGCTACGCACGCGACGAAAAGGAAGCCATGTATCAGGAACGAGACCTGTTCATCGCCCGCGTCATGCGCTCAGGATCACGCATCGTCGTCCCGGTCGACCCCCGCACTCCGGATCTCCCGCCCCTCCTCACTATAGAAGAAGCAGCCGACGTGCTGAATACCACGCCAACCCTCGTGCGCACCGCAATTCGCCTCAACCAGCTGCCACACGTGCGACTGGCCGGCCGCGACCGCGTCATCGTCGGCAAAATGTACGAACGGTTCGAGGCGGCGGAAGCCGATCGGGAGCAGCGACTCGCAAGGCACGCCGCAGGCTGAACCTAGACCTCCCCTGAGCTTGGACCAATGTGCGCGAAGTACGTCTGGGCGAACAACACCATGAAAAAGAGACCGGCAGAGACATCCCGGCTCTCGAACGCACGAATTGCCGAGACTGCGCCTGCAGGCACCACGTCGATCAAACGGCTCTCGTTCCACCGCTCGAACGCCGACAGGAATGGCGTCGGATCGGCGATCGAAAGCTTGTCCGCGAAGCGCTTGTCGAACAGGTACCAATCGTAGTCCGGCACGTTGTAGCCCATCGGCGTGGCCAGGCCCGCCTTCGGGATCCGCTCGGGCAAGCTGCAGTGGACCACCGCCGTGAGACGGTCGAACGGATCGAGCCGGTCGTCTGCGACAACGCTGGCGACGGCGACGGCCCAATCGATGTAGCAGCCGGCGGCGAGCAGCGCCATGACCGGGTTGGCGCGCGATCCTTCAGGTACGCCGCGCGCAGCTTCGACCGACGCGAGCGCGGCACCGCCGGCGAACACCGTCTCGAGCGTCGCCCCGGTGTTCCGCAAGAAGTTGCGCTTCTCGGTGAGCCCGCGTGCCTCCTGAAACAGCTCGTTGAACTTGTTCTTGGACAGACCCGGGATACGGCTACGGCGCCACTCGAGCCACCGATAGTAACGCTCGGCCGCGAGGACCGCTTTAGGCAACGGCTCGCTCACGCGAGGGACACGCGGCGGGGGGAGTAGGCGCGTGACCCTCCGCGGCTACCTATGCCCAGCACGCCACGCCAACGTATGCTGCGGCCAACCAACGGCGCACACACCCAGGAGATCACGCTCGTGAACGCTTCAACCCGACCTGCGGTCTACCTCGTGTCGGAGGTCGCCGAGATGCTCAAGACCACCGAGTGGAACGTCTATCAGATGATCAAGCGGGACGAGATCCCGGGCGTTTACCGCCTGGGGACGAAGATCCGGATCGTCAAGCGGATCTTTAACGAGAAGATGGGCATCCTCGAGCCGGCGAATGCCGAGGGCTAGCGGCGTGGGCCTCGCGCCTTGCCCGGCAACGACTCGACCGACTCGAGCGCGCGGTCGAGGTCTCCCAGTGCCTTGCGTGCAGTGCGCGCGGCGCTGACCGCCTCGCCGACCTGGTCGGCAACGTCCGCTGCCCGCGGTGGACGCGCCGCCAGACCCGCCTCGAACGCGAGCTGGTCGAGCGAGACGTGCAACGCCCCCGCGATTGCGATGACGGTGCTCAGGCGCGGGTCCGTCCGGCCGCCGCGTTCCAGGCGGGCAATCGTCGATTGGGGCACACCCAGCTCGTGCGCCAGCTCAGCCTGCGTTAAACCGCGGCGTTCGCGTGCCGTCCGGATGGCCTTGCCCAGCGACGATGCCACTCCAACGGAACATCGTCAGGGCAAGTGGAAGGGCCTTGCGCCAAAACGGTATAATAAAAAAGAGCCAAACGGCTATTACGCTTTGGAGGAATCACTAACCCTGCGATGATCGGATCTTGTAAAGAGAACAAGAAGACCGGGACGTGGCGCGGGCGGATCGATCTGCCACCAACCGCGGACGGACGTCGCCGGCAAGTGCGCGTCCACGGCCGCACGGAAAGAGAGGTCCACCAGAAGCTCCGCAAGATCGTCAACGACTTCGAGGCGGGCATCAGGGACCCGCGCGAGGGCCGCCGCTACACTGTCGACATGGCGATCGACGCGTGGCTCTCGCAGTCCCGCGGCTTGGCCTTCCGCACATATGACAGCTACCAGGCCGAGTCACGCCGCCATCTGCGGCCGCCCTTTGGGAAGACCCGGGTCGCCGACCTCACGCCGGGCACCATCCAAGAAGCCGTCGCCGGTTGGCAAACCGCCGGGCGCTCGACGAGGAGCATCACCTACTACCTCACGCTGCTCTGGATGGTGCTCGATCGCGCACGGCGCGACAAGTACCGTCCCGACAATCCAGTCGACGACGTTCGCCGCCCGGCGTTGGTCAAACCGAAGAAGCCGAATGCACCCCCCGAACTCGTCGCCAGCGTCCTCGGAGCGCTCGCCGGCTCGCGCCTCTTTACGCCGTACTTCTTGCAGGTCTCACAGGGGATACGCCCGGGAGAGCTCCTTGCCATCCGCCGCCGCGGCATCGACCTTGCGCTGGGTACCGTGCAGATCAACGGAGCGTTGGAATACCGCAACCGCCACCTCGAGTGGAAGCGTCCGAAGACGGACGCCTCGACGCGAACATTGCACCCGCCCCAAGCGATCCTGGCGCTCCTCGCGGAAGCGCTCGCGGCTCAGCAGTCCGCCTTGACCGAACTCGGGATTCCAGTCGAGTCCGACACGCCGCTGTTCGACGATGGCGAGGGGGGTTGGTGGCATCCAGACAGCTTCCGGCGCGCCTATACGCGATTGCTCGATCGCGCCGGCGTCGCCCGCGTCCAATGGCGCGGTGCTCGACACACGTTCGCGACCCTAGCAAGACAGCTGAAGGTGGACAACGATACGGTGCGATCAATTCTCGGACACGAGGAGTACAGCACGACCGACCGATTCTACGTCGAGCGGGCCGAGGACCCGGCGGCAGCTCGCGCTGCGAGCGAGGCCGTAGTCTCCCTTATTTTGCCGCACTTGCGAGGACCGCTAATCGCTTCGCTACCAGCGTAAAATCGTATCGAGTCCGAATCGGGTCGACGCGAAGCTCCGACTTTGCAACGAACTTTCACTCCGGATCGACTACGACAAGGTCTCCCCGAAGCGGCGCGCACTCGAGGAGCTTTGGCCTGTGATCGACAGTATGATCGACCTTGACGATTTCGACCTAGAAGCCTGGGCCGCGTCTCGCAATATCCCGCTCGTACCTCTACCGCCAACTACAGGCTAACGAGCTCCCCCGCAATTATCTGCTCGACTGGAACCCAGGGTCAGAAGCGACATTCGATGGGCAGATTCGGTTCCAAGTGCAAGGCCGCCATGACCTTCACGTGGTGGTGTGAGAGCCTACAGCGGGAACCGCCCGAGAATGAAGCCAGCATCCGCGGTCGGTTCGGTCGCGATGGCATGACCATCGGCGTGGAAGCCAAGATGGAAGGTTGGCGGCGTGCCCACGGTACGACCAGCCGTTTCGAAAGCTCTGACGATTGCCGCGATGTTCTCGCGAACGCGCTTTTCGTGCTCATCCACTAACAGAATGGCGCGGTCTGCCTGCTTATGCGCTTGAAGAGACGTCCCCGCCACTGAATATCCCCCGCCGACTGGCGCGAACACCGCACCGTTGACGATATTCAGGATTTGAGCGCCGGCAGCACGGAGTTTCGCGCGGCCTTCGTCGGTTACTTCGTAACCGGTGACGTTGCCCTTGACGCGGGCGTGCTCGACGGCCTGCGGCCAATTGCGCTGCAATATTTCGAGCACCTCTATCTTTGACCAGGACTCATGATCGAAGAACCCGATGCAATGCACGACGTCACCGCGCACGAACGCAAAGAGAACGATCTCTGTTCCCGGCACTTTGCCTTGCGCGTTCCGCAGACCCAAATGAAAGTGGATGACACTCCAATCATTGAGTAGCTGGTCCTCGTATGTCGCTTTGCGCGTCTTGCGACTTAGCCTGGCAGTGATGTCGATGCCCTGTTCGAGTTCAGACTTCAACTCGGCGTATCCAGGCTTCAGCTGCGGAGGACAGGCGAACTCCATAGCCTCGACGACAACATAGCGTTGGACGCTCAGGCGGCGGCGCGTGTTTGCATAATACCGATAGATGACCTCACCATAGGGTTCGGCGGGGTCTACCGCAATGGCGTTCTCAGTGAGAATCTGCTCGACAAGCTGTCGAAAGTCGGCGCGAAAGTCGAGCTTGACGTCCACGGCGGACTTGTTCGTCATCATAATGACCTCCAACACGCTAAGCTAAGCCGTGATTTCCATATGAGGACCTGAGAGCGCCTTCCTGAGCTTCACCCGTCGGGTTCGTCACTTTTGCCTCACATCATCAGCGCGAATCACCTGATTATTCTAGCAAAAAGCGCCTGGAATCTGCAGCGATTTGGAAGACTCATCTGGGGATTGCGGGCTTATCTCTGATAAGTGCACAGCCGCATCGCGCCGCGTTCGTGATCGTGTCGGGATCGACTAGGGGATGCGACGACAATCGGCCCTGCAACGACCGCCGCTGTTGCTGTGGCCGCGTTGACGAACGCGCCCGATTTGCGAGACTTCCGCCGATATCAGTTGGAATGCTCAAAGAGGCCGCCGGCGCCGCGGCGGCTTAGTACCACAGGGTCCGATGAAAGCCCGTGTGATCCTCCGACCGCTCGACCGTAAGTCGCGACGAGAACGTCTTCGAGACCATCTCCGTCGAGATCTGCCCGCAGGAGCTCCCATATGCTCGTCTCGAGAGGTGCCGAGTCGCGGCCACCGGTGGGGCGCACACGCACGAAAGAAGACCCCACAGTCATGATGGTTGCTTCTCCGGCTCGGACGAAGCTCCCAAACGTAGGTAGCCGAGCAAGACGCGGCTACGTAGTCGCCCAGGTCATCATGTACCAGTTCGGGCTTCGTCTGCCGCAAAGAAGCCGATGCGGCCGGCGACCGCGATACCCGGAACGGGCAATGAAGCAGCCGTGACCGTAAGCGAAGAGCAACTGAAGACCTGGTCGAATGAAGGTGCGACGACCGCGGCGGCGGCGACGTACAAGTCGGTTCAGACCGCGCTGAGTCGCGGCAAGAGTCTTCAAAAGTACAAGTACGACGTGTACCTCCAAGGCTCGTACGGTAACCGCACCAACATCTACGGCAACAGCGACGTTGACGTGGTGGTCGAACTCACGTCGGCGTTCTACTCGGATACCTCGTTACTGCCAGCGGACCAGCAGGCTGCCTATGAGCGACAGCGCTCTTCGTCGGAACTGACGTTCAAAGGCTTTCGCGACGACGTTCATCAGGCGCTCATAGACTACTATAAAGCGAACCTCGTGCGCCCGCGCAACAAGTGCACCGAGATCCTGGCCCACAGCGGACGGCAGAACGCCGACATCGTGCCGTGCCTGGAATATCATCTCTACACGCAGTTCACGTCGTTCAAAACAGACTATCACTCTGGAATCAAGTTCTTCACGCGCAACGAAAACGCGCCAGTCGTCAACTTCCCTCGTCTGCACATGCAGAACGGCGAAGCGAAGAACAAGCGCGTCAAGTTCTACAAGCAGACCGTCCGCATTTTCAAGAACTGGCGCGACCGGCTCATCGCCGAGGGTCGACTCGCTGAAGGCGGTGCCCCGTCCTATTTCGTCGAGTGCCTCTGCTGGAACATTCCCGATGCGCCGTTCGGCGAAGACACGTGGTGGAAGACGACTCTCGCTTGCCTCCAGTTCTTGCATGGCGCAGCCTTCGAGCAGTTCATGTGCCAGAACGGAGCCATCCGGTTGTTCGGAACCGCTCGGGAACAGTGGAACATCGGAGATGCACAGACGTTCCGTCGCGCGCTCATCGATGATTGGAACAAATGAGAGAAATTCACCCGTACGCGACCGACTCGAGCGAGCGTGACAACATGGCCATCGTCATCGCGGTCATCGCCGCGCTGGTGGCGTGGTGGCTCCACAATATCGTCGAGGCGCACCAATCGAGTCTTCCCGGCTGGCTATGGTGGGTCGAGGTTCCGGGACCTATCGCTCTGTATCTACTGTTGCGCCGCGCAACGGACGAGTGGGCCTGGTCGTGGCCGCTGCTGCGCTTTCTGCGGCTCGTGCGCATCCCGAACCTCAACGGCAAGTGGAACGGCACGCTGCGCTCCAGCAACGACGAGATGCAGACGGAGCATCCGTGCACATTGACGATTCGTCAGACGTGGACGCGTATCGCAGTCGTGCTCACCACGAAGACATCGCGCTCACAAAACTTGGTCGCCGGCATCCTCATCAACGGGGCGGACGACGCGCTGCTCGTCTACGAATTCGAGAACGAGCCGGCGATGGACGCACCGGCCACCATGAGTACGTTCCGCGGCCACGCCACACTTCGACTCGAACGCGACGAACGCGGCGACGTGCTCACGGGTGACTACTACTCGGGGCGCGGACGCGCGACGACGGGGACGATGACCGTCCGGCGAGCGCAACCTGGCCGGTCGGCCTAGCCGAAGGCTGGACGGTGCGCCCGCTTTCATGCTATAGGCGCTCTTGGAGGCACACATGAACCAACAAGACCCCAAGGCGGCCATACTCATGGCGCTGCTTGCGCATCTTGAAAACAGTCCTTTCTTGTTGCCGTTGGACGCGGAAGCGGTCGCTCAAGCCATCGGCACCAAGATGTCCATCGCCTCGACTTGGTTGAACGACCTGACGACTGCGGGACTCGCAGTGCCGTTTGCAGTGCCGGGCGAACCATCAGGATGGTCAGGCCGGTACGTGCTAACCGCAGTCGGCGAGGCTGAAGCGCGTCGGCTACGTTCGTGAACTTGCTCAGCAGGTAACGGACAGCTGCGAGAAACGGGACGGAGAGTAGCGAGCATCATGGCTAAACCGAATCGAAAAGCGCGCAAGAAGAAAGGCGTACAACCTCGGCAACTTCCTCCGCACGCTGGCGATTCCGGAGACGATTGCCGAGTGGTCGCTGACGACGCTGCGCGAGAAGCTGATCAAGATCGGAGCGAAGGTCGTCAGCCACGGCCGGTACGTCGCGTTTCAGATGGCGGAGGTCGCGATCCCGCGCAAGTTGTTCGCCGCGATCGTCGAGAGAATCGCTACTCTTCGATCGCCGCCGGTAGCGATGCCAGCGTGACCACCCCGGCCGAAAACATGCGCCGGAAACCAATGGGGGAGGTGCGTCCTTATGACCGTGCAGCGAAGCTTTTGGGGGCTACGGGGGCCGACGCTGGCTTCACCTCGCGCCGAACCGACGGCTTGGATTGCCGAGAGCCCGGAAAAACGACGGAAACGCCCGGCAGTGGCTCGAAAAGGACGGTTATCTGGGGAATGTCGGCTAAGATGTCTTTTCGCCCAATTCAATCGGGTGAATGCTGGCCTAAAACTGCCGCGAAAACGGGCCCGCGCGCAGCAACTTGCATGTGTCCGCGCTCGTCTCGCCCTCAGTAAGCGGTAACGCCGATTTAGAGTAACATGATGACCGATACGCTCTTAGCCGAGATTCTGGAATGGTCAAAAGAACGACCCGCGTGGCAGAGAGACGCGCTAAGGCGGCTATTCTCATCGGGCAAAGTCGGCTCCGGCGAAGTTGATGAGCTGGTTGTCCTGTGTAAGGCAGCTCACGGCCTGAGCGACCCCAAGACGGCGCAAGTGTTGACGGCGGAGCACTTGCCGGTCACAGATCGCGCGTCGGACACTGTTACTCTCACGAGTATCACGCATAACCATGGCGTAAACGCGCTCGCGCCGGACCAGACAATCACGTTCGGGCCGAACCTAACTCTTGTATACGGACAGAACGCCGCGGGGAAGTCAGGCTACACGCGCATCTTGAAGCGCGCATGCCGATCGCGAGGCACGGAAGAAATCCTCGGGGATGTGTTGACCGGGACGGCGCCGCTCAAGGCTCAGGCGACGATACGCTATCGCGAGGGCGGACGGGAGGAGCAGTTCATCTGGACGCCTGACATCGCCCCGAACTCTGCTCTTGGAGCGGTGAGCGTCTTCGATGGCTATACTGCTCCGATCTATATCCGCGACAAGACGGATGTGGCGTTCCGGCCCTTCAGTCTTGACGTTTTCGATAAACTGTCTGCCGTGTGTGGGGAGGTTCGAACGCGGCTTGAAGGTGAAAACGCGAAGTTGAATGCTGTGGTCGCGAAGCTGCCGGCTCTCACGGAGGGCACGCGAGCCCACGCGCTTACGACGCGCATCACCTCACTGACCAACGTGGACGAACTCCGGACCTTGGCGACGCTCACACCCGAGGAACAGCGCATCCTAACGGACTTGAAGGATCAGCAGCGTGACCTTCAGGCCGCGGACCCCAAACAGCGTGCGCGGGAGCTGGATCTCAAAGCCGAACGCATCGACCTGCTCGCCAATCACGTGATCGGCCTTGTGAAGACCTTCGGTCCTGAAGGGATTGCCACGCTCAGGTCCGCGGCGGATTCACTAGGAAAGGCCCGCGGGGTACTCGCGGTACTCCGCGCAACGGCGCTAAGCGCAGACCTCTTGTCAGGAAGTGGTGAGGAGGCGTGGCGTTCGATGTGGGATGCAGCGCAACATTTCTCAAGCGTTGCATATCCGGAGGCGCCATTCCCAGCGATTCATGAAAGCGCGGTATGTCCATTTTGCCAGCAGACGATTGGATCGGATGCTGCCAAACGCCTAGAACACTTTGCCGAGTACGTCTCCTCAAATGCGCAGGCTGACGTCCGGGGAGCGGAAGCGACATACACTCGGCTCGTCTCGGCCATCGCACAGGTCAGCGTGAAAAGCCCGGAGATCGAGCTCGCGACAAACGAGCTCTTCGCCGATGATGCCGAACTTGGGGGCCGGCTGCGCGTCTTGCTCCAAGACGCGGTCCTTATTCAGCAGGAAGCGGAGAGCGCGGCGAAAGTCGGCAGCTACCCTAAGCTCGAGCTTCAGGCCGGGATCGAAGCCGATCTAGGTTCTGCCGCAAAGAAGTTGCGCGACCGCGCGGCGACTCTGAAGCAACAGAGTCCTGCACTCGACCCACCAGCCGCGGCGAACCTCCGCGAGCTTGAGGCACGAGCCGCGCTCAGTGAACATCTCCAAGACGTTATCGATGAGGTCGAGCGCCAAAAGCGCCTTGCGGCCTACCAACGATGCATCGACGACACACAGACGCAGGCAATCACGCGGAAAAGCACAGAACTCACCAAGCGACTGATCACCGACGAACTTCGGACAACGTTCCGGTCCGAGCTATCTAAACTTGAATTCAATCACCTCGCGGTTGAGATTCAGACCGCCGGAGGTGCGCGGGGAGCGCTCTTTCACCGGTTGGCGTTTACGAACGCGCCGGGTGTCACGGTCCCTGACGTCGTGAGTGAAGGCGAATCGAGGACGCTCTCCCTGGCCGCCTTCCTCACGGAGCTCAGCACAGCCAGCGGAAAATCAGCGATCATTTTCGACGACCCCGTATCTTCCCTCGACCATGTGTGGCGGGAGCGTATCGCTCGCCGGCTATTGATTGAAGCGAAGGAACGACAAGTTATCGTATTCACGCACGACATAGTGTTCTTGCGGTTCCTGCTCGACGAGGCGTCGAGGCACGAAGTGGACTGTATGAAGCAATATGTCCGGCGAGAGGGTCAGGCCGGAATCTCGTCACCCGATCTTCCGTGGATCGCAATGGGCGTCAAGGGGCGCATCGGCGCGCTTCGGAAGCTGTTCCAGGCTGCCGAGAAGCTGTTTCGAACAAAGGGCCAGGAAACGTACGAGCGAGACGCACGTGAGATCTACGGGCGTCTGCGCGAAGCCTGGGAACAAGCGACAAGCGAAACCTTACTCAACGATGTCGTCCAGCGATATCGACACAGCATCGAAACGCGAAAGGTCAAGAACCTTCACGACATCACCGAAGCCGATTGTCGAGCCGTGGAGGAAGCGATGACGGAGTGCTCTCGATGGATACGCGGGCATGACCAGCCGGCCGCGGATGCTGCGCCAGTCCCCGGGCCGCCTGAGCTGAAGCAGCGGATTGATGACCTCGCTGGCTTTGTCGAGGCGATTGAGAAGCGACGGAAAAAATGACGACGCAGATGGTCGTGACGACAAGAGGGCCCACCTTGCCGTTCCACGGTATCGCAGAGCCCCGGCTCAAGGCGTTCACGGTTCATTTCGGAAGGCAGCCGACTTGCCAGCGGCCGCAGCAGCGTGAGCGCCGCCGTGATCGCGACGAGCGCTCCGGCGAATGCGAGTTAAGATGACTTTCCGCCGAAATTCATCCGGAGAATACGGGTTAAGGGAAACAACTATGCGACGCGGTCCTCGACCTCGCGATCAAATAAGATAGCGAGCGGCGGCATTAGGTGCGGCGATAATTGCCGTGACCTGCTTCGCGATCTTTGCGGCAAGACTAACCTTGCTATTGTCGTTGTCCAGCCGCGCCCGAGCGGCATTAGCTGGACAAAAACCGGCGGACGTCGGCAATGACATCGCTTAATACGACGTCGATTTTGCGCGATCCGCGATAGTTGCTGTGCGGCACGAAGACGATGCGCCTGTGATTTGAAAGGCGCTCATAGATTGATCGGTCAGAGAGCGCAAACACACGCCGCAGTTCCCGTTTTGCATGTTCGCCCATAGCAATAATGAGTCGGCAGCCTGAGGCTCCGAGGATGCGGCGGAAGTGCTGATCCGCGCAGAAGGTCGCGCACTCGCTAACCCCGATCTCGCTTCTGCTCTTGCAGTGAACGACTTCAGTTAGGGCGTAGTCGATTCCAGGAACCGCGGGTCGGCTTAGGAGCGAGCTCGCTTGACTTCGGACGAACGCCCAATGCGGAACCCACCTTGAGTTCCGCGCTCCATTGGAAAGGACCGTATAGATCCCGTCCTTCGTATACCCTGCACGAGGATCAAAAAGGTTTACGTGCGAGTCCCAGACCTGTTCAGACGAGGAGGACCGCGTAGCGTGTTTGTCGTCCCCGATCGACGGATTCGATGACACGAACAATAGCGGCGCCGTCTCGATATGGCCAACCCATGGCTCTGGCAACTGAAACAGTTCTGGAGGGATCGGTTGTGATCTAACAATAGTTCGGCAGGGGTGCGGCCCCGCTATCACATCGTCAAGGATTTCCAACGCGACCGAGCAGTATGCCGTCTTAAAGAAGGTTCCGCGAATGGCAGCCTCGTCAGTCCGCAAGCCAGGTGGCTTCATTTCAAGGGCAGTCGACCGGAACGAAGGTTGCCGAGCGTCTGACGGTTGACATTCATTGCGGCGGAGCCTGGGTCGGTCACGATGATTGGGCTACCTTACTGAAGAAGGCGGCATAAGTGCGGATCGCCGTTTCCAGCTCCTCGTTCCGGGAACCGCTCGCAGCGCGAGCGCTGACGCAGCTGGAATGGATCGAGCGCTGCGCGACGCTGCTCGGCGCGGACGGGCTCCTCTTTGACACCGCGCATTTCCCCCGCAGGGACGCAGAATACACGGCGCAGCTGCGCAAGGTTACGATCGACCTCGGGATGGTCCCGTTCGGGATCGACGCCGCCACGCTGCTCGAGCCGGCCGCGGCCGCGGACGAGCGGGACGCCGTCCTTGCGCTCGCTGCCGCGCTCGGCATCGCCGTGAATTCCCTCGGATAATCCAATGCAACAGGCCCGGAATCGGACCGCGGATCAGCTGCTGATGATGGTTCGAACCCCGGGAATCGACGCATTGCAGCCCCGTAGACGCGTCCGAGGCCCGGCGAAGGTATCAGCGGTCATCCGAACGGGCCAGAGGCGCCTTGGCGGCCCAAATCAGTTCGCGCTTTGAGCATGTTGCGTCGAATAAAGGGTGTTGCGTTCGATGCAACGGCTCGGTACTGGCGATATTCGCCGGCTCTTGCGCAAAGTTTTTCGCCCAGTGGGCCTGAGTGCCATGACGTCGGCACAGCGACGTGCTACGTCGATCGGGCCGTCCGGTTCGGGCGGCTTCTGATTCGAGGGCGTCAACGTGGACTGGCAGGCATGGTCTCGGCAGTTCTGGATCGCGATGAAGACCGAGGGCGGCAATTGGAAGCACCGTTATCACACCTTTCCGAACGGCGCGACGGTGCTCGAAGAGGTCGCCGTGGTCGGGGGCCGCGGCGTTCTGCTGCGGTGGTCGAGCGAAGAGCGTGGGATGGTGGCGCTGCGCCCCGAGCCGTTCGGAGAACCCGAAGAGCAGCTGCGCGGCGAACAGATCCCGGTGCTCGTGCAGGGCGATCCGATCGCCTCGGCCGTGCACGTTTCGCGGCGACTCGCTTCGCTCGCGTCGAACTCGTAAGCGGCCGACGTCGGCGCTACGGCGCGATCTGACGCACGATCGCCGCGGCCGCCTCGAGCACCAACGGTCCGCCCGCAGTGAGGATTTCCGGCGCATGCGCGAGTGTGAGCCGGCCATGGTCCCACAGTCCGATGATCGGCCAGTCGGGGTTGTAAAAGCTCCACCAGCGCGCGCTGGCGAATCCGCCGCGCTCGAAGATCGTGCGTGCCCAGGCTTGCGTGATCTCGCGATCGCGGGTGACGACGTCGGTCGGGCGGGCGACGCCGATCGAGCGCAGCGCGTCGACGTCGTTGAGTTCGAAGAGCACGAGGTCGTCAGGGGCCTCGATCGTCGCCAGCGCGTACGGCCGGCCGGCGGCGTTCACGAACGTGTCGGGGCGCCAGACCGCCAGCTGTCCGAACGTCTCGGCGATTGCGGCATGCGGCTCGGCCGCGGTGTACAGGACGTCGTAGAGATCCGCGTTGTCGATGCGGCTGCGGCCGGAAGGCGGGGGAACGAAAAGGGCGCCGCCCCGATCGTTCGGAGCGGCGCCCGCGTCGTACGGGAAGACCCGGTAGAGCCTCACGCGTAGCCGAGCGACTCGAAGGCGTCCAGAGCCACGATCAGGGGGGCTGCGCCGTGCTTGACCAGCACGTCGATCGGCCGCGCGTGGTCGAGGAAGGGGTCGTTGCCGACCAGCCAGTCCATCGCCGTGCGGGGCTTGTAGACCTGGAGTGCGCGCACCATGACGTCGTGCAGCTCGATGATGCGCTTCGCATACTCCGGGCTGATTGCGTGTCGGTGCCCCTTCCAGTTAGTGACGGTGCCGGCACCGACGTCGAGCAGCTTGGCGACCGGACGGGTGCCGAACGCCGCGACGAGTCGCTCGAGCAACGGCAGCACGTCCGAAAGGGCGGTGGGGTTCTTGGGGGGCTCGATCTCGAGCACGGGGAGCGTCCAGGCGGCCATATCAATCCTCACCTCCGACTATACCGCCGGGACCTCAAAACGTAAAGCGCTTTGGAGTCTTTTTCCGGCGGGCCGTAGCGGAGGCTTGAAAGTAATTATACGGGGTGATACCATACGTGGTGATCGCGGCGTCAAGTAGCGCGTCTGCGGGCGGACGAAAGTCCGCAAAGGAAGTCCCGGACCAGAGCTCCGGCAGAACGTGCTCAATATATATCTTTTCGACTGTCGAGTAAGCAAAGCGTAGCGTGAGCACTATCCGTTTCGCAATTGGTTCACTCGGTTTTGTGAATCAGGCGTTGCACGGGCAATCCACCGCTGCTGCATCCTTTACCATTACGGAGACTGACATCAATGGGGTGTCCAAATTGCGAATCGCTTCCGCTCGGCGTCATTTGTGGACGCTGTGCAGAGTTAAGGACGCCGCGAGGACGGGATAAACAAAAACGGCGGGAAGTGACCTCGCGCCGACAACGGTCGCTGGGACGGCCGCACAGCCGCGGCGCCGCACCGATCGCGGGCGAGAACCCGAATACCGTCCGCGTTCGCCTTACGTGTGCGAAGAAGCATCAGTGGTGGTCGGAAATGGATCGCGACGCGGAAGAAGATCCGATTCGCGATCCGATTTGCAGCTGCGGACGCTATTTCGAGAACATGAAGACCCTCATCGGCCGCTTTGTAGCGGGCAAGCGGTGCCGCAGGGGCTGCTGGGAGGCCAAAGGCGGGATCTGCGAGTGCGAGTGTGCCGGCGCCCACCATGGTATCGGCGAGAAGCGCGCACGCGAGTTGCTCGCCGCAGGGGAAACCGAAGGCCGAGCGGTCGCGTAGCCATGCCGGATTGGGCGTTGCAGTCACTTACGAACATCGGGCGTATTCCACGATTGCGAAGCGGCCGTGCTCACCCGCCTGCGACGCTCTAGGCCGGTGGGAGGTCGGGTCCATGTCGCATTGGGCGTTGCAGTCTCTGGCGAACATCGGGCGTATTCCACAATCGCGGAAGCGTTGGATATTCGGTCCTTTTTGCGATTATGCGGAGGTGGTGAAAATCCGACAATTCCCGGTAATCACGCTAGGCTCGAAATCGAGGTCGACATCGCGGAAGTCGCCGACGATGACACGACGTCCGGTATCGAGTCTCGCGACGGCGGCAAGCTCGGGGTCGATCTCGACGCCGATGGCCGGCGTCTCAGAGGGGATTGCGTGAAGCCATGCTCCTCGCCCGCACGATGGCTCAAGGACGACGTCGCGATCGGTGAGGTCGCCGAAGAAGCGCTGCACGAGAGCTTCCGCAACCCATCGCGGGGTCATATACTGACCGAGGTTGGCGACTCGTGAGTTCGTCGTACCTTCGTCGGGAGACGGCAGGTCGAACAGAAGCGGCTCGGTCACCGGGTGCCCAGTGCAGCGTGCGGCATTCGAATTTCAGGCATACCAGGACCGATACTCTGACGACGCGGCGAGCGGCGGCGCGTTCTCGAAGGTAAGAACCTTGACGAGCGAGCCGCACCCATGATCGAACGAGAGCATGGGCTGTCCGTCGCAAAAGGCGACCCGTTTGCGGACGTGCTCGACGTGTGGTTCGAAGGTGTGGGTGAATGCTCCACAGTGTTCGTAGTGCTGCGGTGCGCCTTCATTGCATCGGCACACCTGGCAGCGGACCAGGAAGGCGTCCTTGACCGGGCGCACGTAGTCCGCCATGCCGTGTGAGACCTCGGAGCCTGGAACCGTTTCGCAAGCGATTCGCGCCAGTGTTACGAGCGCGCCGCTGCGCCTCACGACCTGGTGGTATTCAACCTGTGTTTGGTCGTAGCCCCAACTGTAGCTGAAGAGCACGCACCGAGTTGGTCGTCACGCCGCTTGCGAAACACAAGAAAATCGGCAAGGACGTAATTCCGCCCTATGCCGAGTTGCTGCGGAAGGCTAACGTGCAGCGCGGCGACTGGACCGGCGAACGTCTCCCGCAGATGTTGTGGGCGGCGTTGCTCATCGCCGCGGTTGGGCGTGATGAAGCGCTGGAGCGCTTCCGCCGGCTTGCGCAGTACATTTCCGACCGCAGCGACGGCGACGAAGAATGCGGGAAAGTCCTGCGCTACGTCACCCTATCGGGACTCACTAAGTGGAACGACGAGGACTTCGCCGGATTCGTCGCCGCCGTAATCGGCGGCGCCGGCGCGATTTTCTCCGACCTGCTGCGCTTCGACGACCTTCCCGGGAAGGAACGTTGGGTCGCCGTCGTTCCGCCGCCGGGCGACAGCCTCGATTTGCTGAAGCGCGCAATCGCGTTCACCATCTGGCATCAGACCCAAGAAGCGACGGACATCCGCTGGATGAAGGTCTTCGCGGCGACCGTTTCCGGCACGTTCCATCTGCCTACCAAAGAACACTACGACGAAATCCTCGACTATCCAAATCACGGCGACATGCACAAAGTGCGGCCCGGAATTCGGTCCAAAGAAGGGGCCATCGACATGATGCCGCCAGGCATCGTCTCCGACTGGCCAAAGCGCTTCTGGAAACAGGCATACGACCTGACAAAAGCCGACCACGTTCGGTACAGTCCTGAACCGGCCGCCGGACCTTCGACAATCACGCCCGAAGAGGCGAAGCGCGTTCGTGATGCGCTACTCGCGCACTGCGAAGCGACGACCGCCGACACGAGCGTTGACCCGCGTCACGAAGCGTGTTTCGGGTTCGCATGCTATGCGCTTACGCTGCTGTGCGAGGCGCTGACCGGAGAAAACGCGTCGAGCATCAATGGTCGGCAGATTCTCCGCAGCCTTACCGAAGTGCTCATCAACTTCTCCGTACTCGCGAAGCGCGACGAAACCGACCGTTGGCAGGCGTTCCGGAACTACGGCTACGGTCAGGCGAAACTCGCGTACCTCAAAGCGCTTGAAAGCGAGGAGGTGCCGACGTTCGCGACTATCGAGTCGCTCGAGGGCCTATCGAACGAAGACGTATGGCACGAGTTCCGTGAAATCCACATCGGCAACTGGAACGATTCCGACCTTCGCACGATGAGCGAATCGGTCGGACTCAAGGACCAGGTCTACGACAAGTACTACGATTGGTCGTCTGCGTTCGTTCATGGCAACTGGGCCGCAATACGCGACGCGTGTTACGACCTCTGCCTCAATCCGCTGCACCGGCTGCACCGCGTGTTGGCGGTCGAGCCGAAACGCCTTTCAGACGTGGTCGCCGATGCGGTACACGTCGTCAACAAAATCCTCGCGCTCGTCGACGCGCTCTATCCGCCTTTTGCAGAACGCTTCGTGGAACCGGCCCGGCCCCCCGCGGTCGAAGGGTCGTAAGGCGCATCGATGTGCAGTGTGCACGGTGTTATGTTGGGCGATTCGCATCGAGGAGCATCCGCCCACGAAGCACGACGCGCCGGCATAAGCCGACCGCCCAAGACCTGGACCGTCAACCGCGGATGGCGCTCGTTTGGCGGCACTTTCAGCATCGAGGAGTACTACGACGAGGTCCGCTCGATGCTTGAGATCGAGCTTCACAGTTGGAAGTACCTCGAGGTTCAAAACCCACCGGGGGACCGGCCCTGCGGAAGGTCGGCACTAAGAGGGATCGAGGGCGGTTTTTTGGCGTGCCGTCTTACCGCCGTGGACGACGCGGCCGACTGTGGCCTGGCGCACGCGTGGCACGCGCGGTGGCACAAAAGGGCGCGGGCGACGCCAAAGCAATTACGTTCAGGCCCCACCGCGTGAGCCCTGATGCCAACGGGACCGTGCTCGCCCTAGCCAGAAGAGACGGGTTCGGACTCATTCGTAAATAGCAGGTCGCCGGTTCGAGTCCGGCCGTCGGCTCCAGCCGTTTCGCTCGACGCGCGCTCTGGGGAAGCCTCGCGCCGGAATCGAACCCAGCGGCACCATGATCTTGCCTGCGGAGATCGCCGGCCTCCCGCTCTTCGCAGCGATGCCGGAGGCACTCCGGGCGCGCATCGCATCGCGCTCGGCGGATATTCGTGTCAGCGCCGGCGAGTGGATCGCCCATGAAGGAAGCGCGTCGTACTTCTGGTCGGTCCTCGAGGGCGAGGTCGAGGTGCTCAAACAAGCCGGCGGGCACACGGATCAACTTACGACGTTCGAGGCCGGCGAGTACTTCGGCGAGATTCTGCTGATGCTCGGCACGGCGGCCTTTGCCGGTGTTCGCGCACTGGCAACCGCACGTTTGATGCGGACGGACCCGGCCGACTTTCACTTCATGTTGACCGCGTCGAGCGAAGCCAGCGCCGAGCTCGCGCGGACGGCCGTGCGGCGGATGAATGCACGTCGCGACGCCTACGTTGCGGCCGAGATGACCGAGGCGGCGATCGTCGGCGACCGCTACGATCTCGCCTGTCACGATCTGCGCGATTTCCTGGCGCGCAACCAGGTCGCGTACGAATGGCTCGATCCGAGCGATCCCGGCGACGCCGAAAACTTGCCTCCCGGTGTGCGCGATGCACCGCGGTATCCGGTGGTGATCCTCGCGAACGGACGGCGGCTCGACGTGCCGACGCTCCGCGAGCTTGCGGAGGGTTTGAACCTTCAGACGGTGCCGCTGAGTGCAGCGTACGACGTCGCCATCATCGGCGCCGGTCCGGCCGGTCTAGCGGCGGCCGTGTACGGCGGCTCCGAAGGGCTGCGTACGATCATGATCGAGCGCGAAGCCCCGGGCGGCCAAGCCGGCACGTCGTCGCGCATCGAGAACTATCTCGGCTTTCCGGGCGGCGTCTCCGGCGATGAGTTGGCGAATCGGGCGTTGTTGCAGGCGAAACGCTTCGGCACCGAGATCCTGGTGACGCGCAACGTCGTGGCGATCGAGCCGGCGCACGGCGGGCATACGATCGAGCTCGATGGCGGCGATCGCATTGCGGCCCGCGCGGTCGTGATCGCGACCGGCGTGACGTGGCGCAAGCTGGAGGCTGACGGCGGGGCGGAGCTCGTCGGCCGCGGAGTCTACTACGGGGCCGCGCGCACGGAGGCGCTCGGCGCGCGCGGCAAGGACGTGTTCCTCATCGGTGGCGGCAATTCTGCGGGCCAGGCCGCGATGTTTTTCGCAAGCTACGCGCGCACCGTTACCTTGCTCGTCCGTGGACCGGCGCTCGAGAAGAGTATGTCGTACTACCTGATCCGGCAACTCGGAACGAAGCGGAACATCGCGGTGGAAACGGATACCACGGTCGTCCGCGTGACCGGCCGCGCGCACCTCGAACGTCTCACCACCCGTGACGAACGGACCGGCGTAGCCCGCGAACGGGATGCGGACGCCTTGTTCGTGTTCATCGGTGCGGATGCGGACACGGCCTGGATGCCGCCGGCGCTGGAACGCGATGCGGGCGGGTACCTTCGCACCGGCCGCGACGTCGAGCAGTGGCCGTATGCGCGCGCGCCGTTCCCGCTCGAAACGAGCGTGCCGGGAATCTTCGCGGCCGGTGACGTGCGGAGCGAGTCGGTGAAGCGCGTCGCTTCAGGCGTCGGCGAGGGCAGCATGGTCGTCGCGTTCATCCATCAGTATCTCGCGACGAGCGACACGGAAGCAAGCGAATGATTGTAACCTGCCGTCGTGACGGGCGGTCGTGAGACCGCGCCCGCCCGCGCCGAGATCGTAGCGCGCCGCCCGACTCGCGTTTACGCCGCGCTGCGCGGCCCCCAGCGGCGTTCGACGGCCGTCAGAACGAGCCACGGCTCGAGCACCGCGTTGATAGCGGCATGTGCGGCCACGCACGGGACGACGCTGCGGCCTGCGGCGAGATAGACGATCGCGAGCGCGGCGCCGAGGAGGGTCGTCGCCCCGATGACACCGAGGACTCCCCGCGGTCCTGTAAAGCCGATCCACACGACGTGTACTGCGCCGAAGATCGCGGCGGAGATGATGATCTGCCCGACCGAGCCTGCGCCGTGCCGCGCGAGCACGTCCATCACGACGCCGCGGAAGAAGAGCTCCTCGGTGATCCCGCTGACGACCGCCAGCGCAAGTGCGAGCGGCTTGAGGGCGCCGAGCGCGGTCAGCCGCGCGCGGATCGCGGCGTTACGCGCGGCCGTCAATGCGACGAACGCGATCGCGACGAGCGCGGCGAGCACCCAGCCCAGCGCCGTCGAAGGCGTCGTCAGGATCCGCGCGAGCGGCCAGAATCCGAGCACGCGCACTCCTGCAAGCGACTCGACGATCGGGATCGACTCCGCGAGCGTGAGCGCGCCGAGCACGACCGCGGCGCGGCGCTGCACCCGAGCGGTCGTATTCGCCACGCGGAGACCTATGCTGCCTCGACGGGGTTCTTCCCGCTCGCCGGTCCCGTGCGCGTCCGCACGCTGCGGCCGTAGACCGCACGCCAGAGATGCGCGCGCACGACCGGCTCGTCGTCGTAGGCGATCCCGGCACGGTTGAAGTGCATGTGCACGATCGCCGAGAAGACCGCGTTCGCCGGCTGCGTCAGAGCACCGGCCGCGTCGAGCGCGACAAGCTCGGCGATTGCGGCGTCGTCGGTCGCATCCCACAGCGCGCCGGCGTCAGCGAGCCACGTGTCGAGCTCGCGGACGAGCGCGTAGTCCGTCGCGTCCTTCTCGGCTCGCGCCTCGGCGGCGTGATAGTCGAGCCACGACTTCGCCGGGACGCGCCGGAACCACGCCGAGGCGAACGGCGCGAGCGAGCGCAGCGCGGTGCGGACGCGATCACCGGCGTGCGCCGGCGACGCGAGGGCTTCGAGGACGCGTTCGCTGTCGCGTCGGAAGAGCCGCTGCACCGGCGTCTGCGCGGCGGCCCCGCCGTAGCGCTCGCGCCAACCTCTACACGGACTCGCTGCTTGCGCTCGATCCCGAGATGGGCGCGATGAAGTGGCATTTCCAGTTCACACCGCACGACGAGTGGGATTACGACGGAGTGAACGAGTCGGTCCTCGTCGACATCGTGCGCGGCGGTAAGCCGCTGCACGCGCTCTTTCACGCCGACCGCAACGGCCAGTTCGTCGTGCTCGACCGCACGAACGGGAAGTTCGTCTACGCAACTCCGATGGTGAAGACGACCGGGGTCACGGGCTACGACGTGCACGGCGTCGCCCAAGTGAGCGCGGCGGCGCGCGTGCTGAACGGCAAGTCGGCCGACGTCTGTCCGAGCGCCATCGGCGGGAAGAACTGGTGGCCGACCGCGTTCGATCCGGCGCTCGGCCTAGCGTACGTCCCCGTCTCGCACATGTGCATGACGGTCAGCCCGGCCGACCTCGACGAACGCGTCGGCGCGCCGTACCTCGGCTCCGACTTCAAGCTTCACCCGGAGCCCGGTTCCGACGGCTTCGGCGAGGTATTGGCGATCGACGTCGCGACCGGGGCGAAACGCTGGTCGCATCCTACGCGCCTGCCCTGGTGCGGCGGGATGCTCGCGACCGCAGGCAAGCTCGTCTTCAGTGGATCGGCCGACGGCGAGTTCACGGCGTTCGACGCGATCACCGGCACCGTCCGATGGAAGTACAAGACCGACTCCGGGATCGTCGGCGTTCCGGTCTCGTATCGCGTCGACGGCAAGCAGTACGTCGCGGTGCTCGCGGGGTGGGGCGGCGGCGTTTCGATGTTCGGCGGTCCCGCCGCCGACGCGACCGCAAACGTCGCGCGCGGCGGGCAACTCTACGTCTTCGCGCTCGCAGCGACCGGGCCGAGCGCGGCGCCGGCGGCGAAGCCCGCGGCGCTCGCGTTCACCGCGGCACAGACGGTGGACGGGGCGCGCATTTACGGCGCGTCGTGCGCACAGTGCCATGGCGCGAAGCTCGAAGGCGTGAGCGGTCCGGCGTTACTCGCGGACTCGATCGCCGACGCGACGACCCCCACGGTCGGCGAGCTCTACCGCGTGATCGCGAAGCAGATGCCGAAGACGAACCCCGGATCGCTGAGTCCCGAGCAATCCGCTGCGGTGACGGCGTTTCTGCTCGGAGCGAACGGGGCCGCTCCGGGCACGACGGCGCTCACCCCGCTCGACGCGGCCCGCTCGCACCAAAAATACCTGCGTTCCTCGCAGTAGACGGCCGCGTGCTCAGAACAATGACGGGGCGCCGCCGTCGTACAGCAGCGTATCGTGGTCGGCGACGCGGACGCCGTCGGTCGGGCGATGCGGCTGCAGGCTCGCTCCGACGATGTGCGTGACCTCGACGCCGCGCAAGAGTGCTGCGGCGTCGGCGATCAGCCGCCGGTGGCAGCGCCACCACAGCGTCTCGGAGCACATCACCGCGGTTGCCTGCCCGGCGGCAGCGTCGATGAGCGCCGCGAAGGCGGCGCGGAAATCGCCGGTCTGCATGTAGTCGGCATAGCCGCGAAAGCCGGCTTCGCGCAGGACGACGTTCGGTGAGTCCGGACGCGGCCTGCGCCGCCCGCCGAGTTCGGGCATCGGGACGTACGCGATCCCGTACGCCGGGAGCCATTCCGCCATCGCGGCGGCGGCGAACCACGGCCAACGGCGCGAGCCGGGGTACCGCCGCACGTCGACGACACGTTCGATCGCGGCGCGGGCGAGCCGGTCGGCGAACGCCGCCTGCTCCGCCGTGCCGTGACCGACCGTGAACAGGGTGTTCGTCGAACGGGTGGCCGTCACGGGCTGCCGACTTCGAGCGGATACCACTGGACGAACGGTAGGCGCTTCAATCGCGTCACCGCTCGAACGGCGCGGTCGAAGAGAACGAGTTCCTCGCCCTCGATCGCGCTGTCCGTCCGGGAAGTCGCATCCGCGGTACGGCACGCGATCCCGTTCTCCCCAAGCTCGTGCATGCGTTTACCGATAGCCTGGCAGCGACTCCACGACGCGCCGCGCGGATACTTTGGCGGCAAACGAAGCGATCGCAGTCCGGCCTCGGTCGCGGCGTCGACGACACGGATCGTCTTCACCCTGACGACCTGCAAATCCGGACGATGCTCCGGAAGCAAATCGAACAGCGTTGCGATCTCACCCTCGTACGCTCGGCGAGCATTCCCCGCAGCGACCGCGATCGTCGCGCAGAGGTAGAGCACGCCGAACGAACCGGCTGGATTCCATCGGCCGCCGTACTCCTTGGCGAACGACGTGTCGAGCGGGTCCGCCCACGATGGGTCGCACACCCGAAAATGCAGGCCGCCCCGTTCAACGTGTCTCATCTGCGGAGTGAGGATACCGACACGCTGTGCCAGCAGCCCGGCACTCTACCGGAACGTATACGAGAAGAGGCTTTCGAGATACGCGTACACTCGGTCGACCCCGCCAGCGGCGATCACGGCAAGCACCGTTTTGCCGGTGAGCCCCTTGCCCGGCGTGCGGACGATCTGCGGGATCCGGGCCGCCATGAAGCGCCGCCCGAAGTATCCGGCCAGTTCGCGCACGCGGTCGACCTCCGCAGCGCGATCGACCGGTACGCCGCGCACGCGCCACTTGGTGACCGCCGGGCGGCTGACCCCGAACAGCGCCGCTAGCTCATCCTCGCTCAGCCCGAAGCGGCCACGGATCTCGTCCAAGGCGTCGGCCCCGATTCGATGCATCGCTGCAGCTGCTGCCATACCGCTATTGTAACCTTTTCGCAACCCGAGCGCAACCTTTCCGCAACCTGAAGAAACGAGAAGACCGCCTTGCGGCGGTCTTCCTTTTGGACTCGGGCCGTCGACGGGCTAGAACTGGAGCCGGATACCCGTTGACAACCCGCGCAGTTGTCCGCCTGCGAAGCAGTGCGGGCCGATGCCGTTGAGGCTCGGCAAGGTAAGGCCGGACGGATCGTTGACGACGTTGACCGGATCGAGCGCGGTGATCGGGCTGCCGTCGTGACAGTCGGTCGTGAGACCGCGCCCGCCCGCGCCGAGATCGTAGTGCGCCGCCGGGTGGTTGTTCGTCTGCGCATAGTCGATGTAGAACGACAGATGCCGGTCGATCGAATGGCGCAGCGCGATGGTGTACATGTTCGCCATGTTGTCCGGGTTGAGGCCGCCGACCGTATTGTGCTGGCCCGTGTCACCGAGACTCGGGTTCGCGCGCGCCCAGCCCAGGCTCACGCTGTCCGTCGTGCGCGGGCCGCCGACCAACTGGGTGCCGGAGAGCCAGAACCCTTCGCGCTGCCGCTCGTCCTGCGGCTGCAGAACCGGCGGGAGCCCGCGGCGCAGGCGCTCGTAGATGCCGTTGAGCGTGAGCCGGCCGAAGTTCCATTGCGCGCCGAACTTCGTCGCGTCTTCGTCGGCGACGTCGAGCGGCTCGTTTCCGGATCCGGCGACGTCACCGCTGCGGTTCACCGCGTGGTGGAACTCGTACGCAGCGGTCGCGTAAAAGCGCTTCTTCTGATACGCGATGCTGCCGCTGTACGCCGTGCCGAACGATCCGTCGTTGCAGAAGGGCGTCCCGGCGCCGCTGCCGGGGAGGTTGCCGCCGGCGCAATCGACTTCACCGGACGGGATGATGCTGTTGTCGGAGGCGCGGTTCTGGCCGGGTGAGGCCAGCATGCTCAGCGTGAACCCGCCCCAGTTCGGCGAATCCCACCAGAACGAGTGGTCGAGGCGCGTTCCGAACTCGACCCGGTTGTCGCCGCCGCTGTTGCCCATGATCACCGAGTAGTCGCCGAGCATCTGCGAGAACGGGTTCATCCGCGCCGTCGAGTTCTTGTACGGCGCATCGGACTTTCCGACGCGGAACGTGCCGACGTACTGGTTGCCGATCCCGAGGAAACTGTTGCGCGAGGTCAGCGCGCCTTTGACGGCGCCGCTGTCGTTCGAGTTGGTGGTCACGATCCCCGACGTGGACGACACGTCGATCTGCGTCTCCAACTGGTACGTCACGCCGAGCTTCGGCCCGTTCGTGTGCGACCCGCGAATTCCGACGAACGACTGGCTGGAGATTCCGCCCTGCCAGCCGACGTTGCCGATCGGTGAGCCGCCCACGGCGTACGCCGGTTGCAGCCCCTTCGTCGTGTTGTCGTACGAGAGGTCGAGCACGCCGTACACCGTCACCGGCTCGCCCTTGATGAGGAACGTCATGTTGTCGCCCGGCGCCATCATCACCGGTGTCGCGTCCGTCGGGCCCGGTGCGACGCGTCGTGGTGCAGCCGGAGGCGGCACGGCGCGCTGCGCTTTCAACATGTCCAGCTGCGCCTGCATTGCATCCATCTGCCGCTTGTACGCGTCCATCTGCGCCTGCACGGCTTCGATCTTGGCCTTGTTGTCTGAAGTCTCGTCAGCTCGCGCCGTCGCCGTCGTTCCGAATACGAACACGAACGCGTACGCGAGCGCGATCAGTCTCTTCATGATCACACTCCATCCGAGCTCCCGATCGGCTACTCCGACAGCCAAGCCCGGCCCATTGCCTCCGACTTTCGTCTGAGCCGGCCCTTGGTCCTGGTATTTTGTATTTCTCTTGTGGAGACAGTCCCAGGCGGGAGCCCTGGGCCGTCAGACCTGGGCGGGGACCACCATCGTGGCCCGGGGGCCGACGGCGCGCTGGTACTGCGGCGGCCACGGCGCCTCGGCCTCGAGCGCTCGGGCGGCGAAGAGCGGCCAGTACGGGTCGCGCAGCAGCTCGCGGGCCAGGATCACGAGGTCGGCCCGGCCGCCGGAGACGATCGCCTCCGCGTCGGCGGGCTCGGTGATCAGCCCGACCGCCCCGGTCGCGATCCCGGCCTCTCGCCGAATGCGCTCGGCGAACGGGGTCTGGTAGAGCGGCCCGAGCGGAATCGTCCCCGGGGCGACCGGAACGGCGCCGCCCGAGCTGGTATCGATCAGGTCGACGCCCTCGCCGCGCAGGACCCGGGCCAGCTCGACGGCCTGCTCGATCTCCCAGCCACCCTCGACCCAGTCGGTCGCCGAGATCCGCACGAAGAGCGGGAGTCGCTCCGGCCAGACCGCGCGCACGGCGCGCACGATCTCGACGGCGAGCCGGATGCGGTTCTCGAACGAGCCGCCCCAGCGGTCGGTCCGCGTGTTCACCAGCGGCGAGAGAAACTCGTGGACGAGGTAGCCGTGCGCGGCATGGATCTCGATCACCGTTCCGCCGAGCGCGAGCGTCCGCCGCGCCCCCGCAGCGAACGCGGCGACGATCTCGGCGATCCCGGCCTCGTCGAGCGCGCGCGGGACCGGATACGCCGGATCGAACGCCTCGCCGCACGGCCCGGCCGGAACCCACCCGCCGTCCGCGCGTGCGACGGTACCGCCGCCGTCCCACGGCCGCTTCGTCGAGCCTTTGCGGCCGGCGTGCGCGAGCTGCGTCCCGAACTCCGCGCCCTGCTCGCGGCAGAACCGGGCGATCCGCTGCAACTGCTCGACGTGCGCGTCTTTCCAGATGCCGAGGTCTTGCGGCGAGATGCGCCCCTCGGCGGTCACCGCGATCGCTTCGGTGAGCACGAGCGCCGCACCGCCGACGGCGCGGCTGCCGAGATGGACGACGTGCCAGTCGTTCGCGAAGCCGTCGACCGAGGAGTACTCGCACATCGGCGAGACGACGACGCGGTTGCGCAAGGTCACCTCGCGCAGGCGAAAAGGCGTGAAGAGCGCGGACATCGTGCCCTCAGACGGCGCAGGACCGCGGCGGAGTTGCGGCGGACGACGGAGCGCGTGACGATCGGAACGTTGGAGGCCCAGCCCGCGCGCGAGCGGCCCGACCTGGTCGCACCGGCCGTCGCCGCGGCGCTCGGCGCGTGGAGCGGCAGCATCCCGGTCGAGCACATCGTCGTGGCGGAGATCGATCCGGACCTCGCCGACACCGCCGCCTTCTGCAAGCGCTACGGCGTGCGGATGGACCGCTCGGCGAATTGCGTCGTGCTCGCCGCGCGCCGCGAAGGCCGCAGCTGGTTCGCCGCCTGTCTCGTGCTCGCGACGACGCGCGCCGACGTCAACGGCCTGGCGAAGAAGCAGCTCGGGGCGAGTAAGATCTCGTTCGCGGCGATGGACGCTGCGACGGCGGCCTCGGCGATGGAATACGGCGGGATCACGCCGCTCGGGCTGCCGCCCGACTGGCCGATCTTGATCGACGCGGCGGTGGTCGCCGCCGACCGCGTCGTCATCGGCAGCGGCGTGCGCCGCTCGAAGCTCTCGCTCCCCGGCGCGGCGCTCGCCGAGCTGCCGAACGCGGTCGTGCTCGCCGGGCTCGGGCGGACGGTACCGGGCGAGGCCTAGTCGGCGGCGACGATCGCAGCGGCCAGCGCGAGCTCCGCGGCGGCGTCGGCGAGGTAGATCGGGCGAATCCGTCCGCGCATGACGAACACGACGTCGACGACGGTGAACGCCATCGCGCTGCACACCGCGAGCGCGGCGGTCTCGGCGGCGATCTTCTCGCGCCGCGCGCCGAAGGCGAGCGCGAGGCCGTTGGCGATCGCCAGCGCGGCGACCGCCTTCACCAGCCAGTGGTCGGTCTTCGGACCGGTGACCGCCTCGAACGAGCGCATATGCACGATCGGCCATGCGCCCGACGCGACGTAGTATCCGGCCATCACGGCGAGCGCGGTCCGGCGCACCGGGTCAGCCGTTCGTACGCGGCAGCTTGCGGTAGCGCTCGATCAGCTGGTCCTGCCGCGAGCGGTCGTGATATTCGTGGCCGCGCACGAAGACGTGCTCGACGCTGGTCGAGAACTCGAACGGATCGCCGCTCCACACGACGACGTTCGCGTCCTTGCCCGGCGCCAGCGAGCCGACGCGGTCGGCGATCCCGAAGATCGTCGCCGGCGCGAGCGTCACGGCGCGCAGCGCGTCGTCGTGCGACATCCCGTACGCGACCGCGTTGCCGGCTTCGTACTTGACGTTGCGCGCGTTGAACGCTTCCTCGTCGCCGCCGCCGGCGTTTCCGATCAGCGCCACCTCGACGCCCGCTCGGCGCAGCAGCGCCGCGTTCTCCTGGCGCTGGTTCAAGCGGTCGAACGTCTCCGGGATGTTGTTCATCGCGCCGGTCAGCACGGCGACGTGCGCCGCCGCGATCCGCGGCGCGATCATCCACGCCTCGGCGCCGCCGGCGATCACGAGCCGGATCTTCTGCGCGCGGGCGAAGCGCACCATCGCGTCGATGTCGTCGACGCGGTCGGCCTCGACGATCAACGGCTCGCGGCCTTGCACGACCGGGAGCAGCGCGGTCAGCGCGCGCCGCGAGGCGGTCAGTCCGCGCAGCGTACCGGCATCGTACTTCGCGCGGCGCGTCGCATAGAAACGCGCGTCCTCGAGCAGCTCGCGCAGCGCGGCGAGCGCGTCGGCGCGCGAGGCGGGCGGCGCGGAGAGCTCGCCGCCGTTCGCGGTGTTCGAATCGCCGGCGGTGTTCTCGTCGACGTCGCTGCTGAAGCGCGGCCCGGTGACGATCGTCGCGACGACCCCGACCGGTGCTTTGCGCACCATCTCGGCGGCGGTGCCGTCGATCAGGTCCATCACCGCCGCTTGTCCCGAGACCAGGCCGCCGGTCGGGAAGATCCCGACCGTCGTCACGCCGTCCTCGCGCGTCGACGCGATCGACGCCGATTCGGAGAAAAATCCTTCCCACGGCTGGAAGTCGGCGTTGACGATCCCACGCCCGCCGCTGTTGCGCGTCGAGCGTTCGCCGCCGACCTCGACCAGGCCGAGCTGCGTCGCCGCGTTGATGAGCCCGGGCGTGACGGTCTTGCCGCGCGCGTCGATGCGGCGCGCGCCGGCCGGGATCGCGACGTTCGCGCCGACCGCGAGGATGCGCGCGTCGCGGATGACGACCGTGCCGCCGGGGATCTTCGGCCCGCTGACCGGGTAGACGGTCCCGCCGGTGATCGCGACCGTCTCGGCGCCGGCGGC
>OLLG01000189.1_pt1 | contig 51752 bp, 51 predicted proteins | sample 1604461 | NCBI WGS metagenome assembly OLLG01 (sample SAMEA104055714, study PRJEB20765) | soil metagenome | isolation source: soil
GCGGCGCCGCGGCGTTCGAGCGGAACGCGATCGGCGATCGCCGCCGCCGCGACGGGGAAGATGCCGCCGGCGCCCGCGGCTTGGATCGCGCGCGCGATCAGGAACACGGTGTACGAGGGCGCGGCGATCGCGAGCACACTGCCGGCCACGAAGATCGCGACGCACGCGATGTAGACCGGCCGCCGCCCGTTGCGGTCGGCGAGCTTCGTCGCGATCGGGATCGCGACGACGTTGGCCAGCAGGTAGAGCGTGAAGACCCAGGCGAGGTCGCGCGGGCCGACGCCGAACGTCGTGCCGAGCGCGGGGAGGGCCGGCGAAAGGACGCCGAGATCGAGCGCACCGGCGAAGACGCCGAGCCCGAGTGTGACGAGGAGCGGGACGGTGCTGCGGTCGAGCCGGTGACCGGCGAGCGCGGTGTCGCTCGGAGCTGCCAACGCGGCGTCGCTCAGCTGAGGTGCGGCAGCCGGATCACGCGGTCGAGCACCATCGCTGCGCACATGAGCGCAAGATACAGCAGCGAGTACTTGAACAGCACGCGCGCGCCGCGCTTCGTCGGGTCCCCGCTGACCTTCCACGCATCCCACAGGAAGACCGCGCCGAGCAGCAGCGCGCAGCCGCCGTAGCACGGGCCGAGGACGTGGAGCGGAAAGAACGCCAGCGAGACGGCGACCAGCACCAGCGAGTAGATCACGATCTCGCGCTTGGTGTGCGCGATGCCTTTGACGTTCGGCATCATCGGGATCCCGGCTTTCGCGTAGTCGGTGTTCGTCATCAGCGCGAGCGCCCAGAAGTGCGGCGGCGTCCACAAGAAGATCACCGCGAAGAGCGCGAACGCCGGCGAGCCGAGATGCCCCGTCACGGCGGCCCAGCCGACCAGCGGCGGTACCGCGCCGGCAGCGCCGCCGATCACGATGTTCAGCGGTGTCATGCGTTTGAGCCACATCGTGTAGATCACGACGTAGTAGGCGTTCCCGGCCAGCGAGAGCCATGCCGCGAGCGGGTTGACGAACGCGAACAGCATCGCGAAGCCCGCGGACTGCGCCAGCACCGCGAAGATCAGCGCATCGCGCACGGAGATCGCGCCCCGCGCGAGCGGGCGGAGCTTCGTGCGGTTCATCAGGCGGTCGATGTCGCGGTCCCACACGCAGTTCAGCGCGCCGGCCGACGCCGCCGAGAGCGCGCCGCCGAGCAGCGTCCAGAAGACGCGCGGCAGCGGCGGAACGCCGCGCGCGGCCATCACCATCGCCGCGAGCGTGGTGATCAGCAGCAGGGCGATGATGCGCGGCTTGGTCAGCTCGTAGTAGTCGAAGATCGCGCCGAGCGCGCGGTTCGTGGGGCGCTGCGGAAGCGCTGTGCCGTCGACGCGCGCGAGCGTCGAGCTCATCCGGGCGACCGTTCGGCGGAATCGGGCTGCAGCGCGCCGACGCGCCGCGCCGCGGGGACGGGGACGGTGCCGTCGATCGCCGCGAAGACGAGCGCCGCGACGAAGGCGACCAGCACCGCGCAGGCGTTCGCCGCGTGTGCGGCGCGCAGCAGCGGCGGAAGCTGCCAGGCGACGTTCGCGATGCCGAGCATGATCTGGAGGACGACCAAGGCGTAGGCGGCGAGCGTCGCGCTTCGGACGCGCGCGGTCGTGCCGAACGCCGCCATGTACGCGGCGAGCGTCGCCAGGCCGAAGAATCCCGCCGCGATCCAGCGGTGGGTCATCTGGGCGAGCTGGGCCGGGCCGGCGCCGGTCCACGATCCGCCGTCGCAGGCGGGGAGCGTCGCGCAGGCCAGTCCGGCGCCGCTCGAGCTGACGTACGAGCCCGCCAGCATGGTGAGAAAGGCCAGTCCCGCGCAGGCGGCGAGGACCGCACTAATGACCGATGGCCGAACGACGACGCGCTGCGGCGCGAACACGGCCAGCATTGCGAGGGCGGTCGTCCCGGCCACCAGCAGCATCGCGGTGCCCCAGTGGACGACGACCGACCACGGCGTGTTCGAGAGAGCAACGGTCAGACCGCCGAGCGCGACCTGGACGACGAATACCGCTGCGATGGCGGCCAGGACGAACGAGACGCCGCCGATCCGGCGGCGCGCCCGCCAGCCGGTCCACAGTGCGCCCAGCACGAGCACCCCGAAGATGACCGCCACCACCCGGTGCGACCATTCCAGCGCGACCCCGCCGTCGAGGACGGGGACCAGCGCGTGCCGGCAGAGCGGCCAGTCGGGACAGGTCATCCCGGCGCCGTTGATGCGCACCCAGCTCCCCAGCACGGCGAGCAGGAACGCCGACCCGGCGGCCGCCAGCGAAAAGGCGCGGAACATCCTCAGGACTGTACCGCGGGAAAGCCCGGCGCGAAACGACTCAGGTCGTCAACAGCCGGAGGTCGCCGCGATGCTGTGGTCCGCGGCCTGTCCTTCGTCGGTGGCGATGCCGTGGGACAGCCCGTCGAGCGTGTCGGCCATGAACCCGAACTGCTTGTTGTACTGCGGGTTCGGCTGCGGCGTCGGCGCCGCGCTGAGCGGGTTCTGCTGCGCGGTCTGCTGCAGAATGGCGGCGACGCTCGGCGGAACGGGATTGTTCTGCGCCATCAAGTCACGCGCTTCGGTCGCATCTTCGCGGCCGCGCATGATCGTCACGTCACGCATGAACTCGACGGCGGCTTTCTTCTGGCGGTTGAGCGCGCCGCCGAGCGCGTCGGCGAACGTCTTGAGCTCTTCCTTGCGTGCCGGATCGGTCGCGTTCGCCGCGTACTCGCGCAGCTTCTTCACCTCGGCGTCACCGGACGACGATGCGTTGCGCATCGCTTCGGCCTGTTTCATCAGCGCCTCGACGGCGTTGCGCCGCTGAATGCTGGTCAGCTTGTCGAAGTTCGTGTTGTGCAGGTTCGTCGAGATCACCGCGAGCGTGCGATCGTTGTCGAGCGCCAGCGTGATCGCGCCGTTCGCGTGCGCGACGATCGGAACGCAGGCGGGGAGCGCTTTGACGCGGCCGATCTCGGTCAGCGGCGTCGGCCGCTGGGCGGTCGCCGGCGTGCCCGTGCTCGCCGGCGCGGTGCTGGCTGCGGGCGCGGGCTCGCTCGCGGCGAGGGCGAGGACGATCGGCAGAAGCATCAGCATGACGGAACTCCCGAAGTGAAGGAATCAGACTTCCGTTGCCGCCGCGGGGTATCCTCGGTGCGACCTGTCGAACGACCGACGCCGATGCGGCGCGTCCTTGCCGCCCTCGTGACGGCTGTCGTTCTCGCCGGCTGTCGCGAGGTGCGCTACAACACGGTTCGCACCGGGACGACCCCCGTCGTGGGACCCCGGGAGATCGTCGTCGCCCGCGACCGCCGCACGCTCGAATCGGTCGGCGTCGCAATTTCCGCCGACTACCGGCACGAGTTCGCCGTCGTGCTGCTGATGGGGCCGCACAAGGAGACCGGCTGGACGCAGATCATCGAGTCGATCCGGCCGAACACCGACCGGATCCGCATCGTCGCGTTCGAACGGCCCGCGCTCGACGGCGGTCAGCCGGCGCCAAAGGAGTACCGGACGTTCACCGTGTGGCTCGTCCCGAACGTCGCGTACCGCAGCGGGTCCCGCGTCGACGTGGTCTCCCCATCGGGCGAGTCGATCGCCTCAACGACCCTGAAGTGACGCGGCCCCCGTGCTCGGCCAGGGCAAGATCCTCGAGGGCTTGGCGCCGCGGAGCGCCGGTTCGGCCAGGGGAGGCGCCCTGGAGCGCGTAGTAGGCTTGGCTTGGAAATGACGCCTGCGGTCGAAGCGCTACCGCGCTTCGACGGGACGATCACCCGCTTGGGGATCGTCCTCAGCCCCGATGGTTCGGCGTGCGAACGGGAAGGCGTCCTCAACCCCGCGAGCGCGACCGCGCGCGACGGGACGTTCCTGCTCTACCCGCGCGCCGTCGCCGAAGGCAACGTCTCGCGCGTCGAGATCTGCCGCGGCGCGACCGCCGGCGCCGACGTGCGGTTCGAACGGGTCGGCTTCGCGCTCGAGCCCGAGGCGGCGTACGAAGTGCGCACCGCGCCCGGTGGGATGGGCTGCGAAGATCCGCGCGTCACGTTCATCCCGGCGCTCGACCGCTATGTGATGGCGTACACCGCCTTCGGGCCCGATGGTCCGCGCATCGCGGTCGCGCTCTCCGAGGACGGGTTGCATTGGGAGCGGTTGGGTCTGGTGCGCTTCGCCGAGGGGCTGCACCAGGGCGACGACAAGGACGGCGTGTTCTTCCCCGAGCCGGTGCTCTCGCCGAACGGGGTGCGGTCGATCGCGTTCTACCACCGGCCGATGCTGCGGCTCTCGACGATGGATGGGCGCGGCGCGATCCCGACGCTGCTCGACCTGCCGCCGGAGGAGCGCGAGTGCACGCGCATCGCGTACGTTCCGCTGGAGCCGGTTCTCGCCGACGTGCGCAACCTGCTCGATGCGCGCGAGAGCGCGCTCGCGATCGTCCCCGACGCGCCGTGGTGCCAGGTCAAGACCGGCGCCGGGACGCCGCCGGTGCGCATCGCGGAAGGCTGGTTCTCGATCTTTCACGGCGTCAACGCGCGCGAGAACGGCGACGGCTCGTACGCGATGCAGTACAGCGCCGGATTCGTCGTGCACGACGCCGAGCGCCCGCACATCGTTCGCTACCGCTCGCCGCAGCCGGTGATGATTCCGGAAGGTGCCGACGAGACGCACGGGATCGTGAGCAACGTCGTGTTCCCGACCGCGATCGACGAACGCGGCGAGCGCGAGTACGATTTCTACTACGGGATGGCCGACGCACGGATCGGCCGCGCCCGGCTGCGGCTCGCCGCCCCGTTCACCGCCGCGGAGGAACCCGCCGCATAGTTCAGAGAGACATGTGGCGCTACTACCTGATCGCGGCGCTGCTCGTCGTCGCGACCGGGAGCGTGTTGGTCGCGCACCGCCTGGCCGCGAACGGCAGGAAGCTGAACGCGCCGGCCAGCGTCCGTCCGCAGCCGCCGCACGCCGGGCCGAACGTCGGCTTCACGACCACGCCGCAGCCGAACTTCAGCGGCCAGGGCGGCTGGGTGCTGAGCGCGCTCCCGGGGTGCTTCGGGCAGCTCTCCTCGATCGAAGGTCCCGCGCTCGCGCTAACCTTCCACCGGCCGCCCGCGCGCGAGCGCATCGCGCCCGGAACCTCGCTGCACAGCGGCAACTGTACCGTGCTCGTGCGCGACCACGACGTCTGGATCTACCGCGGCGCAGACCGCCTGCGCGTGCCGCCCGAGGCCCGTCTCTACGACGCGAAGGACGGCCTGACGCTCGTCTACGACCACGCCGGCCGTACGGAGATCCGCGTCTACACGCGCCCCTGAACGCGCGAGTGTCGTAGCGCCTGCGCGTCGAAGGGGGTCAGGTCATGGAACTCCGCGAGGAAGTCGCCAAGCGGCGCACGTTCGCGATCATCTCGCACCCCGACGCCGGGAAGACGACCCTCACCGAAAAGCTCCTGCTGTACGGCGGGGCGATCGTGACGGCCGGGCAGGTCGCGGCGCGCCGCCGCGCGCGGGCCGCGACGTCAGACTGGATGGAGCTCGAACGCGAGCGCGGGATCTCGATCACCTCGACGGTCCTGCAGTTCCCGTACCACGGCTACACGATGAACCTGCTCGACACGCCGGGCCATCAGGACTTCGGTGAAGATACCTACCGCACGCTGCTCGCCGCCGACGCGGCGGTGATGCTGATCGATGCGGCGCGCGGCGTCGAGCCGCAGACGAAGAAGCTGTTCGCGATCTGCCGCGCGCGCCGCATCCCGCTCTTCACGTTCATCAACAAGATGGACCGGCCGTCGCGCGATCCGCTCGAGCTGCTCGACGAGCTCGAGACCGTGCTCGGGATCGGGGCCTACCCGATGAACTGGCCGCTCGGCAACGGCGAGACGTTCCGCGGCGTGTACGACCGCAAGAGCCACGAGGTGCACGTCTTCGAGCGCACCCACCACGGTGCGAAGCGCGCGCCGGTGACGACCAGCGATCGCCGCGATCCGCAGATCGCGGCGCTGGTCGACGAGCGCACCTACCGTGAGTTCATCGATCAGCTCGAGCTGCTCGAAGGTGCGGGCGCCGACTTCGACCACGCCGCGATGCTGCGCGGCGACGTGACGCCGGTCTTCTTCGGCAGCGCGGTGACGAACTTCGGCGTCGAGCTGTTCCTCGACGCGTTCGTGAAGATGGGTCCGCCGCCGGCCGCGCACGTCGACGCGGAGCAGCACCGCATCGAGCCGACCGACGAGCGCTTCAGCGGGTTCGTGTTCAAGATCCAAGCCAACATGGACCCGCGCCACCGCGACCGGATCGCGTTCGTGCGCGTCTGCAGCGGGAAGTTCGAGCGCGACATGACCGTGCGCAACGTGCGGACCGGCAAGGACGTGCGGCTCACGCGCGCGATGAAGCTGTTCGCCTCCGACCGCGAATCGGTCGACGTCGCCTTCGCCGGGGACGTGGTGGGGCTGGCGAATCCCGGCGTGTTCGCGATCGGCGACACGCTGGCGGACGGCGCGGGCGTCCGGTTCGAACCGATACCGGCCTTCGAACCGGAACATTTCTCGCTGGTCCGGAGTACCGACACGGCGACCTACAAATCGTTCCAGAAAGGGATCGCGCAGCTTCGCGAGGAGGGAGCGATCCAGGTGTTCTACCCTTACGGGCAGACCCGGATCGAGCCGATCCTGGCGGCGGTGGGTGCGCTCCAGTTCGAGGTCGTGAAGTATCGCTTGGAGTCGGAGTACAACGTGAAGACGGTCTTCCAGACGCTCCCGTACACCACCGCGCGCCGCGTGCGCCCCGCGACCGGCGCCGGGCAGGACGGCATCGCGTCCGCGACGCTCGGTTCGAGCGCGCGACTGGTCGAGGACTGGGACGGCAACGCGCTGGCGCTCTTCGAGAGCGCGTGGAGCATCAATCTCGTGCAGCAGTGGAATCCCGGCCTGACGTTCGAGCCGTTCGGTGCGAGCGATCTGGCTCGCGAGGTGCCGGCGTGATCAACGTGACGCCGACGCCCCCGCCGGCCGGGCCGCGTCCGGTGACGACGCCGAACGCCGGCGCGCGCCGCAATCAGATCATCATCCTGGCGGTTTTCGTCATCGTTCTCGTGCTGCTGGTACGGGCGTGCTCCGGCCATGAGAACAAGTACGAGAACATCGCGCGCGAGCTCACCCAGTCGATCCAAGCCAACGACTATAACGCGGTCGCGAAGCTGGAGAACACCGAAACCGCCGCCGAGATGGGGCGCGGCCGCCTCGGCGCCGCCGCCGACACGCTCTCGCGGCTCGGCCGGGTCAAGTCCGTGAAAGAGAACACGCCGGCGGGCGACGGAGAGCGCGTGCACGAGTTCGAGGTGACGTTCGACAACGGCACCGTCCACGAGAAGATCCTGTTCGACCCGCAAGACAAGGTGTTCAAGTTCGCGTACGACCACGTGACGCGCAAGAAGTGATCGAAGCCGGGTTCGCCGCGACGTTCGCCGACGTGCGCGCGGCGGCGGACCGGCTGCGCGGCGTCGCGCACCGCACGCCGGTGATCACCTCCGCGACGCTCGACGGGCGCGCCGGCGCGCGGGTGTTCCTCAAGGCGGAGAACCTCCAGCGCATCGGGGCGTTCAAGTTCCGCGGCGCGTACAACACGATCGCGCAGCTCTCGCCGGAACGGAAACGCGGCGGGGTCGTCGCGTTCTCGAGCGGGAACCACGCGCAGGGCGTCGCGCTCGCCGCGAAACTGCTCGGCGTGCCTGCCGTCATCGTGATGCCGACGGACGCGCCGGCCGCGAAGTTCGCCGCGACCCGCGGCTACGGCGCCGAGGTGGTGACGTACGACCGCGAGCGTATGAACCGCGCGGAGCTGGCCGCTTCGATCGCCGCCGAACGCGGCGCGACGCTGGTGCCGCCGTACGACGATCCGGGGATCATCGCAGGAGCGGGCACCGCGGTGCTGGAGCTGCTCGAAGACGCCGGTACGCTCGACGTGATCCTCGTTCCGCTCGGCGGCGGTGGTCTGCTCGCCGGATCGTGTCTCGCCGCATCCGAGCTCGCGCCGGGCGCGCGCGTCTACGGCGTGGAGCCGGAGGCCGGTGACGATTGGGTGCGCTCCTGGCGCGAGAACCGCATCGTCTCAATCCCCGTGCCGAAAACGATCGCCGACGGCCAGCAAACGCAGAGCCCAGGTGAGCGCACTTGGCCGATCGTCCGCCGCCTCGCCGCCGGCATCCTCACCGTCACCGACGACGAGATCCGCGCCGCGATGCGCTTCGCCTTCGAACGCCTCAAGCTCGTCCTCGAACCCAGCGGAGCCTCCGCCCTCGCCGCCCTCCTCGCAAACAAGACGGACGTGCGTGACGCACGAGTCGGCATCGTTCTCAGCGGCGGTAACGTCGACCCCGCGACGTTCTCCGCGTGCATCGGCGCCCCGTCATCCTGAGCTTGTCGAAGTCCCCTGTCATCCTGAGCTTGTCGAAGTCCCCTGTCATCCTGAGCTTGTCGAAATCCCCTGTCATCCTGAGCTTGTCGAAGGGCCGAAACCCTCATTGGACTTCCGCCCGTTATCAACACGAATGCCGCATCGAAAATACGCCCGCTGCGAAAAGAACGACCGCGGCTGGTACGTCTTCCGCGATCCGCAGACGCGCCGCGAATGGGCCGCTCGTCTCTACCAGGCGCATCCAGCCCGGTCGACTTGATTCGCCGAGAGACAGTGTGATAGCGTAGTTACGTCGAGGCTTGCCGTCATACCACCGCGGGCATCACGTTCGAGAGGACGCGGTGCCCGTTGTCTGTTCGATCGCAGCGAGGCTACGAAGGAGCGAGCCGTGCGATGATCTCTTGCGCAAGCCGCGCGCGCTCGGCCTCGCCGGGCGTTTCGGCGGCGCGGAGAACGGCGGCGCGGAGTTGTTCCACGAACTCCGGTGCGTTCAGCGTCGACTCGGCCTGCTGCTCGGTGACGGTTCCGGCGGCTAGCGCAGCACGCAGCTTCTCGGCTACGCGGTTGATGAAGCCGCCGGCGCAGACCGACGCGTTCTCGAGCGCGTCGGTGTCTTCGTCCTGGTAACGGCGGGCGATGTCGATCCCTCCCCAGCGCGAGAGGCTGCGGACGGGGCGCGGTCCCTCTGCGATCTCGGGCCAGTGCATCTGCATGAGGCGGAACGCGATGTACGGGTCCGCGATCGGTGTCGGCGGCACTATCGCGGTTGGCGGCCCATGTCGTAAAACTGCGGGTTGGGGCGCATGTCCATGAAGCCGGCCATGCGGTTGGAGAAACCGAAGAAGCCGGCGACGGTCGCGATATCCCAAGCGTCTTCGTCGCTCAGGCCGACGGCTTTGAGTTCGGCGAGCTCGCGATCGGTGGCGGCGAAACCCGGCTCGTTTACGCGCGAGGCGAACGTGAGGATCGCGCGCAGCCGCGGCGTGATGTCGGCGGTGCGCCAGTTGGTTGCGATCTGATCCGCGACGACCGGGTCTTTGCCGAGAATGCGCAGCGCGGCCCCGTGCGAGGTGACGCAGTAGAGGCATTCGTTCTCGGCCGAGACGGCGACCACGATCGCCTCGCGCTCGGCGCGTGAAAGGCCGCTCGGGCCTTTCATGATCAGATCGTGGTAGTGCATGAACGCCCGGAAGTGCTCCGGGCGCTTCGCGTACGCGAGGAAGACGTTCGGCACGAAACCGAGCTTCGTGCGCGACTCGTCGATGACGGCGCGCACGTCGTCCGGCATCTCGTCGAGCGACGGCGCGCCGAAACGGGAAGGCGCCGCGTTGTGCGCGGCGCCTTCGTTGAACGGCGGGTGACTACTTGGGCGCGACGAGGTTCCCGCAGGAGACATAAACGGGGATCTCCTTGGTCGACTTGTGCACGTTGATTGCGAACGGCGCCTTCTCGAGCTGCGCGATCGTCACGTCGGGGATCGTGGTCTCGGATTCTCCGTCGTGTACGGTCTTCAGCGGATAGGTCGGCTTCGGGTCGAGCTTGTCGCACGATCCCTTGTGGATGTGCGCCGGCTGGTCGACACCCTCCGCGCCACCGTCCATCCGCACCTTGACGATCAGCCCTTTGGCGCCGTCGTAGAGCGTCGCGGTCCCTTTCTCGCCGGAGTTGTTCTGCGCGAGGAGCCGGAACTGCACCGGGCGCTTCGGCCCCGCCGGAGCCATGTTCATCGGCGCCGGCGTCTGCGCGCTCGCGGCGAGCACGAGGGCCGCGCCGAGCGCAGCCGTGGAAAGGGCGAGTCTCATCGTGATGATGCCTCCTAGCGGTCGAGGAAGCGCCTTTTCGCGCGCCGCCGACCATCGCCTCCGCAACGGGCGAGGCCGCCGCGGAACCGCGACGGCCTCGTGCCGGAATGAGCGAAGCGGCGGACCGCCGAGCTACATTTTGGTCGTCATCGCCATCGGCGGCACGTTGCCGCACGAGACGATGGTCGGGATGTCCGAGGTCGACTTGTGGATGTTGATGTAGTATTTTCCGCCCTTCATCATGTTCCACTTCGCCATCGGGATCGTCGTGGTCGACTTGCCGCCGACGACGTTCGTGAGCGGCACGACGACGGGCCCGTTCGAGCCGCAGACGCCCTTGTGGATGTGCGAGGGCTGAATCGCGGTCGGGGGTTCGCCCTTGACCGAGATCGCGACCACCATCGCGCCGTTGACGGCGTGCGCCACCGCGCAGCCGGACTCGCCCGAGCCGCCGACGGCGTTCATCACGACGCCCTTGCAGGCCGGCATCATCATCATCTTGTCGGCGGCCGGCGCGGCGCCGGCGGTTCCGAGCGCGAGCGCGCCGATCATGGCGGAAACGATAATTGCTTTCATAGACAGCCTCTCTGGAATATAGAAGAGAAGGCGCCCTTCCCGGCAGGCTTTTAGCGCGCCTTCAGCATCTCGCGCGCGGCGTTCATCCCGGGCGCGCCCATGACGCCGCCGCCCGGATGCGCGGCCGAACCGCACAAGAACAAGCGCTTCACCGGGGTTCGATAGTTGGCATAGCCCGGCGCGGGACGGAACATGAACAGTTTGTTCAAGCTCATCGCTCCCTGAAAGATGTTGCCGCCGGTCAATCCGAACGTCGCCTCGATGTCGACCGGGGTCAGCACCTGGCGGTCGAGCACCGTCGCCGTGAAGCCGGGCGCGTACTCCTCGACCACCTCGAAACAGCTGTCCGCGAACGCGTTCTTCGCGGCGTCGTCCCAGCCGCCGGTGCGGCGGTAGGGCGCGTACTGGCAGAACATCGACATCAGGTGCCGGCCCGGCGGCGCGACCGTCGGATCGACCGCCGAGGGGATCGTGCACTCGACGATCGGATGCGCCGAGGCGCGTCCGTATTTCGCGTCGTCATAGCCGCGTTCGATGTAGTCCTGATCGGGACAGAGATGGATCGTGCCGCGGTGTTGCGGTCCGGCCTCCGTCCCCGGCGCGGCGGTGAAGTTCGGCAGCGCCGAGAGCGCGACGTTGATTTTCGCGGACGCGCTGCCGTAGTCGATGCGCTGCATCTCCGCGAGGAACTCGGGCGGCAGTTCCGCCGGATCGAGAAACGTCTCAAAGGTGAGCCGGCAGTCGACGCCGCTCGCGACCGTGCGCGCGCGCAGCTCCTCCCCGCCGGCGAGCACGACGCCGGTTGCGGCGCCGTTCTCGACCACGATACGGCGCACGTCGGCCTCGGTGCGAATCTCGACGCCGAGCTCCGCGGCGGCTTTCGCGAGCGCCTGGGTCAGCCCGCCCATCCCGCCTTTGACGTAGCTCCACACGCCGCGCGCACCGTTCGTCTCGCCCATCACGTGGTGGAAGAGCACGTATGCGGTGCCGGGCATCGACGGTGAGGCGAACGCGCCGATGATCGCGTCGGTCGCGAGCGTCGCCTTGAGTTGTTCCGATTCGAACCAGCGGTCGAGGATCGGGCGCGCCGCGCCGGTGAGGATCTCGATCGCCTCGCCCATCGCGCCGTCGAGTCCCTTCGCCGCGAGACCGAGCCGGCCGAGTGCGAGCAGATCGCCGATCCCCGGATGGACCGGGTTCGGCGGCGTCTGCAGCAGCGTCGGCTCGATTACGCTCGCCACCCGCTCCAGCATCGCGACGTACTGCGGATACCGCTCGGCGTCGCGCGGGCTGAACTTTGCGATCTCGCGCTGGTTCATCGCCTCGTCGGCGCCGAGCGTGAGTGACCGGCCGTCGGGAAACGGCGAGAACGACGACGGGTTGCGCTCGAGCAGCTCGAACCCGTAGTCACGCAGGTGAAGATCGCGCACGATCTCCGGCCGGAACAGGCTGTTGACGTAGGCCGCGGTCGAGACCTTATAGCCCGGGAACGTCTCCTCCGTGACGCAGGCGCCGCCGACGATGTAGCGGCGCTCGAGGACGAGCACCTTCCACTTTGCGCGGGCCAAGTAGCACGCGGTGACGAGTCCGTTGTGTCCGCCGCCGATGACGATCGCGTCGTAGGTCGCCCTCGCCGCGGACACCGTCACGTCCGGCGGCGTCCGTTCGCGGGCGGCCCGGACCGCCCGCCGCGTTTCAGCGGGCCCTTGCGGTTGGGTTCGAACGGCTTACCGGGCTTGTACGCGCCGTGACGCGGCAGCTTCTCGTCGACGTCCTCACACCCGATCGGCGTGAACGCGCCGCAGTCGTGCGGCCGTGCGGAGTAGATCCCGCAGTAGTAACGCCCGGACCGCGGACCCATCAGGAAGACGCACTTGTCCACCGAGTCTTCGCTCCGCACACCCTTCTCGTCCACTTTGCGCAGCCAGCCCACGTTATACCCGTCGGCCGACTCACGCCGGACGACGTATTCCGCCATCACCTCGTCGTACGTCATCCCGAAATGATCGGCGATGCGCTGCACGTCCTCCTTGCTGACGAACGGTTCGTAGCCGCTGCAGCACTCGGCGCAGCCGGGCGGGCACGACACGTTCTCCGGCAAGTCGTGCTGGTGCTTGCGCGCCAGCTCGATCACGCGTTTGACCGCGTCGACGAAGTCGACGTCGTCGTTGTACTTGTAGTTCCACTCTTTGTGCGTGATCTCGTTGGCGTTGTAGCGCCGCACGGTCTTCGTGTTGTACTTGATCGTGACGTGCTCTTCGTCGATCTCGATCGACTGCACGTTGACCATGGGATCGAGGTCGAGGTCGGCGAGCTTCGTGGGCTGACCGGTCTCGCGCGTGAAGCGCTGAAGATTACGCAACTCGCGATGGGCGATGAGATCGATCGTCTCCTGCATGGCGCATAGCTTCGGGACGCACGGCGGACGAACCCGGCGATTCGGAGAAGACGCGCTGATATGGAGCGTCGTCTCGCCTCGCTCGCCCTGCTCGCCCTGCTGGCGGCCGGTTCGGCCGCGGCACGGGCCGACGACCGCGCGACCGTGCGTTCCAAGGTCTCGGCCGCGATGCGCGCGGCGAAGTCGTACATGGTCACGACGACGGCATCGACCGGCTTCAGCGTCACGACGACGTTCGCCGCGCCCGACCGCTACCACAGCACGCTCACCTACAGCGGCCAGGTCCGCGACGTCGTGCTGATCGGACCGGTCGCCTACATCAGCGACGGAGCCGCCTATCGCAGGACGGACGCGCCGCCGGAGGTCGTCGAGGCGCAGACCCAGCTGCGCGAAATCCCGGTCGATTCGGTCCTGCCGGACAAAACGGCATCCGGGAGAACCTGGGGCCAGTTCACCACGACCTCGGCCGGGCCGCAGAAGGATCAGCACTTGACGTGCACCTACGATAAGAAGACCTATCGCATCAACGACTGCTCGAACGAGGGCCTGACGCTGACGTTCTCACACTACGACGACCCTGCCAACGTGGTCACGATCCCGGCGAACCTCGCGACCTCCGCCCCCGGAGCGGCCCACTGATGCGCTCTGGTCGCGCACTCACCGCGCTCGCTGCCGTGCTCGCGCTGGCGTCAGTCGCACCGGCGCTCGCCGCCGACCCGACCCCGCCGCCGATCGTGGCGCCGGCGACCGGCGACCCGCTGCTCACCGCGAAGATCGACACCGCGATCGCGAATGCGACCTCGTACCGGGTCGCGGTCGTCGGCGGAGGCCTTGGGCTCACCCTCGACATCCGCGAGTTCGGCCCCGACCGGGTGCGGATCGTAGCGAAGACCGGCGCGACGAGCTCCGAGTCGATCGTCGTCGGAACCGCGATGTACTACCGCGCCGGCGACGGGGAGTGGCGAGCCTACCCGATCCCGGCGGTCCCGCGCATGCGCCGCAACCGGCTGTACATGGGGGCTCCCGACACGCTGCTCGAGCCGCTCGCCGATCGCAGCGAAGGCAACGAGACGCTCGGCGCGTTCCGCTCGGTCGCGGTCGGCAACGGCCAGCTCCCCGGCACGATGGACTGCACCTACGACAAGGTCACCTTCCGGCCGCGCGGGTGCAGCGTGCTGCTGCGCGGCATCGCCTCGCAGCTCCAGGTGACCTACGGCGGTTGGGACGATCCCACGAACGCGGTCGAACCGCCGCCCGGCGTATCGCCGCCGCCGATCCCGTCCCCCGCGGCGTCGGCGTCGCCCGGACCGAAGAAGCCGGCCTGATGGCGCGAGCCGCGATCGGCGTCGACCTCGGAGGCTCGCACGTCATGGCCGCCGTCGTCGACGAGGACGGCGCGATCCACGACAAGTTCGAGCACGAGATCGAAGACCGTGCCCCGGCTGCCGTCGTCGGTGCGCTGACCGAGGTCGTGAAGAGTGCGATCGGCTCGACCAAGCACGACGTGGTCGGGATCGGGGTCGGCTCGCCCGGCAACATCGACCCGGTCAGCGGCACGATCCGTTTTTCGCCGAATTTCGGCTGGACCGACGTTCCGCTCGGCGCGCGCGTGCGCGACGCGTTCCCGAAGTACACGATCTTCGTCGGCAACGACGCGCGCTGCGCGACGCTCGGCGAGTACGTGCACGGAGTCGGCCGCGGCACGCGCGATTTCGTGCTGCTCACGCTGGGCACGGGGATCGGCGGGGGGATCGTCGCCAACGGCGCCGTCGCACTAGGCTACCAAGTCGGCGCCGGTGAGATCGGGCACCACCAGATTCGTCCCGACGGCGGCTTCATCTGCAGTTGCGGCAAGATCGGCTGCTTCGAAGCGCAGGCCTCCGGAACCGGGTTGCTCCGCCACGCCTTCCGCCTCGCGCCCTCGTTCCCGCGCAGCATGCTGCTCGACCCGCAGCCCATCAAAGAGAAAGACCGCGACAAGGAGGGCGAGGACGGGCGCAACTGGCGCGACCGGCTCGGCTCGAAGCGGATTCGCAAGGCCGCCCAGGCTGGCGACGCCCACGCGCTGGCGACCTGGAACGCGTTCTGCGACGACCTCGCGCTCGGGCTCGCGAACGTGATCGCGTTCGTCAACCCGGAGGTGATCGCGCTCGGCGGCGGGGTCTCGAGCGCGGGCGACTTCCTCCTCGACCGCGTCAAGCCGCTGGTCGAGATCCGCACCACGATGGTGCCGCGCGGCACCACGCGCATCGTCCGCGCCCTGCTCGGCAACGACGCCGGCGCGGTCGGCGCGGCGACCGCGGCGATGCGCGGCGGCCTGATCGCCCAGCTCCCGGCGGCGGCCCCCGCTGCGGGTTCGTAAGCGTCTCGTAAGTTTTCGTAAGCGCACCGAAAGGAGCGACCGCCAGACTGACGGCGTGAACGATCGCGACATCCCGGCGCTGTTGCCGCCGATCTGCGACGACTGCGGACACCGGGCCTCACTCCACCACCGCGAAGGTTGCCGCGCGCTGCTGCTCGGCCGGGGAACCCCGGCCCGCACCTGCGGCTGCGAGACGACGCTCCGCGAGATCCTGACGGTCCGCTACCCGCGTCCCCCGGACGAGTTGGGCGAACACCGCCGGGCGATCTAGCCTACGGGGCGTGCTGTGGTGCGTCCAGCGCGAGCGCGGTCATCATGCGCACGCCGGTTTGCAGCGCCGACTCGTCGATGTCGAAGCGCGCGTGATGGTGCGGCCAGGCGCTCTGCGGTCCGCCGTTGCTGCCGATCGTGAAGAAACACGCCGGGACGCGCTCGGCGAAGAACGAGAAGTCCTCGGCGCCCATGAGCTTCGGAACGTCCGCCACGCGATCGCTGCCGGCGATGCGCTCCGCGAGCGCGCGCGCGTACTGCGTCTGCTCGACGTCGTTCGAGGTCACCGGATAGCGCCAGATGTACTCGAATGTGTAGCTCGCGCCCGAGCTCTCACACACGCCGCGCAGGACGCGCTCGATCCGCTCGGACATCTTCGCGCGAACGCCCGCATCGAACGCGCGCACCGTGCCGAGGAGCTGCACGCGGCTCGGGATCACGTTGTGCGTCGTGCCGCCGTGGATCGCGCCGATCGTCACGACGGCGGGCTCGATCGGATCGATCTGGCGCGAGACGATCTGCTGCACCGCGACGACGAACTGCGCCGCAACGTAGATCGGATCGATCGAGAGATGCGGCGACGCGCCGTGACCGCCTTTGCCCTCGATCGTGATCTCGATCGAGTCGCTCGACGCGTAGAAGGCGCCTTCGCGAAAACCGACTTGTCCAACCGGATGCGCGGACGCGAGGTGCAGCCCATACGCGCGCTCGATCCCGAATCGCTCGAGCACGCCGTCCTCGACCATCGCCTTCGCGCCGCCCTTGCCTTCTTCGGCCGGCTGGAACAAGAAACAGACCGTCCCCGCGATCTCATCGCGGCGGCTCATCACGACGCGCGCGGCGCCGAGCAGCATCGCAACGTGACCGTCGTGCCCGCAGGCGTGCATGTGCACCGCGGACTCCGAGCGGTACGGAACCTCGTTCTCCTCGTCGATCGGGAGCCCGTCCATGTCGGCGCGCAACATGATCGTCTTGCCGGGGGCCGCGCCGTGCACGACGCCGACGACGCCGGTCTGTCCGATCCCGGTGTGCACCTCGAAACCGAGCGCGCGCAGCCGGTCGGCGACCAGCGCGGCGGTGCGGTGTTCTTCGAAACCGAGCTCGGGGTGCTGGTGCAGGTCGCGCCGGGTCGCGACGACCTCGGCGGTGACCTCCGCCGGAACGTCGACGGTCAAGGCCGGCGGCATCGCGTCGCGCTAGCCGGCGGCGGGGATGGTGGGCCGGCGGCCCGTGATCGCGATCTGACCGATCAGCTCCGCGATGCGGCGTGACGATCCGCGCGGGGCGATCGCCGTCTGCTGCGAGCGCATCTTCGCCAACCGCTCTTGATTGTGCACGATGCGCGCGACCGACGAGACGACCTCGGTGGTGGTCAGCGCGACGACCCCGATCCCGTTGGTGCGCACGTAGTCGAGGTTGCCGCGTTCTTGGCCGGGGACGTAGTCGTAGACCACGACCGGGACTTCGGCGACCGAGGCCTCGGCGATCGTCCCGGGGCCGGCCTTGGTGACCAGCAGGTCGGCGGCCCGCATCAGCTCGGGGACGTCGTGGCGGAAGCCCAGTACGGTCATCGGCGTCGGCAGCGAGGGCGCGAGCTCTTCCAGCTTCGCCTTGAGCGCAGCGTTGCGGCCGGTGACGACGACCAGGTGGAAGTCGAGTCCGGCCTTAGCGAGGCCCAGCGTGGTGGGGAGCAGCTTGCCGCCGCCCTCGCCGCCGGCCATCAGCAGGGCGATCGTCGCCTTCTCCGGCAGGCCGAGCTTCTTGCGGTGCTCGGCTTTCGAGCCGGAGACGTCCTCGAAGCGCGGGTGGATCGGATGACCCAGCAGGCGCAGCCGCTCGGGCGGGACGCCGCGTTCGATCGCGCGCTGGTAGACCTCGCGCGCGGGGACGACGGTCAGGTCGGCCTCGGGGAGGAGCCAGCCTTCGTGCACGCGGCCGAGATCGGTGATCACGGTGACGATCGGGACGTGCTGCATGCCGGCGTCGGCTCGCGCGCGCAGCGCGGCGTGGTTCAGCAGCGGATGCACCGACACGATGACGTCGGGCTGGTACTGGGTGAAGACGTCGCGCAGCCGCTCGCGGTAGAGCGGTTCGCAGAACCGCACGATCGTCTTGTAGCGCCGCCGCCCGTTCGTCGCATAGTAGAGCGCGCCGTAGATCGGCGGGGCATAGCGAAGGGCCGCGCTATAGGCCGGCCCCAGTTTGGAAAGCGGAAACGTGCAGTGGGTCGCGATGTCGTCGATCCGCCATTCGAAACGAATCGCTCCGTCGATCTCGTCGAGCGCTGCGCCGACGGCTTGCGCTCCGGCACGGTGTCCGCCGCCCGTATCCGAGATCAGAAAGAGGACGCGTTTGGTCATCCCACCTCAACTGGTCTGCTTGACCATCTTGCGCCGCTTCATCGACGCGGCCGCCTCGCGGCGGCGCGCGATCGCGGCGCGGCGAAGGGCGGCGGCTCTGCGCTTCGGATCGAGGTTCCGGCAGAACGCGATCGTCGCGCGTGCCGGCACGTCGTAGAAGCGGAAGATGTCGCCGAACTCGATCTCGGGGTTCCGGTGATGACCGTCATGGTCCTCGGGGAGGACGAGCCCGATCGCCCGGGCGACCCGGACGAACCAGGGTGGGGTCCGCCAGCCGAGCTCCGTCGTATGGCGCCACCAGACGTGGAGCTGGCCCAGGAGCAAGCCGGCGACCGCTCCGTAGACGGAGATCGTCGAGCACAGCACCGCCAAGGCGATGTAGGGCAACGCGCCGAGCAGGCCGTCGAGCAGGACCTGGGGATCGCGCGAGAGCACCGCGTGATCCCAGTAGGAACGGCGGCGATCGTGATGGGTCCGAAGGTGAAGCTTCCCCCACATATGCTGCGGCACGTGGTAGAGGAAGGTCGAGGCGAAATCTCCGACGAGCAGGACGATGAACGTCGCAGCCAATGCGGAGAGCACCGGCGAGCCCAACGAGATCGTGTTCACGCTGTTCCTTGATGAGTGACGAGGGCTAACGGCGGATTGGTTCCGACTCTTGGAAACCCTCTCGCGGCCGTTTTCGTGGCAGCGGCCCTCACCGTCTCCGGCGTCCGGATCGACGGCCTGCGGGATGCCGCGCTGTCGTGGCATATACCCCCGCCGGTGACCGTCATGCGCGGCCTCCGGCTGTGCATGGACAGCGGGCGCACGGCGCCGCCTGCGATGAAAGTCGCCCGCGAGGTCATGCGGACGAACCCGCGCATCGGTGCCGTCGACGCCCTGCTGCTCGGCACCGCCACGATCGAAGCGGCGCGGGCGCGCGCGCTGCCGCCGCCGTTCCTCGCGGCGACGCTGCTCCAGGAGTCGGCGTTCGACCCGAACGCCGTCTCGGCGGCAGGTGCGGTCGGCATCGCGCAATTCACGGCGCCGACCGCGGCCGAGTACGGCGTCGACCCGTGGGAGCCGCGCTCCGCGATCGCCGGCGCCGCGCGGCTGCTCGCGGCGTACCTCGCGAAGTATCGCACCGTTCCCGGCGACGATCCGTATGCGCTCGCGCTCGCCGCGTACAACGCCGGTCCGGGTACCGTCGCAACGTACCACGGGGTGCCGCCGTATCGCGAAACGCGCGAGTACATCGTCGACGTGCGCGACCGCTGGTCGCGCATCATCGGCCGCTAAGTGCGACCGCGCGCTACGCGAACGAGCGTTTGAGGAACGAGACGACGCGGTCCCACGCGTCGGCGATCTCGCGCGTCGCGATCGTGCCGAGGTCCTGGCGGAAGAACGAGTGCCCGACCGTCGGGTAGATCTGCACGTCGGCGTGCTTGCCGGCGGCGTTCAGCCGCGTGCGGATGCGGTCGATCTCGGCCTGCGAGATCTCGGTGTCGGCGCCGCCGTAGACCAGCAGCAGCGGCGCGCGGATCGCGTCGGCGTCCTTGATCGGTGCGTCGCCGCCGTCCGGTAATCCGCGGGTGATGCTCTGGCCGTAGAACGCGATCGCCGCGCTCATCCCGGGGAGCGTCGCGCCGATGAACGCGACCGCGCCCCCGACGCCGAACCCCCAGGCCGCGATCTTCCCGTGCGCGACGTACGGCTGTTCGTTGAGCCAGTCGCGGGTGATCGCGACGTCGTCGGCCATCGTCGCGGAGTGGAAGCCGTGCTCCACCCCCTGACCGCGCAGGTAGTCGATCGCGCAGCCGACGTAGCCCGCGCTGCCGACGAGATCGGTGATCCGGCGCAGCTCGTCGTCGAAGCCGTAGATCCCCTCGAGGACGATCACCGCCGGGCGGGGCGTGTCGTCCCGCCGCGTGATGTACGTCGGCATCGGGCCGCGCGGGCCGTTGATCGTCGTCTTCTCGGTGATCATGCGAATGCTCCGAAGGTGGGCGCCTCGACGCCGCCGAGCCGCTTCGCGCTAGGGCCGTTCCGGACCCATCGACCCCCGGGGCAGCCTGCTCAGAACAGGGTATAGGCATCGCCGATGCAAACCGTCGAGCGCCGCGAGGGTTAGGCGGGTCACCATGACCGCGGCGGCCTCGGGCTATTCCGAGCGTTTCGTCCTCCACCGCGACCCGCATCCGGCGCGCGTCGCGACGTTTGCCGAGGACGTGCGGGCCGGGCTCGGGACGCGTCCCCTGAGCCTCTCGCCGAAGTATTTCTACGACGACCTGGGCTCGGCGCTGTTCGAAGCGATCACCAGGCTGCCGGAATACTACCTCACCCGGGTCGAGCGCGATCTGCTATCGACGTACGGCCGCGAGATCGCCGGTTCGCTCGACGGACCGCTCGAGCTGATCGAACTCGGCAGCGGGAGCGCGATCAAGACGCGGACCCTGATCGACGCGATCCTCGAACGTCAGCCGAGGCTGACCTATCATCCGATCGACATCTCGGCCGACGCCGTGACGGAGTCGTCGCTGGCGCTCTCCGGCGCCTACGAGCGGCTGCGCATCGTCGCGTACGCCGGCGACTACTTCCCGCTGCTGCGCGACAAAGCGCTGAAGACGAACGGCCGCGTGCTGGCGCTCTTCCTGGGTTCGAACATCGGCAACTTCGAGCCGGCCGACGCACGCGAGCTGCTGCGGCTGCTCGCCGCCGCGCGTCATCCCGGCGACGGCCTGCTGATCGGCTACGACCTCAAGAAAGATCCGTCGATCCTCGAGCTCGCATACGACGATCCGACCGGCGTGACCGCCGCGTTCAACATGAACCTGCTGGGGCGCATGAACCGCGAGCTGCGCGCCGACTTCGATCTCGGCGCGTTTCGTTTCCACGCGCGCTGGAACGAGGCGCGCGGTGCCGTCGAGTCGTTCCTGGTCAGCCAGCGGCAGCAGCGGGTTCGCATCCCGGTCGCCGATCTCACCGTCGATTTCGCCCCCGGCGAAGCGATCCACACCGAGTCATCGTACAAGTTCACCCGCGAGGAGATCGTCGCGCTCGGGGGCGATTGCGGTTTCGCCGAGAAGACGACCTACACCGACGCCGGCGGCCGCTACGCCGTCAGCCTGCTGACGGTCGTCTGACGGAGCCGCGGGCGGCCTACGACGGGCTCGGCGGTTCGAACATCCGGCGGATGCGGCGCATGCGCAGCGAGAAGATCTCGATCGAGGCTTCGACCTCCACGTCGGTGAGCAGCGCCGTCGCGTCGCCCTCGACCGGCACGCCGCCGAGCTCCGCGCAGATGTAGGTGAGCGCCGGACGCGGACCGTGCATCGTGTTCACGAGCACGTCGACAGGCTGGTACTTGGGGACTTCCTCCCACGCGTCGGCGATGCGCCAGCCGACGTCGTCGAGCTCGACCAGCACGCCTTCGATCAGCGCGACGTCGAACAGCGTCTCGCGCAGCGAGAGATATCCGGCGCCGGTCGCGACGCGGCGGTACCCGCGCAGCGTCGCCGGCTGCACAGGGTACTCGGCCCCGAGAATCGCGTTGCGCCAGGCGGTCCTGCGAAAGGTCCCGTAGCCGAAGAGCGGCTTCACGTGCGCACCGCGCGCTCCGCACCGCGCAGCAGCAGGTCGGCGGCGATCGCCAGCGCCGCGGCGGCCAGCGCGCCGGCAAAGATCTTCTCGGGATTGTTCGTGCCGATTCCCTCGAACAACAGCACGCCCAGACCGCCGGCGTTGATCCACGCCGCCACGGTCGCGAGTGCGACCAGCGAGACCGTCGCGACGCGCACGCCGCCGAGCACAACCGGAAGCGCGGCGGGGAACTCGATCCGCACGAGAGTCTGGCGCGGCGTGAACCCGAGGCCGCGCGCCGCGTCGACGAGGGCGGGATCGACGCCGCGCAGCCCGGCGACGACCCCGCGCACGAGGATCATCTGCGCGTAGGCGACGAGCGCGACGATCGCGGTCAGCTCCCCGAGGCCCAGCACCGCCACCAGCAGCGCGAGCAGCGCGAGGCTCGGAATCGTGTACACGATGCCGGTCGCCCCGAGGATCAGCGTGCCTGCACGCTCGTTGCGGGCCGCGAGGATCCCCAGCGGGACGGCGATCGCGAGGGCGACCGCCAGCGAGACGAGGACGAGCACGAGATGTGTCCCCAGCAGCCCGCCGACACGCGCCGCGTGCGTCACGAGGTACGTCATCGTTCGATGAGCGGGCGTTCGAGGACGAGGCGGCGCGTCTCGGGATCGACGCCGACGAGGTCGCGAACGAACTCGTTCGCGGGGTTCGCGAGGAGCTGGTCGGGCGGTGCCGTTTGGACGACGCTCCCGGCGTTCATCACGACGACGCGGTCGGCGAGGCGCAGCGCTTCGTCGACGTCGTGGGTGACGAACACGATCGTGGTACCGAGCTCACGGTGAACGCGGGCGATCTCGTCCTGCAGTGAGGCGCGCACGATCGCGTCGACCGCCGCGAACGGTTCGTCCATCAGCAGCACGCGCGGCTGCGCCGCGAGCGCGCGCGCGACGCCGACGCGCTGCGCTTCGCCGCCCGAGAGCTGGCGCGGTTTGCGGTCGCGATAGCGCGCCGGGTCGAGCCGGATCAACCCGAGCAGCTCGTCGACACGCGCGTCGATCCGGGCCGCGTCCCAGCCGAGCAGCCCCGGCACGACGCCGATATTCTGCGCCACGGTGTAGTGCGGAAACAGGCCGACCGCCTGGATGACGTAGCCGATGCCGCGGCGCAGCTCGGTCGCGTCTCGCCCGCGCACGTCGCCGCCGTCGATGAGCACCGTTCCGGCGGTCGGTTCGACGAGGCGGTTGATCGTGCGCAGCAGCGTGCTCTTGCCGCATCCCGACGGCCCGAGCAGCACGGCGAACTCCCCGGCCTCGATCGCGAGGTCGACGTCGTGCACCGCAGCGGTCGCGGCGTTCGCGTAGCTGACGCCGACCCCGCGCAGCTCGACGCGCGCGCCGCCGCCGTCAGGCGAGGCCGTGTTGCTGGAGGAAGTCACGCGCTACGTCGGCCGGCTCGCGCTTCTGCTTGCCGTCGACCTGCAGGTTCAGGTTCTGCATCACGTCGTTCGTCAGGAGCGGCGCCAGCTTGTTGAGCGGCTCCGCGAGTGACGGCTTCGCGTCGAGCGTCGCTTTGCGCACGACCGGCGCGACCGCGTACGAGGGGAAGAGATGCTTGTCGTCTTCGAGGACCACCAGGCTGTCGGCTTTGATCTGACCCTCGGTCGAGAACGCGATGACGACGTCGACGTCGCCGTGCTCCAGCGCTTGATACTTCAGCCCGTTGTCGACCCGCTTGACCTCTTTGAAACGGAAACCGCCGTACCGCTGCTGCAGTCCGGGCAGACCGTCGGGCCGCGTCAGGAACTCGGGGACCGCGCCCAGCCGGAGCTCGTTCGCCTTCGCCGCCAGATCGCTCAAACGGCCGAGCGCGTAGCGCCCCGCGACCGCTTGCGTCGTGGCGAGCGCCTGCGTGTCGTTCATCGGCGCCGGATCGAGCCAGACCAGATCGTACTGCTTTGCATAGGCGCTCTTCACGGTTTGGTACGAACGTTTGGGATCGCTGACCGGCGGCAGGTGCAGCACCGTGAGCAGCGCCGTGCCGGTGTACTCGGGATACAGGTCGATCTCGCCGCGTTTCAGGGCCGCCATCGCGATGTCGGTGGTGCCGAGATTCAGCTTGCGCGCGACGTGCAGCCCGGCGTGCTCGAGGCTCTGCGCGTACAGCTCGCCTAGGATCAGCTCCTCGGTGAAGTTCTTCGAGCCGACCTTGACGGCGTCGCCGCCCCCGCACGAAACGACGAGCGGAGCAGCAGCGATGAGCGAAAGAGCGCGGGCGCGAGTAAGTTGCATGGGCCTCGTTTTTTCAGACTGCGAGTTTCTTTTGCGTGTATCCGAGGGCGGCGTCGACCAGCAGCGCGAGCACGGCGACCGATGCGGCGCCGAGGAGCAGCTCGGGCGGGTTCCCGGTTTGGAGGCCGCCGACGATGTAATCGCCGAGCCCGCCGCCGCCGATGAACGCGGCGAGCGTCGCCGATGCGATCACCTCGACGGCGGCGGTGCGCACGCCGACCGCGACGACCGGCAGCGCGAGCGGCCAACGAACGCGCGCGCCGATCTGGCGCTCGGTCATCCCGGTGCCGCGCGCGGCCTCCAGCGTCGCCTGCGGAATGGAGCGCAGGCCGACGTCGGTGTTCACCAGGATCGGCGGCAGCGCGAGCACGACCAGGGCCAGCAGCGCGGGCCGGAAGCCGAGCCCGAGGAGCGGCAACGCGAGCGTCAGGATCGCGAGTGACGGGACGACGCGGAAACCGCCGGCGAACGCGAGCAGCAGCCCGCGCGGGAGCGGGCGGTCAGCGGCGAGCCCGGCGAGCGGAAGGCCGAGCGCGAGCGCGAGCAGCAGCGCGGATCCCGCCAGAACGACGTGCGCTCCGAGGTGGGCGAAGAAGTCCGCGCTCACGCGCCGAACCGCTCGGGGATCATGCTCTCCGGTTCGCAGGTCGGCGCTGAGCTCCGCCCGCCCATCGCCCCGCCGCTCGCCTTGGACGATCCGTCGCTCTACATCAATCGCGAGACGTCGTGGCTGGAGTTCAACGACCGCGTCCTGGAGGAAGCGCTCGACGAGGGCAACCCGCTGCTGGAGCGGCTGAAGTTCATCGCGATCTACGGGACCAACCTCGACGAGTTCTTCATGATCCGCATCGCCGGCTTGATGCAGCAGCTGGCGGCCGAGGTCCACAAGCGCTCCGACGACGGCCGCACGCCCGAAGAGCAGCTCGACCTCGTCAGCCATCGTCTGCGGCGCTCGCTGGCGCGCATGACCGACTGCCTGCAGAACCGGCTGTTCCCGGCGCTCGAAGGACACGGGATCCGAATCCTCGGCTTCGACCAGCTCGACGTCGAGACGACGCGCGCGATGCGGCGCTACTTCGAGGAGCGCGTGTTTCCCGTGCTCACGCCGCTGGCGATCGACAAGGGCCATCCGTTCCCGTACATCTCGAACCTCTCGGTCTCGCTCGCGGTCGAGCTCGAAGAGACGACCCCGGACGGTCCGATCCGTTACGTCGCGCGCGTGAAGGTCCCGGGCTCGCTGCCGCGCTTCGTTCCGATCGAGTCGGCGCCGCGCGGGCAGCGCTGGTACGTGATGATCGAAGACATCATCGCCCACAACCTCGAGGCGCTCTTCCCCGGGCTGCGGGTGACCGCGTCGTACCTGTTCCGCGTCACGCGCGACGCCGACCTCGATTTGCAGGAGGACGAGGCCGACGATCTGCTGCGCGCGATCGAGTCGGAGCTGCGCAAGCGCCGGTTCGGCGAACCGGTCCGGCTCGAGGTCGAGCCCGACATGCCGGAGTCGCTCCGTTCGATGGTGCGCGAGGCGCTCGAACTCGATCTCGGCGACTGCTACGAAGTCGACGGGATGATGGGCACCGCCGACTTGTGGACGCTGGTGAACCTCGACGAGCCCGAGCTGCACGATCCGCCGTTCACGCCGACGATCCCCAAGCGCCTGATCGGACAGACCGACATCTTCGCGGTGATCCGCGAGGGCGATCTGCTGCTGCACCACCCGTACGAGTCGTTCGACCCGGTCGTGCAGTTCGTGCAGCAGGCCGCCAACGATCCGAGCGTTCTCGCGATCAAACAGACGCTGTACCGCACCTCGGGCAACTCGCCGGTGATCCAAGCGCTGGTCGACGCCGCCGAGAACGGCACGCAGGTCGCAGCGCTGATCGAGCTCAAGGCGCGCTTCGACGAAGAGAACAACATCCACTGGGCGCGCATGCTCGAGCGTTCGGGCGTTCACGTCGTCTACGGTTTGCCGAACCTCAAGACGCACTCCAAGGTGACGCTGGTCGTGCGCAACGAGCCCGACGGTATCCGCCGCTACATGCACTTCGGCACCGGCAACTACAACGACAAGACGGCGCGAACCTACACCGACCTCTCGCTCTTCACGTGCCGCGCCGATCTGGGCAGCGACGCGACGCAGCTCTTCAACGCGCTGACCGGTTTTTCGAAAGCCGACAGCTACGAGCAGCTCATGGTCGCGCCGATCGGGCTGCGGACCGGGTTCGAACGGCTGATCGACCGCGAGACCGAGCACGCCGAAGCCGGCCGCCCGTGCGGAATCTCGGCGAAGCTGAACGCGATCAGCGACGCCGGGATCGTGCAGCGCCTCTACCGCGCCGCGCGCGCCGGCGTTCCGATCGACCTCGTGGTGCGCGGGATGTGCGTGCTGCGGCCGGGGATCCCGGGCGTGAGCGAGACGATCCGCGTGAGCAGCATCGTCGGCCGCTTCCTCGAGCACTCACGGATGTTCGCGTTCACGAACGGCGGCGCGCGCGAGGTCTTCATCGGCAGCGCCGACTGGATGGGGCGCAACCTCGACCGGCGCGTCGAGACCGTCGTGCCGGTGCTCGATCCGGTGCTCGGCGACCTGATCTGCGACGAGATTCTGGCGGTGCTGCTCGCCGACAACGTGAAAGCGCGCGTCCTGCGTTCCGACGGCGGCTACGAGCGCCGCAGCGTCCTGCCCGGCGAAGAGCGCGTCGCCGCCCAAGAAGTCTTCCTGAAGCGCTACCAGGCGGTCTAACTCCCCGGTTCGGCGGCCAGCTTTACGATCACGTCCCACTCTTGGGGCGAAACGGGCTGCACCGAGAGGCGCTGGCCGCGGCGCAGCAGCGGCATGAACGCGAGCGCCGGGATCGTGCGCAGCTCTTCCAGCGGGACGAAGCGCGGCAGACGGGCGACGAACTCCACGTCGACGCACCACCACTTCGGCGCCTCGCGCTTCGCGGTGCGGTCGAAGTATTCGCTGCGCTTCTCGAACTGGGTCGTGTCGGGATGCGCCTCGGCGGCGACCCGGCAGATCCCGGCGATCCCCGGCGGCTTGGTGCTGGAGTGGTAGAAGAAGCCGAGGTCGCCGAGCTTCATCTCGCGCATGATGTTGCGCGCCTGAAAGCTGCGCACGCCCGACCACTCTTCTCGACCGACGCGTTCCAAGTCGTCGATCGAGAAGGTGTCGGGTTCGGTCTTGAACAGCCAGTGTCGCGGCACGGGCGCACGCTTCGCCGTCCGGGCCGCGACGACTTTCCGCCCTAGATGCGGTGCGAGAGCTGGATCCGCACGTCGCGGGGGTAGACGAACTGCAGTGATTTCGCCGAACCGCTGCTGCTGCAGACCGTTCCCGCCGCGTTGCAGCCGAATCGCACCGTCTGCGAGCCCTGGTTGAGGAGTGCGCGCCCGAGTCCGGAGCCGGTGTTGTAGTTCAGCAGGTTGTCGATCGCGAACTCGAGCGGATAGCCCTTCGCGAGCGAGAACCGGATCGTGCTGTTGAAGAGCGTGTACGGCGGTCCGTACGTCGAGTTGTTGGTTCCTTCGAAATCGGCGCCGAACGTGAGCAGCCCCTCGCGCGCCCAACCGTAGCGCAGCTCGCCGTACGCTTTCGCGAACGGAACGGAGATCGATCCGTTCAGGCCGTCGAGCTGCTTCCCGGCGATCAGCGAGCTCTGACCGGCGAGGTAGACCGACTGCGGGATCTTGTCGAAGAACGCGCGCTGGAGCGAGCCGGTCAGGCGGTAACCGAAACCGAGAACCGGATTCCTCGCCAGCGAGAACTCGACACCGTACGCCCGCAGCTCGCCGACATTGATCGTCTTGTTGACGAAGTAGCCGCCGGCGGCGCCCGGCGCGACCGTTTGCGCCGTCGCGAGGGCCGCGCCGCTGAGCGGAAGCGTGTTCGCCGCGAACGCATTGTAGATCGTGATGTCGTAGAGGTCCGCCGAGAACAGGCCTCCGTCTCCCATCCGCAGGTCGCCGCCGAGATCGTACGAGACCTGGGTCTCGGGGAGCAGCGTCGGGTTCGCCTGCGTGAGCGTGTACGTCTGGCTGTTCGCGCCGTTCGGGAGGTCGACGCGGTCGATCCCCGAGATGATGCTCGCGTACGGCATGGTGATCGACGATCCGGCGGTCAAGCGCAGCGCGAGATCGCGGGTCGGCCGGAACGAGAATCCGAAGTGCGGGTCGTAGTGCACTTGCGACTTGCCGAAGTGTACCAGCGAGACGGGCGCCGCGCCGGGGACGAATGGTGCGGTCGAGTAGGCGGCGAGGACGTTCGGGTCCTCGATCTGCGCGTCCGGCTTGTAGACCGAGAGGTAGTTGCCGAACGCGAATTGCAGCGAGGGCGTGAGCTGAAACTGCGCGGTCAGCGCGAAGTCGTTCTTCCGGATGTTCGTCGGCGCGTAGCCGAGGCCGGTCTTCGGAAGGACCGCGAAGACGTTCCCGTTCGGGTCCTTGCAGTTGGGCTGAAAGTACGGCTTGGTCGGATCGTTCGCGACGCCGCTGCCGATGACGTACGAACATCCGGGCCGTTTCGGGTTCACGTCGCCGGAGTAGAACGTCGAGTTCTCGATGTTTGAGTCCCACGAGAAGTTGTAGACGTTGTCGCCGACCGGGTGGATGTACGAGAACGTGAACCCGTGCATGTAGTCACGCTCGGGCTGCGAGAACGGCGTGCCGTACGCGTACGTCCCGTCGTTCGACTGCGCCGTACTCGTGGTCCAGCACGGTGTTGCCGCGCTGCAGACGGGCGCGTTCGGCGTCGTCGGAAAGATCGACGTGTGGGTGGTGTCGGCCCCGATGTACGCGGGTGAGTTGTACTGCGCGTTCTGCCCGAAGCACGGCCCTTTCGCGCCGCCGTTCGCGACGCTCGCGGCGACGAACGTGATCTGACAGTTGGCGACGTTCGTGACCTGGAACCAGCCGCCGTTGTTGCCCGGATACAGCACCTCGTATTGGCCGTTGATGAACCGGTTGATCTCGGCGGTATAGGGCCGCAGCAGGATCGTGTCGTTCTTGAACGAGGTGCGCAGCTCGGCGCTGAATTGCGGTTCGTTGTTCTGGACGTAGGAGTTCGGGAACCACTGGTACCCTTCGGCCTGCGTTCCCGCGAGCGACTGCGCGTAGGGCGGGTTGTAGGTCGACGTCACGTTGCAGCCGGCGGGCGTGAACTGCGCGGCGCCGCCGGTGAAGCAGTTCGCGATGTTGACGTGCCCGACGTAGCTCGAGTACGCGCCGCCCTGCGGAAAGTACTGACCCTGCAGCCCCAGGTACTCGAAGGTCACCGAGGTCGACTGCGACAGGCGGTAGCGGATCTTCGCGAGCTCGCCTTCGAGACCGTACTTGTTGCTCAGATCGCCTTGGAACTGGACGAGCCCGCTGGGCGAGGGAACCTGATAGGTCCCGACCGGCACGCCGGCCGTCGATCCGATGCGGTTCGTGAAGACCCCGTCCCACGGGCCGTTGTAGCCGGTGCTGGAGTGCGCGGCGAGCACGCTGAGCTTCCCGTTCAGCAAGTTGGCGCTGCCGAAGAGGTGGAGATACGAGCCGCGATAGCTGTCGAAGCCGGTCGTCGCCTCGACGGTGTTCTTGTCGGTGAAGTCGCGCGTGCGCAGGTTGATCGTCCCGATCGCGGACTCGCCTGCCGTCGGTCCGTTGAGCCCGGCACCTTTGAGCACCTCGATTTGGCCGAACAGGAACGGTGTCGCGTAGTTGGTGTTCCAGTTGCCGAATTGGCCCGATGCGACGGGGTGCCCGTCGATGTTGACCTTCTGCTGTATGTAGAAGCCGCGCGTCTCGAAGAACGTGTTCGCGGTGGCGCCGGTCGTGCGGGCGATCGAAACGCCGGGCAGCTCGGTGGCGACGTCGTTCAGGTTGGTCGGCACGCGCTCGGCGATGGTGGCGCTGCTCAGGGTGCTCACCGCCGCGACGTTGACGTTGATCGGGTTGCGGTTCGTGCTCGTCGAGACGCGCCCGATGGTGCGCAGCGATTGCGTCGACGACTCGCCCAGCGGGATCGCGAGCCGCACCGTCGACCCGGCGACGACCGCGACGTCGTCGGTCTGGCTGGTCTGGTACCCGCCGCGGTTGACGACGACCGAGTAGACGCCGGGCGGGACGGCGAGCGAGAAGCTCCCGTCGCCGATGGTGGTCGCCGTCAAGGTCGTGCTCCCGCCGGCGACGGTCACGACCGCCGCCGCGAGGCCGTCGCCGCGGCTGTTGGTCACCCGACCGGCGAGGGTGCCTTGCGTGGCGGATGCCTGGGCGACGGCCGGAGGGTTCGGGGCCGCACCAGCGGGCGCCGCGAGTCCCGCAAGAGAGAACGCCAAAACGGCCGCGGCTCGATAGAGTCTGCGCACGGGACATCCTTTCTGGGATTTGCCTGGCAGCATATTGGAAGCGCGCGGCGGGCGGCCCTGCTCGGTGTTAAGTCTCCACATTGTGCAGAAAGACAAAGGGAACGCCTTTAGCGGCCCCTTAATCCTCGGGTGGTAGACTTCCGGCGACCCCTGTTCGCTGGGGGTCGTTCTGACCGCTCCCCTTGTGGGTGCGGTGGTTTCGCTCAAACTCTCTTTAGGAGGACACGTGTCTCTGTCACGCGTCTTGAGCGCCGTAGGATTTCTTGCACTCGTCGGTGGGCCCTTGAGTATGGCACCGTCGTTGGCGCAGAGCATCCCGGTAGCTCAGACCGCACCGGCGACGGTGACCCAGGTTTCCGGTCTGGTGACCGATACCCAGGGCTCCCCCGTTGCCGGCGCCACGATCACCCTCACCGGACCGAAGGCGTATTCCGGGACGACCGATGCGAACGGCCGGTACACCATTGCGTCGGTCGTTGCCGGCGTGTACACGGCGACGGTCTTTAAGAGCGGTTTCCAGACCGGCACGGAGCAGGATCTGGCCGTGACGGCGGGCACGCCGGTAAACCTCAACGTCCAGCTCGCGGCCCCGACGCTCAGCACGCTGCGCGTGATCGGCTCGACGCGCACGATCTTCTCGCGGGCCACCTTCAACACGTCGCCGGCGGCGGTCAACGTCGTCAGCACGCAGACGTTCATCGACCAGGGGCAGCCCCAGGTCAAGGCGATCCTGAACCAGACGCCCGGGATCGTGGCCAGCTTGCCGGCGACCTCGGGTAACGGCGCCGCGTACGGCGCGATCACGTTCCCGAACATTCGCGGCGGCCTCTCGTTCGAGACGGCTTCGCTGATCGACGGCCACCCGATCTCGGTCGGCGCGTTCGGCGACTACGTCACGACCTTCCTCAACGCGTTCACGCTGGGATCGGTCGAGACCGTCAAAGGCCCAGGCGCGTCCGCGCCCGAGGTCAACTACGCGATCGGCGGCACGGTCAACTTCCGCACGCTCGACCCGACGCGGAAGCCCTCCGGCTATCAGACCGTCGGGATGGACAGCTACGGCGGCGTGTTCTCGAACTTCGGCTACTCGAACACCATCATGAACGGGAAGCTCGGGTTCGTCATCGACTACGCGGTGAACGGTTCGCCGGGTCCGCTCACAAACTACACCGCGCCGACGCCGATGAACCGCGCGTGGTTTATCAACGGCCAGGCGATCGCCGCCGCGCCCGCGATCACGACGTCGCCGGCGATCCCCGGGACGACGCAGACGATCTTCAACGGAACGGCGACGCTGCTCTACAGCGGTATCCCGGTCAGCACGACGTACAACAACAAGACCGAGCTGGTGAAGCTGCGGTACAACCTCTCGCCGGCGACGACGGTGACGGCCAGCTATCTCGGCAGCCAGACCTGGACCGAGCAGAACGGCAACCACTTCAACCAGTACATCACGAATTTCAACCCGGGCGCGTCGTACACGCCCGCGTTCGGACCGCAGCCCGGCCCGATGCTGGCCGAAGACAACATCTTCGCCCCGCCGCACGAGTGGGAGATCAACAACGAGCCGATCTTCCAGGCTGAGATTCGCACCTCGCTCGGCAGCAACAACATCCTGCTGCGCGGCTACACGGCGTCGATCAACCGCCTGCAGTACAACGGCTTGAACTCGCCGGCCCAGCCCGCCGTCTTCCAGGCGCAGCTGTTCGGCACGGCGACCGTCGGCGGCGTCGCGCAGACGTACACGGGACAGAACGTCACGCTGACGGTCCCCGGGGCGTACTTCAACTCCTCGGAAGAGGATCGCCTCCGCGGCTACTCGTTCGAGTTCGACCATCCGTTCGGCGACACGGGCAACACGATCAGCCTCGCGGTCGATCAGACCCACTCGACGACCGGCTCGTACAACATCGGTACGTTCATCACGGGGAGCTTGGCCAACGGCACGACCGCGACGGTCCCGCCGACCTCGGGCCAGACGTTCACGACCGTGCTCGCGCGCGGCATCTGGAACGTGGGTCCACGCATGAACGTCACCTGGAGCAACTACTTCAATACGTACCTGACCCACTACTCGCTGACGAACGGCGCGACGTTCATCGACCAGCACAACTCCCACTACGACTCGCGTCTGGGCCTGACGTACCGGCTCAACCCGGACGCCTCGCTCCGGGCGGCGGCGGGTTCGGCGATCGCGCCGCCGTTCATCGCGCTCTACTCGAAGATCAACACGGCTCCGGCGCTGGTGCAGCCGGCGCAGCTGATCGCGACGAACACGACGGCGAATCCCGCGCTGCGCCCCGAGACCTCGTTCGGGTACGACTTCGGCGGCGACCTCCGCTTCGGCCCGCAGAAGCTGACGGTGCTCTCCCTCGACGTCTACTCGACGACCCTCTGGAACCAGTTGATCAGCACGTCAACGTTCGCGAACGGGAACATCACGCTGAACTCGTGCCTCGTCGGCCAGACCACCCAGCCGGCGTGCACCGGGCCGCCGGTGATCGTGCCGCTGTTCAGCACCGGTTCGACGAACCTCGCGCAGGCCGGCTACAGCGGCATCGAGCTCTCGCTCCGCCGCGATCCGGCGGTCGGGTTCGGCTACGCGATCCAAGGCGCGCTGATGCGCGCGACCCCGCAGAACGTCCCGGCCAGCTTCTACACGCTCCCCGGCGGGACGACACCGGTCCGGAACCTCGGCGTGATCCCGGGAGTGAACTTCCTGGGTGCCTCGCAGGGCGTCTCGAACCAGCCGGTGCCGTACTCGAACGGATACGGCGAGATCCACTACCGGACGGCGAAGGGCGCCTTCGTCTCGTTCGGCGAGACGTACTACGGGGACAACAACTCCCTGTTCTTGCCGGCGTTCTTCATCGCGAACGCGAACGCGAGCATCCCGCTCGGCGTGCACGGGCTCTCGTTCAACTTGAACGTGGACAACCTGTTCAACACCTACGGGAACTCGTACATCAGCGAGTACCAGGGCATCTTCCAGCCCTACGTCAACGGCGCCGTGACCACCGGCGGTGTGCCGCTCTCCGGCTTCCAAGCCAACGCGAACACCTACGGCCCACGGAACGTCCGGGTGTCGTTCAGCTACAAGCTCGGCAGCTAACCCCGCTTCGCGGAAGCCAAGCAGAGAGGACCGCGTCCGAGGGGACGCGGTCCTTTTTCATAGCGTGCGGCCTTCGAACGCTTCGAGCTTCGCGCGTTGGCCGGCGCTCCAGGGCGAGGGATGCTCGTCGTCGGCGGTGCGCACCACCGCGATCCGCGCGATCGCGCGAAGCTCACCGCTCGCCGGCGCGCTGAGCGCGTGCTCGAACGTGGCGCTGCTGCGCCCGAGCGCCGCGATCCGCGCGTGCACGAGCAGATCTTCGTCGTAGAAGCACGGCCGCATCATGCGCGTGGTGATCTCCACCGCCATATGGTTGAAGGCGAGGATCCGTTTCGGCGCGTCGTCCGCTTCGCCGATCGCTTCGAAGTAGCGCAGCCGCGCGAGCTCCCAGTACGCGGTGTAGACCGTGTTGCTGACGTGTCCCAGCGCGTCGGTTTCGCCGAACCGCGGCCGCAGCTCGAGCGCGAAACGAAAGGAGCGAAGCCAGTCGGCTTCGCTCCCCGGTGCGTACAGCTCCAGCACGCGCTATCGAAGCTGGATCGTCGGCGTGACGCCCTTGTCCGCGAACGCTTTCTCGAGCAGCTTGGCCAGTTCGCCGCTGCGCGCCATCGGATCGAGGATGTCGGTGTCGCCGTAGAACTGGCCGCCGATGAAGACCTTCGGCAGCGTGGGCCAGTCGGTGAGCTTCGCGAGCGCTTCGCGCTTGGGCATGTTCTCCAGCACGTCGACGACCGCGAACGGGTAGCCGAAGGCGTTGAAGAACTGGATCGTCTCCGCCGTGAAGCCGCAGCGCGGCGCGTCTTTGGTCCCTTTGCCGTAGACGAGGATCGTGTTGTCGGCGATCTCGCCCGTGATCTCGTCCTTCAGGTCAGCCATGTGGGGTAACGTCCTCGGGGGTTGCGGTGCGAATCTGCAGTGCGTGGATGCGGCCGTCGGCGCGGGCCGGTGCGAGCGCTCGTTCGACCATGCGGTGCCGGTCGAGCGGCGCGACGCCCGCGAACGCCTTCGAGCGTACGAACACTTCCAGGTGGTCCATGGTGCCGGTCATGTCGGAGACCCGCACCTCGGCGTCGGGCATCGTCTGGCGCAGCATAGCTGCGATTTGCTGGTCGATCACGAACGGCCGGTCTACGACCCGGCGCCGAAGCTCACCCGCTAGGCCGCTCGGGTAGAATGCCGAGGCGGCCAGGGCATCCGGAGCACTCCGCCGATACGTTATGGGAGAGATGACGCCCCAGCCGGATCGTGCGCGCCTCGTCGCGCCCGCGCTTTTGGCGGCGGTCGCCGGTTCGGCGTCCGTCGGCATCGCCGCGCTCGCGCGCGAGGGGCTCTGCGTTCACCGGCTGGCCGGTCTCGCGCACCCGGAGATGGCGCCGATGCCCGGGATGACGATGGACGCCCCGGCCGCCGCGCTCGCGCCGTGTCCGATCCTGCTCTCGGCGGCGCTGCTCGCCGGGGCGCTGTACCTGGTGGCGCTGGTCGCGGTTGCGCTCGCGCGACCGTCGGCCCCCGAGATCGCGCTGGCCACCGCGCGGCTCGTCCTCGGGATTCGCTTCGCGCCACTGGCCGCGCTGCTCGTCGTCGCCGGCGCGGTCCCGCTCGGCGCGAGCGTGGTGGCCGAGGGACACACCGGCGCGGTCGTGCTCGTCGCGTCAGCCTTCCTGGTCCTCGCTGCCCTGCTCGCGTCGTACGCCCTGCGCGGGACGGCTCGGATCGTGATCGCGTTTGCCCGGCGTCTCGCCGGCGCGCTGATCGCCGCGTTCCGGCTGCTCGTCCCCGGCTCCGATGCGCCGTGGCTCGCGCGCCGCGGCCTCGTCCTCGTTCCGGCCGGTGTCCGCGTGGTGCGGCGCCGTCCCTCGCGCGCACCTCCGCGCACGCGCTAGGCCGACCGCGCCCTCAGGGCGCCTCTCGCTCGCGCCGCTCCGGAGCTCGTCTTCCTCATGCATCCCTTTCGAATGGCGCTCGCCGTGCTCACGTGCACGGCCGTCGCCCTCACCTCGGCGGTCGCGCCGGCGAGCGCCGACGTCGTCGGCGCCGTCCGCGGCACGCTGACCCGCGCCGACCGCACGCCGCTCGGCGCCGTTCCCGTGACGCTCGCGGGCGACCGAACCTCGCAGACGGCCGTGACGGGGAGCGACGGCAAGTTCGCGTTCGCGCGCGTGCCGTTCGGACACTACACGCTGCGCGCGAGCACGCCGGACGGTCTCGCGGTCGCGGAGCTCGACGTCGGCACCGACGCGATCGTCGACGTCAGGCTGATCGCGGCGGCCGTCATCGGGCGAACCGGCGCGACGACGACGAGCGTGCGCGGGACGCCCGTCTCCGAGAACGCGTACGGCGCGCGGCGGCTGGCCGCGCTGCCGCGCAACGACCGGCTCGACGCGATCGTCGAGCAGGTCCCGGGGGTCGTCCGCTTCTCGTACGACGAGCCGGTCGCACACGGATTCCACGGGCTGAGCTACGAGCTCGACGGCGCGCCGCTGCCGCAGTCGACCAGCTCGAACTTCGCGCAACTGATCGATCCGCGCAACGCGCAGGCGGTCGAGATCTTCACCGGCGCGTTCCCGGCCGAGTTCGGGGGCTCGCGCCAAGGCGCGATCGTCAACGTGCTCAGCGGCGGGACGGAGGCCGGCGCCGGCGGCGCGCTGACGCTGGGCGCCGGCGAGAACGGCTCCTCAGACGCGCGGCTCGTGCAGCACTTCAGCTCCGGCCGGGCGCAGTTCTCGCTCGCCCTCAACACGCAGCGCACCGACCGCGGGCTGGACACGCCCGCGCACGCCGCGCAGCACGACGCGTCGGCGAGCTCGGATCAGTTCTTGCGCATCGCGCTGCCGATGGGCGAGCGCGACCTGCTGGCGGCTGATTTCTCGAGCCAGTACGCGAGCTTTCAGATCCCGGTCAACACCGCGTTCTCGCCGAGCTCGCCGTTCGTCTCCGTGCCGGGGACGGACGACGTGCAGCGCGAGTACGACCGCTTCGCGAGCCTGTCGTTCACGCATACGTCGAAGGACGGGAACGGGTACGTGCGCGTGGTCCCCTGGCTGCGCTGGAGCCGCGTCGCCTACGACGGCGATCTGGGCCGTGACGTGCAGGCGACGTTCACCGCCGGCGACGGCACGGTGACGCGGCAGAACGGCCTGCACCAAGACCGCGTTGCCACCTACGCGGGCGTGCGCGCCTCGGCATTCCGCGCGAGCGATCGCCACGCGCTCAAGTTCGGCATCGACCTGCAGCGCGAAGACCTGAGCTCGAATGCGCTGATCCGCATCCCCGGTTCACCGGATTTCGTCGACGACGCGACGGCGCGCGGGACGCAGACCGGAGCGTACGTCGAGGACAAATGGACGCCGACCAGCCGGCTCGCGATCAACGCCGGGCTGCGCTACGACCACAGCACCGGCTATACCGGCGGCACGCAGTTGAGCCCGCGGCTCGAGATCAACGACGAGATCGCGCGCGGCACGGTGCTGCACGCCTACGTCGGGCGGCTGTACGCCGCGCCGAGCCTCGAGGACGTGCGGCGCGACGCGATCGTCACGCAGACCACGTTCAACGCGGCGCCCGTGTACGATCTGCGGCCCGAGCGCGACACCTACGTCGAGATCGGGATCGCGCGCACGTTCCGGCCCGGGCTGCGCGCGTATCTGAACGCCTTCGACCGCACCGCGGTGAACGTGCTCGATACGACGCAGCTCGCCAACACGCCGCTCTTCGCCGTCTTCAACAACGCGATCGGACGCGATCGCGGGCTCGAGCTGCGGCTCGATAGTTCCGCGCCGCACGCTGACGCCGGCGTCTCGCTGACGTTGCAGCGCGCCGAAGCCGCCGGCGTCTCGGGCGGCACGTTCCTGTTCGCGCCCGGCGACGCCGGCGACCTCACGCTGCAGCCGGAGGACCACGACCAGCGCTGGGCGGCGAACGTGTTCTACACGCAGCACTTCGGCCGTGACCTGCGCAGCTTCGCGACGCTGCAGACCGAGTACGGAACGGGTTTCCCGGTCGAGTTCGAGAGCGGCGAGGGCCGCCTGCCGGCCCATTGGATCCTCGACGCCTCGCTCGGCCGGTCGGCCGATCGCGCGGCGAAGCGCCTCGGCTACACGCTCTCGGTCGAGAACCTGCTCGACCACCGGTACGTCATCAAGGTGAACAACGGGTTCAATACGACGCAGTGGAACGGGCCGCGGCGTTTCGTCCTGCGCGTGACCGCGCCGTGGTAACGCTCAGCCGTTGAGCCGGCGCTGCTCGGCGCGGTCGCTGCGGAGGGCCTCGATCAGTTTGGTGGCCTCCCGCAGCGACTCGGCGAGCGACGGCGCGGCGGACCGCAGGGCGCGCACCGATCCGGCGGCGAGGACGATCGCGGTGACGCCGAGCAGGATCGCCGGGGCGCCGCGCGCGCGGAACGCACCGTAGCGCAGCTTGGAGGCGCGGAGGATGCGGGCGATAGGAGGGCGTGCCATACCGGCGGGTGCGCCGGGGCGTGCTGCGAATCCTCGGCCCATGAGCCAGAAGGCACCGTTCACCTGGGACGTCCCGGCCGGCTTCAACTTCGCACGCGACGTCGTGGACGCGCTCGCGCGCGAAGACCGGCGCGGGCTGCTCTTCGTCGATGCCGCGGGGAAGCAGCACGACTACTCGTTCGAGCAGATCGCCGACCGCTCGAAGCGCTGGGCCGCCGTGCTGCGCGACGCCGGCGTGAAGAAGGGCGACCGGGTCGTCGTCGTGCTGCCGAAGATCCCCGACTGGCTGTTCTGCATGACCGCCCTGCTGCGCATCGGCGCCGTTGCGGTTCCGAGCGCGGAACAGTTGCGTGCCAAGGACCTGCTCTACCGTGCGAACCACAGCGGCGCGACCACGGTCGTCGCTCACGCCTCGAACGCCGCGGAGTTCGACGCGATGCGCGCCGATGCGACGAGCGTGCGAACGTGGCTGCTGGTCGGGGACCGACGCGACGACTGGACGGCGGTCGAACCGCTGCTCACGCGAGCCGCACCGTGGGACGGCGAGCCGACGGGCTCGGACGACATGGCGTACCTCGTCTACACCAGCGGGACGACGAAAGATCCCAAGGGTGTCGTACACGCCGTCTCGTGGACGTGGGCGAACCGCATGCAGGCCGCGAGCTGGTTCGACGTCAAGCGCGACGATCTGGTGTGGTGCACGGCCGGTACCGGCTGGGCGAAGTCGCTTTGGAACGTGCTGCTCGGGCCGTGGTCGTGCGGCGCGGCAGTGGTGCTGCACGAAGGCACGTTCGTCCCCGACGAGCGCATGGACATGATCCGCGATCTCGGCGTGACGGTGCTCTGCCAGGCGCCGACGGAATATCGCCTCGAGGTGAAGCTGCAGGATCTCGGTGAGCGCTGGAAGATGCCGCAGCTGCGCCACTGCGTCAGCGCCGGCGAGCCGCTCAACCCCGAGGTGATCGAGCTGTGGAAAGCAGCGTTCGGGCTGACGATCCTCGACGGCTACGGCCAGACCGAGAATACGCTGCTCGTCGCGAACCGTCCGGGCGTCGACGTGCGGCCCGGATCGATGGGAAAACCGACGCCCGGCCACGACGTCGCGATCGTCGACGAGAACGGAAAGGTCTGCGAGCCGGGTGAGGTCGGCGACATCGCATTGCGCGGCGATCCGCCGTCGCTTTTTCGCGGCTACTACAAGAACGAGGAGGAGACGCGGAACGCGCGTCGCGGCGATTGGTACCTCACCGGCGACCGTGCGCAGACGGACGACGACGGCTATTTCTGGTTCGTCGGCCGTGCCGACGACGTGATCTCGTCGGGCGCGTACCGGATCGGTCCGTTCGAGGTGGAGAGTGCGCTGCTCGAGCATCCGGCGGTGATGGAGTCGGCGGTCGTCGGCTCGCCGGATGCGGATCGCGGCAACATCGTCAAAGCGTTCGTCGTGCTGCGGCCCGGCCACGAGCCGAGCGACGCGCTCGTGCGCGAGCTGCAGGAGCACTGCAAGCGCGTGACAGCGCCGTACAAGTACCCGCGCGCGATCGAGTTCGTCCCCGAGCTGCCGAAGACGCGCTCGGGGAAGATCCGCCGCGTCGAGCTGCGCCAGGCCGAGCTGCGGAAAAAAGGTGCGACCGCCGCCAGCGGCTTCGTGTAGGCGGGGAGCCGAAACGATCGTGCCGCGGCGGCGGTAGATAGCGGCGTGTCGACCCCTCCGCCGCCCCCGCCGGACGACCTCGAAGCGACCGTCGCGATGCCCCGCGTCCAGGCTCCGCCGCCGCCGCAGCGCCGGCAGATCGAGCCGGCCGTCGTCGAGGGCACGATCGTCCCGCCGCCGGTCCGGACGACCGTCGTTGCGGAGCGGCCGCTGTACGACTTCGGACATCCGGTCGGCTACGTCTTCGCCCGCTTGTTCGCGTTCCTCATCGACGTCGGGCTGATCTCGGTCGTCGCCACCTCGCTCGCGTACTCGTTGATCGCGTTCAACCCGGTCACCGGGCTGCCGACCAACAGCCAGCGCGGCTTCGACGCGACGCTCGCGCTCGGGTTCGCGCTCGCGCTGATCTACGTGTGGGTCTGCGAAGCGTTCTTCGGCACGACGATCGCAAAGATGATCTTCAACCTGCGCGTCTTCGCTACACGCGGCGGACCGGTCGGCCTCGGTCGCGCCTTCGTGCGCGGCCTGTTGCGCCCGTTCGACCTGCTCGTGATCGGCGCGATCATGGCGATGCTGCCCGGACACCGCCGGCTCGGCGATCTGCTCGGCGGCACCGTCGTCGCGCACGGCCGCATGCAGCGCTTCGCACCGGTCCTGGGCTGGGTGCTGCTGCTGGTCGTCGCCGGTCTGCCGGTCGTGATCGCGGGCCCGCACTCGACCTTCCAGTCGCTGGTCTCGTTTTGGCTGTTTCTGCCCGGGATCGTCACGCGGGTGCTGGACTTCCCGCACACGCTGCTCGGTCTGCCGCACGGGTAGACGCGAGCCCGCGAAACTGAGGTATTGCCGGCGCGCGGCGTGACGTGATACGACGTGCGTGAACCCATGTCGATCCACGAAATCGTTCTCCCCGACACGAAGCCCGAAACCGAATGGATCATGGGCCGCGCGGTCCAGAAAGTGAGTCCGTTCCGGACGCACGCGCGCCTGCAGATGACCTTCGGCGCGGCGCTGCTGCGGTGGTCGCACGGCCGCGGCGAAGTCGGATCCGAATGGCGCTTTCGCGTCGCGCCGGCCGGTGAGATCCGGCGCCCGCTCGTCCCCGATATCTCGTACGTGCGCAATGAACGGCTGGTCGGTCTCGAAGGCCGCGAGCTCGAGGCGCCCGAGTTCTCGCCCGATGTCGCCGTCGAGATCCGCTCGCCCGGCGATCGAACGCGGCGCATCGAGCACAAGACCGCGATCTACCTCGCGACCGGTGCGTCGTTGGTGATCGTCGTCGATCCGTCACGTCGCACCGTCGCCCTGCACGATGCGCGCGGCGTGCGCGAGCTCGCCGGCGACGACGTCATCACGCATCCCGCCCTGCCGGAGTTCTCGCTGGCGCTTCCGGAGCTGTTCCGGGCCGCCGACCCGCCCAGGCGCTGAACGCCCGCAGGCGGGGGCATCCGAGGGCCGCGGCGTACCGCGCCGTAGGAGGACTCGCCATGATCGCAACCGGTGACGCGCTCGAGACGAAGCACGCTCGCTACGTCCTGACGCCGTGGATGGCGCAGGGGAGCCTGCGGACGCCGGTGATCGTGCGCGGCGAGGGGATCTACCTCTACGACGCCGACGGCAACCGCTACGCGGACCTGACCTCCGGGCTCATCGCGGTGAACCTCGGGCACGGAAACCCGGCGGTGCGCGCCGCGATGCACGCGCAGGTCGACCGGCTGTGCTTCAGCCCGCCGAGCTGGTTCAACGACGCGCGCGCCGAGCTCGCCGAAGCGCTGGTGCGGCTGGCGCCGTGGGGCGAGAACGGTGGCCGCGTCTTCTTCACGACCTCGGGCGCGTCGGCGAACGAGGACGCGATCAAGTTCGCGCGCGCGGTCACCGGCCGAACGAAGGTGCTCGCCGGCTACCGCTCGTTCCACGGCTCGGGCGCGGGCTCGGCGACGCTGACCGGCGAGAACCGGCGCTGGTACAACGAACCGGCGAACGTGATGCCGGGCGTCGTCCACTTCTGGGCGCCGTTTCCGTATCGCAGCCCGTTCTTCACGACCGATCCGGCCGAAGAGACGCGCCGCGCGCTGCAGCACGTCGCGGAGACGATCGCCGCCGAGAACCCGGACCAGGTCGCGGCGATCCTGATCGAGCCGGTGATCGGCTCGAACGGCGTGATCGTCTTCCCGCCGGGTTATCTGGCGGGGCTGCGCGCGCTCTGTGACGCGCACGGGATCGTGCTGATCTTCGACGAGGTCATGACGGGCTTCGGCCGCACCGGTGCCGCGTTCGCCGGCGAGCGTTTCGGCGTCGTCCCCGACGCGATCACGTTCGCCAAGGGCGTGACCTCGGGCTACGTCCCGCTCGGCGGCGTGCTGCTGCGCGAGGAGCTGGCGCGCGCGTTCGACGCGCGCCCGCTGCCGGCCGGGCACACCTACTCCGGGCATCCGCTGGCGATGGCGACCGGTATCGCGACGCTGCAGGCGTACCGCGACGGCGATCTATACGCGCGCACGGCGAACGGGATCGAACCGCGCTTGCGCGCCGGCCTCGAGAAGATCCGCGACAAGCACGAGATCGTCGGCGAGGTGCGCGGCGTCGGCGCGTTTTTCGCGCTGGAGTTCGTCGCCGACCGGACGACGCGCGAACCGCTCGTCCCCTGGCAAGGAAAGTCGATGGGCGTGATGCCCGCGCTGTTCGGCGCGCTGAAGAAGCGTGGTGCGTATGCGTTCGGCCGCTACAACGTGCTCCACATCGCGCCGCCGCTGATCATCACCGACGAGCAGATCGACGAAGCCGTCGCGACGATCGAGGTCGCCGTCGCCGAGCTCGCCGACGCGTACGCGAAGTCGCGCAGCTAACCCGACGCGACAACTACTGCTTCAGCCGGGCATAGGTCCGTGTCGCGCCGCACCTCACGCACTGTTCATGGACGGAATCGTCGTTCTCGTCTTCCGCGATCCAACCGCCGATGATTTGGATCGTGGTCACGGTCATGAGAACGGGGTATTTCCAATGTCAATCTCCCGCTTGCGTGCGCTCGATATTCAGACCAGCGTTGCTTCGTTCGTTACGGCGACGTTCGATCGCGCGCCGTTCCCGCCGCCTTCGGTGATCGCTTCGTACTCGGCTTCGCTGAGACGGGATTTTTCGGTGCGCATGAAGGCGGCGTAGGCGAGGCCGGCGACGATGATGCTGAAGAGCCAGCCGCCCGACCACAGGAAGTGCAGCGGCGCGTACCAGAGGCCGATGAGCGGCGGGATCCAGCCGACGATCAGCGCGGCGATCGCGCGCAGGTTCCAGCCGCCGGCGTAGTCGTAGCGGCCGCTGCGCGAGTAAAGCGCGAACAGGTCGAGACGCAGGTTGCGCACCAGCCAGTAGTCGGCTATCGCGATCCCGTCGAACGGGCCGAGGAGCGTCCCGTACGTGCCGAGCCAGGTGAACACGTACGTCGCGAACGTCGAGAGCACGTACCACGGCTGCATCAGCAGCGAGAGCAACCCGGTCAGGACCGCGCCGGCCGCGAACGTGATGCGGCTCGGCCAGAGGTTCTCGAATGCGCGCGCGGGCGCCATGATGTTCGCACCGACGTTGATCGTGATCGACGATAGGATCACGACGATGCCGGCGATTAGGACGACGATCGTGGGAAACTTGACGATCAGGTCGACCGGGTTCCACAATTTCACACCGAACACGACTTCGGTCGCCGACGTCACGGCGATCCCGACGAACGAGAACGCCGCCATCACGATCGGCATCACCAGTTGCCCGCGCAACTGCGCGCGCTGAGAGTCCGCGTAGCGCGAGTAGTCCGGAATGTTCAGCGCGAGCGTCGCCCAGAACGCGACGACCCCGATCATCGAGGGGAAGAACGCGGCCCAGAACGCGCCGCCGTGGAGCTGTGCGGGGGCAGACAGCATGGGCCCGACTCCACCGGCAGCCGTCAGCCCCCAGGCAAACAGCGCGACGGCAGCGAGTCCGAGCGTCGGCGCGGCGACCGCAGCGAGCCGGCCGATCGCTTGCGGTCCGCGCATCGCTATGCCGACGTTGAGCACCCAGAACAACCCGAAGGCGACGTACTGATGCGGGCCGATCGTGGTCCATGCGGGTACGAGCCGCGAGACGATCGCGTCGAGCGCGAGCCCGCCGAACCAGGAGTTGATCCCGAACCACCCTGCGCCGATCACCGCGCGCGCGAGCGCCGGAACGTGTGCGCCGCGCGTCCCGAACCACAGCCGCGCGAACACCGGGTAGGGGATGCCGAAGCGCGTCCCCGCATGCGCGACCAGCAGGATCGGCACCAGCACGACGCAGCTGCCGGCGAAGATCGTGAGGATCGCTTCCCACCAGTTCATGCCGGTCGAGAGGATCCCGCTGGCGAGCGAGTAGGTCGGGATGCACAGGCACATCCCGATCCACAAGCTGGCGAAGCGCGACGCGCGCCAGGAGTGCTCGGCGCGCGTGCACGGCCGCAGGTCCTCGTTCCAGAGAGCGGTGTTCGCCGACGCCGTTTGCGCCGACTCGGGGGTCAGGGTGACGATCCCGCTCTGCTCGACCTGCGTCGCGCTCACGGCGAGATCAGACCTCGACCATCGCGCCGTATGTCTCGGGACGGCGGTCGCGGTAGAACTGCCAGGTGTTGCGGACCTCTTCGATCAGGCGGCGGTCCATGTCGCCGATCACGACCTCGTCCTTGTCGCGCGAGCCCTGCGCGACGAACTGCCCGCGCGGGTCGACCAGGTACGACTGGCCGTAGAACTCGCCCATGTTCCACGGCGTCTCGAAGCCGACGCGGTTGATCGCGCCGACGTAGTACCCGTTGGCGACCGCGTGCGCGGGCTGCTCGAGCTTCCAGAGATATTCCGAAAGGCCAGCGACCGTCGCCGACGGGTTGAAGACGATCTCCGCGCCGTTGAGGCCGAGCAGCCGCGCGCCTTCCGGGAAGTGGCGGTCGTAACAGATGTAGACGCCGATTTGCGCGAACTTCGTCTTGAAGGTCGGGTAGCCGGCATTGCCGGGCTTGAAGTAGTACTTCTCCCAGAAGCCGCACGGCGCCGGTCCGGCGGCGACCTGCGGCAGATGGTGTTTGCGATAAATGCCGAGGAACGATCCGTCGGCATCGATCACCGACGCCGTGTTGTAGTACACGCCGCTGATCGTGCGCTCGTACATCGGCACGACCAGCGCGATCCCGAGCTCGCGGGCGAGGTCCTGCATCTGCCGCGTCGTCGGGCCGTCCGGGATGTGCTCCGTCGCCTCGTACCATTTCGGGCTCTGCTCCGTGCAGAAGTAGGGCCCGTAAAAGAGCTCCTGCAGGCAGACGATCTGCGCGCCGCGCTGCGCCGCCTCGCGGATCATCTTCACGTGCTTCGCGATCGCTTCGCGCTTGTGCACCTCGACCGGCTGCGCGCCGTCGGTATCGTGGTGCGCCTGGATCAGGCCGATGCGAACGATGTCAGTGTCGCTCATTTAACAATTCCTTCGGGCGGATCGGCCGAAGGCCGAACGCGAAGGCTTCGCGCAGCGAAGCCACTACAAATGGACGGGGCGGAAGGGTGAGGACTTCTGGTGGATCCCGGTGCCGGGCGCGCCGACGAACTTGCCGTCGTCGGCGACGCGGCGGCCGCGCGAGAAGACGTAGCGCGGGCGCCCGCGCACCGTCATGCCTTCGAAGATGTTGTTGTCGGCGTTCATGTGGTGCGTCTTCGCCGAGATCGTGCGCTCGACGTTCGGATCCCACACCACGATGTCGGCGTCGCTGCCGACCGCGATCGTCCCCTTGCGCGGGAAGAGGCCGAACAGCTTGGCCGGGTTCGTGGAGGCGAGCGCGACGAACTGGTTCAGCCCGATGACGCCCTTGTTGACGCCGTGCTCGTAGAGGATCGCGACGCGGTCCTCGATCGTCGGCGCGCCGTTGGGGATCTTCGAGAAGTCGTCCTTGCCGAGCTCTTTCTGGCCGCAGTTGTTGAACGAGCAGTGGTCGGAGCCGAACGCGTGCAGCTCACCGTTCTTGAGCTTCTGGAGCAGGACTTGCTGGTCGCGCTTCTCGCGCAGCGGCGGCGACATCACGTAGTTGGCGCCGGCGAAATCCGGCCGATCGTAGTCGCTCACGTCGCAGACGAGATACTGCGGGCAGGTCTCGCCGTAGATCGGCAGCCCGCGTTTGCGGCCGTCGCTGATCGCGTCGGCGGCCATCGCGCTCGAGACGTGCACGACGTAGAGCGGCGCGGCCGCGACCTCGGCGAGCCGGATCGCGCGGTGCACCGCCTCGCCTTCGAGCTCGACCGGACGCGTCAGCGCGTGATATTTCGGCGCGGTTTGTCCGGCCGCCAGCGCCTCCTTGACGGTGACCTCGATGACGTCGCCGTTCTCGGCGTGCACCTGTACCAGCCCGCCGGCCTTCGCGCAGGCTTTGAGCACTTTGAAGATCGTCTCGTCGTCGACTTGCAGCACGTGCTTGTAGGCCATGAAGACCTTGAACGAGTTGACCCCTTCGCGCGCGATCATCTCGGAGATCTCTTCGATCGTCTCGGGCCGGCCGTCGGCGATCGTGAGGTGGAACGCGTAGTCGATCGCGGCTTTCCCGGCGGCCTTCGCGTGCCACGTCTTGAGCGCGTTCGCCAGCGTGTCGCCGCGCTGGTGGAGCGCGAAGTCGACGATCGTCGTCGTTCCGCCCAGTGCCGCCGCGACGGTTCCGCTCGCAAAATCGTCGACGGTGGTCGTTCCCCCGAACGGCATGTCGAGGTGTGTGTGCGGGTCGATGAAGCCGGGGAAGACGTACGTGCCTGACGCGTCGACGGTCTCATGTCCCGTCGCGCTCATGCTCCGCGCGATCGTGCTGATGACACCGTTCTCGATCAGGACGTCGGCCGGAAAGACGTCGGTCGCGGTGACGACCGTCCCGCCCCTTACGATGGTACCGATTGCAGCTTCTCCCTCCAGGTGTGGACGGTGTCGCCGGCGTCGACGCGCACCATCTCGATGCAGTCGATCACCGGGCACACCATCTGGCACAGGTTGCAGCCCACGCAGTGCTCTTCGTCGACGACCGGCGCCAAGCGCGGGTCGGCCGGGCGATCGATGCACTGGTGCGCGGCATCCTCGCACGCGATGTAGCATTTGTTGCAGCGGATGCACGACTCCGGGTCGATCCGCGCGACGATCTTGTAGTCGAGGTTGAGATCGTTCCAGTCGACGAACCGCGGAACGGTCTTGCCGATCAGCTCGCGCACCGAAGCGATGCCGCGGCCGTCGAGGTAGTTGTTCAGGCCGTCGATCATGTCGGTGACGATGCGGAACCCGTGGTGCATCACCGCCGTGCAGACCTGGACGCTGGTCGAACCCATCAGCATGAACTCGACCGCGTCGCGCCAGTCGGAGATCCCGCCGATCCCGGAGATCGGGATCGCGACCTGCGCGTCCTTCGCGCAGGCGCCGACCATGTTGAGCGCGATCGGCTTCACCGCCGGACCGCAGTAGCCCCCGTGCGAGGACTTACCGTCGACGTGCGGGATCGGCAGCCAGCTCTCGAGATCGACCCCGATCAGCGAGTTGATCGTGTTGATCAGGCTGATCGCGTCGGCGCCGCCCTTCGCCGCGGCGCGCGCCGCGTAGCGCACGTCGGTCACGTTCGGCGTCAGCTTCACGATGACGGGGACGTGCGCGGCCTCTTTCACCCAGCGCGTCACCAGCTCGATCAGTTCGGGATCCTGCCCGACTGCCGCCCCCTGACCGCGCTCCGACATCCCGTGCGGGCAGCCGAAGTTGAGCTCGAACCCGTCGATCGGGACCGTTTCGACGCGCCGCACCAGCTCGTGCCAGCTCGCCTGCGTACACTCGGTCATCAGCGAGGCGACGATCGCGCGATCCGGATACGCGGCCTTGCACTCGGCGATCTCGCGCAGGTTCTCCTCGAGCGGACGATCGGTGATCAGCTCGATGTTGTTCATGCCGGCCATGCGGTACGCGCCGACGTTGTAGCCGCCGAAGCGCGAGGTGACGTTGACGATCGGCTCGAGCGCCAGCGTCTTCCAGACGGCGCCGCCCCAGCCCGCCGCGAACGCGCGCATCACCTGATAGCCTGAGTTCGTCGGCGGTGCGGAAGCGAGCCAGAACGGGTTCGGGCTCGTGATCCCCGCGAGATCGATCGAAAGATCGGCCATCAGCGCACCTCCGCGCGTAGGAAGGCATCGACGCTCCGCGCGGCGATCTTGCCGCGCTGCGCGGCCTCGACCACCATCGCGTCGATCCCGCCCGGTGTGAACATGCAGTCGCCGGCGGCGTAGACGTTCGGCCGGTTCGTGCGCATCCCGTCGTCGACGATCGCGATCCCGTTGACGTCGTGCACCACGCCGAAGGCGTCGAGCAGCGTGGTGTGGCGCGTCTGTCCGATCGCCGCGATCACGGTGTCGGCCGGCACGACCCGCTCCGTCCCCGGCAGCGGCCGCGCATTTCCGCCCGGATCGGTGGAGATCAGTTCCAGTCCGGTGACGCGACCGTTCTCGACGATGATCCGCTTCGGTAGCACGAACGTGCGGAACTCGACGCCTTCGACCTGCGCGAACTCGATCTCGAAGCCGTACGCGGTCATGCGCTCCGCGCCGCGCCGGTAGTACATCGTCACCGACGGGGCATGCAAGCGGCGCGAGCAGGTCGCGGCGTCGATCGCGGTGTTGCCGCCGCCGATGATCGCGACGTGCGCGCCGAGGGCGCCGACGTCGCCGCCGCTCTTCGCAATGCGGATGAAGTCGAGCGCGTCCCACACGCCGGCGGCGTCTTCGCCCTCGATGTTCAGGCGCGGGACGTTGCCCATCCCGACCGCGATGACGACTGCGTCGTACTCCGCCAGCAGGGCATCGGCGGAGACGGTCTCGCCGACCGTCACGCCGGTGCGGATCTCGACGCCGAGCGCGCGCACCTGGTCCGCTTCCCACAGCGCGATCTCGGCCGGGAGACGGAACGGCACGATACCGTAGGTGTCGAGCCCGCCCGGTTCGGGATCGCGTTCGAAGATGGTCACCGCGTGCCCGATGCGAGCGAGGTCGCGCGCCGCGGCGAGTCCCGCCGGTCCGGCGCCGATGACGGCGACCCGCTTCCCGGTCGGCGGACCGGCCTCGAAGAGCGTCACGCCGGTCCGGATCGCCCAATCGGTCGAGTAGCGCTGCAAGTCGCCGATCCGAATCGGGTTCTCGTCGGCGTTGTAGACGCAGGACCCCTCGCAGAGCTGGTCGGTCGGGCAGACGCGGGCGCAGCTCGCGCCGACCGGGTTCGCGTCCATGATCGTCTGCGCGCTGCCGAGCAGATCGCCGGTCGCGATGCGGCCGATGAAGCGCGGGACGTCGATCGCGGTCGGACACGCGCGAATGCACGGGGCGTCGTAGCAGTTGAGGCAGCGGTTCGCCTCGATCTGCACTTCCAAGGGGGAGAGCCGTTTCGCGATCGGCGCTCCTAAGCTCACTGACGGAAAAGCCAAGTCCTCTCCAAGGGCGGAGACGTCGTCGGAGCGTCATTCACGGTCGGCGGTAGGCGCTCCCGGTACGGCTCGCGTACCGTGCCGGGATGCGAGCCGTCCGCCTTCACGAGATCGACCGCGAGCGCGGTCCCGAACATTTTCGCGTCGAGCAGGTCGACGATCCGTCGCCGCAGCCTGGTGAGACGCTGGTCAAGCTCAGCCGTGCTGCGTTCAATCGCCGCGACGTCTTCATCAGCCAGGGGCTCTACCCGGGGATTCAGCTCCCGTGCATTCCCGGCTCCGACGGTCTCGGCACCGTCGCCGCGCACGGCGAGGGCGCGAGCGGACCGGCGGTCGGCGCGCGCGTCGTCATCGATCCGACCCTCGGCTGGGGCCCCGATCAGCGCATCTGGCTGCGCACGGCTCAAGTGCTCGGGATGCCGCACCAGGGAACCTTCGCCGAGTACATCGCGGTCCCGGCGGGCAACGTACACCCGGCACCCGCCTCGCTCAGCGACGACGAAGCCGCGGCGATCCCGCTCGCCGGCGTCACCGCCTACCGCGCGCTCGTCTCGCGCGGCGGCTGCACCAAGGACGACGTCGTGCTGATCCCCGGCGTCGGCAGCGGCGTGCAGACGTTCGTGCTGCTGTTCGCCAAGAAGATCGGTGCGAAGACGATCGTCACCTCGTCGAGCGACGCGAAGCTCGCGCGCGCGAAAGCGATGGGCGCCGACGTGGCGATCAACTACGCGACCACGGAGAAGTGGGAGAAAGAAGTAGCGGCCGTCGACGGCGGGCCGAGTCTGGTCGTCGACTCGGCCGGCGGCGAGACGTTCTTCAAGGCCGTCAACGTGACGCGATACGGCGGCCGCGTCGTCGTCTACGGCGGAACGACCGGCGATGCGAAGCTGCGGCCGTTCTCGCTGTTCTGGAAGCAGCTCGACATCATGGGATCGTCGATGGGCTCACCCCGCGACTTCGCGGAGATGCTCTCGATGTTCGACGGCTCGATCAAACCCGCGGTCGACAAGGTCTACGCGATGGACGACGTCGTCGCGGCCGCGCAGTCGGTCGACAAAGGCGCGCAGTTCGGAAAGGTATTGCTCGCGATCGCATAACCACTCGCTAGCGCCATCGCCGGCGTTATCGATGAACGCGAGGTTCTGCCGTGTACCTATGGGTTCTGTTCTTGCATCTGGTCGGTGTCGCTCTGCTCGCCGGCGCGATCGGTATCGAGATGCTCGGGACCGCGCGTGTCCTCGCCTCGAGCCCGCCGTCGATGCCGCTCGGCGAGACCCGGCGCTGAGCGCGGTCTCCGGCTTCAGCCTCGCCGCGGCGATCGCCCTGATCTTCCTGATGACGAACAAGCCTGACCTGACCGGCTCGATCGTGACGGCCGTTCTCGCGGTCGTCGCCGGAATCGCCTTCGGTCTGCTTCGCGCGCGCCGCTAGGCGTGTTCCCGAACGTCGCCGATCTCCGCCGATCCGTGTCGCGCGAGAAACAGCGTCGGGCGTTCGTGGAAGATGGTCTGCTCGAACACCTCGTAACTGCTCTTTTGTGCCACCCGAATCGATGCGAGATTGTCCGCGTCGATCAAGCACACCGTCCGCGCCGGGCCGAACCGGACGTCGCCCCAGGCAACGGCCGCGCGAACGGCTTCGGTCGCGAGTCCTTGCCCGTGAAAGCGCGACGCGAGCGTCCAGCCCAGTTCCGGTACGTCTCTCATCGAGGATGCGATCTCGCGCCGAAAGTTTGCGAACCCGAGCTCGCCGGCGAAGCTCCCGGTCGATTTCTCCTCGAGCGCCCAATACCCGAAACCCAGCAGCGCCCAGTGGCCGGCGTAGCTGGTGATGCGCGACCAGGTCTGTTGCTCGGTCGACGGTTTGCCGCCGATGTATCGCGTCACGACGGGATCGGACCACATCGCGAAGCTCGCCTCGAAGTCGTCGAGCCGATGGGCGCGCAGCCTCAGGCGAGCCGTTTCGACGACCGGAGCACTCGTGTGCGCTGCAGCACTGCTCACGTGAGCAGGTAGCGCCGGAACGGCTCGGCGTTTCCGTAGCCGAGCTCGGCGCGGATCACGTCGGCCTCGGCGCTCTCGCCGAGCTTCGAGAGATCGGGGTCGAGCAGGGCGGCTTCCTGCGGTGTCGGCGCACGGTCGACCGCTTCGGTGTGCACCCGTCCTTCGGCTTCGAGCGCGATCAGGTACGCCAGAATCTGCCGCGCTGCGGCCGGCCACAAACGCCGGTCGGTGTCGCGGTAGACGCGCTCGACCAGTGCCGGGATCGTGTCGGCCCCGGCGCGCAGGGCGTCGACGATCTGCCGCTCGCGGGCTTCGCGGTGCGCGATGTACTCGTCCAGCTTCACGCGCACGCCGTTCACTTCCGGACCGTGCCCGCCGTAGAGCGCGCGGGCGTCACCGTATTCCTCGCGCAGGCGGTGGAGCGTGCGCTGGTAGGTGCGCATCTCGCCGCCGGGCGGCGCGACGACGACGGTTCCGGTGCCGAGCACGACATCGCCGGCGAACAGCGCGCGCTCCTCGTCGAGGACGAAGACCAGATGATCGCGCGCGTGACCGGGCGCGTGCAGCACGGTGAACGCGGCGTCGCCGAAGGTGACGCGCTCGCCGTCGGCGAGCGTGCGGTCGTGCGGAAAGCGCGCCGCCGGGTGCGCGAACACCGGCGCCCCGGTCGCGGCGGCGAGCG
>OLLG01000216.1_pt1 | contig 46223 bp, 47 predicted proteins | sample 1604461 | NCBI WGS metagenome assembly OLLG01 (sample SAMEA104055714, study PRJEB20765) | soil metagenome | isolation source: soil
GCATTGTGACTGACGCAGCGACGAAGAGTCCGGCGGAAAAGACCGTCGGCGACTGGCGCGCGGACTTCTTCAGAGCCTCCCTAAGGTGAGCTGGTCGCGGGTGTGCGCAGACGACTGGTCCGCTCGCGATCTGCGGGCCGACGCGCGAACCTATCTCGAACGGTACGCCGAGCCGCTCAACTCCGATCTTGACGGCGCGGAGCAGATCGTCGGCGAGCTGCTCTCCAACGTCGTCCGCCACGGCGCACCGCCGTTCGGCGCGTGCATCGACTGGCACGCCGGCCAGGCCACGTTCTGTATCAGCGATCGCGGCTCGGCCAAGCGGCTCCTGTACACGGTGCCCGACTCCGAAGCCGAAAGCGGGCGCGGGCTGCTGCTCGTCCGCGCGCTCGGCGGACAGTTCGTCGTCGAGCCACCGAGTTGCGAGAGCAGCGGATTGCGCGTCGTCGTGCGGTTGCCGGTCTGGAAACGAGCGAGAACCGTCGCCGCGTAGCGGTCAGGCGGCGCTCGACTCGACCTCGGCCGTCTCGAGCTCGCGCTTTTCGGAGCCGGTGATGATCTTGCCCAGGTCGAGCAGGATGATCAGACGGTCCTCGATCTTCCCGACGCCGCGAATGTACTCGGTCTCGACGCCGGCGATCATCTCGGGTGCGTCCTCGATCTGCGCGAGCGGCAGGCGCAACACCTCGGAAACCGAGTCGACGACCATGCCGACGCGCTTCGAACCGATCTCGGTGACGACGATGCGCGTGTTCTTGGTGTGCTCGGCGCGCGGCATCCCGAACCGCGCCCGCAAGTCGATGATCGGGATCAGCTGCCCGCGCAGGTTGATCACGCCTTCCATGAACTGCGGCGCCCGCGGCACGTGCGTGACCGCCACCATGCGATTGATCTCCTGAACCTGCGCGATGTCGACCCCGTACTCTTCCGAGCCGAGTTTGAAGCTGACGACCTGCACTGTTTCTGACATGGCTTATACTCCACTAAACTCGGCGCGGGCGGCTTTGCCCGTGCCGTAAGCGCCGGCGACCAGCGAGTGAACGTCGATGATGAGCGAGATCGAACCGTTGCCCAGGATCGTCGCGCCCGAGACCCCGGCGATCCGGCCGATCACGTCGGAGAGCGGCTTGATGACGATCTCCTGTTCGCCTTGGAACGAGTCGACGACGAGTCCGACCTGACGGCCCTGCAGCCCGACGATGACGATCATCACCTTGTCGGGATCGCGCGGCGCGTCGAGCCGGAAGAACTCCGCGACGCGGATCAGCGGCACGACCTGCCCGCGCAGGGTGATCACCTCGCCGCCGTGGACCGTCCGCACGTCGGCGGCGTCGATGCGCTGCGACTCGATCACGGCGTCGAGCGGGATCGAGTACAGCTCGTCCGCGACGCGCACCAGCAGCGCCTGAATGATCGCCAGCGTCAGCGGCAGCTTCATCGTGAACGTGGTGCCCTTGCCCTGCACCGAGTCGACGTCGAACACGCCCTTCAAGCGCAGGATGTTCTTCTTGACCACGTCCATCCCGACGCCGCGGCCCGAGACGTCGGTCACCTGATCGGCGGTCGAGAAACCCGGCGTGAAGATCAGCTCGACGATCTCGCGGTCGGTGAGCCGCTCGTTCTCGTCGGCGACGCCCAGCCGGATCGCCTTGTCGCGCACGCGCTGCAGGTCGATCCCGCCGCCGTCGTCCGAGATCTCGACGATCACCTGATTGCCTTCGTGATACGCGTTCAGCGTGATCGTACCGTGTCGCGGCTTGCCGCGCGCTTCGCGCACGTCGGCCGGTTCGATCCCGTGATCGACGCAGTTTCGGATGAGGTGCATCAGCGGCTCGCCGACCTCGTCGACGATCGTCTTGTCGAGATCGGTCTCGGCACCGTCGATCTCGAGGTGGATCTCCTTGCCGCGCGCCTTCGCCAGGTCGCGCACGACGCGCGGAAAACGGTCGAAGACCTGTCCGATCGGCACCATGCGAACCTTCATGATGCTCTCTTGGATCTCGTTGGTCGTCCGGGCGAGGAGCGCCGAAGACTCCGAGAGATCCTTGGCGAGCGACGCCGAAACGTCGCTGCCGGCGCGTCCGTTCGTTCCGAGCTCGCGACCGAGCGTCGCCGCGATATCCGAGATGCGCGTCCGGTTGATCACCAGCTCGCCGACGAGGTTGAGCAAGTTGTCGAGCCGCTCGATGTCCACGCGAATCGTCTGGTTCTTCGCGGAGACCGGCCGCTTCGGGTCGGGCGCGGCCGCAGCCGGCGCGACGGCGCGCGGATCCGGCACGGGGTGGGGCGCCAGCTCCGGCACCGCGAGAGCCGGCGCCGACGCGAGCGGCGCCGCGAACAAGTCGTCGACCGCAGCTTGGGCCGCCTCGGCCTGCGCGAGCAGACGCGCGACTTCGGCTTCGAACGCGCTGACCTGGGCGTCGTCGACCGGGCGCAGTTCCTCGTCCGCCTCGTCGTCGTTGCGCGGACCTTCGATCGCCTGCGCCGTCTCCTCGTAAACGCCGGCGAATGCGTCGAGCCGCGCAAGGTACTCGGCGACTCCGGCCGGCTCGACACCGCCGCCGACCGCGGCGCGCACGAGCGCGTTGAGCAGGTCGCGGCCGTCGAACAGCAGCGTGATCCCGCTCTCGGTGAGCGGCATGCGGTCCTTGCGCAGCAGGTCGAAGACGTTCTCGAGGGCGTGGGCGACGAGCTGCACGGCGGTGAACTGCAGCATTCCCGCACTGCCCTTGATCGTGTGCAGCGCGCGGAAGAGCGAGTTCACCAGTTCGGCGTCGACCGCATCGGCATCGACGAACTGCTCGAGGCGCAGCAAGTCGCCCTCGATCGATTGGAGTAGCTCGTCCGTCTCGTCGCGGAAATACTGGACGAACTCGGTGCGGTCGAAAAAGTCGTCGGCAGGCATCGTTACCTTATGTTATTCGACGCCGAAGACCGAGAGCAGCGGTTCCAGCGAACCGGTCTCCGGGATCAGGATGAACTGGCCGGAGACGGCCTTGTCCTTGTCGAGGAACTGCGATTCGATCAGGAAGACGTCTTGATCGGGCAGGATCGACATCAGCGTGCGGAACGCGGCCTGGATCGTGCCGTACGAGAGCGTCGGAACCGACGGCAGCAGGTTGATCCCGGTCAACGAGATCAGCGCCGTGAGGTACGAGCCGGCGATGATGTTGCCGAGCTCCTTGAGCGTCGAGTCGATGATCGAGTCGAAGATCTGGATGTCGCCGATGATCCGCTTGATGAAGCGGTTGACGAACTCTTGCGCCTGGTCGCGGTCGAACAGCACGACCATCTGGCCGGGCGCTTCGCCGCGGATGTACATGTGGAGCGCCGCGACGCTGCGGTCGGGGTTGCCGATGCGGTTCGAGAGGTCGCGGAACTTGAGCACGTCGATCGTCGGCTCGGCAAGCTTGACGGTGGTGTTCAGCAACTGCGAGAGCGCGGTCGCGGCGTGCCCCGCACCGATGTTGCCGACCTCTTTGAGCGCGTCGCGCTGGAGGTCGCTGAGCGTGAGCGAGTGCGTCATGCCAGCACCTTTTGGATCGTCTCCAGGATCTTCGGCGGCTGGAACGGCTTGGTGATGAACGACTTCGCGCCAGCCTGGATCGCCTCGACCACCAGCGCCTGCTGGCCCATCGAGGTGCACATGATGATCCGCGCGTTCGGATCGCCGGCGACGATTTGCCGCACCGCCGTGATCCCGTCCATCTCGGGCATCACCATGTCCATCGTGACCAGGTCAGGGACCAGGGCACGGTACTTCTCGACCGCCTCGACACCGTTCTGCGCCTCGCCGACCACCTCGTAGCCGTTCTTGCTCAGGATTCCTTTGATCATCATCCGCATGACGACTGCGTCATCGACGATGAGAACTCGCTTCGCGCCCATCCTTGTACGTTTTCCCCTCAGGCCAAGCCGCGGTTTCGCCGTTCGGCTTGCCGCTTGTTGATGAACTCCATGATCGCCCGGTCTTCTTCGGGCTTGACTCCGTGGAACCGAAGACCCAACGATAGTCTCTTCGACGATTCGATGGCGGAGCTTCGCATGACCTCACCGAGGAGTACGAGCGGTGAGGAGGAGGTGCTGACGGAGAAGCGCGTCTCGACGTACGTCCCCTTCTTCACTTCGCGGTCGACGATCAGCGAGGCACCCGAGCGGCTGATGTCGGTGAGCGAACCGCGCACGTAGTCGCCGGAGCCCTTGCCGCTCGGCGCGAAGCGCCATTGGGCCGGGACGGTGGCGTCGATGCGCACGGCGGTGCGCTGCGACGCACCGGAGAAGATTTGCAGCGTCTCGATTCGCTCGGGGATCGCGAAGAACGCGTTGCCGCCGCGCAGCTCGACGCACTTCGCGCTGAAGCGGAACCGGCCGACGGCGTTGCTGTACGAGAACACGCCGGTGCCGCCGGGCTTCGTGCCGGGCAGCGCGCCGACGCCCATGCTGCGCTCGGTCAGTGTTTCGACGCAGACCGAACCGCGCGGCCCGCCGCCGGTGATCGTCAGGTCGACGAAACTGTTGAGCTGCGGCAGCTTCAGTTTGAGCTGCGCGCTCGCCGGCTTCGGCCCGAACCCCAGCATGCGCATCATGGTCAGGCCGGCGCTCCGACGGTCTCGCGCACGTCATCGGTCGTCGAGATCTGCCCGATCGACTCGACCCGCAGGCCGGAGGCGATCTCGCTGTACGAGAGCACGACGAGCGACGGCGCGGCGCGCTCCGTGAGCCGCTTCAACGCCAGGCGCGTACCGGGCGAGGTCAGCACGATCGGCTGCAGTCCGCCCTGCTGGGCCTCCTGCACGCGAGCGGTGAGCGAGGCGTAGATCTTGGCGACGGTGGCGGGGTCGAGCAGCGCGTACGCGTCCTCGCCGCGGCGCACCGCTTCACCGAGCAGCGTCTCGAGCCGCGGGTCGACGGTGATCACCGAGAGCAGACCGTTCTCCGCGTACTCGGCGCAGATGTGGCGCGCCATCGCGGCGCGCACGCGTTCGGTGAGGTAGTCGATCTCTTTCGAAGCGCGTGCGCCGTCGGCGAGGTTCTCCAGGATCAGCAGCAGGTTGCGGATCGGGATGCGCTCGCGCAACAGGTTCTGCAGCACGCGCTGCACTTCGCCGACCGTGAGCAGGTTCGGGATCAGTTCCTCGACGACGACCGGATAGTGCTGCTTGACGTTGTCGAGCAGCGCCGAAGTCTCTTGGCGCCCGAGCAGATCAGGTGCGTGCGTCTTGATGATCTCGGTCAGGTGCGTCGCGATCACCGAGGTCGGATCGATGACGGTGTAGCCGGCCATCTCCGCATCGCCGCGCGCGCTCTCCGCGATCCACAGCGCGGGGAGGCCGAACGCGGGCTCGGTCGTCGGGATCCCATCGATTCCGTTGGTCGCCGTGCCGGGGTTCATCGCGAGCAGCCGCGAGACCATGACCTCGGCGCGCGTGACTTCGAGCCCGTAGATCTTCACCACGTACGTCGAGGGCTTCAACTGCAGATTGTCGCGGACGCGGATCGGCGGCACGACGATCCCCAACTCGCGCGCGGCGTGGCGGCGGATCATCGTGATGCGCTCGAGCAGATCGCCGCCCTGCGAGACGTCGACCAGCGGGATCAGGCCGAAGCCGATCTCCAGTTCCATCGGGTCGTACGAGAGCAGCGGCACGACCGATTCGGCCGGCTTGATGGCGGCCTGCGTCCCGCCGGCGATCCCCGGCGCGCCCGGCGCGCCCGCGATCCCCTTCGCGCCGGCTTTGGCGGCCAGCTTCTGCACGTTGCGCTGGCGCAGGAAGAGAAAGAACATGCCGGCCGCGAGCGGGAACGTCCAAATCGGCGCGAGGCCCCCGAACCCGAAGACGACCAGCAGCCCGGACGCGATCAGCAGCGCGCGCGGCTCTTGCACGAGCTGGCGCGAGAGGTCGCTGCCGAACGAGCCTTCGGAGGCGGCGCGCGTCACGATGATGCCGGTCGCGGTCGAGATCAGCAGCGCGGGGATCTGGGTGACGATCCCTTCACCGATCGTCAGCAGCGTGAAGCGCTGAAGCGCTTCGACGATCGACATCCCCTGCTGGGCGACACCGATGACGAAGCCGCCGATGATGTTGACGAAGACGATGATGACCGCGGCGATCGCGTCGCCGCGCACGAACTTCGACGCACCGTCCATCGCGCCGTAGAAGTCGGCCGAGCGCTGGATGTCCTTGCGGCGCTGGCGCGCTTCCGCTTCGGTGATGAGCCCGGCGTTCAGATCGGCGTCGACGGCAAGCTGCTTGCCCGGCATCGCGTCGAGCGTGAACCGCGCCGCGACCTCGGCGACGCGTCCGGCGCCGTTGGTGATCACGACGAACTGGATGACGACCAGGATCGCGAACACCACGAGCCCGACGGCGTAGTTTCCGCCGACGACGACGTTGCCGAACGCTTCGATGACCTGGCCCGCGTAGCCGTGCAGCAAGATCTGCCGGGTGCCGGTGATGTTCAGCGAGAGCCGGAACAGCGTGACGATCAGCAGCAGCGTCGGGAAGACGCTGAACGCCAGCGCGTTCTCGGTGTAGAGCGTCACCAACAGGATGACGATCGCGAGCGTGATGTTCGTCGAGAGCAGCAGGTCGAGGACCCACGGCGGCACCGGGACGATCATCAGGACCACGAGGGCGACCGAAGCCGCGGCCACCCATGCATGGGAGGTCGAGCCGAGACGGTCGAGGAGCCCCGGGCGCGCCGGAGCCGCCGTTGCCACTAGGTCACGGTCTCCACGTTGGAATAGTGATCGGCCGGAGCGCGCCCCTGTGTGAGGGGGCCGGACGGCCTGGCGGCCCTACCGACAGACGGCCCGGCGGCATAGGGACGGAAGGCATGCCGCTCGGACGATGCTCATGGGAAAGCTTGCAGAACATGCTACCTTGGCCGGAGCGCTGTTCGGTATTGCGAGGAGGTCCCGTGGGCCGTTTCCATCCCTTGCGGCGCGTCGCCGTCGCGCTGACGCTGGCGATCACCGCCGGCGTGCTTGCGCCCTCCACCGGAGCGCTCGCCCAGAGCACGCCCGCGCCCGCCTTCGGGAGCCCGCCCTCCGGCGAGATTCCGATCATCTTCGACGACACCCACGTCTACGCGAAGCCCGACATGCTCAAGGCCGGCCGCGTCCTGGCCGGGCTGGTGCGGAACGGCGTCCTGATGGTGCCCTTGCGTTCGATGTTCGAGCAGATGGGCGCGACCGTCACCTGGGACGAGGCGACGAAGACCGCCGACGTCGCGAAGCCCGGCTCCGACGTCAAGGTCACCCTCGACAAGCCGGTCGTCGTCGTGAACGGCGAAGACCGCCCGCTCGACGTCCCGCCGATGATCTACCGCGGCGTCGTCGTCGTCCCGGTCCGGGTGATCTCGGAGGCGATGGGCGCCTACGTGCAGTGGATCCCCGATCGCCGCGTCGTGGTCGTCCGCTACCTCAGCGCGCCGCCGCCAACCCCGCCGCCGACCCCGGCCCCGACCCCTCCGCCGACCCCCCGGCCCACGCCGGTGCCGGTCGTGACCCCGAGCCCGACGCCGTCGCCGGCCCCGGCCCGCACCGAAGCGTTCGTCAGCGGCGACTACCTGTTCTCGCCGAAGGTCTATAACGAGATCAGCCCCGGCAACACGGCGACCGGCTCGTACGCGCTGCACGGCGCGATCGAGTTCCCGCTCTTCAGCATGCCGTGGATGCTCGAGGGCGACTACCGGCACTACCGCTATCCGCACAACGCGCAGCAGATCGTCGCCGCATGTGCGGCCGGTGCGCCCGGGGTCGCCGGCTGCGGGACGGTCGTCGGCAACCAGGTCTACCAGACCGGCATCTGTCCCTCGACCACCGACCAGGGCTGCGTGACCGTCGTCGGCTTCCAGAACATCATCAAGTTCAACGGTCTGGGCCAGGCCTACGTGCCCGCGCTCACCGCGCAGGAAAACGAAGGCGACGTTCGGCTGGGCTTCAAGATCTTCGAGCCGCGCGTCTACATCGGCGTCGGCTATCTCAGCAAGACCTACGACTATCTCGGAATCCCGCGGCTCTCAGGCGTGGGCTTCGGCGCCACCAAGCTGCCCGATCTCGAGCAGGCCTTCTCACTGGACGGCAGCGTGTGGTACTACCCGCGCATCTCCGGCAACTACACGTACCCGACGACGCCGCTGCTCGGACCGCTCTCGGCGCAGACGATCCCGCTCTCGTACTCCTATTGGAAGTACCGCGCGGGTGCGAACGTGCGGCTCGGTTCGGCCCTGTTCCTCGATTTCGGGATCACCGGTGAGCGGGCGACCGCGCGCACCAACGCGCCGTCGGACACCACCGTCAACGCACCGTACGCGGGGCTCGGCATCCATTTCTAGCGTAACGCGACGCGCCGCCGCCTCAGAAAGGGCGCCCATGAGAGCTTTCCATCTCGCCGTACCGCTCGCGATAACGCTGGCGCTCGGCGCGTGCACGAGCGGCGGCAGCGGCAGCGGCGCGCCGGTGGCTCCGATCGCCGCGCCGTTCGTCTCCCCCACCCCGACGCCTCCGACCGTTGCGACGTTCCCGCTGAGCCTCGTGATCCCGACCCGCATCGTGTCGTCGGCTGCGCGTTCGCCGCGCTACGTCTCGCAGGGGACCGCGTCGTTCGCCGTCTACGACGGGACGACGCTCCTGTTCGTCGGCAACTACAACCAGAGTGCGAACCCGCAGATCACGACCGTGTTCGCGAAGACCGGCACGACGGGCGTCTCGGGCGGTTCGTGCACGGCGGCCGGGACCGGCTCGACCTGCACGGTCACGATCGTGACGACGCCCGGCGCGCACAGCTTCGACGCCGTTACCTATCCCGTCTCGGAGGGCCAGGCGGCGACGAGCGTCGGGCGCGCGCCCGCGGACATCGGCACGCCGCCGACGTTCACCGGCGTGATCTTGGCCGAGGGCGAGCTCGCCGTCACGCTCGTCGCAGGGACGAATCCGGGCCAGACGGTCACGACGCTCGGCGTCGCCGACCACGCCGTCTTCACCAATCCGGTCCTGACGCAGCACCTCAACGGGAACGGCGCACTGGTCGGGATCATCGGGACGAGCTACACGTTCCAATACGTCATCAACGACGCGGCGAACTTCCAGATCGTGCAGCCGCCCGCAACCTACGACAACGGGCCGGTCACGATCGCCGAGACCGACGGCGGCGGGATCGTGACGATGACGGCGATCTCGCAGGTAGCGCCCCCAGCCGCGGCCGGTCCGCAGTCGTTCAGCGTCACCTGCGCAGCCAACGGGACCGCGACGATCACGGCCGGCGCGCAGAACAAGCCGACTGCGACGTACGCCTCCGGGCTCACCTACTCGGCGAGCAACTATCCGACCGCGACGATCGGCACGACGACGCTGCAGTGCGTGCCGAACTCCGCCACCCTTCCCGTCACCGTCCAATAGGGGTCGCCATGAGAACACGCTATCTCGCCGCCACGGTCGTAACGACGACGCTCGCGCTCGCCGCGTGCGGCGGCGGGGGCGGCGCCGGAACGGCCCCCGCGCCGTCGATCACGGTTACGACGCCGGCTCCCCTAACGGCGCCGCAGTCGAACGCGTCCTTTCCGATGACGTTCACGATCCCGCGGGGCAAGCCGTCAGCGGCGGCCCGCAGCCCGCGCTTCTTCTCGCCGAGCGCCCAGGCGATCGCCATCTACGACGGCACGACGCTGCTCTACGTCGCCAACCTCGCGCTGGACAGCACGCCCGCGTTCACGACGGTCTTCGCGAAATCCGGAACGACGACCGTGGCCTTCGGCACGTGCTCGTTCACCAATGCCACCGCCACCTGCGGGTTCACCGTCACGACGACGATCGGCGCGCACACGTTCGACGTCATCGTCTATCCGACGCTCCAGGGACCGAACTCGTCGCCGCTGCCGAATGCCGTCGGGCGCACCCCCTTGGATACCGGGACGCCGCCGACGTTTACGGGCGTCATCTCCTCGGAGGGCGAGCTCGCGGTCAACCTCAGCCCCGGCACGAATCCGGCGCAGACGCTGACGCTGCTCGGCGTCGCGGATCAGTTGCTGTTCGCGGGACTCTCCGAAGGCGCGTTCAACAGCGTGACGACGTACGGCTACCGGATCGAGGATTCGACGAACTCCCAGATCGTGCAGCCCGGGAACGCCTACGACAACGGGCCCGTCACGATCACGGCAGCGCCGGCCGGGATCGTGACGATCGCGCCCAACTCGATCGCCACGCCGCCGGCGACGGTCGGCGACCAGAACTTCACCGTCACCTGCGTAAATTCGGCGGGCGGCGCGGTGACGATCTCGTTCAACACGCGCACGACGCCGAACACCGCCTACGCCTCGGGCCTGACGTACTCGACCGCCAACTACTCCGGGTCGACGATTCAGACGATTCCGTTCACTTGCGATGCAGCGACCGCGACGATACCGATCACGGTTCAGGGAAAGAAGCGCACGTGAGAAACGCACGGTTCGCACTCCTCGCGCTGACCCTCGCGGCCGCCGGCTGCGGCGGGGGTTCCGGCGGCGCCTCAGGGCCCTCCGTCCCGGCGCCGACGAACGCCCCGGGCTCGACGGCGACGATGTCGTTCGCGATCTCGTTCCCGAACCGGACGACGAGCGCCGGCGCACGGTCGCCGCGCTACGTCTCCGACGGAACGATGGCGCTCGCCGTCTACGACGGGTCGACGCTGTTGTTCGCCGACAACCTCTTCTTGAACAGCACGCCGAAATTCGCGGATCCACCGTTGTACGCGAAATCAGGCACGACGACGGTCACCCCCGGCGACTGTGTCCGCGGAAACCTGGCGTCGACCTGCACCCTGACCGTCAGCACGATCCCCGGACCGCACACGTTCGGCTTCACGGGATACGGCGAGCTCCAAGGCGGCGTCGTCCTCCCCGGCAGCGCCCAACGGAGAGTGCAGGATACCGGGACGCCGCCGACGTTTACCGGCCTGATCCTCGAGGAGGGCGAACTGTCGATGACCGCGGTCGGCGGAAACAACCCCCCGCAGACGGTCACGCTGCTCGGCGTCGCGGACATCGTGCAGTGGTTCGGGCCCCAGACCGCCTCGTTCAACCAGACGGCAACGATCGGCTACGAGGTCCAAGAGGCGCGCTCGGGGCAAATTCTGTTACCCGGCAACGCCTACGACAACGGCCCGGTGACGATCACCGTCGACAGCCCCAGCACGATCACCTGGACGCCGGTGACGCAAAGCGTACCGCCCTCCATTAACGGCTCGCAGACGTTCGACATCAAGTGCAGCGCGAGCAACGGCGGCCCCGTCACATTCACCGCCAGCGCGGGAAGCCACCCGAACGCAGCGTACGCCTCGGGCCTGACGTACAACTCGAGCAACTACTCGAACGGAACCCTCAGCACGCGAGGCTTCCGCTGCTCCGGCAGCTGATCGGTCACCTTCTGAGCCCATATCCCCCGGGTGAGTGGGGGCAAAAGACATCTTAAGGGCAATCGACCCGGTGTGGCCGACGCGTTCTTGAAGAAATCGCGACTCGAACGGCTGACCATAACGTTCTCCTATTCAGCCCTTCCCGTCGCACGCGTCGCCCGAACCGCGGCTGCCGATGAACTGCACGTGCGGCGGATTGGCCGACCCCGGCACGCCGGGAATGTACTTCCCGTGCACGCCGTTCAGCCCGCCGCCGTGAAACGTGAGCACTTCCCCGCTGACGGAGTACGTGCCGGCGTGGCCGCCGGCATCAGTGTAGCGGCCGCCGCCCGCGAGCGAGAAGTTCTCCATCATTGCGGCTTGCAAATGCCCGCCGGTATAGGTCCAGCACTCGTAGCGCCCCATCACCATCGCGCCACCGCTGTACGCTGCCGGCCTTTTCGGCGGCGCGGCTGCAAGCTGAGAAGGCGCATTGGGTGCTTTGACGACCTTGCCGTTGATCGTGCACGGTTTGTATCTTCCGCCGTAGGTGCCGTTGATCGTCTCGGCGAGCGGCCCGCGGGCGATCTTCGAGGTGAAGCCTCTCCCGCCGTTGCCGTTCGGATAGAACAGCGTGCAAATGTTCCCGTCGCAGTTGAGGACCTTGAACTGGTTTCCGCCAGGCCCGCAGTCGTACAACGCGTTGTAGACGATACCGCTCGCTGCGGAGGCATGGCTCGTAGAAAACGCGCCGACCACGATTGCCGTCAGGACGACGACAAGGCTCAACGGCCGGTAACGCAGGTTAGGCATGGGCGCTACCTTAGCCGGGATTCCCCATATGGCCCTCCTGAAGATGCGCAGCGACGACGTCGGTGAGTCCGGCAACGCGTTGGCTAGTCGCGAGGAGTTCCCAACGCACCGTCGAGACCTGCGCAAGGTCAACGTACGCAGCCGGAATATGACCATGCGCGACGATTGGAAATGTGCCCAGCACACGGTCGAGCAAATCGGCAGTTCGGCGATGCTTACGCGATCGTGCGGTTCTTCAACTTGTAGACGAACGCGATGATCTGGGCGACGGCGGAGTAGAGGTCGGGCGGGACCGGGGAGTCCAGCTCGACCTTCGCGTAGAGCGTGCGCGCCAGCGGCGGGTTCTCGAGGATCGGGATGCCGTGCTCGACGGCCAGTTCGCGGATGCGCTTCGCGATCAGGTCGGCGCCCTTCGCGGTGAGCACGGGCGCGTCCATCTTCACCTCGTCCCACTCGAGCGCGACGGCGTAGTGCGTCGGGTTCGTCACGACGACCGTCGCCTTCGGCACAGCGGCCATCATGCGCTTGCGCGCCATCGCACGCTGGCGCTGGCGCAGCGCGCTCTTCGCTTCGGGGTTCCCCTCCGACTGGCGGTGCTCGTCGCGGACCTCGGTCTTGGTCATCTTCAGCGACTGTTCGAGCCGGCGGCGCTCCCAGAGGTAGTCCGCGAGCCCGAGCACCAGCAGCAGGATGCCGACCTTGACGGCGACGCCGAAGACGATCCCTTCGACCGCGATGATGATGTCGCGCGGTGCGGCGTGCGCCAGCGCGTAGAGCATCGTGAGGTGGTCCTTCACGCCGAGCCAGCAGATCACGATCACGATCGTCAGCTTGAGGAGCTGCTTCGCGAGCTGCACCAGCGTCTGCGGGGAGAAGAAAATGCGCTGGATCCCGCTCAGCGGGTTCAGCTTGCTGAACTTCGGCGCGAGCAGCTGCGGGGAGAACAGCAGGCCGAATTGCAGCACGTTCGCGACCACCGCGAGCACGACCGCCGACAGGAACGCCATCGCGAGCAGCGGCGTGTACGGCAAGGCCGCGGCGACGAACAGGCCGCCGACCGAGCGGATCGTCAGCTCGTCGTGCGAGCCGGCGTGGGTGAGCGCGACCATGAACGCCTGCCCGCTCGCGTCGATCGCGGCCAGGAAACCCAGATGGAGCGCGACGACGATCGCGATGAAGATCGCCGAACCGCCGATGTCCTGCGAACGCGCGATCTGCCCGCGCTCGCGGGCCTCGCGCTTTCGTTTCGGAGTAGCTCGTTCGGTGGCGTCGGGGCGGGCCATCGTGTTACGGCGTCGGGCTCGGGAGCGGCGAGGCCGGACGCATCGCGCGCAGCACGGTGTCGAGCTGACCGGCCTGCGTGTCGACCAGCGCCGGGAAAACCGCGCCCATCAGCGGCAGCGAGACGATCAGCATGATCAGCCCGATCGAGATCTGGATCGGAAAGCCGACCACGAAGACGTTCATCTGCGGTGCGACCCGCGCCATCAGCCCGAGCATCACGTTGACCAGGAACAGCGCGATCGCGACCGGCGCCGCGATCTGGAACACGATGAACAGGGCCTGCCCGAAAAATCGCACGACGTCGCCGGCGACCAGCTCCGGTGTCGCGGCGAACGGCAGCGGCACGAGCGCGAACGATCCGGCGATCCCGGCGATCAGCACGTGGTGCGCATCGGCGGCGAGGTAGAGCAGCGTCGCCAGCGCGACCTCGAAGTTCCCGATCACGGTCACGTTCTGCGAGGTGAGCGGGTTCACGATGTTGACGACCGCGAAGCCGATCTGCACGTCGATGATCTCACCGGCGAACTGGATCCCGGTGAACAGCAGAAACGCGACGAAACCGAACACGAACCCGACGAACGCCTGCGCCATGACGGCGACGGCCAGCTCACCAAGCCCGCCGAGCGGCGCGATCGGCGGCACGATCCGCACGATGACGAGCGCCAGCAGCAGCCCGAGCCCGAACCGCACCAACTGCGGGATCTGCGTTTGCGAGAAGATCGGCACCAGCGCGAGCATGCAGCTCACGCGCACCAGTACCAGCAGCATCGTCTCGAACTGCCCCGTAGACAGGCCGAAAACGTTGAACGCGCCGGTCATGGCCGTCCGGTGATGGAGCGAGCGCAGCAGGATCGCGATCGTACGAAAGTGTTGTTGCGAGCTCGGACTGGGGGCCCCGCGCGAAGCGTGGGGGGCGCAGGGTTCCGGAGGAACCCACGAACGAGGTTCGTCGGCGCTTCGCGCCGGGGTGCTTCGCACCCGCCTGGGGCGGAGCGCCTTCTCATTGGATGAACTGCGGAATGCTCGTGAAGACCCGGGTGGTGAAGTCCGTGAGGAGCGCGAGCATGAACGGACCGAACAAGAGGATCGCTAGGGCGACGACGACGATCTTCGGGATGAAGGCGAGCGTCGGTTCTTGGATCTGCGTGACCGCCTGGAAGACCGAGACGATCAGTCCGGTCGCGAGGCCGAGCAGCAGCGCCGGAGCACAAACGAGCAGTGCGATGAAAATCGCTTCACGGCCCAGCGAGAGAACCGACGCGTACGTCACCGCTGAAAGCTCGCGAACAGCGCCTGGACGGTGAGGTTCCAGCCGTCGACGAGCAGGAAGATCAGGATCTTGAATGGGAGCGAGATGATGACGGGCGGGATCATCATCATCCCCATCGAGAGCAAGACGGATGCGACCACCATGTCGATCACGATGAACGGAATGTAGATCGCGAAGCCGATCTGGAACGCCGTCTTCAGCTCGCTGATCACGAACGCCGGGACCAGCAGGTAGGTCGGCACGTCGGCCTGCTGCGCCGGCCGCTTCTCCTTGGTGAACGAATAGAACAGCGCGATGTCCTTCTCGCGGGTCTGCTTGAACATGAACGCGCGCAGCGGCTTCGCGGCGCGATCGACCGCGACCGATTGCGAGATCTTGTTGGAGAGGTACGGCTGCAGCGCGTTCGTGTTGATCTCTTGGATCACGGGGTTCATCACGAAGAACGTCAGCAGGAGCGAGAGGCCGACCAGCACCTGGGTCGGCGGAACCTGCTGCGTCCCCAGCGCGGTGCGCACGAACGAGAGGACGATGACGATCCGGGTGAACGAGGTCAGCAGCACCAGCATCGTCGGCGCCAGCGTGACGACCGTCAGCAGCACCAGGATCTGGAGCGAGAGGGCGACGTCGGACGGCTTGGTGGCCGGGCTGACGCCGATGTTGATGCGCGGGATCGGGATCGTCGGGTTGGCCGGGCCTGCGCCCTGGGCGAACGCGGGCACGGCGAAGGCGACGATGGCGAACAGCGAGGCCAGCGCGGCGAGGACGATCAGGAGACGGCGGTTCACGGCTGCTTTCGGAATCTCTGCAAGAGGCGGAGCACCGCATCGCGTTGCTCGCCGAGCGCCTTCCGTTGCGTCTCGATGTAGGGGTCGACGACGTCACCCGGGACATCGGCGATATGCGTAACCCCGGCGGATCCTCCGCCTACCAGATAGTATCGGTCGCCGACCTTCACGACGTGAAGGGTCACGTTTTGCGCCAGGAACGTCGACTCGACGACGGTGACGAGCCGTTTTCCGGTCGCCGCGACGATCCGACCGCGGTTGAGCTGCCGGACCACGTACGTCAGACCGAGCAGCAGCGCGGCGACGACCGCCAGCGCCCAGATCGCCTGAAGGACGACGTTGAAGGTCAGCGCTTAAACCTTGTCGACGACGGGGTTCAGCTCGCTGATCTTGACCGCGAACTTGTCGTCGACGACGACGACCTCGCCGCGCGCGATCAGGATGTTGTTCACGTACAGGTCGATCGGTTCGGTGGAGAGCTTGTCGAGCTCGAAGACGCTCCCCGTCGTCATCGAGACGACCTCGCGCAGCGAGAGCTCCGTCTGGCCGAGGACCGCCGAGATCTCGAGCGGCACGTCGTGCACCAGGTCGAGGTTCGCGTGGCCCGGAGCCGCGGTGCGGACCGGCGTCGGCTGCATCGATGCGAACGTGACCGGCTGGCCTTCCTCGACGTGGCGGACGGTCTTGGCCGCCGCGACCGCGGGCTGCGGGGCCTGCGGTCCGAGCCGGTGCTGCGCGAGCACGTCGAAGTCGAGCATGAGGCTGGTGCTGAACCCTTCGCCGAGGTCGAGCGGCGCCGTGTACGTCGCGAACGGGGGCACCGGAAAGGCACCGGCGTCGCCGGCGACGGTCGACTCGATCCCGTTCGGGGCGTGGTTCGCATCGGTGGCGAGCCGCTCGCCCATCGCGCTCGAGATCTGCGCGACGGTCTCGGCGACGATCGAGAGCTGCATCGCGTCGAGCTCTCCGCCCTCGCCGGGAGTGCCGAGCATCAGCTCGACGATCCGCGCCAGATCGCGCTTGCGGTAGCGGGCGACGAACGCCAGATCGGCGGAGGGGATGCGGGTAACGGTCGCCACCACGTCGGGGTCGATGCGGATCGACGCGTCACTCTTCGTGCGAGACGATTTGCCGGCCGCCACGGTGCGGCCGGCGAGCGTTCCGAGGACGTTCGCGGCGGAGGCGAACATCGCGTCGGCGATTGGGCGAAGGGTGTCGGCCACCGTTACTCCTCGTTCTCGACGATGCGGCTGACGCGAACCGCGAGCTTGTCGCGGTTGACGCCGGGGAAGACTTTGAACTTCTCGCGATCGTTCACGGTGACCGCCAGCGGCTCATCGACCGATTTGTCGAACATCAGCAGGTCCCCCGGCTGCAGCGCGATCAGATCGCGCAGCGAGACGACGGTCTTGCCCAACTCGACCTTCACGTCGACCGGAGCGCGCTCGACGTTGCGCGCCAGCTGCGCGATGTCGTGGTCGGTCATCCCGCGCCCCGCGACCACGCTCGGCGACCACTGGAAGTCCGAGAGTTGCGGCCCGATCTGCTGCAGCACGAGATACGGCAGGCAGAAGTTCATCGCGCCGGTCATGTCGCCGACCTTCAGCTCGCAGGTGACGAAGGCGACGATCTGATCGAGCGGGATGATCCGCGGGATGAACTGCGGGTTCGAGTCCAGCGCTTCGATCTTGAGCGAGAGCGTCAGCAGGTAGTTCCAGGACTCGCGATAGCTGTTCAGCATGCGCGCCATGAAGCGCTGCATCAGCGTGCGCTCGATGTCGGTAAGGTCGCGCAGCTTCTGCGGGTACCAGCCGGGGCCGCCGAGCAGGCGGTCGATGATCGAGAACACGAGGTTCAAGTCGATCTGCGCCATCCCGGAACCCGGCAGCGGGTCCATCGAGAAGATCGAGAGGATCGACGGGATCCCGATCGAGGCGATGAAGTCGCCGTAGCTGATCTGCTCGATCGAGACGATCGTCGCCTCGACCCGCGTGCGCAGGTAAACCGAGAGCGAGTTGTTCAGCAGCCGCGTGAAGTTGTCGTGCAGCGTCCGCAGCGTCTGCAACTGGTTCGTGCTGAACTTGTCGAGCCGCTTGTTGAACCGGAAGTCGAACGACTTGATCTTCCGGACTTCCGGCACCGGCGCCGTCTCCGGCGCCGCGAGCTGATTGACCAGCGCATCGATCTCTTCTTGCGATAACACGCTCACGGGTTTGCCTCAGTCTCCGGGATCGGGGTCGGGGCGGACTGGCCGTTCAGGATGACGATGTCGACGCGCCGGTTCTGCTGGCGGTGGGCGTCGGTGTCGTTCGGGAACCTCGGGTGGAACTGGCCGTAGCCCGCGAACGAGATGCGCGTCGGGACGATCTTGTCGCGCTCGACGAGGTACCGCGTCACGCCCGTCGCACGCGCCGCCGAGAGCTCCCAGTTGCTGGGGTAGGCTGCGGTCGCGATCGGCACGTTGTCCGTGCTGCCCTCGACGCGCACGGCGTTCTTCACGTTGCGCAGCTGCGCGGCGACCACGTCGAGCAGCAGCTTCGTCTCGGGGCGCAGGTCGGCCGAGCCGGAGTTGTAGTACGCCTTGTCGCTGAGCAGCGTGATGACGAGCCCCTGTTTGGTGATGCTCGTCTGGACCTTCGACTGCAGGTTCTGCTGCGCGATGTAGCGGTCGAGCTGCGACTTCGCCACCGCCATGTTCGCTTCATCGGTGCGGCCGCGCTCGGACCCGGTCGTCCCGCCGTTCGGCGGCTCGTTGATCGAGCTGGTGCTGTTGAACCCGCCCGAGATCGCGCGCGCGAGCTTGTTGAACTTCACCGCCGAGATGTTCGAGATCGCGAAGAGGATGATGAACAGCGCCAGCAGGAGCGTGATCATGTCGGCGTAGGTGAGGAGCCAGCGCATCATGCCGGCGCTCTCCATCGCTTCCTTCTCGCCGCCGCGCCGCAGGCGCGAGCGAGTATCGCCCCGGGTCAGCGCCATCTAGGCTCCGGCAAGTTCCGGCTCTCCGGTGACCGCGCCGCCGGCTTCGATCTCGGTCTCGCGCTCCTCCGGATCGAGGAACGCGTGCAGCTTCTCCTCGAGCAGGCGCGGATTGTCGCCGGCTTGGATCGAGAGGATTCCCTCGACCATGATCTCGCGCAGCAGCAGCTGCTCACCGGCGCGTTCCTTGATCTTGCCGGCCAGCGGGATCCACAGCAAGTTCGCCAGCGCGATCCCGAAGAACGTCGCGACGAACGCCTGCGCGGTCGCGACGCCGAGCTGGCCGGCGATGTTGCTGGAGCCCGTCAGCGCGCCGAGCGCCTTCAGCATCGCGATCAGGCCGAGCACGGTGCCGATGATCCCGAGCGTCGGCGAGAAGCCGCCCATCGTCATGAAGATCGCCTCGGCCTTCGCGTTGCGCTCCTGCACGAAGGCGATCTCGGTCTCGAGGATCTTGCGGATGATGTCGGTGTCCCGGCCGTCGATGACGAGCTGGATCCCCTTGCGCATGAAATCGTCTTCGAGCGCCGCCGCCTCGTTCTCGAGCGCCAGCAGACCTTCGCGGCGCGCTTTCTCGGCGAACGAGACGAGCGTCGCGATCACCTCGCGCTCATGGTACGCGGGCTCGACGAACGCGGTCCGCAGACCGGCCCACAGCCCGCGCGTGAACGTGCGCATCGGAAAGGAAACCATCGTCGCGCCGATCGTCCCGACGAAGACCAAGATGAACGCCTCGTACCGCGCGAAGATGACGCTGGCGTCGACCTTGCCGATGAACGCCGACAGTGCGAGGGCGGCGACGGCCAGTAGCAGGCCGATGATCGTCGCGAAATCCAAGGTACGGCCTTTCCGAACGGGGACCGGGTCACGAGGAGTACTCTTGAGTGACTATCGGCCCCGCGGGACGCGCAATTGAGTGCCGGGCTCGGAAGGGAGCTAGCGAGCGTCCTCTTGTGCGTCAGGTCCGTAGATCCGGCGCTTGAACTCGACGATCTTCTCGCTGATCTCGGCCATGGAGTCCCGTACCAGCAGCTTGTTGCCGTTGGTCAGGGTCACGACGGTGTCCGGCGTCGCCTCGAGCGACTCGATCAGGTCCGGATTCACCATAATGGGCTCATTATTGAGCCGCCGTAAAGCAATCATCTCGCCCTAACTATGCCAGAGCGGGAAGCGGGGGTACAGCGCGAGGCGCCGACGGGTGAAGCGTACTTCGGTACGCGAACCCCGAGGCAACGAAGCGATGTGCCCCCGATTCCCGCGATAGACCACTAGCGGATCAGGGCGATGACCGTTTGCATATCCTCGGAGGCCGTCGTGATGCTCTTCGAGTTCGCCTGATACGCGTTCTGGGCCGCGATCATCTTGGTGAACTCGTCGGCGATCGAGACGTTCGAGGACTCGAGCGCACCCGAGACGATCGCACCGAACCGGCCGACGCCCGCTGTCCCGACTTGGGCGAGGCCGGAGTTGGCCGTCTCACCGAAATCGCTGCCGCCGACGCGCTGCAGGCCCTGCTCGTTCTGGAACGTCGCGATCGCGACGCGCCCGAGCGTCGACGTCTGGCCGTTCGAGAACGCGCCGCTGATCGTGCCGTCCTGGCCGATCGTGATGTTCGACAGGATCCCGGCGGCGAAGCCGTTCTGCGCGAGCACGTTCGCGGTCGACGAACCCGAGAGCGAGGTCGAGCTGTGGAAGTCGAGCCCGATCGGCCCGGTCTGCGGAGCCGGCCCGCCAGCCGTCGGCGCGGTCGCCGCGTTGGTGTTGCCGGTTCCCCAAGCGCGGATGTTGAGCTGGTCGCCGGTCTGCAGCGACGCGGCGCCGTTGTTCGTGTGAACGTTCGCGCCGGTGATGTTCTGACCGGGCGCCGTCCCCTCGATCGAGGATGTGTTGACGTACTGGCCGTTCGGATCGAAGTACGCGAACCCGACCGTCCCGGCGTTCACCGGAGCCGCCGTGTTGACGGCCGGGGTCACCACGCCGCCGGCCGCGATCGAACCCGGCGTCTGGATCGCGTCGAACGTCGTGCCGTCGGCGAACGAGACGGAGACCTTCCAGCGCGTCGCCGCATTGTGCAGCGCGCCGCTCGAATCCGCGACTTGGTTCGGCAGACCGTTCACCGCGGGCGGTCCCGCGGCCGCGCCGGTCGCGTCCGGCGTGTAGGTGACCTGCGCGAGATGCGCGTTACCCAGCGAGTCGTAGATCGTGGTCGAGATCGAGTACGGCTGACCGGTGCCGGCAGCCGGCGGAAACGCCTGCAAGCCCTGGGCCTCTTTGATCCACTGGCTCTGATCGAGATTGCCGCCCATCGAGACGTCGAAGACCTGATCGCCCGCCGCGCCGAACTTCTCGGTCGCGTTGAGGCCGGTTCCGACCGCCTGCGACTGCAGGCCGAGTGGGATCGTGATGTCGCCCGGCGTCCCCGTCTGCGTGATGACGCCGTTCTTGCCGGCCAGGTAGCCCTGGACCGCCATCCCGTTCGACCCGTCGTAGAGCAGGCCGCTCGAGTTGAGCGAGAAGTCGCCGTTGCGCGTGTAGAGCGGCGTCCCGTTGCCGTTCGGCTTGCGCAGGATGAAGAAACCGTCGCCGTTCATGGCGAGGTTCGTGTTGACGCCGGTCGTCGTGAGGCCGCCCTGCGAGAAGTTCGTGTCGATCGAACCGATCTTCACGCCCAGACCCGAGTCCTGGGCGTTGATGCCGCCGTTCACTTGGGTCGGCGCCGTGGCGAAGCTCTGCGCCTGATAGATCAGGTCTTGGAAGTTGACGTCCTGCCCCTTGAAGCCGGTCGTCCCAACGTTGGCGATGTTGTTCGAGATGGTGTCGATCTGGTTCTGGTACGCTTCCAGACCGGTGACACCGATGAACAACGAATCGAAAGCCATCTAACTGACCTTTCGTGTCATCGAACCATGGGGCGTCGTTCGATCGGCCCCACGCGAGAGCTCCAAATGGTCCGCTCTCTGAGTGAAAAAGGTAAAGGTTGTTACGGGGCGCCCTCGAGGAATGTCGCCGTGCTCGTTTCGCGAGCGCCCCAACGTTTGGGGGCCCCACGAAGTGGGGGGCGCGGAGGCTGGGCCGGAGCGCCGTTGAGCGGCCATCATTCGATGATGGCCGCGGAATCGATGTTCGTGAAGACGTTCTCTTTCATGCTGGTTTGGTCGACGGCGGTGATGACCGTGCGGTTCTGGATCGACACGACCATCGCGACGTCGCGCATCATGAAGAGCGACTGTTTCGCGCCTTTGGCCGCCGCCTTGTCCGCCATCGCGTTCATCTTTGCGACGTCGTCCGAGGAGAGGCGGATGTTGCGCGACTCCAGGCGCTGCTGCGCGTGAGCCGAGAACTTGAGCGGTAGCCCGACCGCGGGCGCCTGCGCCGTGCGCAGGACGTCGCGGAACGCACCGCCGGCCGGCGGAATCTGGACCGGAACGCCTTTGGGGCGCGCGGCCGGATCGATCGCCGGCGGGATGATCCCGTTGATCTTCGGATCGTCCATGGTGGGGGCTACGGTCCGGTACTGCCGGCAGGCGCGGAGCTCGCGCTGCCGATCGACAGGATCGCGGAGGTGGGAAGCTGCAGCGGGTTGCCGTTTCCGTCGACCAGGAGGTTTCCGTTCTGGCCGGCGAGGGTGAACTCCGGAGTGCCGTTGATGACCGAGATGGTCTTGACGGTGCCGGTGACGGTCGAGACGTTGCCGTTCGCGTCGGTCGACTGCGCCGAGACCATCTTGCCGAGAAGCCCGGCCGATTGCATCACGGAGAAGTTCGATTCGAACGAAGTGAACGCGTTCTTCAGATCGGTCGTCGCCTGCAGGGCAGAGAACTGCGCCAGCTGTGCGACCGACTGCGTGTCGTTCATCGGGTTGAGGGGGTCTTGGTTCTGCAGCTGCGCCGTCAGCAGCTTGAGGAAGGCATCTTCCCCGAGCTGGGAACTCAGCGACGACGCTGCGGGTGCAGCGGCGCTCTGAGTCTGGGAGATCAACTGGTCGATCGGAAGACCGCCGGTTGACGTAGTGACGCTCATGCGAGTGTGCTTTCGTGTTACGCGAGGATGTTGAAGTTGCCGGGCAGCGTGCGCGCCGAGTAGATCGGCGGGCCGAAGCTCGAGCTTGCGATCAGCGATGCGTCGTCGGAGAGGTCGGCGTCGACCGCCTCCACGCCGCCGAAGCGGCGCGAGCCGGTGCGAGTCCACGAATCGTTCGGACGCGACTGGTCGCGGGCGTCCGCGAAGCCGCCGCCGGCGAGTCCGACGGTGAAGCTTTGCAGCTTCAGGCCGGCCTCCGCGAGGGTTTTCGCGAGCTGGTTCTGCCCGCCGGCAAGCGCGGTCTGCGCGTCGGCGGTGTGCGCGGTGATCGACGCGTCGACCGAACCGCCGGAGACGATCAGCTTCACGCTGACGTCGCCGAGCTGCTCGGGGACGAGCCGGAGCCGCACTTCCGACTGACCGTCGGTGGTACGGATCGACATCGCGCGCAGGATCTGGTCGACGACCGCGTTCGCGTCGACGTGCTGCGGCTGCGGCATCGTCGAAGCGGGCGTGGGCGGTGCGACCGGTGCCGCGTCGTGCACGATCGGAATCGCGAACGAGAGCGCGGACGTTGCGCCGGGCGGTGCGGAGACCGCGACGGCGGGTTGCGTGGAGGACGGCACGTCCTCGCTGCGGGTCGACGCCACGTTCGGCGCATCGGTGCGCGCGAGCGCGCCGGCGAACGCCGTAAGGAACGCGTCGACCGCCGGAGTCGCCGCCGGGTTCACCGGATTCGTGACGACGTTCGGCGGCAGTGTGCCGAGATGGGAGCTTCCCGGTCCGGCGATCGGTCCCGCGAGCGGAGTCGCGGGCGGGTCACCGGCGAGCATCGCGCGCGTGAGAATCCGGCCGAGCGGCGTGTCGCCGCCGGTCGCGATCTCTTGCACCGGTGCGGGAAGGACGACGGCTCGGTCGTCGCTCGCCGTCGCGGGTGCGACGGGAACGGGCGATGCGAGTGACGTCGCGTCGAGGGCGGGAGACGCGGGCGCCGCGAGCGCTGCGAGCGCGTCGCGGAGGATTCGGTCCGGTTGGGGGGCTGGCGTCGCTTTCGCCTGTTCGGCGTCCGAGCGTTGTCCTGCGATCGTTCTGATCGGTTGCCCCGTCTCTCCGTTCGTCACCCTCGTCGCGAGCTCGGCGATCTGCCGAAACCGTGCTACGAGGGATGACGCCCTCTCGGCGTTCGTGAGAGGCGGTCCGGTGTCGTTGGGTTGGAGCGCCTGCGTAAACGCCTGGGTCAAGTGCTCCAGAGCCACCTGCGGCGAGATACCGAGCTGAGCTGCAACCGACGTCGCGAGCGAGCCCGCCAAGCGCGTGATGAGGTCCTGGAGCGAGGTTCCCCGGTCGAGCTGGTCCTTGACGGCACGCTCGAGCCCGGCGTCGACGGTGGTCGTCGCGCCGGCCGTCGACGGCACGGCGATCTTCTGCGCCAGCGTTGCGAGCGAGTCGCCGAACTGGGCGTGAAAGAGCGCACCGCCGGCAGAGCTCGAGAGCGGCGTCTTGCTCGCGCTCGGGGTTCCGGTGGCCGTCGATCCAGGGTTGATGAGGATGATGGGATTCAGAGTGTCACCTCCTTTCGGTTGTGATGTTCTGCGTTCGGGCGGCATAGACGCCGCCGGACTCGCTTGGGGGCGAGCCTTGAACGGTCTATCGGCGAGCGACGGGCTGGACCTGAGCGGCGGCCCGGCTGATCCGGGCGGCCGTTCCGGTCGGGAGCGCGTTCATGATCGCTCCGGCGCTGTCGGCATCCATCGCCGCCAGGACGCGGACGACCTGATCGTCGGGGAGCCGCTGGATGACCGCGGCGGCCTTCTCAGGCTCCATCGCCGACCAGGTCGCGGCCAGCCGCTTCTCATCGGCGCTCGGTGTGCCGAGCGATTGCGCCGGACCGCCGAAAACCGCCGCACTCGGCGCCGGGCGCGGGCGCGCGAGCGGGGCCGACGCGTGCGGTTGATTCGCGAGCGCGGCGACCTGCTGCTCGAGCTGCTGCGCGCGCGCCTCCACGTCGGCCTTGGCCTGCCGCTGCGTTTCGAGCCGGTCGTTCAGCATGCGGATCTCGCGGTTGCGATCGGTGATCGTCTGCTGCTGGCCGGCGAACGAGAGCGGCCGCGCGACGACGGCGCCGGCACTCGCTCCGGCGTTCCAGACCGGCTTGAGCGGGCCGTTCGCGATCGCGCGCTGCGAGGGCGGCCAGCCCAGGAAGAATCCCACGATCGCCAGCGCGGCGAGCGGGAACAGCCAGCGGCCGGGATGCGATTGCGGTTTGCGGCGGCGCGTTACGATCACGACGGTTGTCCTTCGAAGGGATGCGCGCGCTCGAACACGCGCGCGTTCTGATCGTCGAGCTCGCGCTGATCGGCGAGCGCGGTCTCCAGGTCGTGCGCTTCACGGCGGCGCTCTTTGAGCGTGTCGAGCACCTTGCGATCCTTGGCGGCGTCGACCAGCCGCGCGCGCGCGCGCTCCGTCTCGGCCGCGCACGCATCGACGCGCTGCCCGGCGGCGACGATCGCGCGGTCGAGGTAGTCGAGGTGCGTGTAGGTCGCACGCAGCGTCTCGGCGTCGAACTCGGCGTGCTCGCGCACCAGCCGCTCGCGGAGCTCGTCGCGGTTCGAGAGCAGCCGGTCGCGCATCTGCGCGGCCGCGAGCTGATCGGCGAGCGCACGCCCGTGCTCGGCAGCCTTCTCGTGCTCGACGCGCTCGCGATGACCGAGCACCGGATCGAGCCTGAATTTGAACGTCATGCCAAGCCCATCACGGCGCGCTGGGCGTCGAGGTAGGTGGAGCGTTCGTATATTCCCTGGCGCTGGAAAAGGCGGACTTGGTCGATGCGCGCGAGCGCGTGGTCGACGCGCGGGTTCGAGCCGGGGACGTAGGCGCCGATGTTGATCAGGTCCTCCGCCTCACGGTAGGTCGCCAGAATGTCGCGCACCGCGGAGGCCGAGCTGAGCTGCGAGGGCGGCACGACGTCCGGCATCACGCGGCTGACCGAGCCGAGCACGTCGATCGCCGGATAGTGGTTCGCGGCCGCGAGCTTGCGCGCGAGCACGATGTGTCCGTCGAGGATCGAGCGGACCGCGTCGGCGACCGGTTCGTTCAGATCGTCGCCGTCGACCAGCACCGTGTAGAGCGCCGTGATCGTCCCGTGCTCCGAGGTGCCGGTACGTTCGAGCAGCTTCGGCAGCAAGGCGAAGACCGAGGGCGTGTAGCCGCGCGTCGTGGTCGGTTCGCCGATCGCAAGCCCGACCTCGCGCTGCGCCATCGCGAAGCGCGTGATGCTGTCCATCATCAGCAGCACGTCGAGACCTTTGTCGCGGAAGAACTCGGCGATGCGCGTGGCGACGAACGCCGCCTTGATCCGCACCAGCGCCGGCTGGTCCGAGGTCGCGACGACGACGACCGAGCGTTTCAGGCCCGCTTCGCCGAGATCGCGCTCGAGGAAGTCGCGGACTTCTTTCCCGCGTTCGCCGACGAGCGCGATCACGTTGACGTCGGCGGCGGTGTTGCGCGCGATCATCCCCAGCACGGTCGACTTCCCGACGCCGGACCCCGCGAAGATCCCGACGCGCTGCCCTTTTCCAACGGTGAGCAGCCCGTCGATCGCGCGCACGCCGACGCCGAGCGGCTCGGTGACGCGGCGGCGGAGCAGCGCGCTCGGCGGCGTACCGCCGACCTCCGCCCGGCGCGCGTCGAGGATCGGGCCGAGCCCGTCGAGCGGACGGCCCAGCCCGTCGAGCACGCGCCCGAGCAGCCCGTCGGAGAGCCCGATCTGCAGCGGCTTGCCGAGCGCGACGACGCCGGAGCCGGCGGCGATCCCGCCCAGCTCGCCGAGCGGCATCAGCAGCACCTTCGCATCGCGGAACCCGACCGCTTCGGCGAGCACCGGCTGCGCCGTGCGGCGGTAGGCGATCGAAGCCGTCTCGCCGATCGCCATCGGCGGCCCGTTCGACTCGATCACGGTGCCGATCACCTGGCTGACCTTGCCGTTGGTGCGGATCAACTCGGCCTCGTTCAGCTCCTCGACATACCGCGTCGCCGAAAACGCCGCCACTACGAGGCCTTCGTCGTCGGAATTTCGCTCTTGAGCGGCAGTTCGACGGGGGCAGGTTCGACGATCACGTCGTCTTCGATGTGGAGGATCTTCCGCGCCTCGTCGAGCTGGGTCGAGATGCGGGCGTCGATCGTCCCGGCGTCGGTGTCGACGACGACGCCGCCGCGGTCGACGCGCTGGTCCTCGACGAGCCGCAGGTTGCGGATGTCGCCGATCGCGATCAGCTCGTCGCGGTGCTCGCGCATCCGTTCGAGGTCGGCGGGGTTGACGCGCACGGTCACCGTGTCGCGCTCGATCAGCCGCGCGATCGCCGTCTTCGCCATCTCGAACACGACGCCGCGGTCGAGCGCGATCTGCTGGTGCAGCACGCGCTCCGCGATCCCGAGCGCGAGCCGCACCAGCTCGGGCTCCGCGTCCTCGATCAGCTTGTGGCGTTCGGCGCGCCCCATCTCGAGCAGGCCGCGCATCGTCACGAGCATGTCGTTCATCTCGTGGTCGGCGGCCTCGCGCCCGGCGTGAAAGCCCTCGTCGTGGCCGCGCTTGCGCGCCTCCTGCGCGATCGCGTCGGCTCGCGCCGCGCCGTCTTCGACCAGCGCGCGAGCGCGCGAGTGCGCGTCGGCCAGCAGGTGTTCCGCGTTGCGCGTTGCGTCCTCGACCAGCGCCTCGGCCTGCGCGCGAACCGCCTCGACGTCGATCGCCGGACCCGCCGGAACGGCCCCGAGCGGCGCGTCGAGCAGCACCTGCTCGTCGGCGAAGTCGAAAACGTCCGGGGACTCGAGGTCCCCGGCGTCATCGACAGTCCCAATCGGCGGCTCCGCGATCTCCGGAGCCACCAACTGATAGCGCTCGACGCGCAGCTGCACCCCTTTTACGACGCGGCCCATCTAGACGATGCGGTCTTCCTTGCCGCCGCGAGCGATGACGATCTGGCCGTTCTCTTCGAGCGTGCGGATGACGTCGACGATGTTCTGCTGCGCCTTGCCGACCTCGCGCACGCGCACCGGCCCGAGCACTTCGATGTCCTCGCGCAGCGTCGTCGCGGCGCGGGTCGACATGTTCTTGAAGACCCGCAGCAGCAGCTCGTCGTTCGCGGTCTTGAGCGCGAGCGCGAGGTCTTTGCCGTCGACTTCCTTGAGCACGCGCTGGATCGCCCGGTCGTCGAGATTGATGATGTCCTCGAAGACGAACAGCAGCTTCTTGACTTCCTCGGCGACCGCGGGATCGCGCTTGGCGAGCCCGTCGAGGATGTTCTTCTCGGTCTCGCGGTCGACGAAACCCATGACGGACGCGAGCGTTCCGACGCCGCCGCCCTTGGTGAAGTCCGAACCGCTGACCATGAGCCGGCGTCCGAGCAGCTCGTCGAGCTGCTCCAGGATCTCGGGCGCGGTCTTCTGCAGGATCGCGATCCGCATCGCGACCTCGCCCTGCAGCTCGGGCTCGAGCTGCGAGAGCACGCCGCCGGCCTGATCGGGCGACATGTAGACCAGGATCAGCGCGATCGTCTGCGGGTGCTCTTCCTTGATGAACTCGAGCAGTTGCGCGGGATCGGTCTTCTTCACCAGCTCCAGCGGGTTGCCGTGCTTGAGCGCCGCGAAGAGCCGGTTGGTCATGTCGTCGGCCTGACCCGCGCCGAACGAGCGTTCCAGGATCTCCTTGGCGTACTCGATCCCGCCCTCGTTGATGTACTTGAGGGCGATCGCGCGCTGGTACGCTTCCTGGACGACCGCGTCGCGCTTCTCGATCGGGACCGTCGAGATCTTCGCGATCTCGAGCACGACGCGCTCGACCTCGTCCTGGCGCAAGAACTTGAAGATCGACGCCGCGAGCTCGAGCCCGATCGTGATCATCAGGATCGCCGCCTTCTCCGGTCCCGTCATGTCGGGGACCGCCGGCGGCGCGTAGCTCTCCATGTACGACGACCCGATGTCGTCGCCAAGCGTCAGAATCGGCTTATCGTGAATCATGTTATTCGGCCAACCAGAGTTTCACGAGCTTGGCGATGTTGTCTGGGTTCTCTTGAGCGACGGTGGTGACGTACTCGATCATCTGCTCGCGGGTGAGGTCGGCGGCGGAGCGGATCGGCGCCGCGATCGACGGCGTCCCGTCGAGCATCGGATGCTCTTCGAACGAGGGCAGCTCTTCGGCGAGCGTCGAGTCGAAGGTCGGCAGCTCGGAGCTCGGGCGGAAGGTGCGGCGGCGCAGCATCCCGAGCCCGAAGCCCGCGCCGACGACCGCGAGGATCACGATCAGCGCGACGAACGGGACGGTCGGGAGTCCGAACACGGTCGTGGTCGTCGCCGCACCGCGGCCGCCGAGGGCGAGCGCTTCCGGCGCGAACGGGATCGCTTCGACCGAGATCTGGTCGCCGCGGGTCGCATCGATCCCGGCCGCGGCCGAGACCGCGTTGCGAATCTTCTGCACGTCGGCGGCGGCGACGACGTACGAGGGGGCGGCGTTGTTTCCGGGCGGCAGCGCCGCTGCGGCCGGGACGTTCACGAGCACGGCGACCGAAAGGCGCGTCACCTTGCCCGGCGCGTTGACGTGCTTCGACGTCTGCTCGCCGACCTGATAGTTGCGCGTCGCCTCGCTGCCCGCGTAGCGCCCATTGCCCTGCTGGTTCTGCGTCCCTTGATAGGTCGGGATCACGTTGGTCGTCGTCCCGGGCACGCCGATCGCGCCCTTCGGCGGCGTGATGTTCCCCGTCAACGACTCGCGCTTCGTCTTCTCCGAGAGGACCGAGCCTTGCGGCGCGTAGGTCTTCGTCTCCGTCGAGACGGCGTCGAAGTCCATCAGGCTCGCGACGCGCACGGCCGAGCGGTGCGCGCCGATCGTCGTGTCGAGCAGGCCCTGGAGCGACTGCTGCAGATCGGACTCGAACTTTTCTTTCGCGACCATCTGGTCTTGGGTCAGCTTCAGCGCGCTGGACGCATCGCCGACGGCGCCGGCGTCTTCGAGCGCCGAAGGGCGGAGCACGGTGCCGTTCTGGTCGACGATCGTGACGTTCTCGGGCTTGAGCCCCTCGACGGCGCCGGAGACGAGCTGGGTGATCCCGCGAACCTCTTGCGCGGAGAGCTGCATCCCGCTCTTCGTCGCGATCGCGACGGAGGCGGTCGTCGGCTGCTGCGTGTTCGAGTAGAGCGAGGCCGCGGGCGAAGCGATGTGGACGCGGGCCGACTGCACGGGCGTCAGCCCGGAGATCGTCCGCTGCAGCTCGCCCTCGGTCGCGCGCGTCTTGGCGATCTTCTCCTGGAAGTCGGTCATCCCGAGGTTGGTGCGGTCGAACAGCTCGAACCCGGTGCCGCCGCCCGCTTTGACGACGCCTTGACCGGCGAGCTCGACGCGCTTCTCGTAGACCAGCTCGTGGGGGACCAGGATCGTCGCGCCGCCGTCGGCGAGGCGGTGCGGGACCTTCTCCGCGTCGAGCTTCTGCACGACCGCGTTCGCTTCGTCGGGCTGCAGATTCGAGAACAGCACGGCGTAGTCTGGGCCGCGGAAGCGGAGCGCGGCGAACAGCACGAGGGCGAGGACCAACGCCGAAGCGATCGCGCCGTACACGATGCGATTCGTTCCGGTCTGCACGCTCCACCAGTCCCGAATCCGGACCGGATACGACGCGACAGACGTGGTCAGACGCTCCAATTTCCACCTTCGCGGAGCGATATACATCGCTCCGTGGATAAGCCGACCATGGCCCGTGCCCACCGAGCGTCCATGCCGGTGCTGTGGATACTATCGGCCGAGCATCGACCGTTTTTTATGGAGGCGCGCTAAGCAGGCAACCGTTTGGCGCGGATCACGCTTCACAGAGCGACCCTTCGCCAAGCTCAGGATGACAATTCGGGACTCGGGCGTCTTACACGGCGAGGGAGGAACGCTCCGGGCCGACCGACGCGGCGAGCACCGGAACGCCGGTGACCGCGGCCAGGCGGTCGAGAAACGCGCGCGCGGCCGGCGGCAGGTCGGCGATGCGGCGGACGCCGCGAATCTCGTCGGGCCAGCCGGGATGCTCTTCGATCTCCACCTGCAGGCCCGGATCGGCCAACCCGTCGACGCCGCACGGCGTGCCGTCGGCGCGCCGGTACCCGGTGACGATCCCGAGCCGCTCGAACCCCGAGAGCACGTCGAGCTTGGTGATCACCAGCCCGTCGAGGCCGTTGAGCTGACCGGCGTAGCGCGCTGCGACCGCGTCGTACCAGCCGCACCGACGCGAGCGGCCGGTCGTGACGCCGAACTCGCGACCGACGGTGCGCAGCCGTTCGCCGCGCTCGTCGTGCAGCTCGGAGGGAAACGGTCCGCTGCCGACGCGGGTGCAGTACGCCTTCGCGACGCCGAGCACGCGTCCGACCGTCGTCGGTCCGATCCCGAGCCCGATGCAGGCGCCGCCGGCGACGGTGTGCGAGCTGGTGACGAACGGATAGGTCCCGTAGGTGACGTCGAGCATCGTGCCCTGCGCGCCCTCGGCCAGAATCCGTTCGCCGCGGGCGATCGCCGCGTGCAGCAGCGCGACGTCGTCGACGACGTGCGGGACGATGCGCGCGGCGAGCTCCAGCGCCTCACCGACCAAGTCTTCCTCGCGCGGCACGTCGTCGGCGCCCGCGAACTGCGGCGCCTTCGCGAGCAGCCCGTGGCGAATCTTCGAGGCGAGCGCTTCGGGCTTGGCGAGGTCGCCGAAGGTGATCCCCAGCCGCCCGACCCGGTCGACGTAGGCCGGGCCGATCCCGCGCCCGGTCGTCCCGATCGCCGCGCCGCCGCGTTGCTTCTCCAGCAGCCGGTCGAGCGCCGCATGATACGGAAAGACGACGTGCGCGCGCGCCGAGACGACGACCCGCGCGACGTCGACGCCGAGCTTCGCCAGCGTGTCGAGCTCGTCGGTCAGCCCGCGCAGCGAGACGACGGTCCCCGCGCCGATCAGCAGCGTCGTGCCTTCGACCAGGACGCCGGACGGGACGATGTGCAGCGCGAGCTTCGTCTCGCCGACCTCGATCGAGTGGCCGGCGTTGTCGCCGCCGCCGAAGCGCGCCACGATGGCGTAGTCGCGGGCGAGCAGATCGACGATTCGCCCCTTCCCCTCGTCGCCCCACTGGATTCCGACCGCGACGTCGACCGGACGGCGCGGATCGGGCGGCGTGGGGAAGATGCTCACCTCAGTCGCCGGCGAAGGTGAGGTCCGCCGTGCTGCCGACCGGCAGTGCCGGGATGCCTTCGAACTCGGTCATCACGTACTCGCTGAAGAGCGCGTTCGGCCAGCCGAAGCTGGCCCGCGTGAACTTCGTGGGATCGTCGGGATTGAACGACTCGTGCAGCAGATGATCGCCCGGATCCGACGCCAGTAACTGCGAGAGAACGTCCTTCCGCTCGGCATCGGTCGTCGCGGTGAATCCTTGCATCAGCATCGCGATCGGCCAGACCATGTTCTCCGTCGTGTGCGGCGAGCCGATCCCGCGCGCGTACTTTCCGACGTAATACGTCGGATTGTCCTTGGACAGCAAGAGCTTGCGGGTGTTCTTGTACACGAACGAGGTCGACTTCGTGTACCCGATGTACGGCGCCGACAGCAGCGAAGGGACGTTCGCGTCGTCGATGAGCAAGGCCTGTCCGAGGCCGTCGACCTCGTAGGCGTAGACGTAGCCGTAGTTCGGCGTGAATTGCACGCCCCACGTCTGAATGCCGTTCTGCACCTCGTTGCGCAGTGCTTTGGCGCGCTGCGCCTTGATGACGTTGTGGTACACGACGCGTTCGATCTCTTCCAGTTGGCCGAGCGAGACGACGGCCATCATTTCAGAGGGGATCAGGAAGTTGTACGTGCAGGCATCGTCCGAGGGCCGGAAGCCGGTCCAGATCATCCCGGTGTAGGCGACCGGGGCGCCCTTACCACCCTGCGGCATCTCCTTGTGCACGTAGCTGGAGTTGCGCGGATGGTCTTGTTCCTTTTCCATCGTCGCAAGCGCGCTGTCGAACCCGAGCGAAAGATCGCCGGTGAAGATCGACGCATCGCCGGTCACCTTCCAGTACGTCCACGCGAGCGTGATCGGGTACGCCAGGGAGTCGAGCTCGAACTTCCGCTCCCACACGCGGTAGTCGAGTGTGAAGGCGTTCGCGTACGGATCGGCCTGCAGATACTTGCCCATCCGCGCGATCGTGCCGCGGAGCAGGCTCGCGATCTGCGGGTCGTTCTTGGCGAAGAACAAGTACGGTCGGACCTGGACGCTCGCGTCGCGCAGCCACTCGGCCGGGATGTCGCCCGTCTTGACGTAGGTGGTACCGTCCGAGGCGAGCGTGATCTGCTGGCCGTTGTGCAGCAGGGCCGTACGGTACATCGACTCCAGCTTGGGGTCGCCGACCGTATAGCTCGCGGCCGCTTTGGAGATGGAGTCGAGCTCGAGCGCCGCGGCCGGAAGCGGCGCGAGCAACGCGAGGGCCGCGAGCGTGCATAGCAGCGCACGAACGGTCGTGAGTCGCATCGTCACGCCGACCATACCATGCCACGCTGGAGCTTTCCTCGCCGCCTCACTGAAGATCGGCGAGGACGTCGCCGAGATCGGACCCGGCCCGCTCTCGCAGGAGCCTGTAGATCAGCGATGCTGGGAATCCCAGCCGTTCGAGCTTCCGCGCGGCGGACTGATAGGAGACGTCGGGCTTGGCGCGCCGAATCCGGTCGTACGCCGCGCCGGCCCGCGCGGGCTCCGAGACCTCGGCCAAGGCGACGCGCTCGCGCGCGGCGTCGCGATCGATCCCGCGCTTCACAAGCTCACCGACGAGGCGGGCGTCGCCGACCGCCGCGCGCTTCGTCTCGACGTAGAGCGTCGCGAACAGCTCGTCGTCGAGCAGCCCGTCGCGCTTGCACGAGGCGATCGCCGCCGCGACCGCCTCGTCGTCGAAGCCCTTCCGCTCCAGCTTCGCAAACAGTTGCGCCTCGGTGAGACGGCGCGCCGCCAGCATGCGAAGCGCCGTCACCCGAGCTGAAGGCATGGGCTACTCGTCGTCCTTCGCTGCAACCCCGACGGGTTTCGCGAGGCCGTTCGGGGCGACGGTCGCCTTGAGCGCCTCGCGGATCTTGGTCGCGATCTCGTCGGCGACGTCGGTGTGCTCTTCGAGGAACGACTTCGCGTTCTCGCGGCCTTGACCGATGCGCTGCTCGCCGTAGGTGTACCACGAGCCCGACTTGCCGACGATGTTCCGTTCGAGCGCGACGTCGATGATCGAGCCCATCTTCGAGATCCCTCGGCCGTAGGTGATGTCGAACTCGGCCATGCGGAATGGCGGCGCGACCTTGTTCTTCACCACTTTGACGCGGGTGCGCGTGCCCACGACGTCCTGCCCGACCTTGATCTGCTCGAGCTTGCGCACGTCGAGCCGCACCGAGGCGTAGAATTTCAGCGCCCGGCCGCCCGAGGTCGTCTCGGGGCTGCCGAACATGACGCCGACCTTCTCGCGCAACTGGTTGATGAAGATCATCACGCACTTCGAGCGTGAGATCGCGGAGGTGAGCTTGCGCAGCGCTTGCGACATGAGCCGCGCCTGCAGGCCGACGTGGGTGTCGCCCATGTCGCCTTCGAGCTCGGCCTTGGTGACGAGCGCGGCGACCGAGTCGACGACGACGACGTCGACCGCGTTGGAGCGCACGAGCATCTCGGCGATGTCGAGCGCCTGCTCACCGGTATCGGGTTGCGAGACGAGGAGGTTGTCGAGATCGATCCCGAGCGCTTTCGCGTAGGTCGGGTCGAGCGCGTGCTCGACGTCGACGAACGCCGCGGTGCCGCCGGCTTTCTGCGCCTCGGCGATGACGTGGAGTGCAAGCGTCGTCTTGCCGCTCGACTCCGGTCCGTAGATCTCGACGACGCGTCCGCGCGGCAAGCCGCCGACGCCGAGCGCGAGGTCGAGGGCGATCGATCCCGTCGAGATGACGTCGAACGCCATTCTGTCGGAGAACTCGCCCATCTTCATGATGGAGCCCTTTCCGAACTGACGCTCGATCTGGGCGAGCGCGTTCGAGAGGGCGAGTGCTTTTTCGTCGGCCATGATGCTCCGTGTCGCAGAATGCTGTCGGTAAGTGTTTCCGACGGTATCGCGCCAAAGTGCCAGATGCGTGGCAGAGTGCGAAGCCGTCGCCGGTCATTCCCACACTGCTCCCGCGCCGGCAAGGCGCGTCGTTAGCCACCACTTCGAAGCAGCCGGCCATCGAACCTCTGTTCGATTGCCGATATTCTAAGGTCTTTACTTATTTAAGCGTATCGCATACTATGGCCGCATGCACGGCTTCGCGGCGCTCGGCGACCCGACCCGGCGGCGCATCATCGAGATGCTCGCCACGCGCGAGCTCCCGGCCGGCGAGATCGCGCGCCGCTTCGACATGACGGCGCCCGCCGTCTCACAGCATCTGCGGCTGCTGCGCGACGCCGGCCTGATCCACGTCCGCCGAGACGCGCAGCGCCGCATCTACGCGCTCGACCCGAGCGGGCTCGCCGAGCTCGACGCCTGGCTCGCGCGCTTCCGCCGCTTCTGGTCCGGCCGGTTCGACGCGCTGGAACAGCAGCTCGCCCGCCCCGCGGAGTAAGGAACACCATCGTGCCCGACGAGACGACCGTCCCTGATTTCGGCACCCTGCTGGACGCGCACGCGCTGCGGTTCGAACGCGACCTTCCCGGCCCGATCGAGCGCGTATGGGCGTATCTGACCGAGTCCGACCTCCGCGCGACCTGGCTCTATCCCGGCGAGGTGCCGCGCGAGGTCGGCGGCGAGTTCACCAAGACGTGGGAGGGTGAAGACGGCGAACCCGGCGGCGGGCTGACGCTGCGTACGCGCATCTACGATCCGCCGCACGTTCTCGAGTACGACTGGATCGAGCTGAGCGCGCCCGGCGGCGCGATCCGCGACTCGTACGTTCGCTTTGAGCTCACCGCGAACGGCGACCGCGTGCACCTCACGTTCACCCAGCGCGCGCTTCCCGTCGACGGCTACACGACGATCGGTGCGGGCTGGCACGTGCACCTCGACACGCTGGTCGCTCAGGTCGCCGGCCAGGGAGGTCCCGACGCCTTCACGCGCTACGCGGCGATCGCACCGCGCTACGGCGCGCTCGGCGCCTTCCCCGCCGCCGGCGTCGTGAGGTTCGAACGCGTGCTGGCGACGACCGTCGAACGGGCATGGAGGTATCTCACCGAACCGGAGCTGCTCGCGACGTGGCTCGCGCGCGGCAGCGTCGCAACGCGCGTCGGCGAGCAGTTCACGCTGACGATGCTCGTCAACGCCGACGAGATCGCGGCGACGCTGACGGCATACGAGCCGCCGCGCACGCTCGCGTACACGTGGCTGTCGACACAGCACGAAACGCCGCGCGACGATCGCTCGGAGGTGCGCTTCGAGTTGAGCGCTCACGACGACGGTACGCCGCTCGTGCTCACGCACGTTCGCGTGCTGCCCGAGTTCTACGGTCGCAACGCGTCAGGCTGGCACAGCCTGCTCGACGGCCTCGCCGCGAGCATCGACGGCGCGCCCGTACCGGAGTTCTTCTCGATCTTTCCGCGGGTGCTCGACGGGTACGAAGACCTCGCGCGCCGAACCCCATAAGGCGTCAGTTCGTCGTGCGGCGCAAGACTCGTCGTGTTCGAGGTACTCGGGTGACGCGAACAATCGCTCTTCTCGCTCTGGCAGCGCTCGTCGGCTGCAACGGCGGCTCAACGTCGCCGCCGCCGGTCTTCACCGGGGTCGCGGCACCGACGCCGTCGCCGACGCCTTCTCCGCGAGCACTGGCAGGGACGATCACGGAGTTTTCCGGCGGTATCACCGCCCAGGCGCCGTTCACCAACCAGGCGACCGGGATCGCCGCGGGGCCGGACGGCAACCTCTGGTTCACCGAGGGCTGCGGCGATCGCATCGGCCGCATCACGCCGGCCGGGGTCGTCACCGAATTCTCGAGCGGGATCACGGGTGGGAATGCATGTGTATCCTACATCGCGGCGGGCGCGGACGGTAACCTCTGGTTCACCGAGTACAGTGCAGGCCGGGTCGGGCGCATCACGCCTGCCGGCGTGATCACCGAGTTCTCAACCGGTATCACACCGGGTTCCGGTCCATCCGGCATCGCCAGGGGGCCGGACGGAAACATGTGGTTCACCGAAACCGGAGGGCCCACGAAGGTCGCTCGTATCGGGCGCATCACGCCGGCCGGCATCGTCACCGAGTTCGCAAGCGGCATAACGCTCGGCGCCTTCGCGACCAACATCACGGCGGGACCGGACGGGAACATGTGGTTCTCCGAACGGGGCCAGCTCGGCGACCCATTCACCGTCGTCCCGTTTAACGGCATTGGGCGCATCGGACGCATCACGCCGGCCGGCACGGTCACCGAATTCGCCGCCGGCATCTCAGCGTTTGCGGCACCCGTCGCTCTCACCGCGGGTCCCGACGGCAACCTTTGGTTCACCGAAGAGACCGGCTATCGCATCGGACGGATCACGCCGGCCGGCGCCGTCACCGAGTTCGGCGTCCTCACCGGCGAGCCCGAAGGCATCACCGCCGGAGCCGACGGTAACCTCTGGTTCGCGGAGTCCACCGGAAATCGCATCGGCCGCATCACCACGACCGGTACCGTCACGGAGTTTTCCAGCGGCATCAGCGCGGGCGCCTCGCCGAGCGGGATCACCACCGGTCCGGACGGCAACATCTGGTTCACCGAGTTCAACCTCAATCGCATCGGGCGCCTACAGTGACGGCAGCGATCATGCTGCCGCTGTTTCGAACAGCGCTTTCGTGAACTCGGCCGCGTCGAACGGTGCGAGCGCGTCTTGGCTCTCGCCGAGGCCGATGTATTTGACCGGGACGGCCAGCTGATCGACGATTCCGACGAGGACGCCGCCCTTTGAGGTGGAGTCGAGCTTGGTGACGACGACGCCCGTCAGCAGCGTCGCCTCGTTGAAGAGCTTCGCTTGCGAGAGCGCGTTCTGGCCGGTCGTGCCGTCGACGACGAGCAGCGTCTCGGCCGGCGGTGCGCCGGTCTCGCGCTCGATGATGCGGCGCATCTTCTTCAGCTCTTCCATCAGGTTGGTCTTCGTCTGCAGCCGGCCGGCGGTGTCGACCAGCACGACGTCGACCCCGCGCGTCTTCGCCGCGGTCATCCCGTCGAACACGACCGATGATGGATCGGAGCCTTCGGCGCCGCGGATGAATTCGGCACCCGCGCGCTGCGCCCAGATCTCGAGCTGCTCGGCGGCGGCGGCGCGGAACGTGTCGGCGGCGACCACCAGCACGCGCTTGTGCTGCGAGCGCAGCAGCGCCGCGAGCTTGCCGATCGTCGTCGTCTTCCCGCTGCCGTTGACGCCGACGACCAGCACGACCGCCGGCGTGCGCGCCAAGTCGAGCCCCATCGCGGGGAGCGTCAGGAAGTTCTGCACGTCGCGGCGGAAGCGCGTGACGACCTGATCGCTGGTCGCGTAGCGGTCCTGTTTCGCGACGACCTTGAGCGCATCGACGATCTTCGTCGTCGTCGGCATGCCGAAGTCGGCCTTCAGCAGGATCTCCTCGAGGTCGTCCCAGAGGTCGTCGTCGACCGGGCGCCGCGCCAGCGCCATCGTCTCGAGCTCGCCGCCGAACGCTTCGCGCGTCCGTGCGAGCGCCGTCTTGATCTTCCCGAACCAGCTCACCGGGCCAGCCCGTTCGCCGAACCTGGGTACAGGGCCCCCATGATTCCGCACCGGGAGATCGCGCCGGGCGTCGCCGTTTCGGCGATCGGATTCGGCGGCTACCACCTTGGCCTGATGAAAGACGAAGCGGAGGCGATCGGCCTTCTGCATGCGGCGCTCGACGCCGGGATCACGTTTCTCGACAACGCGTGGGAGTACAACGAACACGTCAGCGAGGAGCGGATGGGCAAGGCGCTCGCGGGCGGCGGCCGCCGCGACCGCGCGTTCCTGATGACGAAGGTCTGCACGCACGGCCGCGGCGCGGACGTCGCGATGCGGCAGCTCGAGGAGTCGCTGCGGCGGCTGCGCACCGACCATCTCGACCTGTGGCAAGTGCACGAGTGCGTCTACGACGACGATCCCGCGCGCCACTACGCGAGCGGCGGGGTGATCGAAGCGCTCGACCGCGCCAAGCGCGAGGGGAAGGTGCGCTTCGTCGGGTTCACCGGCCACAAGCATCCGGCGATCCACCGTGAGATGATCGAGCGCGGCTACCGCTTTGACACCGTGCAGATGCCGCTCAACGTCTGCGACGCGAGCTACCGCAGCTTCGAGAGGACGATCCTGCCGCTGGCGCGCGAGCGCGGGATCCACGCAATCGGGATGAAGGCGTTCGCGGAAGGCCGCTTGCTCGAAGCCGGCAAGGTCGATGCCGACGACGCGCTGCGCTACGCGATGTCGCTCCCCGGCGTCCTCACGACGGTCACCGGGATCGACTCACCCGCCGTCCTCGATCACCACGTCCGGATCGCCGACGAATTCACCCCGCTCGACGAGGTGGCGATGCAGGCCCTGCGCGACAAGTACCGCGACCGCGCGACCGACGGCCACCTCGAACTCTACAAGTCGACCGCGAAGAACGACGCCGACGAAGGCCGCAGACAACACGGCTTCCCGCCGATGAAAGAGCTTGCGATGTAACCGCGCGCGAAGCGCCGTAACGGATTTCTAGTGCTTCGCCTTTGAGACCGGCATCGTCCACCAGACGAACACGCGCCATGCCGGCGTGCCGATCCGGTCGACGCCGTTGCCGGCGTTCGTTCCGGACAACCCGGCCTCCGTGTACAGCCGCAAGTACTTCGCGATCTGTACCGTCAGGTCGACGTTGCCGTAGTGGTTGATCGTCCCCATCCCGTCGTCCGTCATCTCGCGCCGGAATCCGACGATCACTTTGTCCTTGAAGACCGGCTGGTAGACGTCGATCGTATATCCGCGACCGCGCGCGGCCGCGGTAGCGCCGGCCATCGGATAGCTGTCGCGTGTGGTCTGGTACACCAAGAACACACCCGGCACTCCGTGCGTGGGGTCGCGCTGCGCGTATGCTGCAAGGGCGGAAAATCTGTCGGTGAGACCGTCCGAGATCGGGAACGTTCCGGTGGTGCCGTAGATCCCAACTTCGACCGGGTTCTTGGGGCCCACGAACGCAGCGCGGTACTGCAGCGCTTTGCCGGTGCCCGGCACGAAATCAGATGCCCCGTTGAGGTCCGCATCGCTGCCGACGTAGGCGGCATCGAGGCTCAGCGCCCCATGCAGGTAGCCGGCCTTTGCGCCCCAGCGGTTTCCGTCGAGCTGATACGTGTGCTCGCCGACGGTGACTTCCGGCGTGTTGAACGGCGCGATCTCCAGCCACATGCTGTAGGGCGAGGGGGCCGGAACTTCGAGTTTGCCGAGTTCCAGGTATCCGTGGTGCTTGAAAAGGTTGTTGTAGCTGACCCAGGCGGTGTCGAGCCCGCCTCCCTGGTTGTCGTTCACCAGCCACTGCTGCACGTGATACGACCAGTTGTCGCCGAGGACGCCGACCAGGTGGACGGCGACGTTTCCGAAGATGACCCGGTGCGTGTCGGGCGCCGAGGCTTGCGAATCGTAATTCGTCTGGTAGCCGACCCACAGCGGCAGCGCCTTCTTGAGGACGGCCGCATCCAAGTAGGCGTATTGCGAGCGCTGGACGTACCGGCCGTACGAGTTCAGGGCGGGCACCGCGGTGTGGCACTGGGAACACGAGACGCCGTACGCTTCGCCGAAGGTCGGCATGGCGAACGCCGGCGCACGGCCGGCGAAGACCAGCGCTGCTGCGAATCCGACGCCGAGGGTGAACCGAAGCGCGCGTGTCACGGCTTGACGTCGACCGTCAGTGCCATGTCCGCATGTCCGGGACCGCACACGATCGAGCACGGGATCTTGTAGGTCCCGACTTTTTTCGGCGTGACGCGGACGGATACGGGCGCGTCAGGCGTGATCGTCGTCGCCGGAATTCCGAGGTCTTTCGAGACGACGCCGTGCACGCCGCTCGCGGACGTGAAGCGCAGCGTTTGAGGCTTGTTCACGTGAAGGACGATGTGATCGGGCGCGAACTTCTGGTCGGCGGTCGCAACGATGTTCACGACCGCCGGCAGCACCTTCTTCGGCGTAGCCGCCCACGTCGGAACGGCAGTAACGGCGACCGCTAGCATGGTTGAAATAAGGATCATCGCTGGAGCACGCACGGTATTCTCCTTGAGTCCATCGTGCGGCTACGGTTGAAGTGCGTCGTCAAACGAGGAACCGTAGTCCTTACCCATTCGGGTGTCGCATCCACCATTTTTTTGCGCAGGCTTTTGCCATCCGCCCGTCCTACGTCAGCGGCACGCCCCGATTCGGGCCGAGCCCGCCGTAGGCCGGAAGGGATACCGCATGAGCCGCCAAATGACCGCCGCGCTCGTATGCGCCTTCGTCGCCGTCGTCGCATCGATGTTCTTCGTGCACGCGGGCTCCGCAGCGAACGCCGCTGCACCGGACGGGAAGGCGATCTTCGCCGCGAAATGCGCCGCGTGCCACCAGGCAAACGGCGCTGGCGGCGGACCATATCCCCCGCTCGCCGCCAACGCGGACGTGACGGCGCCCGACACGGCGACGTTGATTCTCACCGTCCTGAACGGGCGCAGCGGGCCGATCCAAGTGAACGGCAAGACGTTCAGCGGCGCCATGCCCGCGTGGAAAGATCAACTTTCGAACGACGACATCGGTGCGGTACTCACGTACATCCGATCCGCCTGGACGAACAAGGCGGCAGTCGTCACCGCGGCCCAGGTCGCCGCCGCGCGAAACCCGGTCGCACTCAGCGGGGGACAGATATTCGCGGCCAAGTGCGCGGCCTGCCACCAAGCGGGCGGTCAGGGAACGAGCGCATACCCGCCGCTCAACGGAAATCCGCACGTCGGCGCAACGGACCCCAAAGAGATGATCGCCACGATCGTGAACGGGCGCTCGGGTGCCCTGGCGGTCAACGGCACGACGTACAACGGCAAGATGCCGGCGTGGAAAGGCCAGCTCTCGAACGCAGATATCGCCGCCGTCGCCACCTACGTTCGCTCGGCATGGACGAACAAGGCGCCCGGCGTGACGGAGCAGCAGGTCGCGGCATCGGGCCCCTCGGTCCTGAGCACGGTCGGTGCTTCGATCTACGGGTCGAAGTGCGCGGCCTGCCACGGCGCGAGCGGACAAGGCGGAGGCCATGGAACCTTCCCGGCGCTCGCCGGCGATACGCTGGTCAACAACAGCGATCCGAACGGCATGATCGCGCTCGTCGAGCACGGGCGCAGCATGATGCCCTCATGGAAGGGCCAGCTCTCAGCCGGTGACATCGCCGCCGTCGCGACCTTCGTTCGGTCCGCATGGGGCAACAAGGGCGGGCCGGTGAGCGAGCAGGACGTCACCGCGGTGAAATAAAGCCGGCCTCTCGGTAGAAGTTCACCAGGTCGGCTTTGAATTGGATCAGCGCGTCGTGGTTCAGGTAGACTTCGTGGCCGGAGTTGTAGTAGGCGAAGTGAAGGCGGCTGCGCTGGGCCGGTGACAGATTCATGTGGCCGAGCAGGTACTCGGTCCCGTAGAAGCTCGTCGCGAGATCGAAGTAGCCGTTGGCCGAGAGGACGTGGAGCGAGGGGTTCTGCACCATCGCCGACTGCAGGTCGGCGACGACGCTCACCGCGCTCGAATCGCGGCCGCGCTGGTACTTCCAGGCCCGGTTCACGGCGAACGAGAGCACGTCGTACGGCCGCTCGTCGCGGTAGTGCAGCACGTCGTGCGCGTAGTGGTTCATCGCCGCCACGAACGCCGCCGCCGTCATCGTGTCCGACGGATCGTAGTCGACGTTCGTCGCGTTGGCGTCGATCACCGGGCCGCTGTAGCGGCCGTCGTAGCGGCCGACGTTACGGCCCTCACGGCGCAGGAGCTCTTGCTGGAAGCGGTTGGGGTCGATGCGCAGGTCCGCGGCCTCGATGTACGTGGAGTCGAGCCCGGTGTAGGCGTGCAGTTTCGCGACGATCTGCCCGCGCGTTCCGGCGTCGAGCGTGTCGCCGCGCATGAGCGCCTGCGCGTACGGGCCGCCGGCGAACGCGCGCACCTCGGCGAGGAAGCGCGGCAGGTCCGGCGGGTTGCCGGCGACCTTGTGGTGGTACCACGCGACGGCGGCCTCGGTCGGCAGGTAGCCGATGTAGGACAGATCTTCGCCGGGACCGTCGCCGATCGGGAGAAGGTTGTAGTCGAGCGCGGACGAGAGCAGCACGACGCCGTTGATCGCGACGCCGGCCTGCTGCAGCAGGTTCGCCACGTTCGCGGCGCGCGTCGTTCCGTACGACTCGCCGAACAGGAACTTCGGCGACTGCCAGCGCCCGTTCCGCGTCACCCAGCGCTGGATGAACTGCGAGAAGGCGCGCGCGTCCTCGTCGACGCCGTAGTAGTCGGTGGGCTTCCCGCGTGCCACCAAGGTGCTCCAGCCGGTGCCGACGGCGTCGACGAAGACCAGATCGCTCGTGTCGAGCAGCGACTGCGGGTTGTCGAGCAGCGGCGCGTTCGGCAGCGGCTGCGTCGCATCTTTCGGCACGTCGACCCGCACCGGACCGAACGAGCCCATGTGCAGCCAGATCGTCGACGAGCCCGGGCCGCCGTTCCAGAAGAACGTCACCGGACGGCGGCGCGCGTCGGTGCGGTCGGCCGTGTACGCTACGTAGAAAGCGCTTGCGGTCGGCTCGTTCTCGGCGTCGCGCAGCAGGATCGTCCCCGCGCGCGCGGTGTAGCCGATCGTGCGCCCGCCGACGACGAGCGTGTGGTGCGTTACCGCGTCCTTCACGCCGGGGACGGGCCGGAACGACGGGGCGGCGGCCGGCGCGGCTTGCGCGCCCGCACGCAGCGGTTGGGCGGCGGGTGCGGCGGCGGCGGCCAGGATCAGGGCGAACAGCAAACGGCGCATCGTCAGCGGCCCGCCGCTTCGCGATAGAACCGCACGAGATCGGCTTTGAGCGCGCGCCGCGCGTCGTCGTTGTGGTAGATCATGTGTCCCGATCGGTAGAAGCCGTACTCGAGGTGCGAACGCAGCGCGGGGTCGAGTCCGAGATGATTGAGCGTGTACTCGGTGCCGAAGAACGGCGTCGCGAGATCGAAATAACCGTTGACCGACAGGACGCGCAGCGAAGGGTTCTTCGTCATCGCGTCGCGCAGGTCGCGCGCGCCGTTCGGTGCGACGAGCGTGCCGGTGCGGCGGTAGTTCCACTGACCGTTGACCGCGCCGCTGCCGCCGATGTACGGCCGGTCGACCTTGAAGCCCAGGTCGTCGCGGACGTAGCGCGTGAACGCGCCGACGTACGCGTCGGTCATCGCATCGGAGAACGACGGGTCGTAGGCGGGGGAGTCGCCGGTGCGGTCGAGCTCGTACCCCACGTAGCGCGCGTCGACGCGCCCGGCGACCAGCCCGCGCGAGACGAGCAGCACGTGCTCGAACCGCGACGGATCGATGCGCAGGTTCGCGCGGTCGATGTAGCCTTCGTCGAGCCCCGTGTACGCATGGAGCTTGGCGACGATCGCGCGCCGGGTGGCGGGGTCGAGCGCGTCGCCGCGCATCAGCGCGTCGGCATACGGTCCGATCGCGAAGGCGCGGACCTCGTTCACCAGCGCCTCGAGGTCGTACGTCGCGGGCAGCGCCTTGTGGTACCACGCGACCGCCGCCAGCGAGGGCAGGAACGCCACGTTCGAATAGTCTTCGCCCGGCCCTTGACCGGTGTCGAGGGCGTTGTAGTCGAGCGCCGACGAGAGCAGGATCACGCCGTTGACCGCCATCCCGTCGCGCTGCAGCCGCGCGACGACGGTCGCCGCGCGCATCGTGCCGTACGATTCGCCGAACAGAAACTTCGGCGAGGACCAGCGGTCGTTGTCGGTCGTCCACGCGCGGATGATCAAGTCGAACGCGCGCGCGTCTTCGTCGACGCCGTAGAACGTCTTGGGCGTCCCTTTGCCGGTGATCTGGCTGTAGCCGGTTCCGACCGCGTCGATGAAGACCAGATCGGAGACGTCGAGCAGCGTCTCGGGATTCGGGATCAGGCCGGTTCCTGGTGCGGGAACGGTGCCGTTCGACGGCACCGCGACGCGGACCGGCCCGTAGGAACCCATCTGCAGCCACATCGACGCGGTCCCCGGCCCGCCGTTCCACAGGAACGTCACCGGCCGCGTGCGCGGGTTCGTCCCGTCGGCGGTGTACGCGACGATGAACACGCGCGCGATCTCGTCGCCGTCGGCGTTGCGGAGCGGCATCGTGCCCGCGCGCACCGTGTACGCGAGCGGTTGCCCGCCGACGGTCACCGCGTGGTGGGTCACCACCGGCGCCGGATCGGCGGCGGCAGCCGGGCCCGCCGCGAGCGCACTATAGACGAACAGCCACGCCAAACCGGCGGCGACCAATCTCCGCATTTTCACGGAGAGCGGCGTTCGGCGCCGGTTAGCGCGCCGCCTCGGCGGCGGTCGCGTCGACCGCGTAGACGAAGGCGAGCACTTCGGCGACGACGGCGTACAGCTCGCGCGGCAGCGTGCGGCCGACCTCGAGCTTGGCGAGCGCTTCGACCAGGCCCGCGTCCTGGTGGATCGGCACGTCGTGCTCGCGCGCCAGCCGGACGATCTCGTCGGCGGTGAGGCCACGGCCGATCGCGACGATCTCGGGCGGCTCCGGCCCGATCGGATCGTAGCTGAGCGCGGCCGCGGCCGGGCGCGCCGGCGCGTTGCGGCGCGCGTCGTAGTAGCGGGTGTTCACGCGGACCTGTCCACCGCGGCGGCGGGATCGAACGGACGCGCCGGCGGCGCTTCGACGGCGACGGTCGAGGTCGTCCCGAGCGAGGCGCCGGCGGACGCGACGCGATAGCGCAGCGATTCGAGCCGCGTGGTCAGCCCGCCGAGCGCGTCGCGGAAGACGCGCATCGCCGGCGCCGCCTCGGTGCGCACGTCGATCGACACTTCGCGGCCGACGGTGACGAGGTCGATCGCGACGGTGCCGTAGTGGATCGTGTCCAGCACGAACGCGATGCGGAAGTTCTCGGGATCGAGCGATCCCGAACCGCGGCCTTCCGGCGCGTCACGTTTCACCGTGATGTGCGCGTTCGCCACGCCGTACGGCGTGGTCAGCGGGATGGTGAACGCGAGCCCGTCGGGCTGCGCGGCGAGCGCCTGCGCGGCGCCGACCTGCATCGCCGTGATCGCTGTCAGCGCACCCGCCAGTGCGGGTGCCATCGCGTGCGGCGTGGCGGGATCGGCGACGAGCGCGAGGATCGTTTGCTTCAGGTCGACGCCGACCGCGGCCGCGCGCTCCGCGGCCACCGCCGCGGCGAGCGGTGGTGAGGGTTCGGGCGGCGCGTTCGGAGCGCCGTCCGACGCCGGCGGAGTCGCCGCGCGGCTCGCCGCGAGCAGCGTCGCCAGCTTCGGTTCGGGCCCGTCGACGACGTGGTCGACGTACGCGGCGATCTGCGCGGCGAGCGCCGGCGAACGCGGTTCGACCCGCCCGACGAACGCCAGCAGCGTCCGCAGCGTCGCGACGTTCGGATCGTCGCTCGCACGCGGCAGCGCGCGTTCCAGCGCGGCGAGCGCGGCGGGCAATCGTTCGGGACGCTGCAGCGCCAGCGTCGCCGATGCGACGTTGCTCGGCGTGACCGGCAGCCGCAACGCGCGCAGCAGCGCGACCGG
>OLLG01000293.1_pt1 | contig 36142 bp, 38 predicted proteins | sample 1604461 | NCBI WGS metagenome assembly OLLG01 (sample SAMEA104055714, study PRJEB20765) | soil metagenome | isolation source: soil
CACGAGCAAGGTCTCCATAAGGGGAGCCCTCGCCGCCGGACCGGGGCGGACATTTTAGCTTGGGACGGGGGGCGGACATCTTGGCTTTGGGCCGACACGGTCGGGAATCATCGTTGACTCCGTGCATCAGCGCGTGATATAAGGTGCTTTGGCTCCAATGACCGCAGGTCGACCTCCGGGTCGATAATGTTCGTTCGACCGAACGCACGCCTGCCGAGGACGCGCCCTTCGCCTTTCGGCAAGCTCAGGATGACGTCGCGTCCGTTCGGATGACGCCGTCAGCCCGGTTTCGCGAGATCGATCGATGCGCCTCGCCCCCTGTCGGCGGAGGCGTTTTTGTTTCCCTCTCGGAGCACACTTTGCCGACCGCGAAAAAAGAAGCGACGATCGAAGCACTCCGCCAGAAGATCGCGAGTGCGAAGAACCTTTTCTTCACGAACTACCAAGGCCTGACCGTCGAGCAGATCTCGAAGCTCCGCAACGAGCTTCGCAAGGACGGCAGCACCTACGGCGTCGTGAAGAACACCCTCTTCAAGCGTGCGGCGAGCGATGAGCTTGCCGCCGGGCTCGACGACGTTCTTGCGGGTCCGACGGGCGTCGTCTTCGCCGGTGCCGATCCCGTCGCACCGGCCAAGGCCATCAAGACCTTCTCGGACCAGACCAAAGCTGTCGCCGTGAAAGCCGCCTACATCGACGGTAAGTTCGTCGACGCGGCGCAGGTCCAGGCGCTCGCCGCCCTTCCTCCCAAATCGGAGCTGCTCGCGCGCCTCGTCGGCACGCTCAGCTCGCCGCTGGTCGGTCTCGTTCGAGTCCTCAGCGGCAACCAGAGCGGCCTCGTCCGCGTCCTCAATGCGATCCGCGAGCAGAAGAGCGCGGATCAGCCCGCTGCGCAACCAGGAGCATAAGAAGTAGCCATGGCACTCGCCGAACTCATCGACCAGATCGACAAACTCACCGTCCTCGAACTGGCCGACCTCGTCCACCAGCTCGAAGACAAGTACGGCGTGAGCGCCGCCGCGCCGGTCGCGGCCGCCGCGCCCGCCGCCGCCGCTGCCGCGCCGGCCGAAGCGAAGACTGAATTCGACGTGATCCTCGAAGAGGCCGGACCGGAGAAGATCAAGGTCATCAAGGCCGTCCGCGAAGTCACCTCGCTCGGGCTCACCGAAGCGAAAGCGTTCGTCGAGAGCGCGCCCAAAGCGGTCAAGGAAGGCATCGCCAAAGACGAAGCCGACACGATCGCCAAGAAGCTCACCGAAGCCGGCGCCAAGGTCAGCGTCAAGTAACTGCTGCGATCACGGAGATCAAAAGCCTCGCGCCACTTTTGCGGCGCGAGGCTTTTTCGTTCGCGGGCGCTTACCGCACGCGCGTGATGCTGACGATCGTGACCGGCGGGGTGAGCGATTCGCCGCTTGCGACGGCTTGGTGGATCTTATGGACGACGTCCATGCCGCGGATCACCTTGCCGAACGCCGCGTAGCCGGGGCCGGTCGGGCCGCCGGCGTCGAGGAAGCGGTCGTCGCCGATGTCGATGAAGAACTCGGTCGTCGCCGAGTTGGGGTCGGCGGTGCGCGCCATTGAGATCACACCGTCCGTGTTGTGCAGCCCGGTCTTGCTGGTCGGTTCGAGCGCGATCGGTTTGATCATCGGGTTCGCGGCCTGTGGGTTGAGCCCGCCTTGGATCACCTCGATGTTCGATTGCGGCTCGCTGGCGCGGCGCACGGTGCGGTAGAACGACGCGCCGTCGTACCCGTGCGTATCGACGTAGTGGAGGAAGTTCTTCACCGTGCCCGGCGCGTGCGCCGCATCGAGGCGCACGACGATCGTGCCCGCGGAGGTCTTGATCGCGACGTCGGTCGGAGCGGGCGCGGCGAGCACGGCGGTGCCGGTCGAGACGGCCAGCGCCGCGGCGAACACCACGGCGCGCGTTGCGAGCGAGTTGGTCACCAGATCTGGCACCGGTTCTTGCGGACCATCGCGTCGGTCGCCGCGCACTGGAACGCCGATTGAAACTCGGGCATGTTCGAGAGCGTGCCGAGGACGCGGAACTTGTCCCACGGATGCTCGTTGGTCGCCGCGATCTGGCGGATGTAGCCCTCGGTCCCGATCGAACGCCACACCTGCGCGTACGCTAAAAAGAAGCGCTGCTCCGGCGTGTAGCCGTCGATCTTCCGGTGCGCCTTCGCCTCCGGCGTCTTCTCGAACGCCTTGTACGCGATCGTCAGGCCGCCGAGATCGGCGATCGCCTCACCCTGCACGAGCCGGCCGTTCTCGTGTGCGCCCGGCGCCGGCTCGAACGCGTCGAACTCGTCGACGATGCACTGCGCCTTCACCTTGAACGCGGCCGCGTCGGAGGGCTGCCACCAGTCGGTCAGGTTGCCCTGCGCGTCGTACTGCCGCCCCTGGTCGTCGAATCCGTGCGTCATCTCGTGGCCGATCACCGCGCCGATCGCGCCGTAGTTCACCGCGTCGTCCGCGGTCGCGTTGAAGAACGGCGGGCCGAGGATCCCGGCCGGGAAGACGATCTCGTTGTTCGAGGGGTTGTAGTACGCGTTGACGGTCGGCGGCGTCATCCCCCACCGCGCGCGATCGGTCGGCGTCCCGATCCGCGAGATCGCGCGTTCACCGTTCCAGCGCCGGATCGCGAGGATGTCGGACGCATACGGCGCGCCGTTCGCGACCTGGATCTTGGAGTAGTCCTCCCACTTGTCCGGGTACGCGATCTTCTTGGTGAACGCGGCCAGCTTCTCGCGGGCTTTTTCCTGCGTCGTCGGGGTCATCCACGCCAGCGTGCCGATGTCCTCACGCAGCGTCGCCTGCAGGTTGTCGACCAGCTCCCTGGCGCGCGTCTTCGCCGCCGGCGGGAACGCGGCGGCGACGTAGGCCTTGCCGAGCACGTCGCGCAGTGAGGCGTCGGTCGCGGCGGTGCAGCGCTGCCAGCGCGGCAGCTGCTCGTTCACGCCGAGCAGCACGCCGCTGCGGAACGCGAACGAGGCGTCCTCGAAGCGCTTCGGCAACGCGCCCGAGTACGCGTCGGCGATGTGGAAGCGCAGATAGGATTTCCACGCGTCGATCGGGGTCGCGGCGAGCTGCTGGTCGTACGCGGTCACGTAGGCGGGGACGCCGACGATGACCGTGTCGAACGCGGGCGCGCCGTAGGCCGCGAAGTACGCCGCCCAGGGCACGTGCGGCGCGAGCGCGGGGAGCTTCGCGACCGGCGTGGGGTTGTAGAGCTTGTAGGGGTCGCGCAGGTCGGCGCGTTTCGGCGTCGCCTTCGCGATCGCGGTCTCGAGCGCGATCACCGCCGTCGCCTCGGTCTGCGCCTTGGCGGGGTCGTCGCCGAGGTTCTGCAGCTGCGCCGCGACGTAGGCGTGATACGCGGCGCGGATCTTCTCGGCGCGGTCGCCGTCGTTGAAATAGTAGTCGCGGTCCGGCAGGCCGAGCCCGCCGAGACCGAGTGCAGCGACGGTCTTGGAGCTGTCCTTGACGTCGGCTCGCGCGCCGAGCGACAGCCCGCCCGAGATCCCCTCGTGCTCGAGCTTCGCGATCGTCGTCGCGAGCGACGGGACGTCGTGTGCGGCGTCGACCGTGCCGAGCAGCGAGGCGATCGGCGCCGTCCCCGCTTTGTCGATCGTGTCGGTGTCCATGCAGGCGCGGTAGAACGAGCCCAGCTTCTGCGCATCGCTCCCCGCCGGTGCGCTGGCGAGCTTCGCGTCCTCCTCGAGGATCGTGTGCAGTTCGTCGCGATTGCGCTGCGCGAGCTCGTCGAACCCGCCCCAGCGGGCGCGCCCGGCCGGCAGCGGACGCGACTTCGACCAGCCGCCGGTCGCGAACTGGTAGAAGTCGTCGCACGGCTTGCAGGTCGGGTCGAAGTTCGCCGTGTCGATCGCCGGAGCGTTCGCAACTGCCGGTCCGGCGGCGCGCGCCCCGGTATGGGGAAGCGAGGTCACCACGAGCGCGGTCAAAGCGGCGGCGCCGAGCGCGCGCACCACGAGTCGGAGGGACACCATCACCAGATCTGACACCGGTCCTTTCGTACCATCGCGTCGGTTGCGGCGCATGCGAACGCCGTTTGGAACTCGGGCATGTTCGAGAGCGTGCCGATGATCCGCAGCCGGTCGTTCGGATGCGAATCGATCACGGCCAAGCGGCGCGTGTATTCCTCGGTTTGAATCGAGCGCCACACCTGCGCGTAGGCCAGGAAGAAGCGCTGTTCCGGCGTGTACCCGTCGATCTTCTTGTGCGTCTTGTACTGGGCGGTCCGCTCGAACGCCTTGTAGGCGATCGTCGTGCCGCCGAGGTCGGCGATCGCTTCGCCCTGCACCAGCTTGCCGTTCATGCGGACGCCGGGCAGCGACTCCAGCCCGTTGTACTCATCGACGATACACTGCGCGCGTTTTTGGAACGCGGTCGTGTCCTGCGGCGTCCACCAGTCCTGCAAGTCGCCCTTCTCGTCGAACTGGCGGCCCTGGTCGTCGAAGCCGTGCGTCATCTCGTGGCCGATGACGGCGCCGACCGCGCCGTAGTTCACCGCATCATCGGCCGTCGCGTTGAAGAACGGCGGCTGCAGGATCCCGGCCGGGAACACGATCTCGTTGTTGGTCGGGTTGTAGTACGCGTTGACGGTCGGCGGGGTCATCCCCCACAGGCTGCGGTCGGTCGGCTTTCCGATCCGCGCGACGTCGCGCGCATGATTCCAGGCGCGCACGGTCTGCACCAGCGTGCCGTACGGCGCGCCGTCGGCGATCGTCAGCGTCGAGTAGTCCACCCAGGTGTCGGGATAGCCGATCTTCTTGGTGAACGCGGCCAGTTTTTCGGATGCGCGCTGCCGCGTCTGCGGCCCCATCCACGCCAGCGTACCGATGTCGTCGTGCAGCGCGCTCTGCAGGTTGTCAACCATCGTCTTCGCGCGCGTCTTCGCGGCCGGCGGGAAGTTCTGCGCGGCGTACGCCTTGCCGAGCGGCGTGCGCAGCGAGGCGTCGGCGGCGGAGCTGCAGCGCTGCCAGCGCGGAAGCTGTTCCTTCACGCCGTACAGCACGCCGCTGCGGAAGGCGAAGCTCGTGTCGGCGAACCGCTTCGGCAGCGAGCCCGCGTACGAGTCGACGACGTGGAAACGCAGGTACGTCTTCCAGTCGGGCACCGGCGTCGCCGCGAGCGCGGCATCGTACGCGGTGACGAACGCCGGGACGCTGATGTCGATCGAGTCGAACGGCGGCGCGCCGAATTGGCCGAGAAACGACTTCCACGGGATGTGCGAGCCCATCGCCGGGAGCTTCGCGACGTCGGTGGGATGATAGGTCGCCTTCGGATCGCGCAGCTCGGCGCGGGTCGGCATCGCCGTCGCGAGCTTCGTCTCGAGCGCGACGACGGCGTCGGCTTCTTTGGAGGCCGCGGTCGGATCGTCGCCGAGGTTCGTCAGTTGCGCGGCAACGTAGTCCCGGTAGGCGGTGCGCAGCTTGACGCTGCGCTCGTCGCCGTTCAGATAGTAGTCGCGATCGGGGAGGCCGAGGCCGCCGAGGCCGATCGTGGCGATCGTGCGCGAGGAGTCCTTCGTGTCCGGCTCCGAGCCGAAGTCGAGGCCGTCGTTGACGCCCGCGGTCTGCAGCGACGCGATCTCGTTTGCCAGCGAGGCGACGTCGCCGACGCCGCCTACCGCGCGCAGCAGCGGATCGACCGGCGCGGTTCCCGCCTTCTCGATCGCCGCCTCGTCCATGCAGGCGCGGTAGAACGAGCCGAGCTTCTGCGTGTCGCTGCCGGCCGGCGCGCTCGTCGTCTTGGCGGCGTCGTCGAGGATCGCGTGCAGCGCCTCACGGTTGTGCTGCGCGAGCTCATCGAAGCTGCCCCAGCTCGGGTGTCCGGCCGGGATCGTCGTCCGCTTGCGCCAGCCGCCGGTCGCGAACCCGTAGAAGTCGTCGCACGCCTTGCAGGTCGGGTCGATCGCGCTCGGATCGAGCGCCGGCACGTTCGCGCTCGCCGGCCCCTCCGCGGCGCGCGCGCCGGCGGTCAGGGACGGGAGCGAGGTGGCGAACAGCGCGACGAGCGCGATGGCACCGAACGCGCGCACGGCGAGACGGATCGGATGCACGACGAATATCTCCGAAAGAAATAGGAAAGCGCGGGGCCTCCGGGCTTTTCCACGGCGCGGCGTGAAGCCTCCGGGCGCGCTAGTACTTGTAGCCGGAGCCCGGCGGGAACATTCCCTTCGGCTTCTTGGTCACCGGCCGGTAGGACGTCGTGGTCGATCGCACCGACTGACCGAGCGGCGTGGCGTTCGCGATATTCGAGGAGAACCGGGTGAAGAGCGCGGGGTCGTCGCGGAACTCGGCCTGCAGCGACGCGATGCGGGCTTCGTCGGACGGATGGTCGGAGAGGAAGTTCGGCATCCCGTTGGACGGCAGGGTCTCGAAGCGCTTGAAGAGCCACACCATGCCCCAGGGATTCGAATCCGCGGCGGCACAGGTGCGCGCTCCCGTCGCGTCCGCGGCCGCTTCGACGTCGCGCGAGAAGTGCAGCGTCTGAAACTGGAAGCCGAGGCTGGCAGCCGTGTCGATCGTCCGGCTGTACTTGCCGCCCGTCGCGACGTTCGCAAGGATGTCGAGGATCCCGACGGTCGTGCCCACGTGCTGCTGCTTCTGGTAGAGGTGCAGCACGTCGTGGTGGATGTTGTGTGAGGTTTCGTGGCAGAGCACGCCGGCCAACTCCTCGCGGTTCTGCACGAACTTCATCAGGGAGTCGGTCACGTAGACGTTGCCGCCCGGCACGGCGAAGGCGTTCGGCGCGCTTTCGTGGACGAGGATGAAGTTGAAGGGGTGGAAGTATTGCGGATCGGCTACCCGCTTGATCTGCTGGGCGATCGGATTCAGGATCGCGTAATAGGGCGAGCTGGAGATGATCTCGCCCTTTTGCTGCAGTGATTGGTACTCTTGCTGGCCGATTTGCATCTCGACCTGATTGTCGTTCGACTGCGCAGCGGCGGGCGTGCCGCCGGCAAGGGCGACGCCGACGGTCAAGGCGATGGCGAGCAGGCGTTTCATGGGTCCTCCGGGTGCGTCAGGCGGCGTTCCGCCGACTCTTCATACCCCGTGGCAACGTTCCGAACGACGCCAGGGTTCGCACCTTGGGGCGCTGAACGGTGCCGACCGTCCGGCGCGGGTGTGATGTAATGGTAGCCTTCGACCTTCCCAAGGTTGATGCGCGGGTTCGATTCCCGCCACCCGCTCCAGCGCTCCGGGCGACGTAGCCAAGTGGTAAGGCAGAGCTCTGCAAAAGCTCCACCCCCAGTTCGATTCTGGGCGTCGCCTCCAATCGTTTTGCTGGTGGCCGCCTTCCTGGCCACCGCTCTCGCCGGTCCCCTGATCGGCGTCCGCCAGCTCGATGCCGCGTCGGGCGCCCAGGTCCGCCTGGCGAACGCCCGCTCGGAGCTCGACGCGCTGCTGCAGATCCAGCTCGCCGAAGAGACCTCGCTGCGCGGCTACGTCTCGACGCACGACCCGAGTTTTCTCGGCGAGGACAAGCCGCCGAACCCCGCCTTCGACCGGCAGGCGCGCGCGCTCGAGGACCGTCTGCGCGACGCGGCGATCCCGGATGCGATCGAGACGGTCGAGAACATGCGGCGCCTGCACCTAGATTGGGAGACGAACGTCGCTGCGCCGCTGCTCCGGAACTCCGCTTCGCGCGACGCGTACACGCTGCAGAAGACCGGCAAGCTCGTCACCGACCGGATGAGCCAGGACGCGGCGAACCTGCGCGGCGAGCTCGCCGCCGCGAGCGACGGCGTCGAGGCGAGCCTGCGGCGGCGAATCAACGCGACCGTTGCGATCAGCGCGGGGATCGTGACGGTGTTCGCGATCGTCGCGCTGTGGTACGCGATCGGCCGCGCGACCGCGGTCGCACGCCTGGCGCAAGGCCAGGCGCTGGTCGACGCGCTGCAGCGCACGCTGCGCGTCGGCGGCCAGCGCCCGCCGCGCACGCAGATGGGCTTCGCCTACGCCTCGGCGACGCGCGAGGCGCTGATCGGCGGCGACGTGCTCGACGCCTGGCGCGCGAACCCCAGCCTCGGCTGGTTCCTGATCGCCGATGCCAGCGGCAAAGGGATCGAAGCGGCGCGGCACGCCGCGTTCGCGCAGTATGCGATCCGCGCGCTCGCCGCCGGCGCCGACGATCCCGCCGACGTCGTCGGCCGCTTCAACCGGCTCTTCCTCGACACGTTCGACGATCCGTCGGTCTTCGTGGTGCTGTTTCTCGGTGCGTTCGACGCGCAGACGCAGACGCTGCGCTACGCCAGCGCCGGACACGGGACGGCGTACGTGCGCCGCGGCTCGCTGATCGAGCGGTTGGCGCCGACCGGCTCGATCATCGGGATCGACAAGAACGAAGCCTACACGACCGTCATGGTGCCGTTGCGCGTCGGCGACCTGGTGCTGCTCGCCACCGACGGGCTCGGGGAGGCCCGCAACGCTGAGGGCGAGATGCTCGGCGAGGATCGCGTCGAGTCGCTGCTGCGCGAGGCCCCCTCCGATCCGCAGGCGCTCTGCGACCTGCTGGTCGTCTCGGCCGACGCGTACAGCGGCGGCGTCCAGGACGACTTGGCGATCATCGCGCTGCGCGTCATCCACGACGATCCGAGCCTGGAAACCGCGTTCAGCCCGATCGGGGAGATGCCGTCCGCGTAAGGCGGGATCGAAGAACACTGCAGCCCCACGGCGAAGGCGGTCCGGTCGTGTTGGCTCGCCGCATCATCCCCTGTCTCGACATCAAGGACGGCCGCGTCGTCAAGGGCGTGCGCTTCGTCGAGCTCAGCGACGCCGGCGACCCGGTCGAGCTCGCTCGGCGCTACGAGGCCGAAGGCGCCGACGAGCTCGTCTTCCTCGACATCACCGCCACCGTCGAAGGACGCCGTGCGACCCTCGAGGTCGTGAAGGCCGTTGCGCACGAGCTCACCATCCCGTTCGCGGTCGGCGGCGGGGTGCGCGCGCTCGAGGACGTCAACGGGCTGTTGCGCGCGGGCTGCGACAAGGTGAGCGTCAACTCCGCCGCGGTCCGCGATCCGCACCTGATCGCCGACGCCTCCCGGCGTTTCGGCGCGCAGTGCATCGTCGTGGCGATCGACGCACGCCGCACGGCCGGCGTACCGTCCGGCTTCGAGGTCGTCGTCGACGGGGGGCGGACGGCGACCGGGCGCGACGCGGTCGCGTGGGCGGCCGAGTGCGAACGGCTCGGCGCCGGCGAACTGCTGGTGACCTCGATCGACCGCGACGGCACGCGCGACGGTTTCGACATCGCGCTCACGCGCGCGATCCGTGATGCCTGCGATCTGCCGCTGATCGCGTCCGGCGGCGCCGGGGCGATCGCCGACTTCACCGCGGTGTTCCGCGACGCCGACGCCGACGCGGCGCTGGCGGCCTCGCTCTTCCATTACGGCGAGCTCTCGATCGGCGATCTGAAGGACGCGCTGGCGGCGGACGGCATCGTGGTGCGGCGCGAAACGGTACCGGTGTGACGGCGCTCCCCGAGGTGCGCTGGGACGCGGACGGGCTCGCGCCGGTCGTGATCGCCGACGCGACGACCGGTGCCGTGCTCACCCTGGCGTACGCGAACGGTGAAGCGCTCGAGCGAACGATCGCGACGCGCTCGACTTGGCTCTGGAGCCGTTCGCGTGCCGAGCTCTGGAACAAGGGCGCGACCTCGGGGAACACGCAGCGCGTCGTCTCGGTCTCGGTCGACTGTGACGGCGACGCGCTGCTCTACCGCGTCGTGCCGAGCGGCCCGGCCTGTCACACCGGCGCCGCGTCGTGCTTCTCCGCGACGCTGCCGCTCGACGGTGCGGATGCGGCGCCGGACGGCGCGCTGTTCGCGAGCGCATTGTCGGCACTCGCGCGCACGATCGTCGAGCGCAAGCTGCATCCGGTCGCGAACTCGTACACGGCGAAGCTGTTCGCCGGCGGCGTCGACCGGATCGCGAAGAAGATCGGCGAAGAAGCGACCGAGGTCGTGATCGCGGCGAAGAACGCCGACCGCGGCGAGCTGGTCTGGGAGACCTCCGACCTGCTGTATCACGCGCTGGTGCTCCTGGCGGAACGCGGCGTGTCGCTCGACGAGGTGGGGGCCGAGCTATCGCGCCGCGCCAAACCCACGGACTGAGTGGGTCCGGCCAAGGCCGGACGCCTCGCGTTCGGCCTGCGGCCGATCCGCCGTCGGCCCGTGCGAAGCACGGGCTCTCCGGGCTCGCCGGGATTGGACCGGAGACGGCAGCGAAATTCGCCGAGGTCGGCGTCGCGACGCCGGCCGAGCTGCTCGCATACATCCCGCGCGCGTACCGTGACTGGCGCGAACCGATGCCGATCGGAACGCTGCGCGAGGGCGAGGCGATCGTGATCGGGCGCGTGCTGCGCGTCAAGGAGCGCCGCGGCCGGCGGGCGACGCTGATCACCGCCGCGCTGCAGGACGAGACGGGGATCATCGAAGCGAAGTGGTTCGGCCGCCAGTACCTCGCCGGCCGGATCGCGCCCGGCGACCGTCTCTTCGTCGCCGGCCGCGTGACGCGCGCCGGACTGCTGCCGGAGATCAATGTGAGCGCGCACCGGGCGCTCCGCGAGGAGGAAGTCTTTCAGGGCGAGATCGTGCCGGTGTACGCTGCGACAAAGGAACTCTCGACGCGCACGATCCGCACGGTGATCGCGAAGAACCTCGACCGTCTGATCGCGCAGCAGGCCGACGCGCTGCCGGCGGGGCTCGCGGCGCGCTTCGGTTTTCCGCCGCTGGCGCAGGCCTGGCGCGACGTCCACGCTCCGCGCGATCTCGAGACCGCTGCGCGCGCCAAGGAGCGCATCGTCTTCGACGAGTTCTTCTCGATCGCGCTCGCCGCGGCGGTGAAGCGTGCGCGCCGGGAAGCCGCCGGCGGCGCGCACGCCCTGACGCTTCCCGGCGGGTTTTGGGAGCGGTTCACCGCGCAGCTGCCGTTCGCGCCGACCGGCGCACAACATCGTGTCATCGAGCGCATCTGGGCCGGAATGGGGCGCACGGCGCCGATGAACGTGCTGCTGCAGGGCGACGTCGGGAGCGGCAAGACGCTGGTCGCCGCGGCGGCGATCGTGCTCGCTCATGCCGGCGGCGTCCAATCGGCGTTGCTGGCGCCGACCGAGATCCTGGCCGCGCAGCACGCCGCCAAGCTGGCGCCGCTGCTGCTGCCGTTCGGGGTGACGGTCGAAGCGGTGTTCGGGTCGCTCGGCGCGCGCGAGCGGCGGCGCGCCGAGGAGCACATCGCGACGGGTCAAGCGGCCCTCGCCGTCGGGACGCACGCGTTGCTGACCGAGAGCGTGACGTTCGCGCGCCTCGGCCTGGTCATCATCGACGAACAGCACCGGTTCGGCGTGAACCAGCGGCGCACGATGCGGGAGAAGAGCGAGGCCCCGCACACTCTGGCGATGACGGCGACCCCGATCCCGCGCACGCTCGCGCAGACGCGCTACGCCGACATGGATCTGGCGGTGATCGACGAGCTCCCGCCGGGCCGCACGCCGATCCGGACGTTCGTGCTGCGCGAGAGCTACAAGCCGCGCGCGTACGAGCTGGTCCGCCAGAACGCCGCCGAAGGCCGCCAAGCCTACGTCGTCGCGCCCGCGATCGACGCGACCGACTCGGAGTTGACGAGCGCGCTCGCGGAGGCCGAGCGGCTGGCGACGAAGGTTTTCCCCGACCTGCGCGTCGAGGTGCTGCACGGGAAACTGCACGGCCGCGACAAGGACGCCGTTATGGCGCGCTTCAAACGCGGCGAGATCGACGTGCTGGTTGCGACGACGGTGGTCGAGGTCGGCGTCGACGTGGCAAACGCGTCGGTGATGATCGTCCTCGACGCAAACCGCTACGGCTTGGCGCAGCTGCATCAGTTGCGCGGACGCGTTGGCCGCGGGGTCGCCGAGTCGATCTGCGTGCTGATCGCGCCGGACGATGCCGGCGAGGTCGAGCGGCTCGCCGTCCTCGAGAGGACGACCGACGGCTTCGAGATCGCCACCGAGGACCTGCGGCTGCGCAAGGCGGGACAGCTCGCCGGCACCCTCCAGGCGGGTGACTCGACGCTGATCGGCGACATCGTCGACGACTTCGCGCTCTACATGCGCGCGAAGGAAGCCGCCGACGCGATCGTCGCCGCCGATCCCGGGCTGAACGATCCCGAGCACCGGCCGCTGCTGGCACTGATCGACGAGAACGCCTCGGCCCGCGCGATGCTCGTGACCGCATGATCGCCTTCGGATTCGACTTCGATCATACGCTCGGCGTCGACAACGGACTGGAACGGAAGGCGCTGTACGCGTACGCGGCGGAGCTCGGGCGGCCGCTCGACCCGGACGACGGTGCTTGGCGCGTGCGGCTCGAAGCGCTGCTCGCCGAGTTCCGGGCCGACGCGACGACGATGGACGAGATGATCGGCCGGTTCTCGCGCGCGCTCGAGTTGCCCGTCGCGCATGCCGAACGCTGGCGCGAGATCTGCTACTCCCTCGTCGACGATCTGGTGCGCCCGGTCGAAGGCGCGCGCGAGTTGCTTGCAGCGCTGCACGCGCGCGGTGTTCCCGCGGCGATCCTCACCAACGGCTGGACGCCGTTGCAGCAGAAGAAGATCGCGCGCGCGCTCGGAGACGACGGCCTCGGTCTGACGATCCTCGTGAGCGATGCGCTGCACGCGGTGAAACCGTCGTGCGCGGCGTTCGACGCGCTGGTCGGCGCGCTCGGCGTACCGCGCGAGCGCGCGTGGTACGTCGGCGACAACGCGCGCGGCGACGTCGGCGGAGCGCTCGCCGCCGGGCTGCGCGCGGTTTGGTTCGACTGGGAAGGCCAGAGTTATCCACAGGACCTGCCCCCGCCGACGATGCGGATCGGCGCCTTGCGGGAGCTCGAGGCGCTGATCGAGAACAGCATCGCTCCATAACTGTATGGGAACGCTGACCATCACCGGCGGCACGCTGCGCAGCCGGCGTGTTCCGTCACCGCCCGGCCGGGCGGTTCGACCGACACCCGCTCGCGTGAAGGAAGCGCTGTTCTCGATCCTCGGCTCACGCGTCGATGACGCGCGCGTCCTCGATCTGTTCGCCGGGAGCGGCGCGCTGGGTTTCGAGTCGCTCTCCCGTGGCGCGGCGTACGTCACGTTCGTCGAGAAGCACCGCCCGACGGCGGACGCCCTGCGCGCCGCGGCGCGCGAGCTCGGCGTCGCCGCGCAGGTCGAGGTACTCGCCGCGCCGGCGGAGCGGGCCGTGAGCGCGCTCGCCGGCCGGTACGATCTCGTCTTCGCCGATCCGCCGTACGCGCACCCGTATCCGGCCGCCGCCTTCGGAGCGCTGCGGGCGCGGCGTTCGATCGACGCGGCGACCACCGTCGTCTACGAGCACTCCGCGCGCGAGCCGGCGCCGGCCGATCCGGCGATGCGGCTCGAGCGGACCGAACGCTACGGAGAGGTCGCGCTCGTATTTCTGCATCCAGCGGAGACGGCGGCATGAACGGGCAGCCCCAACACTGGGCCGTCTATCCGGGCTCGTTCGATCCGATGACACGCGGCCACCTCGACGTGATCGAACGGGCCGCCGCCGTCTTCGACAAAGTGCTGGTCGCGGTCGTCGTGAACCCGCAGAAGCGTGACCCGCTCTTCACGCTCGACGAGCGCGAAACGATGATCCGCGAATCGGTCGCGAAGCTGGAGAATGTCGAGGTCACCCATTTCCGCGGCTTGCTGGCCGACTTCGTCAAGAGCGTCGGTGCTTCGGTGATCGTGAAGGGCCTGCGCGTCGTCTCGGACTTCGAGAGCGAGATGTCGACTGCGTTGATGAACCGTTCGCTCTCCGGCGTGGACACCGTCTTCCTGCCCAGCGATCCGCGCTGGTCGTTCGTCAGCTCGACCCTCGTCAAAGAAGTGTACAACCTCGGCGCCGACGTCTCCGAGTACGTACCGACCGCCGTCCTGCACGTCATGCAGTCAAAACGTCCCGCACCCCGTCCCACCTAGGAGGTAGCCGCATGTCCGTCTATCGCGTGATCGACAAGCTCGAAGCATCCGTGAAGCAAGGCACGGTCCTTCCGCTGGGATACCGCATCGTCAGCGAAGAGAAGCTGCTCGAGCTGATCGAGAAGCTGCGTTCCTCGCTCCCTGAAGAGGTCGGGCGCGCGCGCACGATCGCGAAGAACGGCGACCGCCTCGTTCGCGAAGCGCAGGAAAAGGCGCAGGCGATCGTCGTCGAGGCTTCCTCGCAGCAGTCACAGCTGGTCGACGACAACGAGATCGTGCGCCGCGCGCGCGTGACCGCCGAGACGGTGCTGCGCGAAGCCGAGCACAAGGCGTCGCGTGTCCGCGAAGGCGCCGATGCGTACGCCGCGCAGGTCCTAACCGATCTCGACGGCCGCCTCTCCGGCGCGTTGGGCTCGGTGAAGAAGGGGATCGAGGCGCTCGCTGCGTCCAAGGCCGCGACCGCTGCCTCGGCTGCACCCGCCCTCGCGGACGCAGCCGCGAAATCGAAACGCGCGGCCTTCGATGCCCAGCACGAGTCGGAGACCGCTGAGCTCGAATCCGTATAGGGTACCGCCGCTACCTGGTCGCGTTCGTCGCGTTCGACCTCGCTTCGCAAATCCAAAGCGTGGCGGTGTCGTGGCAGGTGTACTCCGTCCGCCACAGCGCGTTCGATCTCGGGCTGGTCGGCCTCGTGCTGTTCGTCCCCGCCCTGCTGCTGGCGCCGCTCAGCGGGCTGGTCGCCGACCGTGCCGACCGACGCGCGATCATCGCCGTCGCGGCGTACGCCGAGGTCGCCGTCTCGCTGGCGCTGATCCCGCTCTTCGGCGCGCATGACGCGCGTGCGCTCGCGCTCGATCTGACGCTGCTCTTCGTCGCCGGGATCGCGCGCGCGTTCGCGTTTCCCGCCGAGCAGTCGCTGCTTCCCGCGGTCGTCGCGCCGGAGTCGTACGTGCGCAGCAGCGCGAGCGTCTCGGCGATCAGCGCCTTCGTCCGGGTCGGCGGTCCCGCGCTCGGCGGCGTGCTGATCGCGCTCGGCGCGCCGGTCGCGTACGGCGCGGCCGCCGCGATCGGCGTGCTCGGCGCACTGGCGGTCGTCACCGTACCGCTCCTCGAGCAGCGCGTTCGCGACGACGTGCCGCGGCTGCGCGACGCGCTCGCCGGCCTGCGCTACATCCTCGCGCGGCCGGTTCTGGGCGGTGCGATCTCGCTCGACCTGTTCGCCGTGATGTTCGGCAGCGCGACGGCGCTGCTGCCGGTCTACGCGACGGAGATCTTCCATGTCGGCGCGACGGGGTTCGGCGTGATGCGCGCGTCGGTCGCCGCCGGTGCCGGGCTGTGCGCGCTCACGATCGTGCGCCGCCCGATTCGGCGCTACGCCGGCCGGCGTTTGCTGATCGCGGTGGCGGGCTTCGGTGCCGCGACGGTCGCCTTCGGCTTCGCGGCGACGCTGTGGGTCGCGATCCCCGCGCTCGCGCTGGTCGGCGCGGCGGATATGGTCAGCGTGACGATCCGGGACGCGCTGGTCGCGCTCGGGACGCCGGATGCGATGCGCGGGCGCGTCACCGCGGTCGAGGGCGTGTTCATCGTTGCCAGCAACGAACTCGGCCAATTCGAGTCGGGGACGCTCGCGGCGCTGGCCGGTGCGGTCCCCGCGGTCGTCGCCGGCGGGCTCGCGACGCTGGCGATCGTCGGGCTGTGGGCCTGGCGCAATCCGGCGCTGCGCCGGGCCGACGCGGTCCTCGCGTAGCGCGCGTCAGCGCGAGGCGGGGCTCGGGCGGCGCGTACCGATCTGCTGGATCCGGCGCCGGACGAGCTCGTTGAACTTGCGCTGCGTCGCGCAGTCGGTGCCGACGGTCGTCCCGCGGAACTCGGGGTTTGCGGCGCAGGCGTCGAGCAACGCGTCGGAACGGGTGAGGTCCGCGTTCCAGTCGCCGGCGTGCAGCGTGAACTCGGCCGGCGCGCGCATCGCGAGCAGGTAGGCTTCGTTCACGCTGCGGCGCGGTTCGCGGCAGTGCGCGTTCATCGCGAGCCCCGCGACGGCGGCGTTGTAGGCCGCGCGCCGCGGGATCCGGTCGTCGGCCGCGGTCCTCAGGTAGGTCAACGTTCGCAGGCATGCGTCGTCGTCGAGGCCCCCGACCAGCGAGCTCGGGGTCGCCGTGGCGCTCGGCGCCGCGCTCGGCGGACGCGGCGAAGGTGAGGCCGTGGGGCGATTCGTCGGCCTCGTCGTCGGTGCCGGCGTCGGCCGGAAGGTACGGACCTCGACGGGGCGCAGCGGCGCATACGAGACGTGCGGCGCCGGTTTGGCGGTCGGGCGCGGCGTCGGTGAGGCGGTGGGGCGCGGTGTAGGCGAGGCGGTGGGGCTGGCCGTGGGCGAGGCGGTCGGGCGGGGCGTGGGCGAGGCGGTGGCGCGTGGCGTGGGTGACGCGGTCGGGGGCGGTGTCGGCGAGGCGGTCGGCGCGCTCGTCGCTTGCGCGAGGACGCGAACGCCATCGCGCGGCGGCCCGCCGCGCAGCGCGGCGACGATCATGATCGCCGAGGCGAGGACGAGCAGCGTGCCGCAAACCAGCGCAATCGTCCGGAACGGGCCGTTCACATTGCCGGTTGCCTTTCCCGTGCGGCCCGCCCGTCCTCCATCCGACTGGCGGAGAGCGAGGACGCTCCGCGAATCTTCCGGCGATGGCGGCGATTCGGGACGGCCTGCACTTCCGGGCCTGCAACCTGTGCGAAGCGATCTGCGGGCTGGCGATCACGGTCGAGAACGGCGCGATCACCGACCTGCGCGGCGACGAGCTGGATCCGTTCTCGCACGGCCACATCTGCCCCAAAGGGAACGCCCTGATCGACCTGCACGTCGATCCGGACCGGCTGAAGTCGCCGGTGCGGCGCATCGGCGAGCGCTGGGAACCGATCGGCTGGGACGCCGCCTATGCGCTCGTGGTCGAGCGCCTGAACGCGGTCGTCGCGGAGCACTGCGACGACGCGGTCGCGATCTACCTCGGCAACCCGAACGTGCACAACAGCGGAACGATGCTCAGCTCTGGCGGTTTCTTGCGCGCGCTACGCACCCGCAACCGCTTCAGCGCGACCAGCGTCGATCAGTTGCCGCACCATCGCGCGGCGCTCGAGATGTTCGGCCATCCGTTCCTCCTTCCGATCCCGGACGTCGACCGGACCGATTACTTCCTGGTCATGGGCGCCAACCCGCTGGTCTCCAACGGCAGCATCATGACCGCGCCGGACATGCGCGGGCGCCTCAAAGCGATCCAAACGCGCGGCGGCCGCGTCGTCGTGCTCGATCCACGTCGCACCGAGACCGCGCTCGCCGCTGACGAGCATCACTTCATCCGCCCCGGCGCCGACGCGCTGTTCTTGCTGGCGGTGATCGACGCGATCGTCGAAGCCGGCGGCGCCGATTTGGGACGTCTGGCGGCGTTCACGGACGGCGAAGCCGAGCTGCGCGCTGCGGTGCGCCGCTTTCCGGCCGAACGCGTCGCTGAACGCGTCGGGATCGGCGCGGAGGCGATCCGCCGCATCGCCGGCGATTTCGCGGCGGCGCCGCATGCGGTGGCGTACGGACGGATCGGCCTCTCGACGCAGCCCTTCGGCGGCCTCTGCCAGTGGCTCGTGAACGCGCTGAACGCGATCACCGGAAATCTCGACGAGCCGGGCGGGATGATGTGGACGAAGCCGGCGTACGACGTGCTGCAGAACGCGCAGCGCGGCGCCGTGCATGCGGGCCGCTGGCACTCGCGCGTGCGCGGCTTGCCGGAGTTCGACGGGGAGTTCCCGGTCGCGACGATGGCCGACGAGATGCTGATGCCCGGTCCGGGACAGGTCCGCGCGCTGATCACGGTCGCCGGCAACCCGGTGCTCTCGACGCCGAACGGTGCGCGCCTCGACGAGGCGTTGGCGCAGCTCGACTTCGTCGTCTGCATCGATCCGGCGATCAACGAGACGACCCGTCACGCCGACGTGATCCTGCCGCCGGCGGTCGGTCTCGAAGTCGACCACTACGACGTGATCTTCCACCACTTGGCGGTACGGAACACCGCGCGTTACAACGAAGCCGTCTTCGCGATCGAGCCCGAACAGCGCTACGACTGGCAGATCTTCGAAGCGCTGCGCGAACGGCTCACCGGCAAGACCGGAAAGGATCCGGCCGAGCGGCTCGAGCTGGGCCTGCAGCAGGGCCCGTATCGCACGAGCCTGGGCGAGCTGCGCAACCATCCGCACGGGATCGACTTCGGCCCGCTCGAGCCGTGCCTGCCGGAGCGGCTCCTGAGCGCCGACGGCCGCATCCGGCTCGCGCCGTCCGCCTATCTCGGCGATCTCGGGCGGCTCGAAGTCGAGCTCGGCGCGCCGATCGCCGACCTCGTGCTGATCGGCCGCCGCCAGTTGCGCGGCAACAACTCGTGGATGCACAACGCGCCGCGCTTGATGCGCGGTGCAGACCGCTGCACGCTGATGCTCAGCCCGAGCGACGCGCAGGCGCGCGGAATCGCGCACGGCGAGCAGGTCGAAGTGCGCTCGCGCGTCGGCGCCGTGACCGTCCCGGCCGAGGTCACCGACGCGCTGATGCCCGGCGTCTGTAGCTTGCCGCACGGCTTCGGACACGCGCGCCGCGGCACGGCGCAGGCGATTGCGAGCGAGAAGCCCGGCGCAAGCTTCAACGATCTCGCCGACGAGCTGCGCCTGGACGAGCTCACCGGGAACGCCGCCCTCAGCGGCGTCCCGGTCGACGTACGGGTCGCGGTTGGAGCCGTTACAGCGTCGGGGTGAAGTTCAGGTTCTTGACCAGGAACGCGAAGCGGTCGGCGACGTCGTCGATGATCTTCTCGGTCGGGCGCCCCGCGCCGTGACCGGCCTTGGACTCCACGCGCAACAGGACGGGAGCGTCGCCGCCCTGGGCATGCTGCATCGCGGCGGCGAACTTGAACGAGTGCGCCGGGAAGACGCGGTCGTCATGATCGGAGGTCATCACCAGCGTCGGCGGATACTTCGTGCCGTCCTTGACGTTGTGGTACGGTGAGTACGCGTAGAGATACTTGAACTGATCGGCCGAGGCTTCCGAGGAGCCGTAGTCGGTGACCCAGGCTTTGCCGACGGTGAACTTCTGGAAGCGCAGCATGTCGAGCACGCCGACTTCGGGGATCGCGGCGCCGAAGAGGTCGGGCCGCTGGGTGATCGCGGCGCCGACGAGCAGTCCGCCGTTCGAGCCGCCGTTCGCGGCCAGCTTCGGCGTGGATGTGATCTTCTTGTCGATCAGCATCTGCGCCGCCGCGAAGAAGTCGTCGAACACGTTCTGCTTGTTCGCCAGCCGGCCGGCGTCGTGCCAGGCGTCACCGTACTCGGCACCGCCGCGCAGCGTGACCACTGCGTACGCCCCGCCCATCTGCAACCACATCGCGACCGCCGACGAGAACGCGGGCGTGATCGAGATGTTGAACCCGCCGTAGCCGTAGAGGATCGTCGGCGTCGTACCGTCGAGCGGCATGTTCTTGCGGTGCACCACGAACACCGGAATCCGCGTGCCATCCTTCGAGGTGGTGAACACCTGCTCGGTGATGTAGGGCGCCGGGTCGAATGCGATCTTCGGCTGGATCGCGATGGTGCTCTTGCCGGTGAGCGTGTCGAGTCGGTAGATCGTCTGCGGATACGTGTACGAGGCGAAGCCGTAGTACGCGATGCGGTCCGTGCGGTGCCCGTTGGGCAGTCCCCCGGTGCCGATCCCCGGCAAATCGATCGACCCCAGTTGGCGGCCGTCGAGCGAGTAGACACGGACGACGGAATGCGCATCGTGCAGGTAGCTGACGTAGAACCGGTTGCCGAACATCGTGGCGCCGTCGAGCGCGTCGGCCGATTGCGGGACGATGTCGTGCAGGATGTGCGAGGGATCCTTGAGGTCGAGCCAGACGAGCCGGCTGCGTGGCGCGTTGAGGTTCGTCGTGAGATAGATCTTCGTGCCGTCGTCGTCGATCGGCCCGTACCCGACATTCGGATCGAGCGGGAAGATCGGCTTGAACGCGCTGTCCGGCTCCGACGCGCGCTTCCACGCGAGGCTGTTGCCGTTGCCCTTCGAGGTGTAGAAGAGGTCGTAGCGCTCGTCGTCGGTGCGCGACACGCCGAGGAACTGGTCGGGCTTCGCGGTGGTGACGAGGCGGTCGGCGGACTGCGGCGTGCCCAGCCGGTGGTAGTACATTTTCTGCGTGCCGAGCGCGCTGAGCGTCGCGTTCCCGGTGCCGGGCTTCGGCGGATCGTACGCGTTGTAGTAGAAGCCGGTGTTGCCCGTCCACGTTGCGCCGGAGAACTTGCTCCACCGCAGGACGTCGGGAAGATCGCGCCCGGTCGCCACGTTCTTCACGTGCCAGGTCTGCCAATCGGCGCCCGAAGACTGGGTGGCGTACGCGACCAGGCTCCCGTCGTGCGTGAGGTGGAAGCCGGCGAGCGCGACGGTGCCGTCGGCCGCGAGCGTGTTCGGGTCGAGCAGCACGCGCGGCGTGCCGTGTTCGCCGCGCTGGACGTACTGCACGCTCTGGTTTTGCAGCCCGGTGTTGCGCGAGAAGAACCACCAGTTGCCTTGATGGAACGGCGCACTGACCTTCTCGTAGTTCAGCAGCTTCCGGTAGTCGTCTTTGATCGCGCCGCGCTGCGGGATCGCATCGAGGTACGAGCGCGTCATCGCCCCCTCGGCCTTGACCCAGGCCGTCGTCTGCGGCGAGTCCACGTCTTCCATCCAGCGGTACGGGTCGGCGACGGTCGTCCCGAAGTAGGTGTCGGTGACGGTCCCGCGCGGCGCGTCCGGATAGGCATACGGCCCGGCCGCGGCCAGGGCGGGACAAATGGCGATCAGCGCTGCGAACAGCACGAAAACAAAGCGACGCATCGAGGCCTACCTTCTACGAAGGAAACCGGAGTCGCCTGCCAGGCGTTGCGGAACGCGCGAGCGCGCGCCTCACGGCGATGCGAACCCGCGCGCCTTCAGAAACGCTTGGCCGGCCGGCGAGACGATGAAGTCGACGAACGCGCGCGCACCGGCGGCGTTCGGCGCGCTCTTGAGCGCGGCGATCGGGTAGATCGCGTCGGATGACGCGTCAGCCGGGAACGCGATCGTCTTGACCTTGCCGGCGATCGCCGGGACGACGTCGGTCGCGTAGACGACGCCGGCGTCACCTTCACCGAGTGAAATTTTCGTCGCGACCGCCTTGACGTCGAGCTCGTTTGAGACGACGTTGCGCTCGACCGCGGCGGCGAAATCCACAGGATATCCGCTCGTGCCGTTCAGCTTACGGAATGCGCCCCGGGCGTAGTTGCCGACCGGGACGGTCGCTGCGGCGAGCACGACCTTCACGCCGGGCTTCGCGAGGTCGGCGAGTCCCGAGATCTTCGCCGGATTGCCGCTCGGCACGATCAGGACGAGCCGGTTGCGCGCGAACGTGCGTGCCGGCGCGGCGAGCAGCGACGCATCGGACGCGACCTTCATCTGCGCTTCGTTGGCGGAGGCGAAGACGTCGGCGGGCGCACCCTGTTTGATCTGCGTGACCAGCGTATCCGAGCCGCCGAAGGAGAACGTCACCGCGACGCCCGTCGCCTTGGTGAACGCTGGTGCGGCGGCTTCGAACGCTTCGCGCAGGGACGCGGCCGCGAAGACGGAGATCGTGCCGCCGGCGGCCGCAGCCGGGGCGGCGACGGCGATCGCGAGCGCGACGACAGTGATGATGAATGCGAACCTCGCCATACCGCGCGCGTTCGGCGGCGCGGGCGCATATGCCGCTGTATTCCGAAGCGGGTATCACGGCGATACGCCGAGTCAGTGTGGAGATCGCTAATGCGGACTCATAGCGTGCGGTTAGACCGGTGGGGCTTGGACTCCGTGGGCGAAGGCTTCCAGGCGGAGGCGGTCGATCGAGCGGACGCGGCCGCGGTCGAGCGCGACGGCTTGGGCGTTTTTCAGGCGGATGAGCGCGCGGGCGGCCATGTCGCGGACGGTGCCGGCGGCCGCGGCGATCTGCGCTTGTGAAAGGTTTTCGACGCCGGGGAGGCCGGGCGCGAGGCCGATCGTCGCGGGCGCGTAGGACATCAGGAACTTCGCGACGCGCTGCAGCACGTGCGCGAACGCGAGGTCGGCGATCGTGTCGATCGAGCGGCGCCGCGCTTGGGAGGAAGCGGCGAGAAACCCGAGGGCGAGCTCGGCGTCGTTGCGCACGGCATGCAGCACGGCTTCCGAGGGCACCAGCACGATCGTGCAGTCCGTGAGCGCTTCCGCGCGCGTCGTCGCGCCGCCGCCGTCGAACGTCCCCGACTCGTTGAGCGGGTCGTGCGTGAGGCGCTCGCCGAGCGCGTGCGTCTTGCCGTCCGGTGAGAGCAGCGTGTACACCACTTTGCCGCTGCGGACGAAGCCGAGGTACGGCCATATCTCGCCCTCGTCGAAGACGGTCTCGCCGGTTCGGTACGAGCGCTCGGTCGCGATCGTCGCGAGCTCGTTGACCGTCGTCTGCTTCGCGTTAGCGAACGGCGCCGTGTGCGAGAGGAAGGTCGCGGTGTCGGCGCGCTCGTCGATGCGCTCGAGCCGGATCGTCCAGCGGCTGCTCCCCAGATTGCGCGCGTCCCACGAGAAACGGCCGGCGCGGTACTGTTGGAACTCGTTGCGCAGCGAGCGCGGATCGGTCTCCTCGTTCAGTTCGAGGATCCCGCCGACGGGCAGCTTGTCGAACGCGTCGAAGATCCGCGCACTTCTATTTTGAGCGGGGAGGGTGCGGGCGTCGATCGAAACGGCCGGCGCCCGGGTCGTTGGCATCGGTCCTGGGATGCGGCGCAGGGTGCGCTTTCCCTGCGGGCAGAAGCCGCGCTGGTGCCCCGGCTCCACCGCCTCGCCGCACGCGGACTCGACGTCCTGGCCGTCGTCATCGTCCTCGCCGCGCTCGTGAAATTCGTCGTCCTGCCGCGTCTCCCGCACCGCGAGCTGGTCCAAGCCCCGCCCGTCACCCTCGCGACGCTGAGCGGTGGCCGTTACGATCTCGCGCGCAGCCGCGGGCACCTGGTCTTCCTGGACTTTTGGGCCACCTGGTGCGATCCGTGCCGCGCTTCGATCCCGCTCGTGCAGCATTTCCGCCGCACGCACCCGGGGATCGAGGTCGTCTCCGTCGACGCCGGTGAGGATACGCCGCTCGTGCGCCCGTTCGTGGCGCAGTTCAAGATGGACGATGTCGCGCTCGATCCCGACATGACGGTAACCCATGCGTTCGGCGTCACCGGGTATCCGACCATGTTCGCGATCGACGCCGGCGGACGCGTGCGCGCGCGCTGGATCGGCTTCGATCCCGACATCGAGCGCGAGATGGCCGAGGCCGCGGCGCGCTACGGCCCGCAGCGCAAGACCGCTAGCGCCCGATGAACGTGGGTTTCCGCTTGTCGAGAAACGCGCGCGAGCCTTCGGCGAAGTCGGCGGTCGTCACGGTCTGACCGAAGAGCAGCGCTTCGAGCGCGAGACCGTCTTCGAGCGTGAGGGACGCGCCGTCGACGATCGCGCGTTTCGTCGCGGCGATCGCGAGCGGTGCTTTCGCGGCAATGAGTTCCGCGATCCGCTGCGCCTCGGCGAGCAGGCCGTCGAGCGGAACGACCTTCTGCACGAGCCCGACGCGCAGCGCTTCCTGCGCGTCCAGCATCTCGCCGGTCAGGCACAGGTACATCGCCGTCCCTTCGCCGAGCAGCCGCGCCGCACGCTGCGTGCCGCCGTAGCCCGGCAGCAGGCCGAGGTTGACCTCGGGCTGGCCGAACTTGGCGTTCTCGCTCGCGATCCGAACATCGCACGCCATCGCGAGCTCGCACCCACCGCCGAGCGCGAACCCGTTGACCGCCGCAATCACCGGCACGCGCAGCCGCTCGATCGTCCGCGTCAGCGCCTGGCCCTTGCGCGCTTGCGCTTCGCCGGCGTGCGCGCCCGGCAGCGCGTTCAGCTCGCCGATGTCGGCGCCGGCCGCGAATGCCTTCGCACCGGCACCGGTCAGGATCACCGCGCGCAGGTTCGGCTCGGCGCCAAGCTCGGCGAATGCCGCGCCGAGCTCGTCGAGCATCCGAAGGTTAAGAGCGTTTAAGACGGCCGGCCGGTTCAGCGTGATGGTCGCGATCGGCCCGGAATGCTCGACGAGGATGGTGTCCATCGCGCCGCCGTACGGCGGGCGGGGTTCTCTTTCCGCCCTGCCCCTGCTATATTGGGAGGCCATGCGTACCGCCTACCACCAGGCGCTGGAGAACACGCGCCTCGACGTCGTCCGGCTGGGCGCGCTCGCCTCCGATGCCATTCGCTCCGCGATCCAGGCCCTCGAACGGCGTGACGTCGTGCTGGCCGGTCGCGTCGTCGCCGGCGACGACGAGATCGACGACACCCGGCGGCGCGTCGAGAAAGCCTGCATCGAGCTGATCTGGAAGCAGCAGCCGGTCGCGGGCGAACTGCGCGCGATCGCCGGAATGCTGCAGATCGTCACCGACCTCGAGCGAATCGGCGACTACGCGGTCGACATCGCGAAGAATGCGATCAAGCTAGCCGACGTCGCCGTGCGCCCGGCGAGCGTCGAGGTCGGGCGGATCGCCAACCTCGCGTACGAGATGCTGCAGGACGTGATGCGGGCCTACCGCGAGGGCGACGCCGCGCTCGCCGACGACGTTATCGAGACGGACGACGAGGTCGACATCCTCTATCGCAACGGGATCGAGGCGCTCCAGGCGGAGATGCAGCGCGATCCGGGTACGGTACCAGCGGGCACCCTCTTGCTCTTCGTCGTCTCGATCATCGAACGTGTCGGCGACCGTGCCCAGAACATCGCCTGGCACACCAAGGATATCTACTCATGAAGAGACTCGCCGCTACCCTGGCCCTCGCCGCCGCGCTGCTCGCAGCCGCCGCCCCGGCCGCCCTCGCGGCCGATCGTGACGTCAAGCTGACCCTCGACGGGCGTCCGGTCGACCGGGTCGGCGGGGTCGCACTCGTGCGCAACGGCGTCGTCTACGCCGACGTCGTGCCGCTGGTGAAGTCGTTCGACGGGCTCCTGACGTTTCAGGGCGACGCCGTCGTCGTCTCGATCGGGAACTCGGTCGGCCGCTTCACGGTCGGCAGCCGCACGGTGAAGATCGACCAAGGTTCGTTGACCATGCGCGGTCCGGTGTTCAAGCGCAACGGCGACATCTACGTCCCGCTCGACACGTTCATCACGAAGCTCGCGAAGGCGAAGCTGAAGGTGAACCCCGCGCAGACCCAAGCCGACATCATCGTCAACGCCAGCCCCTCGAGTTGACCCTTCGACGAGCTCAGGATGACGACCGATAACCTCAGGATGAGTGCGCCGCTGGCGCGCGAGGCGTTCGCGATCGCGCCGGGGCTCGTCTACCTGAACCACGCGGCGGCCGGCGTGCTGCCGCTCGCGACCCGCGACGCGCTGCACGCGATGATCGACGACCATGCTGCCCGCGGCGTCCTCGGCACCGCGTCGCGCGAGCTCTCGCTGCCGGCCTACCGCCGCCGCATCGCGGAGTTCGTCGGCGGGCGCGCCGAAGAGATCGCGCTGCTGCGGAACACCGGTGACGGCGCCACGGTCCTGGCGCAAGGGCTCGACCTCGGCCCGGGTGACGAAGTGATCACGGGCGCCAACGAGTTCGGCGCCAACGCGTATCCCTGGCTCGCGCTGCGCGAGCGCGGCGTGACCGTGACGCTCGTCGGGGCGCCGCGGGAGCGAATGACCCCCGGCGTGCTGCGCCGCATCGTCTCCGCGCGCACCAAGGTCGTGGCCGTTTCGTGGGTCACGTTCGACGACGGGTACCGCCACGATCTCGCGGCGCTCGCCGAGGTCGCGCACGCGCACGGCGCGCTGTTCGTGGTCGACGCGATCCAGGGTCTGGGCGCGTTCCCGCTCGACGTGAACGCGACCGGTGTCGACGCGATCTACGCCGGTGGGGCGAAGTGGCTGCTGGCGCTGCAGGGCGTGAGCTTTCTGTGGCTGCGCGCGGCGCTGCTCGACCGCGTCGCGCTGCGGTTGCCCGGCTGGCGCTCGCCGCGCGACATGTGGGATTTCCTCGACTACGCGCAGCCGCCGGCCCCCGACGCCACCCGCTACGAGGGCGGGACGGTGAACATCCTCGGCGCGCTCTCGCTGGCCACTTCGATCGACGTGATCGCCGGTGCGGGGATCGAGCGGATCGCCGCGCACGTGCTCGCGCTCACCGATCGGCTCGCGGACGGGCTGACTTCTCGCGGCTGGACGATCGTGGGCGACCGTTCGCGGGCGGACGTGAAGTCTGGGATCGTCACGTTCCGGCGCGACGGGGTCGACGCGGTCGCGCTCGGCAAACGGCTCGGCGCGGCGAAGATCGTCACCACCTATCGCGCGAGCGGGATCCGCGTCGCCCCGCACGGTCACAACACGCCGGACGATATCGACGCGCTGCTCGGCGCGCTCCCTGGTTAGTGGCCGGACGCCGGCGCGGCGAAGATCCCGGCGAACAGGTTGATCACCATCCCGACGATCACCGAGTTGTAGGCGAACGAGATGATCGAGTGGGTGATGATCTCGCGCCGCACGCGCGTCTCGGTCACCTGCGGATCGGAGACCGCGAACGAGGTCCCGATGCAGAACGCGAAGTACGCGAAGTCCCAATCCGAGGGCTGCTCGGTGCCGGGGAAGTTGATCCCGCCGCACTGCGAGCCGTCGCCGTCGTCGTCGTACCAGTACAGGTGCGCGTAGCGGAACGTGTAGATCGTATGCACCAGAAACCAGCCGATGCTGATCGCCAGGATGCCGAAGAAGTACGCCGTCCACTTCTCGAGGTCGGTCTGCACGAGCGGGCCGTGCCCGATGATCGCGATCGCCGACACCATTCCGACGATGACCACGAACAGCACGATCGGCAGGATCAGGTTGCGGCCCGGATCGTCGGCCGCCGCGCGATCGCGCGTCAGCTCCGGATCGGCGTGGACGCCGGCGAGCCAGAAGAACCCCAGCAGCGTCAGGCCGCCCACGTCATATGCGGCGACGAAGCGCGTCGCGCCGTGCAGCCAGGCCGGCACGACCGTGTACACGATCAGCGCGAGGAGCGCCGCGCTCCCGAACGCGATCAGCCGATGGCGGTTACGCCGGGCGCCCGCCGTGGCCCGGCGGTCGGGCGTGGCCTTGGCGCTCAGTAGCCGTCGTCCGCGACGCGGCACGACGCCATGATCGCGTCGCTCATCCCGTGGATCAACCGCTTGTCCGCCGGCGCGATGGTCGCCAGGATACCGCCGAGCTTCGTTTCGTCGCCGACCACGAAGTAGTACGGGCAGAGCCGAACGCGCCCGTCCATCTCCTTGATCTCGCCGGACTCGCCGAGAAACGGCACCCGCACACGCTTTCCCTTGTGAAAGCGCTGCAGGATGTACGGCGTCGTGTCGAACGAGGCTTGCGCTTCGAGCAGCGCTTCGCGCCATGCGTCCTTGGTGAGGTCGTTCGCGACCTTGACGCCCTTCGAGCCCCACGCCAATTCGCTGAAGCCGGACGGTTTCACGACGTAGTCGCGCTCGCTCTTGCCGAGCTCGACCAACTGCATCCAGTCGTGGACCGGCGCGCCGTTCGCGGTGAGATCGGCGATCGCGCCCTGCCAGGGGAGCGGGCGCGGATCGACGATCCAGGTGCGCGGGAAGATCCCGAGCAGCCGTTCGTCGACCTGCGGTCCGAGCTCCGCGCGCCAATACGCGCGCAGACCGGGATGATGGAACAGCGCGAAGCTCGACTTTTCTTCCAGGTGCGCCTTCGGGGGCGGCGTGATTCGCACGCGGTTGTGGCGCGCCGCGTACAGGATCAGCTCCTGTTTCGAGATGTTGAGGAGATCGAACAGCTCGAAGTTGCGGTAGAGCACGTCGATCTTCGTTTCGCGCCCGTCCTCGCGCCGCACGAACAGCGCCTCTTCGGTGAACGCGACGTCCTGCGGCCGGCAGACGACGACGTCGGCGCCGCCGAACGCGTTGACGCGCCCGGCGAGCCAGCTCAGCTCGGCGCGGTAGTCGGCCGACTCCTGGCTGACGACGAGCGCGACGGTCGGCCGTTCGCTCGCGGCGAGCCCGCGAATCATCTCGGCAAACCGTTCGGCGATCCCGTCGGCGCCGCCGATGCTGTCGCTCCCGATCTCGCAGTACGTGTGCGCCAGCGCGTTGGTGAATCCCATCCCGCCGGGGACGCTGTCGAGCTCGCTCGCGACGTAGCCGTCCTCGGTCAGGATCAGGTCGGGACGGATGACGCGCGGGATGTCCTGCTTGAAGCGGTTCTGACGGGCGAGCTTGACGATCTGCTCGGGCTTGCCGCGGTCGAGCTCTTCGGCGATGTACGCCGGCGCGGTGCCGCGCGCGCTGCGCAGGTAGAGCGCGTTCAGGGCACGGTAGAACGCGAGCAGATCGTTGCCGAGCGACTCGATCGCCGCGACCGTCTTCGGGGTCAGCGGGAAGGGCTCGGGCGAGACTCGCCAGGGGACGTTGCCTTCGGCGCCGTCGGCGACACGAAAAAGGCCGGGAGGGAGGTGTTCGGTGACGTACCGGGCTCGCCCGACCGCGTCGAGCTCCGGGGCCACGCTCGTACAGGGCATCAGCTGGCTCGACACCGCATTTCGCTGCCCTAGAACCCCTCGGCGGCCACGCGGTTGCGTGGCCGCCGGTCCCTTGCTACTTCAGCGGGACGGCGCCCGGCAGCAGGAGAGCGTGCTCGATCGAGACGGCAGCCTCCCGATACGCCAGCGTCAAGTGCAGCGTATATTGCAGTCCGAGCGGGGCCAGGGAGACGTCGTGCACGCTGCGCGAGATCGACGCACCGGCCAGCACCTCGATCGAGGTCGCGTCGCTGAACGAGGTGGAGGCATTCCTGAACGTCTCCGTCACCGCGACGGTCTTGCCGCCGTCCGGCGCTCCGGCGCATACCGTTATCTGGACCGGCTGGCCGGCGACCGCAAACGTGTCGTGCGAGCACCGCGAAGCAGGCTGCGGGAGCGCGGAGGCGATGCTCGCGACGAACAGCGCGAGGACCGCTACGAAGGTGCGCATGTTCGTCCAACGTATTCCACGGAGCCCCCGTTACGCATCCCTGGAAGAGACCATGCCCCCCAAACCGAGCACGCCACCGATCGACCTCATCGCCCTCGACCTCGACGGGACGCTCCTCGCCCCCGACGAGACGATCAGCGCTCGGAACCGGAGCGCGATCAAAGAGGCCTTGAGCGGCGGGATTCGCGTCGTGCTGGTGACCGGGCGCGGGGTGGACACCCCGATCCGCGTCTCCCGGGAGCTGGGGCTGAACCTGCCGGTGATCTGCTGTCACGGCGCCCTGACCAAGGACTTTGGGGCGAACAAGACGCTGGAGAGCATCCCGGTGCCGCTGGCCTACGCGAAGGCGATGGTCGAGTTCGCCGAGCGCGAGGGGCTGGCGATCGCGATCTATCTCGAGGAAGCGTTCCACCGCCTCCAGGGTTCCGAGATCTTCATGGACGACATGCGCGGGCCGGGTTGGCACGAAGCGCCCTCGCTCGCCGCGATCCTGACCGAAGCGCCCACGTTCATCCGTTTTCTCGGCGCCGAGTCGGTCCGCCGTATGCAGCGGGAGTTCGGCGACCTGCCGCTCAGCTTCCGGTACGAGACCTGGCGCGACTTCGTCGAGTGCGCGGTGCTCAACCGCGAGGCGAGTAAGAAAAACGCGCTGGCGCGGCTGTGCGCCGACTTCGGCATCCATGCGGAAGGCGTGCTCGCGATCGGCGACTCGCGGAACGACGTCCCGATGCTGCGCTGGGCCGGGATCGGCGTCGCGATGGGCAACGCGCTCCCGGAGGTACGGGAATCGGTCCGCCACGTCACCGCGCCGAACGATCAGGACGGCGTCGCGCGGGCGATCGACCGGTTCGTCTTCGCGCCGGCGAGGAAGTCGGCCTGACCGTGCAGCCCGCCGCGCCGAGCCCCGAGTACGAGAACGAGCTGCGCACGCTCCTCGCCCGGCGCGACTGGGCGGCGCTGCGCGAGTTCACCCGCACGCACAATCAGATACCGGACGACGTGTACGATCGGGAGCAGCACTTCTGGGAGGTGCTGCTGCACAAGCTGACCTGCAACCGCATCGATCTGCTCGGCCTGCACGACGAATCGCGCGCGTGGCTCGAGGATCACGGCTACACGACCGACTTGGGCGCGGCGTGACGGTGCGCGTGCTGGCGTTCGCGCGGCTGCGCGAGCTGTTGGGCTTCGGCGAACGGGCGGTCGGCATCGCCGACGGCGCGACCGCCGAGGTGCTCTGGTCGCAGCTCGCGCACGGCGCTCCGCAGCTTGCGGCGCTGCGGGCGTCGACGCGCTTCGCGTGCAACGGTGCCTTGATCGAAGGGACCGCGGTGCTGCGCGAAGGCGACGAGCTCGCGCTGCTGCCGCCGGTGGGCGGCGGATGATCGGGCTTTCGGCGCACCCGATCGATCCCGACGCCCTGGTGCGCGCCGTCAAGACCGAAGCGCACGGTGCGGTGGTGACCTTCCTCGGCACGACGCGGGCGACGTCGCCCGGCGATCCGCGCCCGGTCGCCGCGCTCGAGTACGAGGCGTACGAGACGATGGCCCTCGCCGAGATGGAGACGATCGCCCGCGAAGCGCACGAGCGTTTCGGTCCCCTCGCGATCGCGCTCGTCCATCGTACCGGACGCGTCGCGCTCGGCGAACCCTCGGTCGCGGTCGTCGTCGCCGCGCCGCACCGGGGCGCGGCGTTCGAGGGCTGCCGGTACGCGATCGACGCGCTCAAGTCGCGCGTCGCGGTCTGGAAGCGCGAGATCTACCGCGACGGCGAGGCGGCCTGGATCGCGAACACCGCGCCGTGACCGTCACGCTGCACCACGTGCCCCATGAAGCGCAGACGATCGCGGTGCTCGAATACGAAGCGCGGCGCGCGCGCGGCGTGACGATCGTCGCGGGTCACGGGTACTCCAGCTCGAAGCAGAATCTCGACGGCCTATGCGCGTTCTTGGCAAGCCACGGTTTCTCGATCTACTCGCTCGACTTTCCGGGCCACAAGCTGGGCGCGAGCGGCGGCCGGCTGCGCGGCGTCATCGACTTGTTCGGCGCGATGGAAGCGGTCGTGCGCTTCGCGCGTGACCGCGGCGCGCGTGAGGTGTACGCGCTCGGTCACAGCATGGGCGCGGTGACCGCGCTGGGCGTCGCCGGTCGCGATCCCACGCTCGCCGGCGCGGTCGCGATCGCGACCGGCCACGGGCGGCCGACGGTGCTCGACGCGCTCGCGTCGAGCGCGGTCGTCGATCTGCGCTCGTCCTACGTCGACGGACCGACGCTGCAGGAGCTGGTCGCGGAGTGGGGGCCCGAGCTGGACGCTGCGTTGCCGCGCCTCGCCGGACGGCCGGTGCTCTTCATCGCCGCCGAGCGCGACGCGATGGTGGCACGCTCGTCGGTCGAAGCGCTGCACGCGCGCGCCGGCGAGCCGAAGGCCTTCGTCACCGTCGCGAGCGATCACACCTTTGCCGGTGACAACAGCCGGACCGCGGTGCTGCAGTGGCTGGGCGCGCTGCACGCGCGACCGCGATGATGGCGGGCCGGCGCGATCTGCGCCGCTACAGCCGGCATCTGCTGATCCCCGAAGTCGGCCTCGCGGGTCAGGAGAAGCTGACGCGCGCGCGGGTCCTGGTGATCGGCGCCGGCGGGCTCGGTTCGCCGGTGCTCGCGTACCTCGCCGCGGCCGGCGTCGGCCGCATCCTCATCGTCGACGACGACACGGTCGACGAGACGAACCTGCAGCGGCAGATCCTCTACGACACCGCCGACGTGGGCGAACCCAAAGCCCACCGCGCGGCCGAACGCTTGCGCGCCCTGAACCCGCAGATCGCGATCGACGCGCTCGCGACGCGCTTCGACGCGGCGAACGCGCGCGAGCTCGTGCGGCTGGCCGATGTCGTCGTCGACGGCAGCGACACGTTCTCGACCCGCTATCTGGTCAACGACGCGTGCGTGCTCGAAGGCAAGCCCGACGTGCACGGCTCGATCTTCCGGTTCGACGGGCAGGTCTCGATCTTCGGCGCGCCCGGCGGGCCGTGTTACCGGTGCCTCTATCCGGAGGCGCCGCCCGAGCATCTCGTCCCCTCGTGCAGCGAGGGCGGGGTGCTCGGCGTGCTGGCGGGGATCGTCGGGTCGTTCCAAGCCGCCGAAGCGATCAAGCTCCTGCTGGGGATCGGATCGCCGCTGATCGGCCGGCTGCTCCTCATCGACGCGCTCGACGCGCGCGTGCGCGAAGTGCGGATCGCGCGCGACCTCGCTTGCCCGCTGTGCGGCGAGGCGCCGTCGATCGCCGAGGTCGGCACCGTCCCGGAGCGCGACGCGCCGCCGGCCACGGCGCCGGAACTCGACCTCGATGCGCTCGACCCGGTGCTCGAGGCCGGCGGCGTGCTGCTCGACGTGCGCGAGCCGCACGAGCGCGCGCTCGGCGAGGTGCCGGGCGCGATCGCGATTCCGGTCACCGCGCTCGAAGCCCGGATGCACGAGCTGGACACGGCGAAGACCTACGTCGTCGCCTGCCGCGTCGGGAGCAAATCGCGTTGGGCCGCCGAGCGCCTCAAGGAAGCGGGCTTCGGCAGGGTCTATCACCTGCGCGATGGTCTCCTCGCCCTTGCCGCCCGCGATGCTTCGTTCGACCTGTTCTAAACCGCTCGACTCGGAAGGCGGCCCGTCCTGATCCGCGCGATACCGACCTCGTTCGATGAGGCGCACGTGTTCGTCCCGGACGTCTTCGCCGACGACCGCGGGTTCTTCAAAGAGACGTGGTCCGATCCGAAATACGCCGCGCTCGGGCTCGACCTGCGTTTCGCGCAGGATTCGTGCTCGTCGTCCAAACGCAGCGTGATCCGGGGGCTGCACTATGATTTTCAGATGGCCAAGCTCGTGCAGTGCCTGCGCGGGCGGATTTGGGATGCGATCGTCGACCTGCGGCGCGGATCGCCGACGTACTTGCAGTGGGAAGGCTTCGAGCTGACCGGCGACAACCATCACCAGCTCTTCGTGCCGGCCGGCTTCGGGCACGGATTCCTGGCGCTCGAGGACGACGTAATCGTCCACTACAAGAACAGCGTGCCGTACGACCAGCACCGCGAAGGCGCCGTGAGCTGGCGCAATCCGCGCATCGGCGTGCAGTGGCCGCTGGTCGGCGAGCCCCGCCTCTCCGCCAAAGACGCGGCCGTCGATCCGGAGTTTTTGCCGTGATCGTGCGGCGGTTCGGCTCGGTCGGTCGCGAGGGCGCGGCCGGTCCCGACGTCCCGATCATCGGTCAGGGAACCTGGAACATTCCGGTCCGCGGCGCCGCCGCTGACGAGGCGAAGCGCGCGTTGCGCCGCGGCATCGAGCTCGACATGGTTCACTTGGACACCGCGGAGATGTACGGCGACGGCGCCGCGGAGCGGCTACTCGGCGAGGCGATTCGGGGGTTGCCGCGCGAGGATTTGTTCATCGTCTCGAAAGTGCTGCCGTCGCACGCGACCTTCGACGGCACGATTCGCGCCTGCGAGGCCTCGCTCGAGCGGCTGCAGCTCGACTATCTGGATTGCTATCTGCTCCACTGGCGCGGGAACATACCGCTCGCGGAGACGATGCACGCGTTCGAGAAGCTGATCGCCGACGGAAAGATCCGCGCGCTGGGGGTGAGCAATTTCGACGGCGACGACATCGCGGAGGCGCGCGAGGCTCTGCGAAGCGCGCCGATCACGTGCAATCAGATCCTCTATCATCTCGGCGAACGCACCGTCGAGGATCACGAGATGGAACTCTGTCGTTCGCTCGGGATCGCGATCGTCGGGTACACGCCGTTCGGGCGCGGAGATTGGACCGACCGGCCCGGCGCGCGGACGATCGACGAGATCGCGCACAAGCACGGTGCCACGCCGCGCCAGGTCGTCCTCGCGTTCCTCACCCGCGACCCGATCACGTTCGTGATCCCGAAAGCCTCGACGGTCGCCCACGTCGAGGAGAACGCCGGCGCAGCCGACTTTCGCCTCGACGACGCCGACATCGAGGCGATCGACAAAGCGTATCCCGTCAAGCGTCGCCGTGGAGGGATCCCGACTCTCTAGCGCCGTCAAGGCGCTGGCGTTCGAATGCGGCGCGCAAGCGGTGCGCATCGCCCGCGCGCACGCCGACGCAGCGACGCGCGGGCGGATGCATGCCGCGCTGGAGCGCGGCGATCTCGCGACCTGGTCCTACGACGCCGAGTACGCGGACGCGGCAAGCGATCCGCAGACGCTGCTGCCCGGGGCGCGCAGCGTCGTCTGCATCGCGGTCGCCTACGCGACGCCGGTTCCGCGCGAACGCCGCGGTCGCGGCCGCGTCTCCGCCTACGCCTGGTCGCGCGACTACCACCGCCGCATGCAGTCGCTGCTGCGCGAGATCGCAGCGCGCATCGACGCCCTCGCCGATGAGCCGTGTACGCGCGTCGTGTGCGACACCGCCCCGCTCGCGGAACGCGCGTTTGCGGCGCGCGCCGGACTCGGATGGATCGGCAAGCACACGAGCCTGATCGTCCACGGTCTCGGCTCGGCGGTGTTCCTCGGCGAGATCGTGACGACGCTCGCGCTCGAACCCGATCCGCCGCTGCGCACGTCGTGCGGCGCGTGCCGCGCGTGCGTCGACGTCTGCCCGACCGGTGCGCTGCGCGGCGACCGCACGATGGACGCCACGCGCTGCATCAGCGATCTCACCCAGCGCCGCGACGCGATCCCGCACGCGCTGCGACCGCTCATCGGCGGCTGGGTGTGGGGCTGCGACCTGTGCAACGACGCGTGTCCGCCGAGCCGCGTCGCGGGGCGCGCCGGAGCACCGGCGTTCAACCCGCTCGCGGAAGAGACCGCCGAGCCCGATCTCCAGGCGCTCTTGCGGTTACGAGGCCGCGCGTTCGCCCGGTTGCGCGAGACCGCGATGGGGTGGCGCGGCGCGACCGTTCTGCGGCGAAACGCCGCGGTCGCGCTCGGCAACGGCCTCGACCGGGCCGACGTTCCGGCGCTCGCCGAGGCGCTCGGCGACGATCCAAGCGCGCTGGTGCGGGGTCACGCGGCCTGGGCGCTCGGCCGCATCGGCTCCCCGCAAGCGGTCGCCGCGCTGCGCGCCGCCGCAGCGCACGAGGCCGACCGGACGGTCCTGAGCGAGATCGCACGCGTGCTGGAACCCGTTGCCCCTGATACGGCGTTGTGGCTGCAGAGGACTTGATGATGATCCATCGTTCGTTTGCATTGCTCGCCGCCGTCGCGTTCACGGCAGTCGCCGCGCCTGCGCTCCCAGCCGGAGCCCAGGATGATCTTTACGCGCGAATGCAGCGCGTCAACACCGGGCTGAACTCCTATCAGTCCGACGTCAGCGTCCACGTCGAGATGCACGCGTTTCCCTACCTCAACCAGACCTTCGAAGGCAAAGCGTACTACAAGAAGCCCGACAAGGCGGCGGTCCAGTTCAACACGGTCCCGGTGCTCGCGGGCCTGCTGAAGAAGGTCGTCGGGCAGATGGAGACGCCCTCGGACTGGCCCAAGCTGTACGAGGTGACGAAGACGACCGACGACGGATCGGTCGCCGCGTTCAAGCTGGTGCGGAAGAAGAACGGCCGCATCGACCACGTCGACGTCAAGGTCGACGACAAGACCGCGACGGTCAGCGAGATGACGTACTTCTACAAGGATACGGGCGGTTCGGTCCGGTTCGTGAACCAGTACGACCAGATCGCCGGCAACTTCGTGCTGAAGACGCAGACCGGCAAGGTCGACATCCCGCACTACAACGCCGACCTCAACACGACGTTCGCGAACTACAAGCTCAACGTGCCGGTCGACGACAAGGTCTTCCAGCAGGATAGCTGACCGAGCGCGCCGGGTGATTCCCGCCGCCGCGGGGAAGAGGTAGGCGTGATCGATCTGATCGAGACCGTGGCGGAGCCGCTGGTCGACGCCTTCCGGCGGCCGATCACGTACCTGCGCGTCTCGGTGACCGACCGCTGCAACCTGCGCTGCGTCTACTGCATGCCCGAAGCCGGCTTGCCGTGGATCCCGAAGCCCGACGTGCTGACCTATGAGGAGATCACCGAGATCGTCCGGGCCGCCGCGCGGATCGGCGTGCGCAGCATCCGCCTGACCGGCGGCGAGCCGCTGA
>OLLG01000258.1_pt1 | contig 32844 bp, 22 predicted proteins | sample 1604461 | NCBI WGS metagenome assembly OLLG01 (sample SAMEA104055714, study PRJEB20765) | soil metagenome | isolation source: soil
CACTCGACGGCTTGACGCCGGCCGAGTTCATCGAGCATTATCGCACTAGCTCAAACTCACGGTCAGCCGCGGCCTGATGTCTGGGGCAACGTCACCGGCATTCCGACGCCGATCGGCCCGGCGTTCTACGGAGGGAGCGCCCGCTGGCGCGCCCCATTTTTCAGCGTACCATCCCGACTGCGCGTCGCGCCGGGTTCGAATGACGGAGACACATCGGCGCCGCGGCTTTGCGCTCAAAAGGCTAGGGAGCGTTGATGATGGCTAGAATATCGCCGACCGCGCCTTGAACGTCGAAGTCTCGAGCAAAGCGCCCAATTGCCGCGTCCGCAAAACCACGTAACGCGTAGACTTGGTGCTCGCTTAAGCGACCACCGCCGGCAATGTAATCCCGCGTACCGGTAAACATCGTCATAAAAGGATGAACGGTAATTCGCGACCTGCGCCTTTCCATTCGAAGGGCCTCGACCAAGCCATTAAAGGCCTCTTCAAAGAGTTTCCGCGCAAGGGCCGGCTCGTGACGCATTTGTGAAAACAATACTTTCGACAGCGTGGTGAGCGGCAGTGGATGATACTCGATAGACACGGCATGTCGCGCGTGCTGGAGTGCCCGAATTAGCGAGTCTTCGCCATCGTCGCCCGCCGGGTCCGCAAAATAACGCGACAGATTCCGCAGCGCTAACTGCTCCCAATAGCGCGAATTCCACTGCCATTCAGCACGGGTCTCTGCATAGAACTTGTCTGCCAAGTCCCCGAGAAAGCCGTGTACAACTTGATCGTAGTCGAAGAGTCTGCTTGCCAAGCGTGCTTCGGGCACTCGAGACCGTATGGCGGCCCGATTGACGCGTGACGCTATTGCCTTCCCCAGCTTCACAAAAATTGGCAACAACTCTTCTTCCGTCGAAAAGTCCAGCACGCGCGCCGCCATTGTCGCACTGAGAGGCACTATGAAAGACCTTGCGCTCTCAGCGTATGTTAGTGGCAGCGGGTGCGCTTCAGAAAACTGATAGTCCCAGCCTTCGCGGCCAGTAATGGACGAAAGCACTTCGTAACGCACACCGCCTCGCAAGCAATATTGTGCCAATGCCGATACTTTATAGCGCTCCTTGTCTTTGTCATCTACGTCCTTGAGAACCGAGCGGACGATCCGGTCTAACGGTCGAAAATCCTTGAGAATACGGCAACAAGCCAACGCAATCGAATCGCCCTCAAGCGCCTTCTTAAACCTATGCCGCTCGCTCAGCGCTGCGGTTGCACCGAGCAATCCACGATCAAAATACGACGTGATGAGTTGCTCGATTTCAAGGCCCGTGAGCTCAAGGCCGTCGCATTCGACGACGCCGACTCCGGCGAGGCTACGATGGACATAACTCGCGCGATACGACCGCTCCGCGCATAGAAACACAAGATCGGTTCTCTTGATTAGGTCAATAATATCGGAAATCGCCGAAACCTGGTCGGCGAGGTTGTCGACAAGAATAACAAGCTTTCCTCGTATCGAATCGATTAAACGCGCCGTAGACTGCAACTCCAGACGGCCCAGTGGCGAGCAGATCAGCACATGGAAGCCGCGAGTTGCCAACTCGAAACCGACTCGACGAAGAACGGTGGTCTTTCCAGTCCCGACTTTTTCAAGCAACAACAGAACGTTCTCCGCGCCCGGCGGCGCGACAATTCTCTCCTCGATGGTGTCGATAATATCCGCGGTTAGCGTGCGACCAACGTCAGCAGAGCTCGCCAGATCATCCCACGTCGGAGGGTATCCATAGAAAAATCGGGATGATTGAGCGTCGGCGTGCGCATGCGCCGGGACGAGCTCGAAGTCAGCGGAGAACGAGATTACATCGCGCTCGCTGACGTTCGCTGGAAACAGATCGCGAACCGTTCTTGAAACGAGATCTATAGGCAGCGGACGACTTGGCACTTCAGCGTCGAGATAGTCCAGGAAGTCCGAGATTGTTCCTTCGTAGAGCATAAGGCCAAACTTGTCACACTCCCGCCGTGTGATGTCATCGGGGTTCGGCTCGACAAGAATTGAAGGGCCTCGGTCCGACCGCGCCGACGTTGGGCTCCTGTGCGAAAGGTAGTATTCGAGGTCAATCTCATCGAGGGATGTTCCAGCCACGATGAACGGGTCAACTGAAATAAACTGAGCAAGGTTTACCATCCATGGATTGATTGAATTAATCTGCCGCACATACTCCGACCGTGAAAATACGTACCCCTTGTCTGCATTCTCGACCCAACCGTGAAGGTGAGCTATTTGTAACTTCGACTGCTCTAGTGCATCCTCAAATGAGTCGTTGAAGTGGAAGGAGGCTGGCAATTGAAATGAACCAAGGTCGTTCCGATACGCAAGTTCCAAAGCGTTATCAATATTAAATGTAAACGCACGCCGCCAGAGAAATCGGGTCAACTTTTCGACAGACCGGCCGGTACGCGAGACTTGAAATCTTGCCGTAACAAGTCGATCTACTTCATCGTCCGAAAGGATGCCGTAAACACGCTGCAGCGGCGTTTCTAAGCTAACATGTTTTTCCGCGCAGAGGTCGCGGCGAAACGCGTTTCCGGTGGGAAGGAACTGATCTGCTAAATTCTTCGAATCGAGGCTTGCGCCCGCCCCAAGTAACAGACTATAGTGGCCAGCTCGGATTGAGGATGCAATGCGGGCTGAAATGGTGGCGGGAAAGGTAGTGCTCATTGACAGCAGGCCTCAGGTCGACGCGCCGCGGCAGGGTGATCGCGCTGTTGAAGATCAGAAGTGTACGGACTGTTTCCTGCATCCGCTTGAATTGCCTACAAAGCCTAGTAGCCATCGGTAGACCAAACTCTAGGACGCCGAGGCGCGGTCTTCAGTCCACGAGGAAGTCGAAGTCGCAGCCGCGTTCGGGACCGAGAATGTGCTCGGCGTACAGTTTGGCGTACCCTCGACGCGGCACTGGGGGGCGAACGACGTGCGCCAGGCGGCCGGCGATCTCGGCGTCGGTGAGCGCGACGTCGAGACGCTTCTCGCGCAGGCTCACGCGAATGCGGTCGCCGTCGCGCACGGCGGCGAGCGGACCGCCGATCGCCGCTTCCGGCGAGACGTGCAGGACGACCGCGCCGTACGCGGTGCCGCTCATCCGCGCGTCGCTGATGCGCAGCATGTCGCGCACGCCGCGCGCCAGCAGCTTCTTGGGGATAGGGAGGTAGCCGGCTTCCGGCATCCCGGCGCCGATCGGTCCGGCGTTCTGCAGCACCAGCACGTCGTCGGGCTCGACGTCGAGGTCGGGGGCGTCGATCCGCGCCGCCAGGTCGGCGAGATCGCGGAAGACGACCGCGCGGCCTTCGTGCTCGAGCAATCGCGGGTCCGCCGCCGCGGCTTTGAGGATCGCACCGTTCGGCGCGAGGTTGCCGAAGAGCGCGACCAGCGCGTCGCACGCGACGATCGGCGCGTCCGCACTGCGGACGACGGCGCGGTCGACGTACGCCGGAACGCGCGCGATGCGCTCGGCGAGCGTCTCGCCCGCCACCGAGATCGCATCGCCGTGCAGCAGCGGCGCCAGCTCGCGCAGCAGCGCGCCGACGCCGCCGGCCGCGTGGAACTGCTCCATGTAGTGCTCGCCGACCGGTTTCAAGTTCACCAGGACCGGGGTGTCGGCGCTGATTCGGTTGAGGTGCTCGAGCGAGAGCGGGATGCCGGCGCGGCCGGCGATCGCGGTGAGGTGGATCGCACCGTTCGTCGAGCCGCCGACCGCGAGCAGCACGCGCAGCGCGTTGTCGACGGCCGCGCGCGTGACGATGCGATCCGGGGTGAGGTTCTCGTGTACGAGCGCGACGGCGCGCGCGCCGGTCGCTTCGGCGATGCGCAGCCGTTCGGCGTGCACGGCCGGCGGCGTGGCGGCGCCCGGCAAGCTCATGCCGAGCGCTTCGGTGACGCAGGCCATCGTGCTCGCGGTTCCCATCACGGCGCACGTGCCGGCCGTCGTCGCGAGATTCGACTCGAGCTCGCGGATCCGCCCCTCGTCGAGCTCGCCGGCGCGATAGCGCGCCCACCACGCGCGGCAGTCGGTGCACGCGCCGAGCCGCGTCCCTTCGAAACTGCCGGTCATCATCGGTCCGACGACCAGCGATATCGCGGGTTTGCCGGCCGAGATCGCGCCCATCAACTGCGCCGGGAGCGTCTTGTCGCAGCCGCCGATCAGCACGACGCTGTCCATCGGCTGCGCGCGGATCATCTCTTCGACGTCCATTGCCATCAGGTTGCGAAAGACGAGGCTGGTCGGCGAGAGAAACGGTTCGCCGAGCGAGATCGTCGGGAACTCGAGTGGCAGTCCGCCGGCAGTCAGCACGCCGCGCGAAACGGCGGCGAGCAGCTCGGGCGTCGTGCGGTGGCAGTTGTTGAACCCGCCGCCGGCGGTCGCGATCCCGACGATCGGACGCTCCAGCATCGCGTCGGAGAAGCCCATCGACTTCGCGAACGCGCGCCGCAAGTAGAGCGAGAACTCTTGATCGCCGTAGTCGGTCAGCCCGCGCGCGAGCCCGCCTGTTTTCATGTCGCGACCGATTCGTTACCGCGGCGGCATAACCATGGCAGCACAGCACGTGCCGCGGCACAAGGTCGCCAGCGAACTGCCGGGGTCGAATCGCGCGGCGCGCAGTAGCGCTTGAATGCGGTCGATTCGTTCGATCGCATCTCTCACTACTCCACCCAAGAGGTACAGCATGCGCATCGACTTCGCGCGCAGGCTCCGAACCGCCGCCGCACTGATCGTGCTCTCGGCGCTCGTCGGATCCAGCACGATGTCGGCGTTCGCGCAGACCGTGACCGGAACGATCTCGGGGTTCGTGACCTCCAGCCAGGAAAATATGAAGCTGGCCGGAGTCACGATCACCGCAGTCGCACCCAGCGCGCGGTACAACGCGAAAACCGACCAAAGCGGGTTCTTCTCCATCAACGGCGTGACGCCGGATACCTATACGCTCACCTTCGCGGCTGACGGCTACGAAGGCTTTCGGTTAGAGGGCGTCACGGTCGTCCAAGGTCAGATCGCCAACGCCAGCTCCGTGCTGAACAAGTCGCTGGTCAAGATCGGCCGGACGGGTTCACGCAGCACGTCCGGCGCGTTCCAGCCGACGCAGACGACCGACCAGTACAACGTCGGCACCCAGCAGATCTCGACCGTGCTCGGCAAGTCCGGCGGCGCCAACGAAGCGGCGCTGCTGGCGTCGATCCCGGGCGCGTCGTTCGACGTGAACGGGTTCCCCGTGCTGCGCGGCGGGCGCGAAACCGAAGAGGGCTTCCAGTTCGAGGGGATCGACTTCACCGACGCCTTCACGCATCAGTTCGTGAACTCGCTGATCCTCAACGGCGCCTCGAACTTCCAAGTGACGCCGGGTGCGGGCGACGCGTCGATCGGCAACGTCGGAACCGGCGCGATCAACATCGTCGCGAAGCGCGGGACGCGTCCCGCCTTCGGACAACTGGAAGGCGACCTGCGGGCGGGCCGCTACGAGCACGAGCTGCGCGGCGAGTACGGCTGGGCGAGCGCGAACGGGCGCTTCTCCGAGTACGCGTCGGTCTTCCTCGACCGCAACGCGTACAACTACGGCGGCAACGGGGCGAACCCGCTGCTGATCGGCGCGTACTTCACCGGCCGCACGTCGGACTCGGCGAACGACGTCGTCAACAACTTCGTCTACAAGTTCGGGCGCGACAACAGCCAATCGCTCCAGGTCTTCTACGACAACACCCAGTTCGATCTGCACTTCGGATACGGGACACCCGCGACCGGGCTGCCGTTCAAGGACAACGACGCGCAGTGGCTGGCGAACGGACAGGCCAACCTGGGAATCGCCTCGCCGTTCATTCAGGCGCTGCTCCCGTTCACGTACGGCCAGAACAGCCTCACCCAGCGCATCGGCGTGGGGAACGAGCGCAAAGTCATCAACGGCAACCAGCCGAACGAGACGTTCAAGCTGCAGTACTCGAACAGCCTGGACTCCTCGACGTTCCTCACCACGAAGTTCTACCGGGTCAACGCCGTCGCGCTGTTCGACAGCCCGTACAACGGGAACGGCGTCGTCAACGGCGACTTTGCGGGGCTGCAAGGCGGGCAGCGCACCGGGATCGCGCTCGACGGAACGCGGCAGCTCGGCTCGCAGCACCTGCTCGGTTTCGGCGGCAAGTTCGAGTACCTCACGCCGATCTTCTCCTCACCGTCGTCGACGAACGCCGCCTTCACCTACGGCGGGTTCGGCAACAGCATCGAGACGGCCGACTTCCTGCCCGCCGCGGGCTGCCCGTACGCCGGCTTCGGTCTGGCGCCCAACGCCGGAACCGGCAGCGCGTGCGGCTACCTGATCGGCCAGGGCTTCGTGCCGTACCAGATCGCCGGCAACGGGCTCAACCTGGCGACGGGGCTGAACACGGGCGCGCCGCTGCCGCTCGCGGTGCAACTGCCCTACGCCGACAACAGCACGCACACGCCGCGTCAGGACTTCGCGTTCTATATCAAAGACACGTTCACGCCGACCAGCCGCCTCAAAGCCGACATCGGGCTGCGGATGGACGCCGTCAACTGGAAGTATCCGACCTGTGATATCCAGTGGTGTCTGCCGACCTCGTTCGCGACCGACGCCGCCGGGAACAATACGTACGCCTTCGACTACGCCAAGGACACGCGGACGCCGCGCGTCTGGCAGCCGCGCACGGCGATCGCGTATCAGGTCACCCGCAACGACGCGCTGCGCTTCTCGTACGGCCGCTCGGTGCAGTTCGCGCCGATCGGCGCGGTCGACGTCACCTCGCCGACCGTGGCCCAGACCTGGAGCCGGTTCCGGAACATCCCCTCGCGCGACTCGACCACCGGCACGACCGCGATGTTCTGCGGCACCTCGGTATTCCTCGGCCTCGGGATCCAGGACCAGCCGTGCGCCAATTACGCCGAACAGCTGCGCTGGGAGAACCAGACGTTCAACGCGGGCGTCCCGATCCAGCCGCTGCTGCCGACGACGTTCAACAACTTCGACTTCTCGTACTCGCACCTGTTCCCGCACCAAGTGTCGGTCAAGGTGACGCCGTTCTACAGCAAGTCGTTCAACCAGGTGGCCGCGACGTCGAATCCGATCGTGCAGAACGGCCAGCCGCTGCTCGACCAGAACGGCAACCAGATTCTCGGGCCGCAGATCCAGACGAACCTCGGCAAGAATCAGACCACCGGCGTCGAGTTTCTGCTGACCAAAGAAGCCGCGTTCGGGCTCTCGGGCTCGCTCTCGCTGACCTATCAGAACGAGTTCTCGAACGTCGTGCCGACGAGCGGCAGCGAGGATTTCTTCCCGTCGATCCCGCCGGAGTCGCTCAAGCTGGGCAACCTCTACCGCGTCGGCTTCCTCTCGCCGTTCGTGGGCGCGCTCGCGATACAGGAACGCACGCGCAGCGGCTGGCGCATCAACCCGGTCGTGTTCTACAACCACGGCTTCCCGATCTCGCCGGGTCTGATCACGACCGGGAGCGTGAACGGCGCGCCGTTCAACCTCCCGAACACGAACATCTCCAACTCGGCACAGCTCGGTGCCGCCGCGGGTGCCGACCGCTACGTCGACCCGCGGAACCCGGGCTCGGTGTTCACGCCGAACGTCGCGGCGACGCGCGGAACCGCCGACAGCAACTCGGCCGGCGGGATCCTCTCGAACGCGAGCGCGACGGCGCAGTTGACGATCGAGTACACGCCGCCCAGGAACTCGCGCGGGACCTTCGGAGCGCTCATCAGCAACCTGTTCAACCAGTTGTACTCGCTGCCGCCCGCACTCAACGGCCGGTACCAGCCGGTCGCAACCGGGATCGCGGGCCCGTACAGCGGCTACATCTCGACGGCGACCAATCCGGCGTTCTTCGGGGTTCGGAACTTCCTGCCGCTCATTCACGGCAATCAGCCGTACCTGCTGCAGCCGAACAACAACCCGCGGACCGTCAACTTCTACTACCAGTTGAACCTCTAGGAGGACGCGTGCGCTCATCCCGGCGGCCGATGACCGGCCAAACCGTCTGCACCGCGCTGGCGATCGCGTTCGCCGCGGTGTCCGTTCCGTCGCTCGGCACGGCGCAGACGGCGACGATCCTGCCACCGGCGGCATCGGCCGCGCAGGGACTGCAGCGCTATCAAATCGACACGGACCACTCCTCGCTGGAGTTCCGCGTCAAGTTCATGGGGCTCTCCACCGTGCGTGGAGCGTTCCAAACCTGGGAAGGCGCGGTCATGATCGATCCGGCGCATACGGATTCCATGACCGCGACGATCGCGATCGCCGCGGAGAGCATCTCGACGGGTGTGCCGGCGCGCGATCGTGACCTTCGCAGCGATCACTTCTTCGACACCAAGAAGTTCCCGTACATCACGTTCACCTCCACCCGCGTCGTCACGAAAGCTCCCGGCGGCTATGCGCTCGCCGGCGAGCTGACGATGCACGGCGTGGTCAAACCGGTGGTGATCGCTCTGGTCCCCACGCATCCGCTGTTGAAGGATGCGTGGGGAAACCAGCGCCTCGGCTTCACCGGGACGACGACGATCGACCGGAAAGATTTCGGCATCGAAGGCACCGCGTTCTGGAACAACGAGTTCGATCCGGGGCGGCGCGCGATCGCCGACGAGATCGCGATCGACGCTGCGATCGAGCTTGAGCTCGTCAACATGGGATCGCGCGCGTTCCCGAAGGCCGACGCGCTGATCAAGCAGATCGACGCCGGCGGGCTCGCCGCGGCGCTGACTACGGTGCGCGCCGCCGCACCCGACTTGCGCGCACCGGAGTTCGCGGCGTACCACGCGATGCTCGCCAACGCGGCCCTGAAGCTGCGCCAAGCGGGGCGTTACGCCGACGGCGCGGCGCTGTGCGGCGTTCTCGTCGCGATCGACAACAAAGACGCCGAAGCGCTGGCGGCGCTCGCCGAGCTGGAGCTGCTCGGCGGCGACAAGAAGCGCGCTGCCGGCGATTTCAAACGGGCGATCGCGGCCGACCCGACCAACACCGTCGCGGCCGAATACCTCCGCCATCTCTGAGGGCGGCGGCGGCGGTCAGGAATAGATCGTGCGCGCCAGCGGGCCGGGGAGCGTGAGGTCGAGCAGCCCCAGGAACTCGTCCGCGAGGCTGAGCGTCTCGGGGGAGATGACGTCGATCTGCACGCCGACGACGTCGCCCGCGGCGTCGAACTCGGCGATGACGTGCGGCGTGCCGTCAGCGGGGCCGAACGGGATCGCACCGAGCCGGCCCGTGCGGCCGCGCACGACCCTCACCTGGCGGGCGATCTCCGCCGAGGGACGGTAGCTGACGTACGCCGCGTTCGTTGCGAGATCGACGGAAAACAACGGGGTCATGAAGACACGCCCTCGCCGCTGGAAGCACCGCAGCACCCCGGGCATGAGCCCGGAGTGTCCGCCGACGAGAAGCGAACCCCTCGTCGCGGTCATCGTAGCACAGTGATCGCGAAATTCAAGGACGACTACACGCCCGCATGGCTGCTCTCCGTGGCAACTGCGCGGGCGTTTCAGCCTCCCGGTTCGACGATCACCCGCAAAAAATGGTCGGCGTCGACGCGGCGCAGCGCGTGCTGCACCTGCGCCGGCGTCGTCTGCAGCAGGGCGATCCAGAACCAGCGTTCGCTTGCATTCGTGTAGCCGTACACCGCGCCGGAGACCATGTCGGCGGCCAGGCCGCCGTAGCTGTCGAGCGGCAACACGCGCTGGGCGAGCAGCAGCGCCTTCGCGCGCTGCAGCTCGACCACCGAGAGCGGCTGCCGCTGCAGTTGCTTGATGATCCCGACGACGGCCGCGTTCGCGCGCGCGACGTTCTTCGGATCGCTCGCGAACGAGACGCTGAACTCGGCCCCGGTCGCGTCGACGTGGAAACTGGAGTCGGTGTTGTAGACGTAGCCGCGGTGCGTGCGCAGCTCCTGGAACAGCAGCGAGCCGGTCCCCTCGCCCGAGAGGATGGTGTTCGCGAGCAGCAGCGGGACGTAGTCCGGATCGCTGCGGCGCATCGCGAACGCCTGCTTGAGCGTCACCTCCGACTGCGTGCTCGTCGGCGACTTGACGGTGACGGTCTCAGCCTTCGTCGACCGGCGCGCGAGCTTCGGATAGCGGAACGTCGGCGCGGCGCCGGTGCGTTTCCAGGCACCGAACGCACTGCGCACGACGTTCTCGGCGCGCGCGGGATCGACGTCGCCGACGATCGCGAGCGTCGTTTCGTCGGGGCGATACGCGAAGCGATAATACTTCCGCACGTCATCGAGGGTGATCGCTGCGACCGTCGTCTCGGTCACGTCGCGGCGGCGCGGGTCGCCGGGCCCGTACAGCGCGAGGCGCTGCGCCAGCTCGGCCTTCGTCTTCGGGAGCTTGTTCGCGACCGCGACGTTCTGCAGCACCGAAGCCTTCACGACGTCGAAGCCGGGGCCGGCGAAGGCGGGGTCGAGCAGGCCGTCGGCGAGCAGCTGCACGCCGCGCTCGAAATCCTTCGACTGCACCTCGAGCCGGAACGTCGTCCCCAACCGCGCGGTCGCGGCGATCGCGTCGAGCTGCGTCTGGTACTCCTTGCGGTCGTAGGTCGTCGTGCCCCACGGCAGCAGGCTGTCGACGACGATGCTCAGACCGTCTTTTCCCTTCGGCACGTAGAGCTCGGGGCTGGTGCGCACGACGCCGCTGAGCACGACCGTCGGTGCCGCCGTCTCGCGGCGCGCGGAGAACCGCAGCCCGTTCGGCAACACGCGCGTCACGGTTCCGGCAGCGTCGGACGGCGCGCGCAACGGTGCTTTGAGCGCGATCTGCGCCCAGGCCGGGAGCGGTTCGTGGACGTTCGGCGTGAAGCCGACGTGCTCGACGCCGGCGTTCGGATCGACCTTCGGCAGCGTGCTCGACGGTTTCGGGTCGATCACGATCGCGATTTGGTGCTCGGGCGTGTAATACGTGCGCAACACGCGGTTGACGTCGTCGGCGGTCACCGCGGCGATCGATTCGTAGATCGCGTCCGGTGAGCTGCGGCGCTCCGCGTTCGCCTCGGCCCACGCGAGCCCGAGGCCGGTGATCGACGACTGCCGGTACGCCTGCTGGCTGAGCAGCCGCGTCTTGGCCGCGTCGATCAGATCGGTCGGGACGCCGTTCGTGCGGTAGTCCGCCAGCACGCCGGCGAGCAGCGCCTGCGCGGTTTGCGCGGTGCCGCCTTTCGCCGGGACGGCGAGCAGAAAGCTGGCGCCGACTTCCGGGAACGCGTTGCCGAGCGGAAGGATCGCCAGCAGCTTGCCCTCGGCGGTGAGGTCGGCCAACGCACCGCGTCCGCTGCCGAAGACCTGCGTGAGCACCTGCCACGCCGCGTAGTCGGCGTCGTTCGTGCCGGGTGCGCGGAACGCAAGCGCGCCGAAGCCGACCGGAAAGTCGACCGTCGCCTCGAGCGTCGAGGCGGTGAGCGGCGGGACGGTGATCGGCGCACGCGCCGGCAGCGCGCCGTCGGGGATCGCGTCGAACCGGCGGTGCACTTGCGCCAGCGTCACCTGCGGATCGATGTCGCCCGCGACGATCAGCGTCGCATTTCCCGGCTTGTACCAAGTGTGGTAGAACGCGCGGATGTCGTCGGCGGTCATCTTTTCGAAACTCGCCACCGTCCCGCCGGAGGCCGTCGCGAACGGCGTCCCGGCGAAGAACGTCTCGCGCAAACGCAGGCCGATCTTGTACGCGGGCTGGCTTTCCTGCGCGCGGATCTCCTGTTCGATCGCGCCGCGCTCGGTCGCCCAATCGGCCGCGCGAATCGTGGCGTGCGCCATCCGGTCGGCTTCGATCTGCAGCGCGACGTCGACGTACGGAGAGGGGAGCTTGTAGTAGTACAGCGTTTGCTCGTTGCTGGTGTACGCGTTGTACTCCGCGCCCATGCGCGCCGCGATGTCGGCGAGCTGCCCGGCCGAAACCGTCGTCGTGCCGCGGAAGAGCATGTGCTCGGTGGCGTGCGCGACACCGGTCAACGTGTCGTCGTCGGCGCCGACGCCGTACGACATCAGCGTCGTCGCGACCGGCGCCAGCTTGTTCGGCAGCAGGATGACGTGCATGCCGTTGGCGAGCGTCGCGCGCACCACGTTCGGTACCGCGGCCGGGGCCGGCGTCGCGGCGACCTGTGCCGGAGCGGCGTGCGGAACGAGCAGCAGACCGGCGAGAACGGCAACACCCAGGCGCTTCACAACGATCTCCATCGCGACGACGAAGGCAAAGCCCTCGGCGCGCACGCTTCAGCCCGCGTCATTCCACACCTGCGCGCCGCCGACGTAGGTCGCGCGCACGCCGAGCGTGCCGAGCGTCGCGGGATCGACCGTCAGCGGATCGCCGTCGAGCACCACGAAGTCGGCGAGGTAGCCGGGCGCGAGCCGCCCTTTCGTCGCCGCTTCGCCGGCGGCGTAGGCGGCGCCGGTCGTGTAGAGCGCCAATGCCTCGTTCGGCGTGATCCGCTGCGAGCGGCCGAGCGGCGTGCCGTCGAAGCCCGTGCGCGTCACGCACGACTGCAGTGCGAGCAGCGGCTGATACGGCCCGCACGGATAGTCCGACGACCCCGCGACCGCGACGCCGTAGTCGAGGAACGAACGATGCGCGAACATGCGCTCGATCCGCTTCGGCCCGTACCAGTCCAGCAGCTTGCCGCCGTGATAGTGCACGTAGCTGCCGAAGGGTGCGGCGATCGCGCCGAGTCCCTTCATCCGGCGCAGGATCTCGTCGTTGACGATGCTGCAATGCTCGATTCGGTGGTGCAGGTTCGGCCGCGGATGCTCGCGCTGCGCGGCCTCGAGCTGGTCGAGCAGTTTTCCGATCGCGCGGTCGCCGTTGGCATGGGTGCAGACCCGGTTGCCGTCGCCGTGCGCCATGCGGACGACGTCGCGCAGCTCGGCGTCCGAGAGCGTCTGCATCCCGAAGTCGTCGGTCGTCCCCTCGAACGGTTCTTCCATCAGGCACGTGCGGCCGCCGATCGCACCGTCGACGAACGTCTTGATCCCGCCGAGCCGCAGCCGGCCGTCGCCGGAACCGCTGCGCCAGCCGCGCCGCGCGAGCAGTCCGTAGTGCTCGAAATGCAGCAGCATGTTGACGCGCATCGTCAGCGCCCCGTGGTCCCGCGCTTCCTCCAGCAGTGCGATGTCGTCGGGTCCGATCAGCGCGTCGGTGACCGAGGTGATCCCGGCGGCGTGAAAGGCGCGCATCGCGAGCCCGAGCCCGCGCTGACGATCCTGCGGCGTCGATGCCGGAGCGATGGTCTCTCCGGTGCGCGACGATTGCGGATACGCGAAGTCGAAGATCGCCGTCTCGAACAGGATGCCGTTGAGCCGCCCGCTGCCGTCGCGCCCGAACTTGCCGCCCGGTGGGGCTTCGGTCGTCTCGTCGATCCCGCCCAGCTCGAGCGCCTTCGAGTTCACGACGCCCCAGTGCCCCGCGACCTGCAGCACCAGGATCGGGTGGTCGCGGCTGATCTCGTCGAGATCCCAGCGCGTGAGCACGCGGCCCTCGGCCATCTTCGCATCGTCGTAGCGGCTGCCGCGCAGCCAGCCGCCGGGCGGCGTGTGCGCGAGTTCGGCGCGCAGCTTGGCCGCGATCTCCGCCAGCGACGAGACGGCGTCGATCGAGAGATCGAGGTGCAACATGTCCTCGGCGGCGACCGCGAGGTGCGCGTGCGCGTCGTTGAACCCCGGGACGATCACGCCGTCACGATGGTCGACGACTTCGGCGCCGCCGAACCGTTCGCGCAGATCGGCAAGCGTTCCGATCGCGGCGATCGTTTCGCCGTGCACAGCGAAGGCTTCCGGCGCGTCGTCCGTCATGGTGACGATTCGCCGCGCGCGATGGATCGTCGTCGTCATGCCGGACGGTTCGGCGGCGCGGCGAGGGATGTCCTCGAAACGCACGAAGCCCGCGGCATCGCTTGCCGCGGGCTCCTGGTTGGGCCGTTCATCCGGCGCCGCAGCGGAGGCTATCTGGGCGATTCGTACGGAGGGATGGAAGGGTAGTGCGGGCACTTGCCGCCGGCTGGGATCTGCTGGAAGTAGCCCGAGATCGTGCCGGAGACGTCGAGGCCGGTCGGTCCCGAGATATTGCTCACGATGATGTCGAGCTCGTTGTCGCCGGCTTGGAAGTAGCTGACGGGGTTCAGACTGGTCGGGACGCTCACGTACGACGGAATCTGAAACGTCGTATTTGGATTCTGACTGTTGTTGTTCCCGATCGGGTGGTTGTTCAGCTTCGCGCTGAAGTTGTTGTCGGAGTAGACGTTGAGTGACATCGAGGCCGGAAACGGAACGTGCGGCGGCACCGAGCACAAGCAGAAGTGATAGGCGTAGACGTAGCTGCCGGAGTTTTGGCTGTTCACGCCGGACGTCGCCGTCGGACCGATCCATTGCGAACCCGGGAACGGCGCGTGATAGTACGGCCAGGAGGTCAGCGGAACGGCGGCCTGAGGCTGGGCGAGGCTCGCGGGCGGCGGGTTTGCGGCGGTCCGGCTGGTGGATTGGTAGGGGTTGTTGGAACCCGTCGGCACGGTGACCGTCCAGCTCGCGTTCGTCACGACCGTCCTTTGCGCGGGCGAGCAGCACTGCGCCGGCATCGGCATCGGGTCGATCGGACGCGCCGCCGCCGCCTCACGCGCCGTCTGCGCGAGCGAACTGGTCGGCCCAATCATGACGATGCCGGCGCCGAACATTGCGAGTGTCAGGATTTTGGAAAAAGCGTTCATGGTCGATACTCATCTCTGCCGCGAAGCGGCGGTTGGTAAAGGGTGACGCGATCGTAGCGGCGCCGCTTTCACGGCGATGTCACGCGCGCCGGCCCGCTTTCAAGCGACGAGCGAGCCGAGCGCGAACGACGGTGCGAGGCCGAGCTCCTCGGTGAGCGCGCGCGTGTAGTCGCGGTATTCGCGGATCGCCGCGGCACGATCGCCGCGCGCGACGTGCGCGCGGATCGCGATCTCGCGCGCATCCTCATCGCAGCCGTCGAGCTCGATCGAGACCCACGCGAGATCGAGTGCGAGGTCGGGCCGGCGCTGCGCCAGCGCGTATTCGGCGAGCCGGCCGGTGATCTCTCGCGCGGCGGTTTGCATGCGGCGCTCGAGCGCCGTGACGAACTCGGGAGCGGCGATCGTGCGCACGCAGCCGCAGCAGACCCGCTGCGCAATCGGTAACCAGCGCGCCGCCGTCGTCAGATCCGGAGTCCGCGGGCCGCGCAATTGGGCGCCGAGCGCTTCGACTTCCCAGAGGTCGAGGACAACCGTATCGTCGAGGCGATAGCCTTCGAGCGACTGGAGGACGGTCCGCTCGCCGATCCGCTTGCGCAGCCGGTGCACGGCGATGTTGAGCAGGTTGGAGGCTCGCGCCTGATCCTCGTCGGGCCAGAGCAGCGCCCGCAGGGCATCGCCCGAGAGCGGATGGCGGCAGCGCGCCAGCGCACAGACCAGCAGCCGCTGCGGCGGGCACAGAACGATCTCGGCGCCGTTCACCAGGGCGCGGCCGGTCAGGATTTCGATGCGGACGGCGCCCGTGTCGGCCGGCGTCGGGACTCTGAAAGCGACGTGTGCTTGCATGAGCCGAGCGTAGCCGCGGCGGTAGCCACCGGATATTCGGGCCGGTACCCGTTTTCAGTACCTAGACGAACCCGGGACCAAGCAGGAGTCGACCTCCTTCGACCGTCAGAAACGGGAGGTGGTCGGAACGCCGCTCTATTGCCCGCGTTTCATCGGCCGTGAGAGCGAGCTGTCGGCCTTGGCCGGCCTCGCGCGCCGCACGGCCGCTGGCGAGACCGTCTTCGCGTTCGTCTCGGGCGATGCGGGCGCCGGGAAAACACGGCTGATCGAGGAGCTGCGCCGGCATCTGCCGCGGGGGATGCGCGGCGTCCGCGGCACGTGCATGGAGTACGCGCCATCGCCGATGGGCTCCGTGCTCGACATCCTCGCGGCGCTCGAGGCGGAGTCCGGGTCGGCCGCGCCGATCGCGCCGACCGGGGACGATCCGGTCGACAAGCGCCGGCTCTTCGACCGAGTCACCGCTGCGCTGCAGCGAGCCGGATCGACGCGCCCGTTCGCGATGATCGTCGACGATGCGCACTGGGCCGACAGCGCGACGATCGAGCTCCTGCAGTTCCTGATCGGAACGCTGCAGGGGACACGGGTCCTCCTGGTCGTCGTGTACCGTACCGACGAGATCGCCGAATCGCATCCCCTGCACGCGCTGGTCGCCCGCGCGACGCGCGCCCGCAACGTGCAGCACATCGAGCTCGAGCCGCTCAGCCCGGCGTCGATTCACGAGCTCATCGACGCGACGCTGCCCGAAAATGTGCCGCTGTCCGCCGAGTCCCTGCGCGACGTGCGCAGACGGAGCGAAGGGAACCCGCTCTTCGCCGAAGAGTTTCTCAAGAGCGCGGTGGACGACGTTCGGGTCGGCAGGACGCGATCGATCCTGCCCCCCACGCTGCGCGGTCTGCTGCTCGAACGCCTGGGGCGTCTCGCCGCCGAGCACATGCGGTTGCTGGAGATCGCCGCGCTGATCGGACGGCGTTTCAGCGCGCCGTTTCTCGCCCGAATCGGGGGTTGCGAACCCCCAGCGCTGGCATCGTTTCTGCGCCTTGCCGTCGACGAGCACTTTCTGGTGGAGGACGAGGCGGACCCCGGATGGTTCACGTTTCGCCACGCGCTCACACGCGATACGATCCTGTCCGGCATGCTCGCGATGCACACGCGCGCGATGCACGTCGAGATCGCGCAAGCGATCGAGCGCGAGACGGATCGCGACACCCGGGTCGTCGAGCTCTCCGATCACTACTGGCGCGCGGCCTGGTTCGCCGAGTGCGCTGAATACGCGGAACGGGCGGGCGATCTCGCCAAGATGCGGCACGCCTACGCGGAGGCGGCGGAACAATACGAACGCGCAATCGCATGCGGCAACGGCGGTGAGCGCACCCTCGTCGATCTGCACGAGAAAGCCGCGTCGGCGTACGCCTCGCTCGGCGGACCCCAAAAGGTGCTCGAGCACCTCGACGTTGCGGTAGCCTACTACACTGCGGTCGGCGACACGGGCCGGTTCGTCGAGGTCTCTCTCGATCTCGCGCTGGCGTATCGGCGGACGGCGCAGATGGAGCGCGCGTTCGCCGTTCTCCGCCGAGCCTCGGATCTGAGCAAGGCCGGCGGGAACGCGCGACTGCTTTTCCGGAGCGCGGCGCAGCTGGCGCACCTCTACACGCTGGCCGAGCAATGGACCGAGGTCGAGACCCGCCTCGCCGATGCAGAACCGCACCTCGAGGCCGCGGAACCCCACCACGCCGTGCGTTACTATGTTTCGCTCGCGATGCTGCACCTTTCACGCTACGCGCTCGACGAATGGCGGCGGGCTTCCGAACAGGCCACCTCCATCGCACGGGCGCACGGCGATCCGACCCTGATCGCTTTTGCGCTCACCAGCTACGGTGTGAACGCGCGAAAGGTCGCCCAGTTCGAGGTCGCACTAGCGGCGTTTCGTGAGGCTGCCGAAACGGGTCGCACCTATGGTGTTCTCTACATTGCGGCGTTCGCAAGGCTGGGATACATCAACGTCCTCTATCTGTTCGGCCGGCTGACCGCGGCGCGCGACGAGCTGCTGGACGTCCTCGCCGAGCTCCACGAGTCGATGACGATTCGCATCCTGATCGCGCAATTCGGGGTGGCGCTTTCGATCGCGTTGCGAGACGAGAACCTGTTCCATCGCTGCTATTCGAGCGACGTTTTGGAAGCGGCGTTTTCGACCAACGAGCCGATCCAGTTCGCCCCGCTCGCGGCGGCGATCGCCGAACATCGCCTTGCGTCCGGTGACGAGCCGGGTGCCGCCGCGCTGCTCGATCGAATGCTCGCGGCGCTTCCGCCCGGTTGGGGCGATTGCGAGGTGCTCGTTCCGGTCGCCATCTGCTGCTCGCAGGGCGACGTCGCACGCGCTCGGGAACGTTTCGACGTGCCGGGGTCGCCAGCCGAGAACCCCTACGTCGCCGCATGCCGGGAGCTCTTTGACGGCTACGCCGCGGCGCGGTTCGGCGACCGCGAGAAGAAACAACGGCACGGCAGGACGGCGGCGAAGCTCTTGCGGCAGCTTGCGATGCCGCTGCTCGAGGCAGAGGCCTTCGAACTGGCGGAGCAGTCGACCAAAGCGGTGGCGCTCTGCGAAACGATCGGAGCGCTGCGACCGGCTCGCCGGCTCGGACCGCAATCGGCGCGCCGAACGAGTGCGGCGCAACTGACGGCACGCGAACGAGAGGTCGTCGACCTCGCGCTGTCCGGTTTGACGAACAGAGCGATCGCCGACGACCTCTCACTCAGCGAGCGTACCGTCGAGGCTCATCTGGCGGCGTCGTACCGGAAGCTGGGCGTCCGGTCGCGCGCCGAGCTGGTCAACGTCTTGGCGCGGAAGCCTTGAGCACGACCTTTCCGGTCCCGCGCGGATCGCTGATCTCGTACGAGCCGGCCTTGTTCCGGATCGTCAGCCACAGCTCGCCGTTGCGGAGCAGCGTCATCGACGATCTCGTCACTTGCGTCGCCTTGTACGTGTAGAGGCGCCCGTCGCCGCCGGGCTGCTTGACGACCATGTAGTCCGGCGGCATCATGCCGTCGACTCCCCATTGGAAATAGTCGCAGCAGGCATAGACTGCTGCGGCTCCGGCCACGACGAGGCCGATGATGAGGACAACGACGAGCGGCGCCGTGCGCTTGCGCGCCGCAGGTTGGATCACTTCAGGGAAGCGGTAACCCACAAGACTTCCTTTCAGCCGCGGCCTGCACCGATCGACAGGCCCCGAGCGTTTTCTTTCGCAGACAAGGGTTGTCTTCCCTAGCGTTGCTAGCGTACATTGTCTAGCAGCAAAATGCGGAGCGGACGACGGCGTGCGAGCGGCGTTGTGATGGTATACTGAGCTCGTGGACTTCGTCAGCGCGATCGCCGAGACCGATTTGACCGCGATGCGGTTCGTCGCAGAATCCGGTCAGTTCGCGGTGTACGCGGCGGGCGACGACACGTTTCTGCTTGTGCAGCGTCACGCCGGAATGCCGTGGACGGGCCTGCGGCTCTCGGGTGACGGGGTCTTTCGCATCAGCGGGCTGCTGAGCGATGCGACGCGCAATCTGTATCGCGAGCTCGCGAGCAAGCTCTCACCGGCGAACCGCGACGGCGACGCCGTTCCGGCGCAGCCGGCTCGATGATGCAGTACCTTCTCGCGGCGGTACCGCTGCTACTGCTCGGGACGATCGTTGCGCTCGTGGTGGGCACCGCGCTGCGCAACCGCATCCCGGTGAAACGGTCGCCCCGTCCGGTGCGCGCGCCGAAAGCCAAGAAGGTTCACCTGCGGGTCGTCTCACCCGATCAGATGGACGCCGATCTTCAAGACCTCATCCGCAAGTCGTGACCGCGCCGGCACGCGGCGCTGGCTCCCCGGACTTAGGGCTCAAGATCGGGCCGGACCGCGACGACAACCTTAGGAGAATGTGGAATTTCCTCGGCCGCCTCGGCCTCTCGAAGGGCGGCGACAAGCGGGCCATCGACTCGGTCTTCCAGGCGCTCGACGCGGGCGACGCCGCACGCCCGAAGCCGACGCTCCTGTGCCGCCAATGCGGCCTGAAGTACGAGAACACCGGCACGTACTTGCAAGGCGCCCGCTGCCCCAACTGCACCCCCACGCGCTGACCGGGCTAACAGCTCCGGTCCGACCGCGCGCCATATCACGCCGCGGGAAGCGTGTGGTAGGCTGAACCTATGCAGGATAAGTCTGTGCGGGCTGAATCAGATCGATCTGCGCGGATTGTGCGGCTGTACGCTCTTGCCGAAGACGTCTTCGGCTCACACGCTGACGCTGAATGCTGGATGACTACGCCAAGCCGGGCGCTCGACGGTGCTCGGCCGGTAGACGAGTGCGCGACGGAAGCGGGAGCGCGGAACGTCGAAGACCTTCTGGGGCGCATCGAGCACGGTATTTTCGGTTAGGCACGTTTGGATCCGGCCGCCGAGGCGTCCGGGGGCGGATCTCGAAGCGTGCTGGTTCCCGTTTGCCGCTGGAGAGGAACCGTGCGATGACCTCGGTGCTGGAGCGCTCCGCGCTCATGAAGACGCTCGCGTACGTCGGGGGTGAGTGGATCGGCGCGGACTCGGGCGCGACGTTCCCGGTGTACGACCCGTCGAACGGGGATCGCATCGCGGACGTGGCGCGGCTCGGCGCGGCGGAGACGCGGCGCGCGATCGAGGCGGCGAACGCCGCGCTCCCCGGCTGGCGCGCGACGCCGGCGAAGGAGCGCTCGAAGATCCTGCGGCGCTGGTACGAGCTGATCGTCGAGCACACCGACGAGCTCGCGCACATCATGACGCTCGAGCAAGGGAAGCCGCTGGCCGAAGCGCGCGGCGAGATCGCGATGGGCGCCGCGTACGTGGAGTGGAACGCCGAGGAAGCGAAGCGCGTCTACGGCGACACGATCCCGACGCTCGCGAACGACCGCCGCATGGTCGTGGTGAAGCAGCCGATCGGCGTGTGCGTCGGGATCACGCCGTGGAACTTCCCGCACGCGATGATCGTGCGCAAAGCTTCGCCCGCGATCGCCGCCGGCTGCACGTTCGTGCTCAAACCCGCCGAACAGACGCCGCTCTCCGCGCTCGCCGTCGCGGCGCTCGCCGAAGCGGCCGGTTTCCCGCCGGGCGTGTTCAACGTGGTGACCGGCGATGCCGACGACGCACCGGTCATCGGCGGCGAGATGACCTCGAACCCGATCGTGCGCAAGCTGGGCTTCACCGGCTCGACCGCGGTCGGCAAACTGCTGATGGCGCAGTGCGCGCAGACGGTGAAGAAAGTCTCGCTGGAGCTGGGCGGCAATGCCCCGTTCATCGTGTTCGACGACGCCGACCTCGACGCCGCGGTCTCCGGCGCGATGAGCGCGAAGTTCCGCAACGCCGGTCAAGTCTGCGTGAGCCCGAACCGGCTGTTCGTGCAGGCGGGCGTGCACGACGCGTTCGTCGAGAAGCTCGCCGAGCGCGTGCGCAAGCTGCGCCCGGGCCGTGGCTTCGACGAAGGCGTCACGCTCGGGCCGCTGATCGAAGAGCAAGGATTCGCAAAGGTCGCCGAGCACGTCGAAGATGCGTGTGCGCGCGGTGCGACGGTCGTGCACGGCGGCAAGCCGCACGCGCTCGGCGGCACGTTCTACGAACCGACGATCCTCACCAACGTCACCGCCGCGATGCGGCTCAGCAACGAGGAAACGTTCGGACCGGTCGCCGCGATCGCGTCGTTCAAGACCGAAGCGGAGGTCATCGCGATGGCGAACGACACGCCGTTCGGGTTGGCGGCGTACTTCTACAGCCGCGACGTCGGGCGGGCGTGGCGCGTCGCGGAAGCGATCGAGGCGGGAATGGTCGGGATCAACACGCCGATGATCGCGAACGAGTCGATCCCGTTCGGCGGGATCAAAGAGTCGGGGATCGGCCGTGAAGGTTCGAAGTACGGCATCGACGAGTGGGTCGAGATCAAGTACATGTGCTTCGGCGGCGTCGACAAGTAACGGCAACTTCCGTCGCGCTTCAGGCGCAACGCCCCTCGCTCATGGCAGCAACGTGGCAGCATTCGGAAGTGTGAAAACTTTCTGAAAGCATGCGTTGCTTGACGCCGTGGCGTGTTCGTGACATTCTCGAACGAGCATCAGGCGCCGGCGCGAGGAAGTGATGAGCACGAACGTTGCAACTGCCGTGGGAACATCGGAACAGCCGTGGACGTTGAAGACGCCGAGCCGCACGTCCGAGTACATCGCGTATCGTGACGACACGCTCGATCCGCCGTCCTTGGTCATCCGCGTCGGACAGACCGAACTGCGTTACGACGTGCGCTGCATCGACGATCTGCACAAGATGCTCAAAGAACACGGGAACTGGGTTCTGCTCGGCAGCTCCGACGAACAGAAGCCGCCGGCCGCGGGCACCGTCGAAGCCTGGGCGCGCTCCTCGAAGAACCCGATCGGCGGCTGGTACGGGCTGAAGAAAGGCCTGCGCGGCCGCTTCGCGATGTACGTCCCCCCGATTCTCGAGGCGCTCGGCCTGGTCGAGATGGAGCACCGCCCCAAGAACAACCGCATCCGCGCGTTGTAGCCTTCAGGGCAGGTCGCCGCGAGGAGCGCGGCGGGTGCGCGGCGCACCGGTGGGCGGCATGGGGTCGTATCGGATTGCGGCTATTCCGGCGGATGGGATTGGGCCGGAGGTCATCGGGGCGGGGCTCGAGGTGCTCGGTGTGCTGCAGCGGCTCGATCCCGCGCTGCGGCTCGAGGTCGTGCATTTTCCGTGGGGATCGGATTACTATCGCGCCCACGGTGTGATGATGCCGGCCGATGGGCTCGATGCGCTGCGTTCGTTCGATGCGATCTACTTCGGGGCGGTCGGTGACCGCGAGGTTCCCGATCATGTCACGCTGTGGGGGTTGCGGCTCGCGATCTGCCAGCCGTTCGATCAGTATGCGAACGTGCGGCCGACGCGCATCCTGCCGGGTCTTGCGAGTCCGCTGCGGGACTGCGAGCCCGGCGATCTCGACTGGGTGATCGTGCGCGAGAACAGCGAGGGCGAGTACGCCGGGATGGGCGGCCGCGCGCATCGCGGTCATGCCATCGAGGTGGGAACCGAAGTCGCCGTTTTCACGCGCGCCGGGATCGAGCGGATCGTCCGGTTCGCGTTCGAGCTCGCGCGCAGCCGGCCGCGCAAGCTGCTCACCGTGGTGACCAAGTCGAACGCGCAGCGGCACGGCATGGTGCTGTGGGACGAAGTTGCGGTCGAGGTGGCGCGCGACTATCCCGACGTTACGTGGGACCGCGAGCTGGTCGACGCGATGACCGTCCGCATGGTGAGCAAACCCAAGAGCATCGATACGGTCGTGGCGACGAACCTGCACGCCGACATCCTGAGCGATCTCGCGGCGGTGCTCGCCGGGAGCATCGGCATTGCGCCGACCTCGAACCTCGATCCGACGCGCCGCTTTCCCTCGATGTTCGAACCGATCCACGGTTCGGCGTTCGACATCACCGGCAAAGGGATCGCGAACCCGATCGGCGCGTTCTGGACCGCGGTGATGATGCTGGAACACCTCGGTGAACGCGACAATGCCGCGCGGCTGATGAAAGCGATCGAAGACGTCACCGCGTCGGGCGTGCGAACCCCGGATCTCGGCGGCACCGCGCGCACCGCCGACGTAACCGCGGCCGTGTGCGAGTCGTTGGCGGGGGTTACGGCAGCGTCGGGATGATGTCGCGGTGGTGTTCGCGCATGTCGAGGAACGGCTGCTCGACGAAGCGGTGCATCGGGACGGCGAAGCAGTAGACGATCAGCAGGGCGATGATGCCGAGCCACAGCGTGACGAGCGGGTTTCCGAGCGGCCCGGGATATGCGCCGACGACGTGGTTGATGATCGGTTCTTGGAAGAGGTAGACGGCGTAGGCGAGGGCGGCTAGCGTCGCGACGAATTTCGAGTTCACCACGGCGTCGAGACGCGTCCAGCCGCCGCGGGTCAGCCCATAGAGGAGCAGTCCCGCCGAACACGCACCGAGGATGTCGATCAGACCGTAGGTGCTGATGACCGGCAGCAGGTGCGTCGGGTCGAGGCCGAGCGTCCGCATCTGCAGCCCGATGAACAGCACGCCGAGGAGCGCGGCGCCGCCGTACCATGCTTGCGGGAGCCGCGGGCGCGGCGCGCGGATCGCCAGGAACGCGAGCGCGGCGCCGATCGCGAACGCGGTCCCCATCCCGACGACGTTGCGCGTGTAGACCGCGACCGAGTCCCAGGTCGCGGCGCCGGCTTTCGTCAGCACGTACAGCGAGGCGAAGCGCTCGAGCGCGCTCAGGCAAAACACCAGCGCCAGCAGGAACCAAATCGAGCGAACGCGCGTGTCGACCGATCGCTTCCGCACGAGCGCGTAGAGCGCGAACGCCACGACGGGCATGATCAGGTAGAACTGCGCATCGACGGCCATCGTCCAGAGCGGGCCGTTGATCTGCGTGACGAACGGGACGAGGAAGCCGTGCAGCATGAACACGTGGGCGCCGACATCGAGAACTGACGGCCTGTCCGCGTGCAGCGATGCGTCCACGATGCTGAGCGCCAGGCACACGAAGTACAGCGGATAGATGCGAAGGAACCGCCGCGCCGCGAACTGACGCCAGCTCGGCAGCGGCGTGCCGTCGACGATCGCGCGGAAGTACGGCCCGCAGAGCAGGAAGCCGGTCAGCACGAAGAAGCAGTCGACGCCCCAGTAGCCGAGCCACTCCAGCTCGCGCGACTTCGCGATCAGCAGCGTCTGCAGAAACATGTGGTGCAGGAACACGCACAGGATCGCGAACGCGCGCAGCGCGTCCGCATACGCGATTCGAACCGTCCGCGACACCACAGCCCAGACGCTGTACCCGTTCGGCCGATCCTTCTCTCGAAAGGGCCGTTAGCGGGTCGGGGCGTCGAAGAGCGGCGGGTCGGTGACCGCGGGGAGCGTGCCGTTGGGGCGGGCGGCGAGCGGTTCGCGCTTCGGGGCGAGCGCGATGTAGACGATCGGGACCAGCACCAAGGTGAGCAGCAGCGAGCTGGCCAGGCCGCCGATCACGACGGTGCCGAGGGAGCGCTCCGCCTGCGCGCCGGGATCGAGCGCGAGCGCGAGCGGCAGCATCCCGGCGATCATCGCGGCGGTCGTCATGATGATCGGGCGGAAGCGTTCGCGCGCGGCTTCGCGGATCGCGGCGATCCGCCCGAGACCTTCGTTGCGGCGCCGGTTCGCGAAATCGACCAGCAGGATCCCGTTCTTCGTCACCAGCCCGATCAGCAGCACCGAGCCGATCAGCGAGAACAGGTTCAGCGTCTGGCCGGTGAGCGCGAGCGAACCCAGCGCGCCGACGACCGCCACGGGGACCGCGAACATGATGATGAACGGCGTGCGGTAGCTGTTGTAGAGCGCGACCATCAGCAAGTAGACCAGCACGATCGAGAGCAGCAGCGCGACCGTCATCCCCTTCACCGTCGCGCTGACCTGCTGCTCGTTGCCGCCCGAGGCCGGTGCGACGGTGACGGACGACGGCAGTTGCAGCGCGGCGAGCCGGCTCGCGAAGTCGTGCTGGACGTTCGAGAGCTTCGCGCCGGGCGCGAGATCAGCGCCGGCGTAGACGACGCTCGCCCGGTTGATGCGCACGATCATCGGCGGCGCCGGCGACTGCACGAGCGTCGCGATGTCGCCGACGCGGACGATCGAGCCGTTGGCGGCGCGGATAGGGATCGCTTCGATCGCCCCGAGCGAGTCCTGCGCGCTCTGCGGGTAGCTGACCAGCACGTTCTTGAGGCCGTCCGGCCCGGTGAACTGCGTCGCCAAGTCGCCGCCGAACGCCGCCCGGATCGCGGTCGACGCGGTGCCGATGCTGGCGTCGAGCGAGCGCGCGCGCTCGCGGTTGAACTCGACGTTCACCTGCGGTGCGTCGGCCATCCCCGACGTCGTGACGTCGATCGCGCCGGGCGTCGCCGTCAACGCGGCGGCGACCTTCGCCGCGTATGCTTCGGGATGGCCGTCGACGCTCGTGATCACCTCGTCGATCGGCTGCGCGTTGCCGCCGGCGATGTCGGTCGCGGGGACGGCGACCACGGTCGCGCGCGGCGCGATCTGCTGCGCCTGCGACTGCAATTGCGCGGCCCAGTACGCCGTCGAGTGGGCGCGCGCGTCCTTGAGGTAGACGTCGATCTGCCCGACCGCCGGGTTGCTGATGTAGCCGGAGAGCTGGCCGAGGTACGCGCCGGCGGTCGACGACTCGGCCTGCAGGTCGGGGATCGCATCGACGATCCGCTCCATCGCCAGAATCCCGCGGCGCGTCGTTTCGAGCGGCGTGCCGCTGGGATACGTCACCGTCAAGTACAGCTCGCCGCGGTCGACCGGCGGGATGTACTCGAATCCGACCAGTCCGAGCGGGATCAGCGCCAGCGCCAGCACCAGCGAGACCACCGAGACGAGCGCGACCGTGCGACCGTGGTTCAGCCCCCAGGTGAGCACGCGCTCGGCGTACGCTTCGCGCGTCGCTTCGAAACGCGCGGTGAACGCGTCGATGATCCCCCACGGCCGCCAGTGCGAGAGCAGCGCCCAGCGCCCGGCGAGCGTCGGCGTCACCGTGAACGAGACGAACAGCGAGGTGAGCGTGGCGACGGTCACCACGAGTCCGAACTCGCGCATGAACAGCCCGACCGAGCCGGGCAGGAACGAGATCGGCAGGAAGACGACGACGTCGACCAGCGTGATCACGATCGCCGCGACGCCGATCTCGCTGCGCCCGGTGATCGCCGCCTCGGTCGGCTCCTCGCCGCGCTCGAAGTGGCGTTCGACGTTCTCCAGCACGACGATCGAGTCGTCGACCAGGATCCCGATGATCAGGGTCATCGCCAGCAGCGAGACCGTGTCGAGCGTGAAGTGCGCCAGCTTCATCGCCGCCAGCGTGACCAGCAGCGAGGACGGGATCGCGATCATGACGACCAGCGCGTTGCGCCACGAGCGCAGGAACAGCAGCATCACGATCCCGGTGAAGACGATCGCTTCGACCAGCGTGCGCACGACGCCGGTGAGCTGCTGCTCGGTGTAGGTCGACTGGACGTTGAGGACTTCGAACTGCACGTCCGGATAGGTGCGGCGCAGCATCGGCAACGCGGCCAGCACGTTGCGCGAGGTGTCGACCTCGCTGGTGCCGGCCGACTTCTGGACGTTGAGGGTGACGCACGGCTCGCCGTTCGAGTACGCGAACACGCGCTGCGTCTCGAACGTGTCGCGCACGTCGGCGACGTCGGAGATGCGGAACAGGCGCGGCTGGGTCGACCACGGGTTGGTGGTCGTCGACGCCGCACCGCCGCCGCTGCTGAGCAGCAGGCCGGCGACGGTCGGGACGTTCTGGATGTCGCCGCGCACGTCGAGGTTCGTCTCGCGGTTCGGCGAGTAGAGGATCCCGCCCGGCGAGCGGACGTTGTTGTTCGTGATCGTGCTGACGACGTCGGTCAGCGTGAAGCCCGACGCGGTCAGGCGGTTCGGATCGACATTGACCTGGATCGAGGGCGTCACCGTCCCGTTCTCCTGGACGAACGAGACGCCGGTGACCTGATCGAGCTGCGGGACGATCTTGTTGATCGTCAGCGACGAGAGGTCGCCGACCGAGAGCGCGCGCGAGCGCAGCACGAGCGAGACGACGACCGCCTCGCTCGGGTTGTAGATCGCGATCTGCGGCGTCGTGACGTCGTTGGGCAGCGCGCGCTGCGCGTTCTGCACGCGGCCCTGCACCTGCACCAGGTCGTTGTTCTGATTCGATGAGAGCGCGAAGACGGCGACGATCGAGGCTTGGCCGGGCTGGATCGAGGTTTCGAGGTGGTCGAGGTCGGGCGAACCGGCGAGCTGGTCTTCGAGCGGGCGCACGATCGCGTCGCGCATCTCCGTCGTCGACGCGCCGGGGTAGCTGACCAGGACCTGGATCGACGGCACGTCGGTGTTCGGGAACTGCTGCTGCACGAGCAGCGAGCCGGCGACGATGCCGGCGAGCAGCACCAGCGCCAGGAAGACCGTCACCAGCGTCGGCCGCTCTACGAAAAGACGCGTCAGCGACATCAGTGCGACTCCACCGCGACGGGGACGAGCGCACCGTCGCCCGAAAACTCCGCCGTTGCACGCTCGTCCGGCGGGCCCGGCGCGATCCACAGGTACACGATCGGGATCACGACCAGGGTGAGCAGCAGCGAGCTGGTGAGGCCGCCGATCACGACGGTGCCGAGCGAACGTTTGGCGGCCGAACCCGGATCGAGCGCGAGCGCGAGCGGCGTCATCCCGGCGATCATCGAGACGGTCGTCATGACGATCGGGCGGAAGCGTTCGCGCGCGGATTGCTGGATCGCGCTGAGCTTGTCGAGCCCGGCGTCGACCTTGAGGATCGCGAAGTCGACCAGCAGGATCCCGTTCTTGCTGACCAGCCCGACCAGCATGATCACGCCGATCAGCGAGAAGAGGTTCAGCGTTTGCCCGGTCAGCGCGAGCGAGCCGAACGCGCCGATCGCCGCGACCGGGATCGAGAACATGATGACCAGCGGGACGCGGTACGCGTTGTAGAGCGCGACCATCAGCAGGTAGACGAGCGCGAACGAAAGGATCAGCGCGGTCCCCAGACCGTTGACGGTCTGCGCGATGTTCTGCTGGTTACCGCCGGCCGCCGCGCCGACGACGACCGTGTTGGGGAGCTTGAGCGCGCGCACTTTCTCCATGAAGGCGCGCTGCACGTTCGTCTGCGCGACGCCGGGCTGCACGTTCGCGCCGATGTGGATCACGGTCTGCCGGTTGACGCGCGTGATCAGCGCTTGCGCCGGCGCGTTCTGCAGCACCGCGATGTCGCCGAGATGGACGATCGACCCGGTGCGCGTGCGCAGCGCGATCGCGCGCAGCGTCGCCAGGCTCGTCTGGTCGGCGCGCGGGTAGAGGACCTGCACGTATTTCGTGCCGTTGCTGGTGTCGAACTGCGTCGCCAGCGTCCCGCCGAACGCGGCCCGCACCGCCTGCGAGGCCGAGCCGATGTCGACGTTGAGCGCGCGGGCGCGCTCGCGGTCGAACTGGATGTCGATCTGCGGCGAGTACTGCAGCGCCGAGCTGTTGACGTTCGCGGTCCCCGGCGTGTCCTCGAGCGCCGCCAGGATTTGCGGACCGTACGCATCCGGTTCGCCGCGCGTCGACGTGACCGTCACGTCGATCGGCTGCGCGTTGCCGCCGCGCGTCCCGGTCGCCGGGATCGCGATGACGCGTGCGTCGGGGACCAGCTTGTGCCCGAGCCCGGTCATCATCCGCGCGACCTCGATCGTCGAGCGCTTGCGGTTCGGATCGAGGAAGACGCGCAGCTGCCCGGTCGAGCCGAGCGCGACGCCGCCGCCGAAGCCGGCCTGCATCGTCCCCGAGGTCGAGGTGATGCGCTGCACGCCGGGCAGCTCGAGGAAGCGGCTGGAGAGCGTGCGGACTGCGGCGTCGGTCGTGGTGAGCGGCGTGCCGGTCGGGAACTGCACGGTCGTGAAGATCTCGCCGCGGTCGACCGACGGGATGAACTCGAAGCCGATGTAGCCGAGCGGGATCAGCGCGATCGCCCCGGCCGTCGCGAGCGCGGCGACGATGACGACGATCACGCCGTGGCGCAGCGCCCAGAACAGGACGCGCTCGGCGTAGAACGTGCGCAGCCGGTTGAAGCCGCGCGTGAACCAGTCGATGAACCGCGGTGCGCGCCAGCGCGAGAGCAGCGACCAGTTGCCGGTGAGCGCCGGCGTGAGGGTGAACGAGACGGCGAGCGAGGTAAGGGTCGCGATCACGACGACGACGCCGAACTCGCTCAGGAACCGGCCGGTCTGGCCGGGGAGGAATGCGATCGGCAGGAAGACGACGACGTCGACCAGCGTGATGACGAGCGCGGCGGCGCCGATCTCCGCGCGCCCCAGGATCGCGGCGGTGCGCGGTGCTTCACCGCCCTCGAAATGCCGCCCGATGTTCTCCAGCACGACGATCGAGTCGTCGACTAGGATCCCGATGATCAGCGTCATCGCGAGCAGGGAGACGGTGTCGATCGTGTAGTTGAACAGCTTCATGACGAAGAACGTCACGAACAGCGAGGCCGGGATCGCGATCATCACGACCAGTGAGTTGCGCCACGAGCGCAGGAAGAACAGCATCGCGACGCCGGTGAAGACGATCCCTTCGATCAGCGTCTGCAGCACGCTCCAGAGCTGCGCCTCGGTGAAGTCGGCCTGGACGTTGAGCACCCGGAACGCGACGTCGGGGAACTGCGCTTCGATCGCGGGGAGTGCGGCCTGCACGGCGCGGCCGGCGGCGACCTCGCTGGCGCCGGTCGCCTTCTGCACGTTGAGCGTGAGCGCCGGCTTCGCGTCGACGTACGACGCGACGCGCTTCGGTTCGAACCCGTCGGTCACCGTCGCGACGTTGCCGACCGTCGGCAGCCGGGCGGCGATCGAGAACGGGTTCGTCGCCGTGCCACCGGCGCCCGAGATCGCGCCCGACGAGAGCGTGAGCGCCTGATTGGTCGAGCCGTTCGTCCCGGTGTACTTCTGGGTGACCGTGCCGGAGGGCGAGGTGACGCCGCGCGAGACCGTCGCGTTGCCGGAGATCAGCAGGCCCGCGACCGACTGCGGCGTCTGCACGTCGCCGCGCACGTCGATCGAGGTCTCGCGGTTGCCGAGGTACGCGATCCCGCCCGGCGCGCGCACGTTGTTCGACTGGATCGCGCTCACGACGTCGTTCGCGGTGAACCCGTAGCTCGCCAGCGCGTTCGGATCGACCGTCACCTCGAGCGCCGGCGTGACCGTTCCGCTCGCGCCGACGTTCGAGATCCCGGGGACCTGCTCGAGCGCCGGGATGATCTTGTCGGTGACGATCGCCGAGAGCCCGGCGCTGCTCAGCGAGCTCGAGGTGAGCGAGAGCGTGACGACCGTGGCCTGCGCGGGGTCGAAGGTGCGGATCGAGGGCGCCGGCAGGTCGGCCGGGAGCGCGGCGCGCGCCGTCTGCACGCGGTCCTGCACTTGGACGAGATCGGTCGTCTGGTCGGAGTCGAGCGAGAAGGTCGCCGAGATGTTGGCTTGGTTCTGCTGGATCGAGGTGTTGATGTGATCGAGGTTCGGCGCGCCGGCGATCGCGTCTTCGATCGGGCGCACGACCGCGTCGCGCAGCTCCGAGGGCGGCGCGCCGGGATAACTGACGCTCACGTTGACGGTCGGAAAGTCGACGTTGGGGAAGTTCTGCTGCACCAGCGTCGCGAGCGAGAAGATCCCGATCAGCGTCACCAGCGCGATGGCGACGAAGACGAGCGGCGGCCGGTTGACGAAGAGCTGCGTCAGGCGCATCAGTTCTGCGCGATCGATTGTCCGTCGCTGATGCCGAGCTGTCCGTTCGCGATGACGACCTGCCCGGGCTTGAGGCCGGTGACGATCGAGGTCGTGCCGTCGGAGGCGACCTCCTTCACGTGGACGGTCTTCGCGACGACGTCGACCAGCTGATCGTCGGCGATCAGAACGGTCGTGTGCGTCTCGTCGAGGAACGCGGCGGTCGGGATGCCGACGCCGCTGACCGGCGGGAGCGACGCGGTCGCGGTGACCGGCAGACCCGACTGCAGCTTGCCGTCGGCGTTCGCGACCAGCACCTTCACGGTGAAGTTCGTCGAGCCGGGCGTGACCTGGCCGAGCACCGCGACGACCGTACCGTTGTACGTGCGGGTCGCGCGCCCGGCGACGCTCAGCGTGACCGGCGCGCCGACCGGGATCGCGAACGTGTCGGTGCTCGAGGCGTTGAGCTCGGCGTAGACGTGGTCGAGCTGCTGCACGGTGAAGATCGTGCGGCCGCCCGGGTACTCACCGGGGTTCAAGTTGCGGTTGACGACGACGCCGTCGACCGGCGAGTGGATCGTCGCCTTCGCGATCTGCGTCTGCAGTTGACGAACCTGCGCTTGCGCCTGGCCGATCGTCGCGTGGGCCGCGTTCGCTTCGGCCAAGACCGACTGCACGTTGGCGGCCTGCAGGCCGACGTTCTGCGTGCCGTTGACCGCTTCGTTCGTGCGCGCCGACTGCAGGTTCGCCTGTGCCGTGCGGACCGCGGCGCGGTCGTTCGCGACCAGCGTCGCCTGCTGGTCGTACTGGCTCTGCGCGATGTAGCCGCTCGCGAGCAGCTGCTTGTCGCGGGTGAGGTTCAGGTTGTCGTTGTTCAGCGTCTGCTGCGCCTGCGCGAGCGCGGCGGCCGCGGCGCGCGTCTGATCGCCGCTCTGGCCGATGTTCAGCCTCTGCGTGTAGCGCGACTGGGTGACCTTGGCGTCGGCCGAGGCGGCGGAGCGGATGTCGGTCTCGACCGTCGCCTGCGCCTGCGCGAGCTGCGCTTGCAGGTCGGCGGTGTCGAGCTGCGCGATCACCTCGCCGGCGCGGACGCGGTCGCCCTCGTTCACGTTCACGGAAGCTGCCGCTTCGACGAGCTGGCTGGTGATCGCGACGTTCTGGAGCGGCGCGATGACGCCCGAGATCGACGAGGTCGCATGGACCGTCGTCGCGCGCGCCGCCGCGGTCGGCACCGGATTCGGCGACGAGGCGGAGCGTGCGCGACCGCCGCCGCCGCGATGTGCGCAGCCGGCGACGAAGACCGCGGCGACGATCAGCGCGAGCGCCGCCGATGTGCGCCTCACGCGATCAGCGCTGGCCTTGGTTGGCGCGCATCGCCGCCCGTTTCGCGTCGAAGTCGGCGCGCTGCGCCGGAGTCAGCACGCCGCGAATCTTGTCCATGAAGCCGTTGAAACGCGCGCGGCGCGCGTCGGGGTCGGCCGGCTGCGGCTGATTCTTGGACTCGGCACGCATCTGCTCGCGCATCTTCCGGATCTGGTCCTTCTGCGCGCCGCTCAGCGGCGGCCGGATGCTCATGAGCATCTTTGCGAAGCGCGCGCGCCCGCCGGACCGGTCGGTGCTTCCGCCGGTCCCTTGCGCGGAGGCGGCGGGCGTGAAGCCGAGCGCGGCGTTGGTGAGGGCGGCACCGCTCCACAGCAGCGTGGCGGCGGCGAAGGCGACCAGCGAGGTGACGGTGAGGCTGCGCAGCGATTTCATCGACGAACTCCGTGAAGGCAAGGTCTGCCCAGTATCTGGCGGTTCCCTGAGAAGCGCTCGGGAAGCGCCTGGTCGCGCTCCGTACTCTGCCGCCGCCGGGCCCGCCTGCTTGCCCCTAGCCCGGCGGCAGCACGTCGACCAGGTTCGTCGCGGCGGCGTGGCCGAGCGGGACGCCGTCGAAGCGGCTGGTCGCGGCAACGGCGGTGTCGGCACTGCCGGCGGGCCGGCTCGG
>OLLG01000207.1_pt1 | contig 25753 bp, 25 predicted proteins | sample 1604461 | NCBI WGS metagenome assembly OLLG01 (sample SAMEA104055714, study PRJEB20765) | soil metagenome | isolation source: soil
GTCGGCGATCAGACGTGCGCGTACGACACGCGCTTCCGCGTCTTCGCCTCCCAGCGCATCGAGCTGATCGCGTAACGGGTCCGCGCCGGGTCGTTCACGACGCCGTAGGGTCTCGGAGACGTCGTCACCATCGATACTGATTGAGCACGATGATGCTCCCGACGATTCCGCTCGGGTAGACAGCCGCGACGTTGGCCAGGGCCTTCACAACGTCCACGGTCGCCATGTCGGTGGGCTTGTTGTCTTGATAAATCAGCAGCATGCCGGGATGCGTCGCCTGAGCGTGCGCGAGGCCTATGAAATCAGCGTTATTGTAGGTGACGACGACACGGTCGTTACTGCAGGCGAACGCGAAGACGGCGGGGTCACTTACCCCGCCGCCTAGGACGTCCACCGACCGGATCACGTCGTGTCCGGCTGTGACCAGCGCGTCCTTCAGATACCGGTCGCCGGCACATTCATCCAGTAGCAGTCGCATCCGTGAGACTCCGAGCAGCGCATCTGTCCTCTGCGTCCTCCGCGGCGATTAGCGAGGCGTGTCGTTCGCCGTAATCAACGGCCTCGTATGCCGCCTCGACCGGGAGTTCGAATTGTGCCGCCGCCTCTTCAGGGGTCCACCGCTCGACGCGCATACGCCCAAGGAACTGGCCTACGGTGAGCCGGCGACCCTTGAACGCGAGTTGTTTGCGCCACGCGTGCGGCCGCGCGACCAAATACGCATAGTGTAATTCGGGCCGCAGGGCCCGCGTGAGTTCGGGGATGGCGTCCGGGTGCTCGTCGTCGATCGGGACGGCAGCAAGTTTGTAGCCCTGCCGAATTCGATCCATGAGGTTCTCGACCACGTCGAGGATCCTACGGGTCGTATCGGCATCGCCGGCACTCCCCATCTGCTCCCCGAGCATATGCAGCAAACGCTGATGCCGAGGCTGGAGCTCGAGTTGCAGCCTCGTTCGAGATGCCGTTACCATGCTCCCATTATACTCCAAATGAACTCCCCAGGGCAAACCCCCGTGGAGGCCACGAAAGCGCACGGAACGCCTGCGGGAGGGCATCAGCGGTTAGGTCGCTTCGACCTTGATCGTTGCGGAGCCGATCGTGGAGGGCGCCGGAACGGGCGTTCCCTCCTCTCGAGCCGCAGCGATCCAGAGGGCCATTGCCTCGCGGACGTTTGCAACGGCCTCCTCCAGCGTCGAACCCCAGCTCGTGCATCCGGGCAGCTCCGGCACATACGCATGGACCGACCCGTCGTCGGCACGTTCGAATACTGCGTGATACGTCATTTCTTCGCCGGCAGCACGACCGGTCGCGGGGCGCGCGCCGCACCTTTCTTTGCCGACCGACAGGGCACCACCGCATGATTGCACCTTGCTTGCAGTTGCAGTATACTTGCAGGGTGACGGTCATCGAACGAGTTATGGGCGCCCCGCCACGCGCTTGGCGCCTGGATGCCGAGCGAGTTTACCAGGCGCACGAGCGTGCCTACCGTCGCGCCGGCACGCACGCGCTGACGACGATCGAGGCCACGTTCCAAGCCTCGCCCCGCGAGACCGGCACGCTCTTCGACGTCAGCCGGCAGGCGATCGTCCAATGGGGCCGGAGCGGTGTTCCGTCGAGGCGCCTCGCTGAGGTGAGCCGCATCGCGGATGTCGCCAGCCGCCTGCGCCGCACGTTCAAACGGGAGCGTATCCCGGCGTTGGTCCGTCAGGCGAACCCTGGGCTCGACGGAAAGAGCGTGCTGCAGACGCTCGCGGAGCCCGACGGCGTGAACCGCGTCATGCGCGCCCTCGACCGCCTCGTCTCCTACGTCCCTGCGCCCTGAGCTTGCTGTTCCGTTATCTGCGCCGCGGTGAGGCGTACTATCGTGTATGCGACCCGTCCTGGCTCGATCCCTCAGATACATCGTTCTCGAAGGCGAGCGGCGGTCGCTGGAATCCGCCCGATCGTCCGGGCCGTCCGGGGTTCGGCGCGCTCTACCTCAACGCCACCATCGACGCAGCGCGCGCGAACGCACGCCGTCACGCGCTGGTTTCGTTCGGCGTCATGATCGACGACCTCGACGACGACCATCGGCCGGATCTGCAGCGCTATGAGATCATCGTCTCCGACTTCGTCGATGCAGCGACACCGGAGGCCGTCGCGGCTCTCGGCCTGGCGCCGTCGTATCCGGCGACGATTCCGCATCCGCCGTGCCAAGGTATCGCCGAGGACGCGTACGCGCAGAACGAACACGGCATCGTTCCGCTCTCGGCCACATCTGCCGATGAGGAAGAACTGGTGATTTTCGACCGGTCCGTCGCAGGGTTGGCCGTGAAGACGAGCCGCGCGCATTTCGCGAACTGGTATTGATCGACGATCCGCATGGTCGCCGGCGGCGTGCGCGACCACGGCCACGGCCAGACCACGCAGGACGTGCTGATCCACAGCCGGGTCAAAGTCGGCGATCAGACGTGCGCGTACGACACGCGCTTCCGCGTCTTCGCCTCCCAGCGCATCGAACGGCATGAGGGTGATGTCGGCGATGGCGGTCGCAGGGGTGCATCCAAGTATAGCCCAAGCAGAAACGGCGTCGCTAGCCCTCGTAGCTGACCGAATGGACAAAAAGAAGCCCGCCGTTGCAAGCAACGAGCGGGGGTGTTGGTCGTACGACCATACCAGCGTACCCGACGCGCTGTCAATCGCAGAGTCGGGTACTGTCCGGACGGCAGAGGATGATTCCGTCACGATCCGGCAGTTTCGCGGCCGCACCGCTGCGGACGAGATCCGCGATTGCCGTTTCGACTTCGGCGCGTGATGCGCCGCCGGTTGCGTTCGCTTCTTGCAGTGCCGCGTCAACGAGCATCAGGGCTGCGTCGACCGTGAGTGCCGGTGCGTCCGCCGCGTCTACGCGGCCGACCAGCGCTTTCTGTGCGGCCCAGGCGGTCTTGTGCAGAAGCGCGGCGATCACCGTCAACCGTTTCTCGGCGCCGTGTTCGCGCGCCCAGGCGAGGTCGGCAAGACGGTCCTCGACGACGCCGGCCTCGAACAGCTCGCGACACTCGAGCGGATCGACACCGAGACCCAGCGTGTTGACGATGTCGTTCACGGACCAGACCGAGACGGCGTGGTTCTTCATCTCGCTCTCGAAGACGCCGTCGACGGCGAAGGCGGGGCCGACGAGCAGCGCATACTGCGCGTGATATGCCTCGCGAAATCTCGCGGGCTCCTCCAGTCGCGGCGCGTTGACGGTCGTGTCGGCATGCGCGGTCTTGCACTCGATGATCGCTCGATAGGCGAGCGGGCCAAGCGGTGCGTCCAGCAGGCCGTCGGGGTTTCCGTTGCCGCCAAGGTGCGTCGCGACGAAGCCTAGCGCGTCGAACGCTTCACAGACGGCTTCCTCGAAGGCCGCAGGCGCCGTCGCCGTCGATGTCGCGTGCAGTTTGGTCGCGATCGCTTCGATCCGCGCCGCGGGTACTGGCGGCGGGCGCGATGGCGGCGGGACGTCGGGCCAGTCGTCGACGGGATGGTTGATCCGGAACGCGTGGGTCACGTCGTTCTGCACGATCAATGGACGGCGCCCGTGCGCAATGCTGCGCTGCACGTACTGAGACAAGGACGCGTAGAGCGTGATCTTCCGGGTCGTCGCCGGCAGCCAGCCCGCTTTCACGGCATCCGCGAGAATCCGAGCGGCATCGCGCTCGTGGCCGTCGGCGAGGGCGCGCAGCGCCGCGTTGATCAACGCCGACCCCTGCGTGGGAACTGTGCGCTCCGCAAGCTCTCCGCGTCCGTGCTGCCCGTCCCCGGTCGCCATGTACGGGTTTTCGGCGTCGGTCGGGTCCAATCCGTCGCCGCGAGAACCTGCCGAGAAGATCGCGCGGGCAATCTCGGCGAAGAATGCCTCTTCGAGGGCCTGCCCCAGCAACCCGCGCCCCGCCCTTACCAACTCGTAGGAGACGAGACGATGCACGCGCGATCCCAGATCGACGTCTCATCGGCTGCCGCTCGGCGGCGGTTCTTCCTGTCGCGCGCTCGGCGCTTAAATACACGCGGAGCAGGTAGCGACATGCGTCTTCTCATGGCGATGCCGCGCACTGCGAATGGAGTCGCGCGTATGATGGAGGCGATCTTCGGAGATATCCCTGTGTTCTTGGTCGGAGCCTTTGCGGCATGGACGTTTCATGATGCCAACGCGGGCGCTTTGATCGCGATCGCGCGGGAGCAGTCTACATCGAACGCTGACGAGCGTCGCGTTCAGCAGCACCCTTCTTAGGGCGACCTCCCTTTTTGCCGTTCTCTCGCGCGGCGGCGCTCTTCGCGACCGTGCGCGATTGCCCGCCACGGCGTCCGAGTTCTTGCATCCAGCGCTTCGTGCCGAATACACCGTCCAAGAGTCCCCGCACATAGTGACCGACATCCAGTTGCGGCCAGTATAATCCAGTGCCGGGTCCGGCAATTTCGATCTGCGCGACCTGGGCCGCTGACGCACGCTCTAAGCCTTGCAGCAGCGAGCGTGGGAAGGCCAGCCGCACGCCGTTTTCGAGGCGAATCGCCACTTCCTCATTCTCCTCGTCGTATCGTGCTTCGACGACGCGCGGTAAAGCGTGTCGGTGGCCGCGAGCGATCGCAGCGTCGATCTGTTCGTCGGTGACCGCAACGTGAGCGACCGGCTTAGCCAAGGTGCATCGCCTCCCAGAGATCGAGCAAATCCGAATAGCATTGAGCGGCAGCGCTCAGCACCTTGCGAACCTCGCCACGACTTGCGCCCTGCAGGGCGTCGTCGCGGTCTGCCAGGCCCACCGCGCCATCGTCGGCGAGACTGACGATCACTTCGGGGCCTCCGATGCCGCCAACAAACCCGTGGACCTGACGGGGTTCGTGAGGATATGCAAAGAACTTCACCCCGCGCCAGTCGAGGCTAGGCACTCCGAGCTCCAGTATACCCTAGCGCGCTTCGGTTTTCAATCCCCGTCCGAGTTCGCATCACTTGCTTCGGTGCCCGCTCTGCGCTGATCGGGCCACCGCAGCCCGTTCCGGCACAAAAAAGCCCGCGCATCACTCACGGGCGTTTTGTGCCGCGGTTACCGGAGGCGGTTAGGCGCTCTGGTCCTTGGGGCGGTCGGCGAAGATGAGGGTCGGCTGTTCTTTCTTCTCGACGACTTCTTTGTTGACGACGCACTTCTTCACGCCGGTCAGCGACGGCAGGTCGTACATCACGTCGAGCATGATCTCTTCGAGGATCGAACGCAGGCCGCGCGCGCCGGTCTTGCGCGATTGGGCCTTGATGGCGATCGCGATCAGCGCTTCCTTGGTGAACGTCAGCTCGACGCCGTCCATGCTCATGATCTTCTGGAACTGGCGCACCAGTGCGTTGCGCGGTTCGACCAGGATGCGACGCAGGGCCAGCTCGTCGAGCGCGTCGAGCGTCACGACGATCGGCAGGCGGCCGATGAACTCCGGGATCAAGCCGAACTTGAGCAAGTCCTCGGGCATCAGCGACTGCAGCATCTTGGTGTGCTGCCGCTCCTTCTTCGTCTCGGGGTTCGCGCGGAATCCGAGCGAGTTTGACGCGACGCGCCCTTCGATGATCTTCTCGAGGCCGTCGAACGCGCCGCCGCAGATGAACAGCACGTTGGTGGTGTCGATCTGGATGAACTCTTGGTGCGGGTGCTTGCGCCCGCCCTGCGGCGGAACGTTGGCCGTCGTGCCTTCGAGGATCTTGAGCAGCGCCTGCTGCACGCCCTCGCCGCTGACGTCGCGGGTGATCGACGGGTTCTCGCTCTTGCGGGCGATCTTGTCGATCTCGTCGATGTAGACGATGCCCTTCTCGGCGCGCTTGACGTCGTAGTCGGCGGCCTGGATGAGCTTGAGCAGAATGTTCTCGACGTCTTCGCCGACGTAGCCGGCCTCGGTCAGCGAGGTGGCGTCGGCCATCGCGAGCGGAACGTCGAGGATCTTCGCCAGCGTCTGCGCGAGGTAGGTCTTGCCGCTGCCGGTCGGACCGACGAGCAGGATGTTGCTCTTCTGCAGCTCGACTTCTTCGGCTCCGGTTCCGGTCGGGCCGCCGGCGTTCACGCGCTTGTAGTGATTGTAGACCGCGACGGCCAGAGATTTTTTCGCCCGCTCCTGACCGATCACGTACTGGTTCAGGATGTGGTTGATCTCTTTGGGCTTCGGGATGTTCCGCAGCCGCAGGTTCTCGTCGACGTTCTTGTAGAGCTCTTCCTCGATGATCTCGTTGCAGAGCTCGATGCACTCGTCGCAGATGTACACGCCCGGGCCCGCGATCAACTTGCGCACCTGCTCCTGCGATTTGCCGCAGAAGCTGCACTTGAGCTGACCTTTCTCGTCCCCGAAACGAAACATTCAGTGACCTACAGGGCGGTGTTCGGCACGATGGCGGTGCGGTTTTCCTTGCTGAACACACCGTCGACGATCCCGTATTCTTGCGCTTCCTGCGCCGTCATATAGAAATCGCGTTCGATGTCCTTGAGGACCTGCTCGATCGATTTCCCCGTGGTCGTCTCGTAGATGCCGGCCAGGGTACGCCGCGTCGCGATCAGGTCGCGAGCGTGGATTTCGATATCGGTGGCCTGGCCACCCACCTGCTGGACCCAGGGTTGGTGGATCAGGATCTTCGCGAAGGGGAGGGCGTACCGCTTGCCCTTCGCTCCCCCCGTCAGCAGGACCGAGGCCATGGAGGCGGCCATCCCGGCGCAGATCGTCGCGACGTCAGGCTTGATCAGCTGCATCGTATCGTAGATCGCGAGCCCCGCGGTGACCGAGCCACCGGGGCTGTTGACATACATATCGATATCTTTATCGGCATCTTCGCGCTCCAGGAAAAGGAGCTGCGCGATGACGAGGGAGGCCATCCCGTCGTCGATCGGTCCGTGGACGAAGATGATGCGTTCTTTTAGGAGCCGCGAGTAGATGTCGTACGCGCGTTCACCGCGTGCGCTCTGCTCGACGACCATCGGTACCAAATGTCCCATGTGCGCCTCCCCTGACCTACTCGGCTGCGACTTCAGTTGCAGGTTTTTCCGCCGTCGGCGCAGCCGGCACGCGGGTTGCCTGCTCGATCAGGCGGTCCATGGTCTTGGTACGAACGATCCCGTCGATCAGCGCTCCGACGTTGGATTGGAGCGCCTGGACGATTCGCTCTCGCGGCTGCCCGTACTGCGCCGCGAGCGCGGAGAGCTCCGTCTCGACGTCCGCTTGGGTTGCGACGATCCCTTCCTTCTTGGCGATCGCCTCGACCAGCAGGGTCGTTTTCACGCGGCGTTCGGCCTCGGGCCGGAACCCGGCGCGCAGCTCCGCCTCGGTCTTGCCGCTCTGCTGGAGGTACTCGTCCCAGCCGATTCCGGCCCGGGCGACGTACTGGCGCGACTCATCCATCAGCGTGTCGATCTCGCGCTCGATCAGCACGGCGGGTAACGGGAACTCGTTGGCACCGACGATCTTCTCGAGCAGCTCGGCGGACATCTGGCGGCGGGCGTTGCGCTTCACGGTGTCGTCGAGGCGGCGTTTGATCTCGGCGCGCAGGTCGTCGAGCGACTCCACGCGCGAGACGCGCTTCGCCAGCTCGTCGTCGAGCGCGGGCAGTTCGGGCTCCTTGACGTCGTGGACGGTGATCGTGAAGACCGCGGACTTGCCCGCCAGGTCCGCGTTCGCGTACGGGTCGGGGAAGGTCGCGTCGACGTCCTTCGTCTCGCCGGCCTTCATGCCGACGATCCCGCCGACGAAGCCCGGGATGAAGCGGTCCTCGGCGAGCTCCGTCTCCTGTCCCTGCGCGCTGCCGCCGTCGAACGCGACGCCGTCGACCTTGCCCTCGTAGTCCATCACGACGGTGTCGCCGAGCTGCGCCGCGCGGTCGACCGGGACCAGCGTCGAGGCCTCTTTTTGCATCTGGGCGAGCGTGCGCTCGACGTCCGCTTCAGTCGCGTCCTCGGAGACGTCGGTGACCTCGACGCCCGTGTAGTCCTTCGGCTCGAACTCGGGAAGCACCGAGACGATCGCCTTGAAGCGCGGCGGCTGGCCTTCGGATTCCGCTTCGATCCGCTCGACCGCCGGCCGGTCGAGCGCTTGGATCTTGTGTTCTTCGAGGGCGGCGCGATAGGCCGCGTTCAGGAGCTCGTCCTCGGCCTGGGCCGTGATCGTCTCCTTGCCGTAGGTGTTCTCGAAGATCTTGCGCGGGACTTTGCCGGGCCGGAAGCCCTTGATCTTCGCGTTGCGGGAGAGCTTGCGGAACGCAGCATCTTGCGCCGCGTCGTATTCTTCCGGCGTGATGCTGATCTCGAGCTCGACCTGCGTCGGGTCGAGCGGTTTCAGCGTCGAGGGCACGAGTACGGCGGACCTCCGGAAGCGGGGACGGCGGGCAAGCAGCCCGCCGTCGATTGCATTGGAGCGGAAGACGAGATTTGAACTCGCGACCCTCGCCTTGGCAAGGCGATGCTCTACCGCTGAGCTACTTCCGCGACCGCGAAGGCGCTTTCGCGGACTCCGAGACGAACCCTCGGAGTCTACCGGAGAGCCGCTGCGGGGTCAAGCGCAGGCATGACGTCGCCCGCCCGGAGCGAACGGTCGCTGCGGGCGGGCACGTGGCGGAATCGGCAGACGCGCTGGATTTAGGTTCCAGTGGGGCGACCCATCCGAGTTCGAGTCTCGGCGTGCCCACGTTCAGGTCAGGTGAGGGTGAACTTCAGCTCGCCGAGCTTCGAGATCACCGTGCGGATGCGGTCGCCGGGTTTGAGCCAGACCTGCTTGTCCTTGGGCATCCCGAAGATCACGCCGCTGGGCGTCCCGGTGAAGATCACATCCCCCGGGCTCAGGGTGATGAACGAGGACGTGTAGCTCAGAATGTGCGCGCAGTTGAAGATCATTTGCGCGGTGTTCATGTCCTGGCGCGGCGTCGTCTCGTCGTTCACGAACGTCTGCACTTGCAGGGTCTGCGGGTCGGGGATCTGATCGGCGGTGACCAGCCACGGACCGATCGGCGCGAACTCGTCGGGCGTCTTCCCGGTCATCCACTGCGAGACGCGGTTCTGCGCGTCGCGCGCGGTGAAGTCGTTGCCGGTCGTGTAGCCGAAGACGTAGTTGAGCGCTTGCGCCTCGGGAACGTTGCGCGCCGTCTTCCCGACGATCACCACCAATTCGGACTCGTAGTCGAACTGCGTCGCCGGCAGCCTCGAGACGGCGACCGTGCCGTTGTGGCGGTTGAGCGTCGTGTTGTACTTGTTGAACAGGTTCGGGAACGGCGGGGCCTTCTCGCCGGTCTCGGCGATGTGCGCCTGGTAGTTCAGGCCGACGCAGATGATCTTCGGCGGCGAGCCGACGACCGGGCCGTACTGCACCGAGCCCTCGCTGCGGATCGCGGCGGCCGGCGCGTCCTTGACCAGGTGCGGCAGCGCGGCGACGTTGCCGCGGCCGGCGACCACGTCGTCGACGGTCAGCGGCGGCTGGGCGACGCCGAGCGCCGTGGCGGCGCGGGAGATGTCGACGATCCCCTTCGGCGTGCGGACGCCGACGTGGTCGACGCCGTTGTCGCGCAGGGTGGTGAACGTCATCCCCCGGGTCGCCGCGGCGACATCGGCGGCGCCGGCGGCGGCGACCAGGGTCGGTGCGGCGATGGCGGCGGCGGTCGTGCCGGCCAGGAATGCGCCACGAGACGGGGTCATAGCAAACCTCCTACGGTAGGGAAGGGAGGCTTCTCGACACCCGGGCTCTCCCCTGGGGTACGCTCTGTGTCGTGAAACGGAAGCCGCCGCAGGCGCGCACGCCTGAGATCTACCTGTCGGTCGACATCGAGGCCGACGGGCCGGCGCCCGGCCGCTACTCGATGCTCTCGTTCGGGATCGCCGCGTTCACCATCGACAAGGTGCTCGTCTCGACGTTCACGCGCAACCTCGAGCTGCTCCCGGGCGCCGTGCAGCATCCGCGCGTGATGGCGTGGTGGCAATCGACGGCCGCGCACCGCGCCGCGTACGAGCGGACGCGCGAGAACGTGCAGCCGGTCCGGGAGTCGATGCTGGCCTGCGAAGCGTGGTCGAAATCGCTGCGCGCGCACGGGAAGCCGTGCGTCGTCGGCGCGCCCGCAGCCTTCGATTTCGGGGCGTGGCTCTACTGGTATCTGGTCTACGTGCTCGACGAGATCCCCGAGCTCGGCTACGCGGCGCTCGACCTCAAGTCGTTTGTGATGGGACGGCTGCCGGAGACGCGCTACCGCAGCCTCGGCAAGAGCACCTACGATCCCGAGTGGTTCGACGCCGACACGCCGCACACGCACGTCGCGCTCGACGACGCGATCGAACAAGGCACGATCCTGATCAACGCGATCCGCGACCGCGATGACCTGCCGCGCATCGAGGGGCATACCGTCGCAGATTGACGCGTACGGCCCTTCGACAGGCTCAGGATGACATAAGGGGTTAGAAGTGTTTCGCGAACCAGTCGACCCAGCGGCGGTTGACGTCTTCGGCGTGCAGCGGGTCGCCCGGGAAGTGGCCGTTGACGGGATAGACGAGCAGCTCGACCGGCGTTCCGGTCGCGCGGACCGCGTGGTAGAACTCGTACGAGAGCGGGGTCGGGACGCGCTGGTCGCCGGCGTCGGTGACGATCAGCGTCGGCGTCTTCACCCGGTCGGCATAGGTGAGCGGTGATTCCTCGACCGCGCGCTGCATGATCGCGGGATCGGCCCACGGATCGCCGTGCAGCAGCGCCAGCGCGTACTCGTCGACGTCGCTCATCGTGGCGACGCCGAGCAGCGTGTTGACCGCCGCGCCCGAGAACGCGGCGCGCCAGCGGGTGTCGTGGGTGATCAGCCACGACGTCATCATCCCGCCGGCCGACCAGCCCGAGACGCCGATGCGCGTCGCGTCGACGTTCCCCTCGCGCTCGAGCAGGGCGACGGCGTCCATGATGTCGCGGCCGGCGATCGACATCGGGTGGCCGATCGAGCTCGCGATCGCTTTCACGCCGTGGTTGTCGCTGCCGCGGTAGTTCGGTTCCATCACGAGCCAACCGCGCGCCGCCATCAGCCCGGCGAGCGCGCTGAACGTCGCGCGGGTCGCTGCGGTCGGACCGCCGTGGATCACCAGCACGAGCGGGTATTTCTTGGCTTTCGTGAAGCCGGGCGGCTCGGTGATCACCGCGTCGAGCGGCGTGCCGTCCGCGGCGTGCCAGGCGATCGTGCGCTTCGCGCCGATCCCGAGCGCACCGAGCCACGCGTTCGTCGCGGTCAGCGGTTCGGGCTGCGCGCCGATGCGCATGAGGTAGATCTCGGACGGGTCGGTCGCGGTCGACGCCGCGAACGCGAGCCTGCCGTCGCGCGCGACCGATGGTGCGCCGGCGCTGATCTTGCCGGTCGGCAGCATCGTCACGCCGCGGTCGCGCGCGATCGCGTACAGGCGCGAGAGCGTGCCGTCGACCGCGCTGACGACGACGGCGCCGCCGGGCAGAAACTCGGCGCCGCCCAGGTTGCGGTCGAGGCGCGCGCTCAGGTCGACGGCGTGCGTTCCGTCGGCGTTCGCCAGCATGAGATCGTTCTGCACTTTGGCGAGCGCGTTCGGCCGCAGGTAGACGAGCGTCTCGCCGGCGCGGTCGAACTGCGGCCCGGACGCGCCGGTCTCGCCGAAGCGCGTGACGGTCCCGCTGCGGAGGTCGACCAGCGCCGGCGTGCTGCGCAGCATCGTGTCGAACGTTCCGTCGGGCGCCTGCGTGAACGCGATCGCGTTCCCGTCGCCGCGGTAGGAGAGCTCGCCGCCGGCGACGCCCCACGCGCCGCTGGTCACGCGGCGCGTCTTGCCGCCGCTCGCCGGGATCACCCAGATGTGCGCGGGCATCGCGACCGCACGCGCGGTCCACGGCTGCTTCGTCACCTCGAACGCGTCGTCGTGCGCGTCGATCGCTTTCTTGTTCGGGGCTTCGTCGTCGGTGACGTACGCGATCTCGCGGCCGTCGGGGCGCCAGGCGAACCCGCCGACGCCGCGCTCGGCGTCGGTGAGGCGCATCGACTCGCCGCCGTCGACCGGCAATATCCACACCTGCGGGGTCTTCTTCTCGCCGCCGGCGCTGATGAACGCGATGCGGTCGCCGCTCGGCGACCACTGCGGGCTCTGCACGCTCGGGCGGTCGGGCGTCAGCACGCGCTTCGTCCGCGTGCGCGTGTCGATCAGCACCAGCCGCGAGACGACGCGGTTCTCCTTGAAGTCCGCATGCCGTGCGATCGCGACGACGTGCCGGCCGTCGGGTGCGATCACGACCGAGCCGTAGTTCACCAGCCGGCGCAGATCGCTCAGCTCGAGCGGGCGCGGTGCGGCGCCCAGCAGCAGCGCGGCGCTCGCAGCACCCGCGCACGAGAGGATCAGTCGTCGCATCACTTCATCCACCGTTCGAACCATTCGCTCCAGATCCGCAGGCGCGTCTCGCGACCGACCGGGTCGCTCGGGTTGTGGCCGGCGCGCGGGAGCTCCATGAGCTTCACGTCGACGCCGTGGCCTTGCAGCGCGCGGTAGAACGCGAACGACTGCGTGATCGGGACGCGCTGATCCAAACTGTCGGTGAGGATCAGCGTCGGGGTCTTGACGTTCGCCGCGTACGTGATCGGCGACTCGGCGCGGTACTTCGCGCGCCCGTCCGCGGTCCACGGTGTCGCACCGCCCAGGAACACCGAGGCGAACTCCTCGCTGATGTCGGCGAGCGTCGCCTGCTCGTACCAATCGTTCACCGCCGCGCCGCTCAGCGCGGCGCGCCAGAACGTCGCGTGGCCGATCAGCCACGAGGTCTGCAGCCCGCCGCCGGACCAGCCGGAGACGCCGATCCTCGCTGCGTCGACGATCCCCATTTTCTTCACCGCTTCGACGCCGGCGAGATTGTCGCGGCCGGGGCCGCTGGTGACCGCTCCGACGATTGCCTGCAGAAACGCATCGCCGCTGTTGTCGCTGCCGCGGTAGTTCGGCTGCAGCACGAGCATCCCGTGCGCGGCGAGCAGTTGCGCCAGCGCGCTGAAGTCGGTCGTCGAGGTCGCGACCGGCCCGCCGTGGATGACCAGCACCAGCGGGTACTGCTTCCCGGCGGTGAAGCCGGGCGGGTAGGTCAGCACGCCGGTGACGTTCATCCCGTCCGAGCTCCAGTCGATCCGGTCGGAGCGGCCGATCGCGTAGCCGCGCGTCCAGGCGTTCTCATCGCTGAGCGCGACCGGTTTGCCGCCGCGGCGCAGCACGTAGAGCTCGCCCGGCCGATCCGGACGGCGGCCGATGAACGCCAGCGTTCCGTCGCGGGCGACCGTCGCGTCCTGGCCGAACCCGACCTCGCCGAGATCGAGCCGCGCAGGTGCGCTGCGGTCGAGCGCGAGCCGCCAGACGTAGGTGCGCACGCCGTCGGCCGCGCCGATCAGCACGCTGCGGTCGTCGAGCCATTCGTACCAGCCCGGGTTGCGGTCGAGCGCGATCCCGCTGGCGACATCGCCGCCGTCGCTCACGCGCCGTACCATGACGTCGGTCTGCAGATAGAGCGATCCGTGCCGCGGCACGGCGAGCGCGACGCGCGTTCCGTCCAGCGAGACGACCGCACCGCCGTCGACCGCGCCCGCGCGCAGCGGGCGCACGTTCCCGCTCGCGACGTCGATCACCACGCTCTGCGCCTTGGTGAGGTGCGCGAAGATCGCGTCGGGCTGTTGGGTCACGACGAGCGCGCCGCCGTCGGGGAGCCACTCGATCCGGCCGCTATCGCTCGGCGTGCCGCGGGTGATCTGGCGTGCGTGCGTACCGTCGGCATCGATCGTCCACACGTGCGTCGACCGGGCCGGCGCGCGCGTGAGGTAGTGCTCGTCGGTGACCGTGAACGCTTCGGCGTAGCCTTTCGGGGTCGGCGAGGGCGAGGGTTTCGCCGCCGGGCCGCCGCTCGGTGCCGGGGACGGCGCCGGCGTCGCGTTCGCACCGGCGGCCGGGTCGCGCATCAGGTAGGCGAAGGCGCGGCCGTCGGGCCGCCAGGCGAAGCCTCCGACGCCTTTGGTGTGCGTGATGCGCTGTGCGTCGCCGCCGTCGAGCGCGAGCACGTAGATCTCCGGTGCTTCGTCTTTCGCGGGCGCGGCGAGAAACGCGATGCGCGTTCCGTCGGGCGACCAGGCGGGGCCGGAGACGTCGTCGCGGTCCTGCGTGAGGACGCGGCGCGCGCCGTTCGCGACCTCGACGAGCACCAGCTCGGTGCGTTCGACGTCGGCTTTGAAGTCGCCGGCGCCGCGCACGTACACGATGCGTTTGCCGTCGGGCGAGATCTTCGGTTCGCGAACCGAAACCGCGGCGCGAAACGCGTCGAGCGTCAACGGCTTGGGCTCCGAGACGGGCCGCGGGACGGGAGCCGGCAGCGAAGGGCCCGGCGAGGCCGCGCCGACCGCGGCGGCGAGCAGTATTGCGATCATCTCGGAAGTGCCTCGCGACGGATCATTTCCTCACGCCTTTCGCATCTTGACCGCCTTGGTGGAGGATCATGTATGGGACCTGGCCTTTGTCGTTGGGGAAAAACTCGATTTGCGCGTCGACCGCCGTGAGGAAAAACCGGGTCTGCGTTTCAGGGAAGAGCGTGAGTTTCGTCTGATTCGTGGCTTGGGCTGCGAGTTGATCGCCGTCCAACGTGACGACGATGCTAAAGTCCGGGGCGAGTTCGTACGTTCCGACGTAGCGAGCGAGCACGGCACGGTCGACGCTGACCGCAGCGTGCACGGCGGGACGGAAGTCCGGCCAGCCGTATTCCGCAGCGATGCTCCGCACGATCTGGGTGGCGAGGCGCGTGCCGCCTTGGGCGTTGGTCATCACGACGGCTCCGTCGCCGTGATGCTCGTACGCGACGAACACACTCTCGAACCCCTCGTTGACGCCGCCGTGCGTGAAGTACGGATCGCCGGGGGAACCGCCGATCTGCAGTCCCAGGCCCCAATCGCCCTTCCCGCGAGTCAGCATCTGCTCGGTGAGCTCGCGCGACAGCACGTGATTCGCTTTGCCCTCGAGCGAACGTTCGATCTCGAGGCAAAAGAGCGCCAGGTCCGACGGCGTCGTCCACAAGCCCGCGGCGGCCATCTCGGGATAGGTGTGGGCACCGCCCGGGATCGCCCTGCCGTTCGCTTCATATGGCGTCGCGGCTTCGGGCTGCAGGTTCGCGGGGAGCGGCTGCACGTAGGTGCTGTGCGTCATCCCGATCGGTGCAAGAACGGTGTCGTGCAGCAGTTTCGGGAACGGCGTCTGCGTTACGTCCAGCACCGTCTGCTGCATGACCGTATAGCCGCCGCCGGAGTAGTTCCACCGGCTCCCGGGCTCGCTTTCCAGCCGGATCGGCGGCGTGTTCGCGGGTTTCCGCCCGTCCAGCACCTCGATGAGCGTCGGCACCGGCGCACCCGCGGCGTACCCGGGAAATCCGTGCACGGTGAAACCGGCCGTGTGTCTGAGCAGCTCGCGCAGGGTCACCGGCTTGCCGTTCGCAGCCGCGTTCTCGACGACTTTCCACGACACGAGCTCGGAGTTCACGTCCGCGTCCAGGGCGAGCTTCTTTTCCTGCACCTGGTGCAGGGCTGCCATCGCCGCGAGCGGCTTGCTGATCGACCCCGCTTGGAACAGCGTCTCGGCGGTGACCGGCGCTCCTCCGATGCGTTTCACGCCGAAGCCGCGCGCCCATGCGATCGATCCGTTATGAATGACGGCGATGCTCACCCCGCGGACATGAAGCTGATCCATGCGCTCGCCGAGCGTCGTGCACGGATGGGGATCATCCTTGACGACCACCGCCGGGCGCAAGCACGCGGTGACGCGTTCGATCTGCTGCTGGACGTCGTCCGGCACGTCCGCCGACGCGGATTTCGGCTGACCCATCAGCGGCTGCGCGGCGACGACCATGAGAGCACTCAGGAGTGCGAGCTTTGCGATCGCCGGGGTCATCTCAAAAGTGCCTCACGAACCAGTCGATCCAGCGGTGGTTGACTTCTTCGCGGTGGAGCGGGTCGCTCGGGAAGTGCCCGTTGACGGGGAAGACGACCATCTCGACCGGCGTACCCGTCGCCCGCACGGCGTGGTAGAACTCGTACGAGAGCGGCGTCGGAACGCGCTGGTCGCCGGCGTCGGTCATGATCAGCGTCGGGGTCGTCACGGCGGCGGCGTACGTGAGCGGTGACTCCGCGTCGTACAGCGCGCGCTCGCGTTCGCTGGTCCACGGCGAGGGGCCGATGAACGACGGCGAAAAATCCTTGGCGTCGGTCATCTCGGCGTAGCCGCCCCAGTCGTTGACCGCCGCGCCCGACATCGCGGCCTTCCAGCGGTGGTCGTGCCCGATCAGCCACGACGTGAGCAGCCCGCCTTCGCTCCAGCCTGAAACACCGATGCGCGCCGGGTCGATCCCGCCGCGCTTCACCACCGCGTCGACGCCGTCGAGCACATCCTGCCCGGGCGCGCTCGTGATGTGCGGGACGGTCGCTTGCGCCCAGCGGTGGCCGAGGTTGTCGCTGCCGCGGTAGTTCGGCTGGAACACGAACCACCCGCGCGCCGCCATCAACTGCGCCAGCGAGCTGAACCCTTCGCGCGAGGTCGCGGTCGGACCGCCGTGGATCAGCACCATCAGCGGCGCGCTCGCACCGCGCGCGAGGTTCACCGGTTCGGTAAGAACGCCGTCGGCCTCGAACCCGTCGGCGCTGCGCCAGACGATCGTGCGGGTGCGGCCGAGCGCATGCGCAGCGAGCGCGTCGTTGTACCGTGTCAGCCGCTGCGGTGCGGTCGCGCCGGGGCGGAGCACGTACAGCTCGCTGGGGTGCAACGGCGTGACGCCGACGAACGCCAGCGTGCCGTCATGCGCGGCCGACGCGCCGCCGTTCAGATCGACGTCGGCGGTCGGGAGCGCCCGCAGCGCGCCGTCGGCCGAGATCAGGAACAGGCGGTCACGCGTCTCGTCGTTCGCGCCGAGGGCAATGCCGTCGTGGGCTACGAACGTGCTGAACTGCACGTTCCGGTCGAGCCGTGCGGTGAGCTGGCGGACGTTGCGGCCGTCGAGGTCCGCGGAGTAGAGCTCCGTCTGCGAGAACCCCTGCGGGTTCTCGGCCCCGTACACGATTCGCTTGCCGCTGGGTGAGACGTCGACTGCTTCGGAATGCTCCGGCCCGACGGCGCGCAGCGTCCCTCGCGCGAGATCGATGCGCACGACCGTGCGATCCCGGTAGTGGTTCGTCGACGCCTGCGGCGCGCGCACGGCGTAGACGCTGCGGCCGTCCGGTGCGTAGACGGGACCGGCGACCAGCGACCACGTTCCTCGGGTCACACGGTGTGCGTGCTTGCCGTCGGCGCCGATCGTCCAGAGGTGGACGGGGACGGCGGCCGCGCGCGACGTCCACGCGTTGTCGGTGATCTCGAACCAGTCGTCGTGCGCCTTGATGCGCTTCTCGTCCGGCGCCGCGTCGCGCGCGCAGTAGGCGAAGCCGCGGCCGTCGGGCCGCCACGCGAACGCGCTCACGCCTTTCGCGGCATCGGTGACGCGCTGCGGCTCGCCGCCGTCGAGGCGCAGCACGTAGACCTGCGGCGCAGGCTCCTCCTTCGCGTCGGGCTCCTTCGGCGGCGTCGCGACGTACGCCAGCCGGTCGCCGCTCGGCGACCACGCCGGTTCGCCGACGTCGCCGCGCTCGCGGACGAGCGTGCGCGACGATCCGCTGCGCGCGTCGATCAGGACCAGCTGGTTGCGGTAGACGTTCTTCTCGAAGTCCGCGCGCCGTACGACCAGCGCGACGTGCTTGCCGTCGGGAGCGATCGCGGGCGAGAGGAGCGTGATCTGGGAACGCAGATCGCGCTCCTCGAGCGGCCGCAGCGGCGCGGCGGCAGCGGTGTTCGCACAGAGTGCGGTGAGCGCGACGATCGGGACGAGACGAGAGAGACGCTTCATCACTTCATCCATTCGTCGAACCAGCCGGCCCATTGACGGAGCGCGGTCTCGCGCCCGACCGGATCGGTTGGGAAGTGACCGGCGCGCGGAAAGGCGACGAACTTCACCGTGCGGCCGCGGTCGCGCAGCGCATGGTAGAGCGCGTAGGACTGCGCGATCGGGACGCGCTGATCGCCGGTGTCGCTCAAGATCAGCAGCGGCGTGCGGATGTTCTCCGCGAACGTGATCGGCGACTCGGCGGCGAACGCCGCGCGGCCCTCCTTCGTCCAGAGCGACGCCCCGCCGAGGAAATCGATCGCGAACTGCTCGTTGATGTCGGCCAGCACGCCCTGCTGCCACCAGTCGTAGACGCCCGCGCCCGCGACCGCCGCGCGCCAGAACGAGGCGTGGCCGACCAGCCAGCCGGTCTGCAGGCCGCCGCCGGACCAGCCGGAGACGCCGATCCGCGTCTCGTCGACGATCCCCATCTTCTTCACCGCTTCGACGCCTGCGAGATTGTCACGACCGGGCCCGCTGGTGACGTGCGGAACGATCGCCTGGAGAAACGCGTCGCCCTGGTTGTCGCTGCCGCGGTAGTTCGGCTGCAGCACCAGATCGCCGTGCGCGGCGAGGATCTGGCACAGCGCGCCTTCGATCGTGCCGAAGTCCCAAGTCGAGGTTGCGACCGGGCCGCCGTGGATCACGAGCACCAGCGGGTACTTCTTCGCCGGATCGTAGCCGGGCGGGTAGGTCAGCACGCCGTTCACCTTGGTGCCGTCGTCGCTGCTCCAGTCGATCCGATCGCGCCGCGCGAGTGCGTAGCCGCTGAGGAAATCGTTTTCGTTCGTGAGCTTACGCGGCGCGCCGCCGTTCGCGGGCAGGATGTAGATCTCGTTCGGATCGTCGCGCCGCTGGCCGACGAACGCGATCGTACCGTCACGCGCGACCGAGGCGTCGAGGCCGAAGTCGACCTCGCCGAGGTCGATGCGCTTCGGGTTCAGGTCGGCGGGGATGTAATCGACGCCGGGCTGCGGCGTCAGCCGCCAGAGCGCGTTGCGCACGCCGTCGGCGGCGCCCGCGAGGACGCTGCCGCCTGGGCCGAACGCGAACCAGCGCACGTTGCGGTCGAGCGAATCGCCGTGCCAAACGTCGTGTCCGGCCGGATCGGTGACGCGCAGATCGTGCTGCAAGTAGGCACTGCCGTGCCGCGGGACCGAGAGCGCGATCTGCTTGCCGTCGGGCGAGATCGCGAAGCCGCGGTCCGTGCCGTCGCTGCGCACCGGGTGCGCGCCACCCGTGGCGACGTCGACGATCATCGAGCGCGTCTTGGTGAGGTGCGCGAAGATCGGGTCGGGCTGCATCGACATCACCAGCGCGCTGGCGTCCGGCAGCCACCGGATCTCGCCGCCGTCGGCGGGGGTGAGTTCGCCTTTGGTGATCTGCTTCGCGCCTTTCCCGTCGACAGCGATCGTCCACGCGTGCGAGGGGCGTGAAGGTTCGCGGGTCAGGAAGTGTTCGTCCGTGACGGGGAATCCGGGGACGTAGTCGGCCGGCACTTTCGTCTTCGGCGGGTCGTCTTTCGCCAGGTACGCGAAGGCGTTACCGTCGGGTCGCCAGTCGAAGCTCTCGACGCCTCCCTTCACGTCAGTGATCTTCTCCGAGTCGCCGCCGGTCATCGGGAGGATGTAGAGTTGGCCGGGCTTCCCGCGTGACGGCGAGGCCAGGTAGGCGATCCGGTCCCCGTTCGGCGACCAGCGCGGCGAGCGGGCTCCGATCCGGTCGTGCGTGATCGCCCGGCGCATCCCCGAGGCGACGTCGATCAGGACCAGCTCGCTGTCGGTCCGGTCGGCTTTGTAGTCGCCGGTCGCGCGGATGTAGACGATGCGCTTCCCGTCCGGCGAAATCTGCGGGTCACGCACGGTGACGAGGCCGCGAAGGGCCTCGAAGGTCATCGGCTTGGGTTCGGCCGCCGCAGCGGGGCCGACCGTCGTCACGAGGATGCCCAGCGCCGCGGCCAGGGGGAGCAGAGGACGCAAAAGGAGCAGCCTCCCGACTACGAAGGAATTGCGAGGGCCCTTTTGCGCGCATGGTACGATGGGGCCTGCGGGATGTAGCTCAGCTTGGTAGAGCGCTGCGTTTGGGACGCAGAAGTCGCAGGTTCAAATCCTGTCATCCCGAGTGCCTTCACCCAAAGTGGGTGAAGGCAAGGTCGCATCCTGCGACTTCATTGCGCAGGATGCGCGCATCCGCGTGCGCCCGTGGTCTAACGGATAAGGCATCCGCCTTCTAAGCGGAACGATGGGGGTTCGACTCCCTCCGGGCGTACCATCGCTTCGCAGATTGCCACCCTGTTGGCACACGCGTTCGCTATGCTGACGGCATGAAGCGGTGTGGGCGATGCGGGGGATTCAAAGCCACGGACGAGTTCGGGTATCGGAACAAGTCGGAAGGCCGCCGGCATAGTGTGTGCAAGTCGTGCCAGCGCATCTATCGGGCGGATTATGTGCAACGCGTCGGGCGTCCCGTTCATCACGCAAGGGTCGCCGCGTGGGTCTCGTCATACAGATCCTCGCGGCGGGTCGCGATCGAGGGTTACCTTCGCGACCATCCGTGCGTCGACTGCGGCGAAGCCGACCTTGTCGTGCTCGATTTCGATCACGTTCGCGATGTGAAGATCGCCTCCATCAGCGCTATGATTCGCGACCGAATGTCGATGGAGCTGGTTTGGGCCGAGATCGCGAAGTGCGAGGTACGGTGTGCAAACTGTCACCGCCGGAAAACCGCCCGCACGTTGTGGCACCGGCCTCCGTTGGAGGAAGGGATTGTGGGCGCCGAACCGATACTACGCTCTCCGCCGCGGTGATTGTAGCTCAGCTGGTTAGAGCGCCGGCCTGTGGAGCCGGAGGTCGCGGGTTCGACCCCCGTCAGTCACCCCAGCCGCGCCTGTAACTCAGTTGGTAGAGTACCGGCCTTTTAAGCCGAGAGTCGTGGGTTCGAGTCCCACCGGGCGCACCAACTGCTCGCTCGGCTCCGGCTCGCTTGACGACCTGGCGCCGAGCGGGTAATCTTGGAACCGTCGCACCGCTAGCTCAATGGTAGAGCAGCAGCCTCTTAAGTTGTTGGTTGAAGGTTCGAGTCCTTCGCGGTGCACCATCTGAACGAAGCGGCCCGGTCACATCGACCGGGCTGTTTTGTGTCCTAGGCTAACCCAGCGACGTGCAGCTCCGCGGCCAACCCCGCGACCGCGATCGCCCGATGGCTGACCCGGTTCTTCTCTTCTGCGGTCAGCTCGGCAAACGTTCGCCCGGCCGGCGGATACAAAAACACCGGATCGAATGAGAATCCAAGCTCGCCTCGCTCCTCGGGGGCGATCCCCCCGTCGACCGTCCCCATCGTCGCGAACTCGCGGCCGGCGGCGCTGACGAAGTGCAGCGCGCAGACGAACCGCGCCCCCCGATCGGCGGACCCCGATGCCGCGAGCTCGTCGATGAGCTTGCGCCGCCGTTCCGACCACGGCAGCTCGGCGCCGCCGTAGTACGCCGTCAGAACCCCGGGCCGGCGCTCGAGCGCGAACACTTCGAGCCCCGAGTCGTCGGCCAGCACGTTCCCGGCGATACCGGCGCGCGCGAGCTGCGCGTGCAGCGCGTGCGCCTTCAACGCCGCGTTGTCGGCGTAAGAGACGTCGCCCTCGACCGGATCGGCGTACTCCGCATACGTCGCGAGCTCGAACGGCGCGCCTGAGAACAGCGACTCCAGCTCGCGCAGCTTCCCGGCGTTTCGCGTCGCGACGTAGATCTTCACGCGTTGCCGCCCGGCCGCGTCGCGGCTACGGCTCGTCGAGGCGCAGGACGGCCATGAACGCCTCCTGCGGCAGATCGACCCGGCCGACGCGCTTCATCCGCTCCTTGCCGACCTTCTGCTTCTCCAGCAGCTTCCGCTTGCGGGTGATGTCGCCGCCGTAGCACTTCGCCAGCACGTTCTTGCGCATCGCGGTGACGGTCTCGCGCGCGACGATCTTCCCGCCGATCGCGGCCTGGATCGGCACGTCGAACATCTGGCGCGGGATCAGCTCCTTGAGCTTCTCGGTCAGCGCGCGCCCCCGGCTCTGCGCCTTCTCGCGCGCGATGATGAACGAGAGCGCGTCGACCGGCTCGCCGTTCAGCATGATCTCGAGTTTCACGAGATCGCCTTCACGATAGCCGATCACCTCGTAGTCGAGCGAGGCGTAGCCCTTGGTGCGCGACTTGAGCTGGTCGAAGTAGTCGACGATTACCTCGATCAGCGGGATCTCGTAGGTCAGGATCACCCGACCGTCGTGCAGGTACTCCATGTTGCCGAGCGAGCCGCGCTTGTTCTGCGTCAGCTCCATGATCGTCCCGACGTACTCCGGCGGCGTGATCACCGTCGCCTTGACGTACGGCTCCTCGATCAGCGCGATCTTGTCGCGCGCGGGGAGCTTCGCCGGGTTGTCGATCTGGTCGACGTGGCCGTCGGTCATCGTCACGCGGAAGACGACCGAAGGTGAGGTCGCGATCAGGTCGAGGTTGTAGTTGCGCTCGAGCCGCTCTTGCACGATCTCCATGTGCAAGAGCCCGAGGAACCCGCAGCGGAACCCGAAACCGAGCGCGATCGAGGACTCGGGCTCGAAGTGCAGCGCCGAATCGTTCAGCGCGAGCTTCTCCAGCGCATCGCGCAGCTCCGAGACCTCGACCCCTTCGTTCGGGTAGAGCCCGCAGTAGACCATCGGGACGATCGGCTTGTAGCCCGGGAGTGCTTCCGCGGCGGGGTCGTCGGCCAGCGTGATCGTGTCGCCAACGTCCATGTCGCCGAGCGACTTGATGTTGGCGATCACGTAACCGACGTTGCCGATGCCGAGCGAGCCGGTCTTGCGCATCTCCGGCTTGAACACCCCGACCTCGGTCGCTTCGTAGACGCGCCGGTGGGCCATCGACATGAACCGCGAGCCGGCCTTCAGCTCGCCGTCGACGATGCGAATGTAGACGACGACGCCGCGATAGGTGTCGAACTGCGCGTCGAACACCAGCCCGCGGAGCTTCTCCTCGCTCCCCTTCGGCGGCGGCACGCGGGTGACGATCGCTTCCAGGATCTCTTCGATCCCGATTCCTTCTTTGGCCGAGGCGGCGATCGCCTCGTCGGCCTCGATCACCAGCAGCTCCTCGATCTCGGCCTTGACGCGCGGCACGTCGGCGGCCGGCAAATCGATCTTGTTGATCACCGGAATGATGGTGAGGTTCTGCGCCAGCGCGAGGTGGTAGTTGGCGAGCGTCTGCGCCTCGATCCCCTGCGCAGCGTCGATTACCAGCAGCGCGCCCTCGCAGGCGGCGAGCGAGCGCGAGACCTCGGAGCTGAAGTCGACGTGGCCCGGGGTGTCGATGAAGTTCAGCTCGTACGTCTCGCCGTCGTGCGCCGTGTAGGTCAGCGTGACGGGATGCATCTTGATCGTGATCCCGCGCTCGCGCTCGAGGTCCATCGCGTCGAGCAGCTGGGCTTCCATCTCGCGCAGCCCGACCGTCTTGGTGAACTCGAGCAGGCGATCGCTGAGCGTCGTCTTGCCGTGGTCGATGTGCGCGATGATGCAGAAATTGCGCACGTGCGCCGGACCGCGGAACGCGGCGGCTGATTCGGTCTGGATCACTTCGGGTCTACGGGAAGAAGCAAGCCGTGAACTTCTGCTGCAAGACGATGTTGGAGTCGACCAGCTGGATGATGATGATGACGACCAAGAACGAAAGATCGAGTCCGCCGATCGGCGGGATCACGCGCCGCACCGGGATGAGCACCGGCTCGACCAGCATCGCAACGTAGTCGCTCCAGCGCCCGCGCAGGCTCGGCACCCACGAGAGCACCGCGTACACGATCATCACGAGGATGTAGAGTTTGAATACGAGGTCGACCAGACCCCAGATCTGACACATGACGCCTTCTATACGCCGGTGGCGTCGGGAAGTGTCGCTAGTACCTTCTCCGGAATGCCGTTCAAGAACGGCTGCGGGTCGATGGGGCTGCCCTCGTACATCACCTGGTAGTGCAGGTGCGGGCCGGTCGATTCGCCGGTCGAGCCGACGTTGGCGATCGGTGAGCCTTTCGTCACGCGCTGGCCGGCGCGCACACCGACCCGCGAGAGGTGCGCGTACCAGGTGTGGTAGCCGTTGCCGTGGTCGATGTCGACCTTGAGCCCGAAACCGCCGTCCCAGCTCGCGCTGGCGACCGTGCCCGCCGCTGCCGCGCGGACGACGTCGCCGTAGTTCGCTTCGAGGTCGACGCCGCGGTGGAACTCGGGCCAGGGATTCGTGCGCCAGCCGAACGCGGCGGCGATACCGCCGCCGACCGGGTTGAGCGAGGGGATCGACGCGATCATGCGCTCGCGCGCGAGCGATGCGAGCCGCCGCAGGTTGAGCACGCGCTGCGCCAGTCTCTGGAGATGCTGCGCGTCGTCGCGCGTCGCCGCCGAGTCACGGGCCAGCGACTGCAGCCGCTCCTGCACGCCGGTAAAGTCCGCCCGGTGCTCGGCCGGCACCGGTTCGAACGATTGCGCGTGTTTGGTGCGGTCGGCGCCGATCATGCGCTTGATCTCGGCGTTCTCGCGCTGCACGGTCTTGAGCTGGTTCGCGAGCTCGTCGGCCTGCTTGTCGATCGCCTGCAGCTTCGTCTGCTGTTCGGCCGTCTGCGCCTGGAGCGCCCGCACGTTCGACTCCGCGACGTACAGCTGGAGGCTGTGGATGCCGACCGCCGCGAGCAGCGCGAACAGCAGAGCACCGGCCGCGATCGCCAAGTGCCGCCGCGTGAACGCGACGCGGTACACGCTGTGGCCGGTCGGCGGGATGATCTTGATCAGGAACGTCTTCTTGGCGTCGTTCACGTCGTTGCCGCCCTCGCTTTCGCGATCGCCGAGAGCTCTTCTTCAGAGGGATCCTGCGCGGGCTTGAACGCGGCGACGGCCTTGCCGTACGTGCGCGTGTCCTCGCGCGAATAGATGCTGCTCAGCACGACGCCGTCGCCGTCGCGGTTGAGCAGCGCCAGCGCGTACGAGAGGTCGGAGCCGACGTCGCTGAACGCGTTGTAGCGGACGAACCCGACCCGCGGAACCTCGCTGCGCGCGACCTTCTCGAGGGCGTCGATGCGGCCCAGCTCGATTTGGCGGGCGGCGGCGCTCGCAGCGGCGTCGCGCTCGAGCGCCGCGAGCCGGTCGGTCGCGCGTGCCGAACCGCCGCCGAGAAGCTCGTCGTGCGTGTCGAACAGGGCTTTGAGCTTCCGAGCGCGCGGCGCGGCGACGAACAGATGGTAACCGATCGTCACTACGAGCGCGCTCGCCACTCCGGCGAGCACCGCCGTCATCAAATACTGCTGCATACAAAAGAAAGGCCAGGACGAGGGCCAGGTGGCTCGCGGCACACGGTGGTGTCCGCTTACCGTTGCTCCCTTCCGGGCCTGGCGGGGTTCACGGAATACCGTTGCGCGAGGCCCAAACCCTCGTCGAGGCCCAGCTATGATACCGGGCTAGGCCCGCTTCGACAAGGCTCAGGGCGCCTTTGCATAGCCCGGCGGGACCGAAAACAGCTCGAGATCGGCCTGGCCGAGCGTCTTCAGGTTGCCCCGTTCGGTGAGGAAGCCGATCCCGCTCCCCTGCGCGGCGGGAGCCGGCGTGGCGCCGGCGCGCGTGAACGTCACCAGCGAGTAGAGCGCCAGCCGGTTGGCGGGCGGGGTCGGGCCGGTCCGGTTCGCCGTGAAGGTGGGCCGGCAGCCGCCGCCCGGCGCCGGGGCGATTGCCTCCCCGGCGGTCGTCGGCAGCGGCGCGCGCCGCAGCGGGCACAGGTTGACCGTCGGCCGCGCGAGCGCGGGCAGGTACTGCACCGTCTCGATCGTCGCCCCGCCGTCG
>OLLG01000272.1_pt1 | contig 25478 bp, 23 predicted proteins | sample 1604461 | NCBI WGS metagenome assembly OLLG01 (sample SAMEA104055714, study PRJEB20765) | soil metagenome | isolation source: soil
TATCGCGCCGACCTGCTCGTGCTCGACGCGCGCACCGGCCCGCTCGCCGCCGCGCGGCCGGAGGACCTGCTCGACCGCTACGTGTTCGCGACCGACCGCGCCGCGCCGCGGCACGTGATGGTGCGCGGGCGCTGGCGCGTTCGCGACGGAGAGAACGCGCCATAGACCCGTTTTTCCGCGGCGTCGCGATCGGGTTCGCCGTCGCCGCGCCGGTCGGTCCGATCGGCGTCCTCTGCATTCGCCGCACGATCGCGGCCGGGACAAAGCCGGCGAAAAGACCGTCGGCGACTGGCGCGCGGACTTCTTCAGAGCCTCCCTAGTTGGGCGGCAGCAGAACGTGCCATGCCGTGAGCCCCTGGTACGCAGCGGCGAGCGCGAACGCCGGCGCGACGTCGCCGCCGAGCGCGATCAGCTGCATCCCGAGCGGCATCACCTCAGGCCCGTAGCCGATCGGAACGGCGACGACCGGGAGGCCGAACGCACTCGCGGGCGTGACGAACGGGATCGTCTCGTCGCGGAACGAGGCCGGTGCCGGTGCGATCGGCGCTTCGCGCCCGGCCGACAACGCGATCGCGACCTCGTATCCGTCGAGTGCGGCGGTCCAGGTCGAGCGTGCGAACCCGATCGTCTCGCGTGCCGCGGCCTCTTCAGCCTCGCCGACGCCGAGCGCGAACTCGACCCGCGCGCGCACGTCAGCGCCGTACTCCTCACGATGCGCTGCGTAGAGCGGGGCGTGCACGCGCGCGGCGGCGCGCTGCTGCACGGTCGCGACGGCGCGCACGAGCGCATCGTCCCACCAGGTCACGTCGTCGACGACGACCCCGGCCGAGCGGAGCGTGTCGGTGGCCGCGTCGAGCGCGGCGCTGACCTTCGGGTCGACCCGATCCCAGACCCCGCCGCGCAGGCGGCAGGCGCGGCGCACGGTGACGCTGCGGACCGGCTCGCCGGCGAGGACTTCGTACGCGCGCTGGACGGTCGCGACGGCGCGCGCCATCGGGCCGACCGTGTCGAGACCGATCGCGAGCGGGAAGATGCCGTCGATCGGCAGCGCGCCGGTCGCAGGCCGGACGCCGCTGATCCCGTTCAGCGCGGCCGGGATCCGAATCGAGCCGAGCGTGTCCGTGCCGAGCGCGATCTCGCAGAGCTGCGCCGAGACCGCCGCGGCGGAGCCGCCGCTCGAACCGCCGGCGATCCGCCGCTCGTCGCGCGGGTTCGCGGTGCGGCCGAAGTGCGGGTTCTCGGTCGTCACGCCCCACGCGAACTCGTGGGTGTTCGTCTTCCCGAGGACGAGCGCACCCGCCACGCGGAGCGCGGCGACGACCGGCGCGTCGACCGTGGGATCGCGGCGGAAGAACGAGGAACCCGCGCGGGTCGGGAGCCCGGCGACGTCGATGATATCCTTCACGCCGAGCGTGACGCCGTGCAGCGGGCCGCGCTCCGCGGGCGGGATCGCGTCGAGCCGGGCCGCGTCGCGCAGCACGGCGGCTTCGTCGACGGCGACGAAACAGTGTAGCCGGTTCCGGCTCTCTCGAATCCAGCCGAGGTGTTTGGTCGCGCGCTGCGTCACCGTCAGCTCGCTCACGGCCGTTCCGCCTTCGCGGCAGCTGCGAGCAGTGCGTCGGCGAGCTCGTCGAAGTCCTTCACCACCAGATCGGGCTGGTGCGGCGTCTTGCCGAACGGGCGGCCGCGGCGGTCGATGAACGCGGTGCGCATCCCGAACGCTTTCGCGCCGATGCAATCGAAGGCATGGTTCGCGACGAACAGGACCGCGGACGGAGCAGCACCGGCGATCTCCGCGGCTTTCCGGTAGGTCGCGACGTGCGGCTTGAACGCGTTCGCTTCGGCGACCGAGATCACGCGGTCGAAGGGGACCTTTGCGTACGCGATGCCTGTCGCCAGCATGTCGGGGTCACCGTTCGAAAGGATCACCAGCTCGAAGGTGCCGCGCAGCCGGTCGAGCGCGGCCGCGACCTCCGGGAACGGGTGCAAGCGCGTGATCGCGTCGACGAGCCCGTGTACCTCTTCGTCGGTATGCGCGATGCCGGCCCGTTCGAGCGTGTAGTCGACGGCGCGGAAGCCGATCTCGCGGTACGGCGTGTGCTCGCGATGCAGCAGCGCGTCGATCATCGAGTTCTCGAAGTGCGTCCGCCGCCACCAGGTGACGACCGATCCGGGCTTGCCCTTGTAGCCCTTGGATTTGAGGTACGGTGCGATCGTCTCGGTCAGCCCGCCCTGCATGTCGACGACGGTTCCGTAGAAGTCGAACATGAGGACCTTGACACCGGAGAGATCGGTAGCCGTCCCGCTCACGGCGCCGGCGCCGGGTGGAGCTTGCGCTCGAGAAAGTCGAGGCTCGTGCGCGTCCGGTGCAGCAGGTTCGCCTGCGTCCAGCCGGCACGGTGGCGCAGCCCGGGATAGAGCATCGTCTCGAACGGCGTCGAGCGCGCCTGCAGCGCCGCCATCAGCCGGGTCGAGTTGTCGAAGGTGACGTTGTCGTCGGCCATGCCGTGCATCAGCAGCAGCGCGCCGGGCGCCATGCGGTCGAGCCGCGCGGTCACCTCCGATGCGGCGTAGCCGGCCGCGTTCTCTTGCGGCGTCCCCATGAAGCGCTCGGTGTAGTAGGTGTCGTACAACCGCCAATCGGTGGGCGGCGCGATCGCGACGCCGGCCGCGAACGGCGAGGCCGGTGCGGTCAGCAGCATCAGCGTCATGTAGCCGCCGTACGACCCGCCGCTGACGGCGATGCGCGCCGGATCGACGTACGGCAGCGTCTTCAAGTAGCGCACGCCCTCGAGCTGATCGGCGACTTCGTCCGTTCCGAGCTTACGGTCGATCGCGGTCTTGAACGCGACCGAACGGTTCGGCGTCCCGCGGTTGTCGAGCGCGAACAGAATGAACCCGGCTTCGAGGTACAGCTGATCGGACGGGGAGTTCCACACCTTGCGCACCGTCTCGCCGCCGGGACCGCCGTAGACTTCGACGAGCACCGGATAGCGTTTTGCGGGATCGAAGCCCGGCGGCGTGCGGAGCGACCACCACAGCTTTTCGCCGTCGGCCGCGCCGATCGTGCCGAACGCCGGGACGCGCAGGCGAGCCGCGTATGGAAAGAACGGATGGCCGGGCGCGAGCGCGTTCTCCTCGATCCAGCGCACCAGCGTACCGTCGGCCCGGTAGAAGCCGGTGCGCGGCGGCGTGCTCGGATCCTGATAGGTACCGGCGAACGCACCGCCGGCTTTGGCGACGGTCACCGTCCACCAGCCGCCGGCGGCGGTCAGCGCCTGCGGCTCGGCCGGTGCGCGGTACGAGACCTGGTACAGCCGCCGTTCGACCGGCGTCTCTTTGTTCGCGGTGAACAGCACGACGCCGCGAGCTTCGTCGACGCCGGCGACGGCGTCGACCGGCCACTCGCCCTGCGTGACTCGCCGGATCAGCGCGCCGGACGCATCGTGCAGCGAAAGGTGCCGGTAGCCCGTGCGCTCCGACGACCACAGGAACGAACCGTCTTTCAACGGACGGAAGTCGTTCGAGAGCTCGACCCAATGCGGGCTCGTCTCGGTCAGGATTACGCGCGCGGCGCCGGTCGCGGGGTCCGCGGCGAGCAGGTCGAGACGGCGCTGGTCGCGGCTGACGCGCTGCGCGTAGAGCGTCTTGCCGTCCGGCGACCAGTCGACGCGCGCGAAATAGACGTCGCGGTTCGTGCCGAGATCGACGCGGATCGTCTTCTTGGTCGCGAGATCGGCGACGTGCAGGCTCACCACCGCGTTCGGCCGTCCGGTACGCGGATAGCGCTGGCGCACGATCGTCGCGCCGGTCACGCCGACGTCGAGCCGCTCGACGACGTCGACGCCGCGCTGGTCGACGTGCGTGAGCGCGATGCGCCGCTCGTCCGGCGACCACCAGTAACCGGTCTCGCGCCCCATCTCTTCCTGCGCGACGAACTCCGCCGTCGCCCAGCTCTCGAGCTCGGTCCCGCCGGTCGTGATCGCGCGCTCGGCGCCGCCCGCCGCCGGTACGAGATAGAGGTTGTCGCCGCGCAGGTAGGAGACGAAGCGGCCCTGCGGCGAGATCTTGGCGTCGATGTGGTCGCCGCCGCCGTGCGTCAGCGGTGCGATCGCTCCGCCGGCGCGCGTGTAGAGCCAGAGCTCGCCTTCGACCGGCGCGAGGATGAAACGCCCCTGTTCGTCCCACGCATAGTCGACGACCCCGTGGCTCTGCACGCCCTGGCGTTCGCGGCGGCTCTTCTCGGCCTCGGAGAGGACCCGGCCTTTCGGGATCAGCGCGCGCCCGTCGATCAGCATCCGCGGCGTCCCGCCGCCGGCGTCGGCGCCCCACAGATCGGTCATGCGCGGATCGTCGGGCTTCGCTTTGAGGTACGTGATCATCGTGCCGTCGGGCGAGAGGCCGACGCCGCGGGCGTGCGGGCCGGAGAGATCGGGCGCCGCGTAGACGCGTTCGGGGGTCAGTTTTTCAGGCTGCACGAGCCCGAGCACGACGCTCGCCGCCGCCGCGACGGCGAGCCAGCTCACCACGTGCAGAAGGGATGATCGACGCTCGGCGCGGCCGGACCTTGGACGTGGGTCGCAATCGGAGCGAACGTCGGCGGCGCGTTCGTCGGCGGCTGCGGCAGTGTCGCGCTGCACACGCGGTTCAACTGTTCGTTCAGCAGATGGCCGATCGCATCGTCGGCGGCGCGGACGGCTTGCGTCTCGGGCGCGGTTTGCCCGCCGATCGTCGAGCCGAGCCCGTTCCCCGCGAACGCGCCCAGCACGTTCCCTTGCAGCCCCGCCGTTCCGGACGGGTTGAGGATGCTCGACTGCTGGACTTGCACCGAGCTGCGCTCGCCGCCCGGCGGGATCGGCGCCACGGTCGGAAAGACGCTAGTGGTCGTCGTCTGGTACGTGCGCTGCGGCGAGAAGGCGAGGTACACCGACGTCAGCACGGCGAGCGGGAAGAACTCGATCTGCGAGCGGCCGAACTTTCCGGACTGCGCGTACGACGCCCACACGACCGACGTTTCGCCGTCGGCCCCGGCGGACTCCGGCGCGGTCGCTGCCGCCGGGGCCCCGGCTGCCGGCGAGGGTTGGCGGCACTCGGCGACCATGACGCTCAGCGTCACGTCGGTCGTCGAGCGGAGGAGCGCGATGTAGTTGTCCGAGGAATTCGCGCTCGAGGGCGGCAGCACGATGAACGCGCCGCGCGTGTGCACGGAATCGCGCCGGCACTGATCGAGATAGTCGGCGAGCGACCACTGACCCATCGGCACGATCCACGCATCGCTGCGCACCGGCCCGTCGTTGTGCTTCCCGTTCTCCCGCAGCCGGCTCGCCATGAGCGCGGCGATCTTCCCGCTGATCGCCGGGTCGCCGATCGCCATCGTGAACACGACCGGATGCTCGAACTTGATGAGCGGTCGCAGCGTCTCGGCGGGCTTCGCGTCGGGCGCCGCACCGGCGGAGCGCGTGCCGGCGAGGCCGGCGAAGAGCGCCAACACACCGACGAGGACGGAGATCGACCGTATCGGCATATGGTGAAACATCGCCTCACTCCAAACATGCGGGGCGCGGACGCTTCGTTCGCCTCACGAGCGACCCCTTCGGGTGCGCGCGACGACGTGTCCCGGTGAAGGCGTGGTTCGCACCTGCCGCGTAGTCCGGGATCGTGCAGAGATCGATTCGATCCGCCATGGGCGCAACCGCGGTGCTCGCCGTCCTCGCCGGGCTCGCGGCCGCGGCGCTCCCCCTACGCAGCGGCGCCGCGGGCGCCGTAAATTACCACCTGGCGCACAAGGTCGTGCTGGGCGGCGAAGGCGGATGGGATTACCTCACCTACGATCCGGCCGCGAGAAGACTGTTCATCTCGCGCGGTACGCGCGTCATGGTCGTCGATCCGGCGGCCGGTACCATCGCCGGCGAGATTCCGGATACGCCCGGCGTGCACGGCATCGCGCTCGCGCAAGACCTCGGCAAGGGCTTCACGAGCAACGGCCGCGACAACAGCGTCTCGGTGTTCGATCTCAAGACGCTCAAGACGACCGGCAAGATTTCTATCGATGCAAAGAATCCCGACGCGATCATCTACGACCCCGCGTCCAAGCGCATCTTCACCGGCAACGGCGGCAGCGCGAACGTCACCACGATCGACGCGGCGACCAACGCCGTGGTGGGGAACGTCGCGCTGCCGGGCCGGCCGGAGTTCGCCGCCGCGGGTAACGGGATGGTGTACTTCAACGTCGAGGACAAGAACGAGATCGTCGCGATCGACGCTCGCAAGAACGCGATCGTCAGCACCTGGCCGCTTGGCACCTGCGATGGTCCGTCGGGCTTGTCCATGGACGTCGCGCATCACCGGCTGTTCTCGGGCTGCGGTAACAAGGTGATGGTGGTCGTGAACAGCGACACCGGCGCGATCGTGGCGACGCTGCCGATCGGGCAAGGGACGGACGCGACGGCGTTCGATCCCGGCGTTCAGCTCGCGTTCAGCTCGAACGGTGACGGCACGCTCACCGTTGCGCACGAGGATTCGCCCGGCGCGTTCGCCGTCGTGCAAAACGCCGCCACGCAAGCCGGAGCGCGTACGCTCGCGCTCGATACCAACACCCACGACGTCTATCTCGCTGCGGCGGAGTTCACGCTCGGCACGCCGGCGCCCGGCCAAACTCGACCGTCGCGCACGATGGTCCCGGGAACCTTCACGCTGCTCGTCATGAGCAATCGCCCCTAGCGACGCCAGGTCGTGCCGTTGGCGAACTTGACGGAGTCGACGAAGCAGTCGTTCTGCTCGGAGCGGTACCCGAAGAGCCCGCCGTTCACCGTGCGCCGCAGGTGCCGGCTGTACTCGACGCCGGGCGCAAAGGGTCCGGTAAGGTCGAACGTCGCGCGCTTTTCGTGCCGGCCGTAGCGGGCGCTCAGGCCGATGCGTTCGATCGTCATCGAGGTCTCGTTGCGGAAGGTGACGTCGTAGGTTGCGATCTCCATGAGCTCGACGCTTGCCACGCCCCCGCTGCAGCGCGAGATCGTGACGGAGGAGGGCGGGGTCGCCGGCGCGGCGAGCGCGAGAGACGCCTGTGTGGAGAGCGCCGCTGCGAGGAGCGTCGATCCCAGGATGCGAGCGTTCACGGTTGTGCTCCGAGCGCGCGGAGTCCGGCCCGAGCCGGTTCGCGCTGGATGAGATCCGGGCAGTCGCGTACCGCGAGCCGGTACAGCCGTGCGGCGTCGTCTTTCGCGCCTTGCAGCGCGTCGTACTCGGCGGTGTAGTAGTTCGCGATGCAGACTTGAAAGCGGTCCGTCACCGGGTTCGGATCGTGCGCGGCCGCGAGCGCTGCGGCCGGCGTGCTCTGGCCGAGGAAGAGCCGCACGACCGGCGCAGGCCACGCCTTGGCGTCGAGCCGCTTTGCGTTCTCGGCGAGGCGGCTCGGAGTATGCCCTCTGCGGTCGGCGAGTTCCAGGAGCAGCACGGCGTAGGGGTTTGTCGGCGTCAGCTCGACGCCTTTCTCGAAATCGGCGCGTGCGCGCGGCAGCGGGCCGGTATAGAGGTAGGCGATCCCGCGCACGACGTACGCGAACGTCTCGCCCGGCGCGACCCGCACCGATTCCTCGAAATCCGCGAGCGCTTTGTCGGGCTGGTCCTTCGCGCTGTAGGCGAGCCCGCGGTTGTCGCGCACGGAGGCGACGGCGGGCGCGATGCGCAGCGAGGCGTCGTAGTCTGCGATCGCACGATCGAGGTCGTTCTTCCGGCTGTACGCGAGCCCGCGGTTGGCGTACGCATCGGCCATCGTCGGGACGAGCTGCAGCGCGCCGGTGTAGTCGGCGATCGCCGGGTCGACCTCGCCCTTGGCGCTGTACGCCAAGCCGCGGTTGAAGAAGGCGTCGGACATGCGCGGATCGAGCCGCAAGGCCACCGTGTTGTCGGCGATCGAGCGATCGTAATCGCGGAGGTTCGAGTACGTGATCGCGCGGTTGTAGTAGAAGTCCGCGTCCGCCGGATTCAGCCGGATCGCCTGCGCGTAGTCCGCGAGCGCGCGATCGTACCGGCCCAGCTCGTCGTAGACGTCGCCGCGATCGCTGTAGGCGTCGGCGAAGGCCGGGTCGAGCCGGATCGCCTCGTCGAGGTCGGCGAGCGAGCGCGGGTAGTCATTCTTACCGTAGTAGCTGTTGGCACGGTTGTAGTACGTGACCGCGTCGCGGGGGTTCAGCCGCAGCGCCTCGTTGAAGAGCTCGATCGCGCGATCGTGCTCGTCGTTGTCGTCGTACAGCACGCCGCGATTGTTCAGAGCGGCGGAAAGGCGCTCGGGATCGCCGCTCGCCCGCGCCGCGGCCAACTGCGCATCGTAGAGCGTCCGCGCGTCGGTCGCCGTCGCGAACGACTTGGTGTACGTCGGTGCGTCGGCGGCGAACGAGACGCTCGAGCCTCCCGCGGGGGTGACCACGTCGACCGAGCGCACCACCGGTAACCGCGCCGTCGCGGCTGCACCGCCGCCTTTGTCGGCGCCGTCAACCGCCGTGCGGCCGCCACGCTTCGCGACGCCGATCTGCAACCGCGCGGCGTGCGCGACGTCGATCGTGCCGCGTGCGCACGCGAAGGTCACCTTGCGCCCGGCGGTGCTGACCGAGAACACGGTGCCGCGCGCGGAGGCGGTGAACGCGTGGCCGTACTTCACCTGAAAGAAGTCGAGCGCACCGTGCACGACCGAGAACAGCGCGCTTCCGTGCTGGACGCTCGACCGCTCGCCCGTCCCGGTCTCGACCAGGGTGAAGCTCGTGTCCGGCCGGAGCGTCGTCGTGCTCTTGGCGCCGGTCGACGCGATCACGACGGTGACGCGGAGCGGGACGTCGATGCGCGCGCCGTCGGGCAGCGTCTGGTGAACGGTCAATGCGGCGGGACGCGCGTTCGGTAAGGTCACGGTGGCCGGGGCGCTCGCACCGGGCTGGCTCCGGATCTCGACCACGACGTGTTGCCGAACCGGTGCCGCGGCGCGAGCGGATCCGGGTGGAAGGAGTAGCGCGGTGAGCGTTAGCCCGAGGGCGGCGGACGCGATCGAGGATCGCACGGATGACCTCCCGGCACGGCGGATTGCGCCCGGCACGCAAGGCCGAAGAAGCCTGGTTCTCGGCCCGGGCCCGATCTTCCGGCAACGATCCGGCGTGCGCCGCGGCGGCGTAGTACGGTCATGCAACACGTTTTCTCGATCATCGCCGCCGCGGCGGCACTGTCGGCGCCGCAGACCGGCATCGTCCAAAATGCGCCCGTCGCGATCAGCACCTGCGCCGTGAGCGAGCTGGTCAACCCTGCCATCTTGGCCGAGTACGGTCCGCCGATCGCGACCCGCATGGTGCAGCTCAGCTTCGTGAACACCGACGACGCGGTCGCGACCGAAGTGACGTTCGACCTGTCACACGACGGAGCGCATTCGACGGTGACCGACCGCGGCCGCTTCAGCAAGGGCGTTCCGATCGAACGGCTCTTCGACGGTTTGGGGAGCACCGACGGCGGCGGCGTCGCAGCGTGCGCCGTGGTGTCGGTCACGTTCGCCGACGGGCACCGCTGGACTGCACCGGCCGGAGAAGCGGGGAATAGCGCGACGCTGCGTTAGCGTCACGTCGTTCTTGGGTGGCGCCGCGCCCGCGCGAACCGATCGTGCCGGCAGCGGCGTATCCCGGTTGCAGTGCTCATTCAAACAACGTTCTCACGCGTGCCGGTCCGCACGCTGTTCACGGCGATCGTTGCCGTCGTGCTGTTCGCCCGATCGCCGGCCGGTGCGCAGTCACCGCCGCCGTCTCAGCCGTCGCCGGTACCGTCCGCGCAACCGGTTGCAGATGCGCAACCGTCGCCGCGACCGCTTTCGCTGCGCGGCTCGTTCCGGGCGTATGATTTCACCCGGCAGAACGCCAGCACGGGGATCGGCGGTGCCGGCCAAGTGAACCAGCAGTCGATCGAGCTGGGTCTCGCGTTGCACGCCGACTATCGCTTCGCGAATACTCCGTTTTCCGTCGGCGCATCGTACTTGGTGGCGTGGACGTCGAACGACAAGCGTCTGGTCGTGTACGTCACGCAGTCGTACCTCGAGTGCGGGCCGATCCGAATACGTCCGCGGCGGCGTATCCCTTGCGGTGCACCGTTCTAGGAGAACCCTTGTGAAACCAGTCTTCCAGGCCGCCGCGGCGGCGATGCTCGTCGCACTCGGCGCACAGTACACGGTCGTCGACGAACAAGGGCGCGTCGTCGGAACGCTCGTTACGGATACGGCGCCGGCATCGCAGATGCGCGTCATCGGCGTTACCAACACCACGCGCGGCAAGGTGCCTGCGCAGCCGGATCGCCAGGCCGACCGGACGTTTCGGCCCGACTACTCGCGAGCGCTGACGGTCGAGCAGCAAACGCGCGCATGGCAGAACGAACGCGACCGCATCAATCCGCCAATCGTTACCGGAGGGGGCTAACACGATGGTACCGTTCTTCAGCACGGCGGCGATGGTCATCGCCACGGTCACGGCGCCGACCGCGCCCGCGTCGACCGACGCAACTCACGCCGCCCCGGCACCCGTGCATCGCGAACGAGGTGCGCGAACGGGCTGGCGAACGTCGTCACGCTCGGCCTCTCGAGCTCGCACGTGAGCCTGCCGGGGAAGATCGGGCGGCTGTCCGTACGACTCGCTGAACCGGGGATGGCCGCGGCGGCAACTGACCGAAAAGCCAGCGCATGCACATCAAGCGCACGCAGACGCATAACGTCTGGGACCGCTCCATCGCGCCCGTCGTCCGTATTGCGCCCGGCGACGTGCTCGTCGTCGAGCTCGAAAACGCTTCCGGCGGCCAGTTGCGCGCCGATTCCAACGCGAGCGTCCTCGCGACGCTGGACTTCGCCCGCATCAATCCGGTCACGGGCCCGATCTTCGTCGAAGGCGCGCGGCCGGGTGACGCGCTCGTCGTCGAGATCCTGGAGCTCGACGTCGAGGGCTGGGGCTGGACCGCGAACATTCCGGGGTTCGGCCTGCTGGCCGACCGCTTCGCGGAGCCGGCGCTGCGCATCTCGCGCATCGCGGACGGTCGCGTGGAGCTGTTCACGGGGATGCAGCTCCCGAGTGTTCCGATGATCGGCACGATCGGCGTCGCGCCGGCCGAGGCCGGAGCGTTCTCGGTGATTCCGCCGACGCGCAACGGCGGGAACATGGACATTCGCCATGCCGGCGCGGGCGCGACAATGCTCTTTCCGGTCGCCGTCGAGGGTGCGCTGCTCTCGCTCGGCGACGGCCACGCCGCGCAGGGCGACGGCGAAGTCTGCGGCACGGCGATCGAAACGGCGGCCGTCGCGAAGCTGCGCATCACCCTCGAACGCGATCGCCCGCTCGCCGCGCCGATCCTCGTGACCGACGCGCGGGCGCACCGCACGGGGCGCGCGCTGGCGACGACCGGGATCGGCCCCGATCTGCTCGGGGCGGCACGCGATGCGACGAACGCGATGATCGCCGAGATCGTTCGCCGCACCACGCTCTCCGAGATCGACGCCTACCTGCTGGCGAGCGTCGCGGCCGATTTGAAGATCAGCGAGGTCGTCGACGTTCCGAACTGGGTCGTCTCGCTGCACATCGACGCTTCGCTGCTCGCGTGATTGCCGACACGCCCTTACGGCGCGCGCTCGGCCTGTTCGAAACCGCCGGCGTCTCGGTGGCGATGATGGCGCCGACGGCCGCGATGGCGCTCAACGGCGCGCTCGCGGCATCGTACGCGCATGCGGCGGTCCCGCTCGCCTTCGTGCTGGCGTTCGCGATCATCGGCTGCGTCGCGTTCGCGTTCGTGACGTTCGCCCGCGTGTACGCGAGCCCGGCGTCGGTCGGCGAGTTCAACGCGCGCGGTCTCGGGCTGTTCGCGGGACGGCTGTCCGGCTGGGCGCTGCTGCTGGTCTACGTCCTGTTCACCGCAGGCTCGGCCGCCGAATTCGGCGCGTTCGCCGCCGCAGCGTGCGCCTTCGCCGGGGTGTCGGTCGGGTGGGTGCCGCTCGCGCTCGCGTGTTTGGCGGTGGCCGCGTATGTCGGAACGCGGCCGGCGCGCACGTCATCACGGGCGATGCTCGTGGTCGAGGGAGTGTCGGTCGCCGCTGTCGTCGCGCTGTGCATCGCGATCGTCGTGCGCGGCGGCGCGCACGGCAACACGCTCGCGCCGTTCTTCCCGAACGGAGCGTCCGCCGGAGGACTCGGCCTGGCGACCGTGTTCGCGCTCCTGTCGTTCGCCGGCTTCGAAGGGGCTGCCGTACTCGGCGCCGAGTCCCTCGAGCCAACCCGCACGATCCCGCGCGCGCTCATCGCGAGCGTCGCGCTGGCCGGGGTTCTCTACGTGTTCGTGGCATACGCGCAGACGATCGGTTTCGGGATCGACGCCGCCGGCAGCGCGGCGTTCGCCGCGTCGGCCTCGCCGCTCGGCGATTTGGCGGCGCGCTACGCGAACGCGGCCGCCGCCGCGCTCGTCATGGGCGGTGCCGCGATTTCGGCCCTTGCGGCGACGCTCGCCGCTGCGACCGGAGCCAGCCGCCTCCTGTTCAGCTCGGCACGCGACGGCGTCGTGCCGGCGCCGCTCGGCCGGGTCGATGCGAAGAGTGGAACGCCGGTGATCGCCTACGTCGCCGTGATCGCGATCAGCGCGGCGATCGTGACGGGGTTCGCGCTCGCGCGCGCGAGCGGAACCGACGCGTTCGCGGCCTGCGGCACGATCGGCGTGCTGGCACTCCTGCCGATCTACGGCAGCGTGCAGGTGGCCGCCCTGCGCCTGTTCGCGGGTCGCTGGAACCTCGCGCAGCGATTCGTGCCGGCGATCGCGCTGGTGTCGCTCGCCGCCACGTTCGGCGCCAACGTCGTGCCGAGTGCGGGCGGAGCGCCGCCACTCTATTGCGGTCTCGTTGCAGCATGGCTCGTCCTCGGGGCATGGATCGTTCGTCCCCGAGCGTGACGCGCTTCGCGCTACGCGCGTTTTCGGGTTGCGAGATAGTCGCGTACCGATCGTTCTGGTGCGCGGGCGAGCCACGCTTCCAGGATGAGCCGCTTCAGGCTGTTGGCCGATATCTTGTCGAGCTGCACGAGGATCGCCGGATAGCCGTCGAAGTGCGGAATCGTAAACAGCGCGACTGAATCACTCCGCAACAGTGCTTCTTTCATCTCGAGATCGGCGGTGCGCACGCCGAGGATCGCACCCTTCGGAGCCGCGTCGCCGAGCGCGGCGAGATCGGTCTGGCGGAGCGGCCGCTCCCAGACGAAGAACTTCTTGTTGACGAGCCACGCGGCGCTGCCGCGCGAGGTCTCCTCCGTCACGCCGGAAAGCGCAAGCGCGTACCGCCGGACCTGATCCCACGTCGCCACCGTCAGAGCCCGCGCGCCATGAACGCGGCGCACAGCGGGATGAAGAGGAAGAGCGCGATCTGCAGCCACAGCAGCGCGCGCAGCCGCACGTACTCGGCAGTGTCGAGCACGATCGACCCGTCGGGGAGTTGGCGGCGGCTCCAGCGGAGGAACGCGACCGTCGGCACGATCGAGATGAGCCCGACGGCGGCGAAGAGCGCCATCTTCGTCCAGAACACGGGGTTGTGCGTGTAGAACGCCGTGCCTTTCAGGCCGAGGTTCAGCCGTGCGAGGCCGGTGACGATCACGAGCACCGCCGCGATCCCATAGCCGCGGTCGAGCCAGCGAAGCCGCTGCACGAGGTCGGCCGGCAGGTTCTTGCGGAGCAGGAACAGCTCACCGGCGAGCACGCTCGCGAGCCCGAAGATCGCGATGAAGTGCGCGTACGCGAGCAGCGCGTCCCGAGTCAGCATGGAGCAGAAATTCCGTCTCCCGCCGCGACCGCCTTTTTGCTCCCGGAGCACGCTACAGGACGGGCAGACCGACCATGCTAAAGGTACGGAGCCGAAACCCGGAGGCTTCCATGAATCCATTCGTACGTCGTAGCGCCTTTCTCGCCGGGCTCTCCGCCGTCGGCGCGAACCTCGGTTTCCGCGCCGCGCCGTCTGACGCGCAGGCCGCGGGCCAGATTGACGTCCACATCCATCACGGTTCACCGGACTGGATCTCCGGGATGCCGCAAAGTGCGCTTCCCGCGGTGGTCGCATCTCTGAAGGACTGGCCGATTGCGAGGATGCTCGAGGAGATGGATCGCGCCGGTACCCAACTGGGGATGCTCTCGCTCACGGCGCCCGGCGTCTGGTTCGGGGATGCCACGCAAGCGCGACGGCTTGCGCGCGTATCGAATGAGTACTTTGCGCGGCTCGTCGCCGATCATCCAAAGCGCTTCGGCTTCTTTGCTGCCCTGCCGCTTCCCGATGTCGAGGGAAGTCTGCAAGAGATTGCGTACGGGTTGGACACGCTCAAGGCCGACGGAATCGAGATCTTCACGAGCGGCGGCGGCAAGTATCTCGGCGATCCGCTCTTCGACCCGGTTTTCCAGGAACTGAACCGCCGCAAGGTCGTCGTCTTCGTTCATCCTCCTACCGCGCAGTGCTGCGTGAGTCTAGTCCCCGGTGTTCCCGACACCGTCATCGAGGCCCAAACCGATACGACCCGGGCGATCGCGGGGATGATTTTCGGTGGAGCCTCGCAGCGCTTTCCGGACGTGCGCATGATTTTCTGCCACGCCGGCGGCACGATGCCGGCCGTGAACGAGCGCTTGGCCCTCCTCGCGAAGACGCCGCGCTATCAGCAGTCGCTGCCGGCCGGCTTTCTCGCAGAGGCGGCAAAGTTCTACTACGACACCGCGACGACGTCGAATGTCATAACGATGACCGCCCTTCGCAACATCGTGCCTCCCTCCCACATCATGTTCGGAACGGATTTTCCGTTCCGCGGAATTGCGGATCAACGTCAAGCGCTCACGGCGTCCGGAGTCTTCACGGCGACCGAGCTCGACCGCGTGAACCGAGGCAACGCCGTCGCGCTGCTGCCGCGTGTTCGGACAATGGGGTAGAGGCGCAAACTCGCGGGTTCATCGCGAATCAGAAACGTCCATGAGCATTCGGCCGTGGCCGGCACGAGAGCGTGATCTCGGCGCATTGTTGGAGCGGGCGCGGACCGACGCATTGACGTACGCGCCGGCCGGGGTCTCGATGGGAGATCTCGCACCCGCCGGTTTGAAACGGCGTCACTGGACGACTCCGCTCGCGGGCGCGAACGCGTTCGAGTGTGCTGTAGAGGCGCTTCGCACGTGGGGCATGCACCGCGGCGCGGGGTTGCGCCTCGCTGCAGACGGCCCGATCGCAGTTGGTACCAATGTCGCGTTCAGCGCACCGCTGCCGATCGGATTCGTCGACGGAACGTGTCGCGTCGTGGTCGTCGTCGACGAGCCGAATCGGTACGGATTCGCCTACGGCACACTCTCCGTCCACCCCGAATGCGGGGAGGAGGCGTTCGTCGTGTGCCGAGACGACGACGGCAGTGTTCGTCTCGACATCGACGGCGTGTCGCGACCGGCGCATTCGCTGGCTCGGCTCGTCCCGCCGCTCGCCGACCTCCTGCAAGACCGCGGCGTCCGGCGCTATCTCGCCGCGATGCGAACGCTCACGCGCGATTAGGCGAGGCGTTAGGAAGTCGGGTCGGTCGTCGCGACGGTCGACGACTGGTCGCGCCAGCCTTTGAAGAGCGAGCCGAGCGTGCCGAGCACGCCGATCACCGCTCCGAGCAGTCCGCCGATCGCGGTCGTTTCTTCGGTCAACGACACGAGCGTCGTCGGTTTCGATACGCTGATCCGATCGAGCGGCACGGCGATCTGGTCGCCGATGAAGGTGAGACGCACGTCCAGCGGCTGCTCCCCGCTTCCGAACGTGACGAACCAACGCCAGACGCGTTCGTTCGGGCGCATCGTCTTCGCAGCCGCGAACGAGGTCACGACCTTCACGTCGTCCGGTCCGTACGTCGCCGCGACCGCCGGCATCCCGTTCGCCGGCGCATCGGGGCAAGAGATGCTCAGGTCGATCGGAACGTGATCGTCCGTGCGCGCGATCGATGGTGTCCACACCTTCGCGACGCATGGCGCCACGTTGTCGTGACCGCGCAGATCGAACGTCGTGAGCGACCGCAAGTGACCGATCTGCGTTGACGAAACGAGCGCCAGGCTGAACGCAACGATCCCGAGACCGGCGAGCGCCGCTCCGCGCCACGCATGCGTCGAAACCGTCATCGGACCGGAAGACGCGGCGGCCGCGCCGGCGCGTGCCGCCGCGAGGCGAAGCGCGTTGCGCCGCTCGCTCGCATCGACGATCACCGCCGCGCAGGCGGTCGAGACCGCAAGCAGCGCCCAGGCGACGACCGGGCCAACGACCTGACGGATCTCCGACCAATCGTTCGACGCGTGGACCTGCAGCACGATCCACGCGACGAACCCGAGGAACGCGATCGCGGCGATCAGCACGATGATGGAGAGGAGGCGCCGTACGCCGGCGCCGGTATCGGATCCGAGTCCCCGCAGAACGTTTCCGAGCATACTCGCCGGTCTTCGGACCACGCGCCTCCTCGCCTTTCCCACCCAGCCGGCGACAAGGAAAACCGTCGTAGCGTATGTTGCTAGGGATTGATGAGCGTCCCAGTCCAGTAGCCGACGCTCATGTTGCCCTAAGCCGGCCCGCCACCCCGTTTGCGCCGACGTACATGCCCTCGCAGGGGGCACAGCGGTGTACGAGCAGCATTTCGCGGAGACCGCATCTCGGAGATTCAGTTCCCGGATTCATTGCCGCCCGACGTGTTCGCGACACCGCGCCTGCCCTCACCGGGGCAAAGGTAGGGGATTCCCCACTATTGCCGCGCGGCACGACGCTCTAGCGTTGTAGCGGAGTCCTGTTTGTTCTCTTGATCGTCGTGCACCCACCCGAGGAATGCTATGCGCCCTTCCGTCATGTCCTTATGCTCGCTTGCCGCAGCGGGGGCACTGCTCGTGGCACTCGCTGCCGGGTGCAGCAGCGGTTCGTCGACGTTACCGCGGCCCGGAGCGACGGCGACCTCGACGCCGTCGCCCGCACCACTGCTCGCGTCGGCAACGGCGAGCATCACGGTCGGCACGTCCGCGGCGAGCGCGTCGCTGGGTCCGGTGCTGGGCGGCTACAGCAGCACGGTCGCCGTGCCTGCCGCGTCGAACGCGGCGTCGCTCACGCTCACGCTCGGTGCCACGCAGCCCGCGGGAACCCCCGCGGTGCAGACGGTGAAGCGCCGAACGCAAGCGATCGGTGGTACGGGAGTCACGCCAGTGGCGTTCCTGACGGTCCAGTCGACCGTGGCCGTGACGCTCGTCGCGACGACCGTCTTTTCGTTTACGCTGCCGGCGGGCGCACCGGCCCTGGGGCAAATCAGCGGCATTGCGCTGTACGATCCGACGGCGAGCCCGCAATCCGGTTGGACGACGTTCGATGGGCCGGGGACGGTGAGCGGGAATACGCTCGCATTCAGCGGGTCGAGCACGCTGCAGCTCAATGCCGGCGTGACCTACGACGTCGTGCTCTTCACCACGGTCAGCGCGCTGCCGACACCGACGCCCGTTCCGACTGCGTCGCCCGCACCGACACCGACAGCTACACCAACGCCGTCGGCATCTGAGGGGGTCATCACGGAATTTCCGTCCAGCACGGTCGGCAGATATCCGTACGGCATCACGCGTGGACCCGACGGTAACCTGTGGTACACGGAACCGCGTACGAACGACTTCGGCAATCGCGGCGTCGGCCGGATCACGCCGGCCGGCGTCGTCACGGAATTCAGCACCGTCAACAACGTGTTCACATCGGCACCCGCGGACATCACCACTGGGCCCGACGGCAACCTGTGGTTCACGGAATCCGACAGCGACAGAATCAGCCGCATTACTCCGGGCGGCTCCATCACGTCTTTCGCGGGCCTGACGTTCAGCGCCGGCCCTGCGTTCATCACGAAGGGACCCGACGGAAACCTCTGGTTCACCGAGCCGGGCATCGGCAAGATCGGCCGCATCAGCACAGCCGGCGCGGTGACGGAATTCACGACCGGATACGCCGGTGCCATCACGGGCGGCGCCGACGGCAACGTGTGGTTCAGCGACTCAAGCGACGGTCGTATCGGCCGCATCACGCCGGCCGGCGTGGTCACCTATTTCTCGAATGGGATCTCCGCGCAGTACGCGCCGCACGGGATCGCCGCCGGATCGGACGGCAACGTCTGGTTCGTCGAGGGAATTCCGTTCGGGTCGAACGACAAGATCGGCCGCATCACCCCGGCTGGTGTCATCACCGAGTTCTCGAGCGGGGTCACCGACCATCTTCTCGCCGGCATGACCCTCGGCCCGGATGGTAACATGTGGTTCACGGGGATCAACGCGATTGGCCGCATCACGCCGGCGGGCGTTGTCACGGAGTTCCCCGAGATCCACGGCAATCCGGCTGGTCCCATTACCGCCGGACCCGATGGCAATCTCTGGTTTACCGAGGAAGTCGGCAGCAGTAATCCGCCGACGATCGCACGGATCGTGCCATGATGCGCGCGATCGTCCTTAATATGCGGTCAGCTCCTTTGCGCCGAGGTGAACGACGACGTACGGCTCCTTGCTCCATGGGACGCAGTTGGAGTGCCCCAATACCGTCTTCGAGCACGACTGCGACCGGAAGAACGCATAGACATTCTTTTTGACCGGTCGCGTTCCGAAGTCGTCCGCCACCGAGTTGTTGTACGGGTCGAGATCGACTTGATGTTGGCCGGTGAAGATCGGGGCTTGGCTGCCGTCGCGCTGACCCCACGCGACGTTCCAGTGATCCGGCTTGCCGTTCGGAGGGTACACCAACGTGATTCGCACCGGATGCGTCGTCAGTTGCGGCTGAAACATGCAGAATGCGTTCATCCCGTCACGCCCCCAGTAGAACGGCGACGTCTCGTCTCCGACGGTCGTGTTCTTCGGAGCACCTGGCCCGCCCGTGACCGAGTCGCAGTCGCCGAAGCCTACGATTGTCCCCGGTGCGGTGACGACGTGAAGATCCGGGACGTGAAGACCCGGTACCAGAGACGTGGCAAGCAGCAAAGCGGGCAGTTTCAAAGCCGGAAACATCGAGAAGCCTCCGATCGCTCATGAGAGATTGCCCGGTCGCTATACCGCGTCACCGGGCGCCCATTCCTCCCCCGTTCTGGAAGAGTGCAGAGCACGGTACAGATAGGTCCGGAGGGGGACGATGCTCGAATGCCTCGCCCTACGAGGCGGAAGTCGTCGACCGAAACCCGTCGAGCCGGAGGGCCAATGCGAACGTTGCGTGTCGTTGCTTCTTTGATCGCGCTGATCTTCGTATTCGCGCTGGCCGGCTGCGCCAAGTCGAACCAGTCGAGCGAGCCGGCGCCGTCGGAGTCGCCGTCAGTGACCGTCGCTGCGTCGCCGGCAGAGAGCGGGTTGGCCGCACCGTCGGCGGTGCCGTCCGCGACATCGTCGGAAGCGCCGCCGGCCGCGACATCGCCCGGCGAAAGCGCGTCGCCGTCAGGAAGCGCCTCACCGTCGGAAAGCGCCTCGCCGCAGGAAAGCGCCTCGCCGCAGGTCACGCCGTCGCCGGAGCCTTCGATCCCGACGCCGCCTCCCGGCCTGGCGCCGGGCTGGGAGAAACAGTCCGAGCGCACCGAACGCGGCCGTGAAGCCGAGCTCGTCGTGCGCACCGGCTCGATCGACAACCTCGGATTCGGATGGCCGCCGCATTTCACGCCGTTCTCCGGCAAGTCGACGCCGGCGCACGAATGGATCTGCAAATCGCGACCCGGTGCGGCGCCCGGCACGGATCGCAACGAGCTCGGCAGCGGCGTTCCTACGAAGGACGGCGCGGCCATCGCAGCGTTAGAAGGCTACTCTGGCTGCGGCCGCCGACCCGACAACCTCCCGCAAGCGATCCCCTTGAACGTCGGGACGCTGCCGAAGACGATCCATCGGGTCTTCTTCCAGATCTTCGTCGACGACTTTCAACCCGTGCCGACGCACTCGCGATTCCAGGTGACGCTCAACGGCACGCGCATTCCGAACTTCGAGGACACGATCAATCAGCTCGATCAGACCGGCCCCGTCGGGAAGCTGATCACGGTCGAGCTGCTGCGGGAGTACTGGCCGCTTCTGCACGCCGGCAACGTCGATCTTCTGATCGACGACCCGACTACGCGACGAGCCGACGGCTACGCCGTCGATTTCGCGCGCATCCTCGTCAATCCGGGCCCGTGGCGGTACGCCGTCACCATCTCGTGCAATGTTGTAGACGCGGCGACGCAGAAGCCGATCGCGAAAGCGAACGTGTCCGCGGCCGGAGTCACCGCAACGACGGGCGGCAACGGCAACTGCTCGTTGCGCGGCGTGCCGGCCGGGCTCGTGTCGGTGAACGCCGGAGCCGTCGGTTACGACGGTGCCGTGCAGCTGCTCGACCTTCCGGCCGGGCAACACGGCATCGCGAACTTTCTGCTCAAGCGGCACAAAGAAAGCGTCGCCGACCTCAAGCGCCAGATCCAGCAGAACGGAACCGTCGCGATCTACGGCATTCACTTCGACACCGCGTCGGCGAATCTGCGTCCCGACAGCCTGCCGTCGCTGAACCAGATCCTGCAACTCGTCAAGAGCAGCCCGGGATCGCGGTGGACGATCGCAGGCCACACGGACAATCAAGGTGGCGCGGACTACAACTTGAAGCTGTCGCTCGCGCGCGCGCATTCCGTCGTGACGTGGCTGACGCAGCACGGCGTTTCCGGCGACGTCTTGACGGCAAAAGGTTACGGCCTGACACGCCCGCTCGCCGACAACGCCGCGGAGAGCGGTCGCGCGCTGAACCGCCGGGTGGAAGTGTCGCTGGTGAAGCGCTGAAGAAAAACCGCGTGCGAAGAGTCATTTATCGCAGGTACGGTCCGATATCTTCATCCGCGTTCGGCGGCTCGATGCGACCGCCCAGGGCATCGGCGAGAAAGGTCTCCGCGGCCGCGAAGAAGCGGATACTGTTGGCTGGGTTCGCAAAGCCGTGCCCTTCGTCTTCGAACAAGACGTACGTGACGGGAATACCGTTCTTGCGCATGACGCTGACGATTTGATCGCTTTCGGCTTGTCGAACCCGCGGGTCATTTGCACCCTGACCGATCAGCAGCGGTACGCGGATGTCGGCGGCTCGCGAGAGGGGCGACTGTGCCGCTAAGAACGCGGGATCGTCCCCGACACGCTCTTTGAGCATGGAGAGCATCGGCTTCCAATAGGGCGGAATCGAATCGATGAATGTGCGCAGATCGGAAACGCCGACGATGTCGACGCCGCATGTAAACGCGTCGGGTGTAAAGGTGAGCGCGGCAAGGACCGCATAGCCGCCGTAGCTGCCCCCGAAGATCGCAAAGCGCTGCGGGTCGGAGTGGCCTTGCGCGATGGCCCATTCACGCGCGTCCAAGAGGTCCGTGCGCATCGCCCCCGCCCATTCCCGATTGCCGGCATTGAGAAAGGCCTTGCCGTAGCCGGTCGATCCTCGGAAGTTGACCTGCAAGACGGCGTAACCGCGATTTGCCAACCACTGAACGACGGGTTCGCAGCACCATCGGTCGCGATACCATGGCCCACCGTGCACGTAGAGAACCGTGGGCACGGGACGGTCCTTGACGCCGACCGGCAACGTGAGATAGCCGTGAATCGCAAGGCCGTCACGTGCCGCGAAAACGATCGGCGACATCGGCGCGAGCGTGTAGCGGCTCAACGCGGGCTGGTCGTAAAAAAGCAGGGTGGCTTCGCGCCGCGCGCGGTCGTATGAGAAGAACGCATCGGGGCCGGCATCAATTGTGTAGTGAACGACGAGCATCTTGCCGTCCGCGCTCGCATCCACGATATCGAAGTCGCCGGGATGCAAGGCTGCCAGTGCGGCAAAATCGGCGTCAAAGCCGGACTCCAGCGTTGTCCACGTCAAACGTTCACGCAGGATCGACGCCGCGACGACCGCATTCGTCGCCGGATCGATATACACCGATGTGACATCGTAAGCCGGATCTGATGAGAGCGCCACCGCTGCCTTCGTTGAAAGGTCGTAGCTGAGGAGGCGAGCTGCATTTGCGCCTTTCGCCGTAATGACGTAGAGCTTCGCGCCGTCGGGCGAGAACGCCACCACGCGCGGCAGTCCGTCGGCGGCACTGAATTCATCGAGAACCCGCCACGGCGAGTCGGCGTCATCACGCACGTTGATGACGGAAGAACCGTCGGCATGCTGAGCGACGGCGGCACGAACGACAAGGTCGTTGTCACTGCACCAAGCCATGACATCGCCGGGGTTCTGCGTGTCGAGAATCGCTCGTCCGCTCTCGAGATCCACGCGCCGCACGTCGAAGACGCCCTTGTCGCGTTCGTTCGTGCCGATGAGGAGTTCAGTTGGATGGCGACGGTCGACTGCAAAGATCGCGCTTCCCGCCTTCGTATGCTCGCCCGGGGTGAGGTCGCGGAGAGCGCCGCCGTCGAGATCGACTTGGAACAAGTGGTAGTTCTCGTTGCCGGCGGCGTCTTGAAGGTAGAGGACGTGCCGGCTGTCGCCTTGCCACCGCAAAGTGGTAATCGGACGCGCTGGATCGCGAGCGACGACCCGATCGTCGGTCTGGCCGATGGAGCGAACCCAAACGCTCAGGGAACCGTCGCTCGGCGCCAGGTACGCGAGCATCGTCCCGTCAGGGGAGATTCGTGGCCGCGCTTTCTCCGGGTTGCCGAAAAGGAGCGCGCGCGGGATGAGGGCGGTATCGGGCATAAATGCGAATGTAATATCACATTCGCATTTTGTCAAGCTTTTCGGTATACTGCAGCCGTGAAACGCGATTCTCTGGCCCCGCAACAGGACCGTAGCCGCAAGACGCTCGCTCGGCTGCTTGACGCGACGATTGCAGCCTTGGAACGGGACGGCCTCAAGGGCACGACCATTCCTCGGGTCGCTGCCGCAGCGGGCGTCGCATCGGCAAGCGTCTACCGGCGGTTTCGCGATCGGTCCGCGCTCCTGCGCGCGGCATTCCTGCATGCACTCGAGCAGAGCGTTCAGTCAGAGGGACCCTTCGAGCCGGCTTCGATCAGCACGCGTACCTTGGATGTAGCCGTGAGCGGACTCGTGGGCGCAATCAGCCGCCAGTACCGTGAGCATCCCGGGCTGCTGCGCGCGCTGATTCGATTCGTGGAGACGGATACCGACGAAGCGTTTCGAAAAAAGGCGCTCGGCTACGTCGCGGACAGTTTCCTCAAAGCCGGCGACGTTCTCTTGTTGTTTCGCGATCGGATTACGCATACAAATCCCGAACGCGCCGTGCTTTTCGGCTTGCTGACCGTCGGCACGATCTTAGAAGTACGCGCGCTCGAAGAAATCTCCATGTGGCACGAGCTGCTCCCAATCTCTGATGAAGAAATGGAAGCCGAACTGACGCGAAGTCTGCTGGGCTATCTGCGCGCGGCCTAAGAAAGACTTTCAGAGACACGAAAAACCGTGCCACGGCGCGGTCTTCGATTTAGCCCCAACGGGATTCGAATCTGAATCCGGCGATGACGACGAGTGACGGATGGTACCGTCAGTTGTTGTCCTATGGGGTTTTCTTGCAGGTCACCGTGTTGTTAACGCCGGGCGAAAACTGACCCAGTTTCCTATCGGATCGCCGGTCTAATTTTGACCCACCGGGTGCTTTGTTTTTGATCCCGGTAGCCTGATCCCCGCTTTACGGCGCTCTCGAAGTCGATAACTGTCGCCACTGATCATTGCCACATGGGCATGATGAAGCAGCCGATCGAGCATTGCCGCCGTCATCGTCGCGTCGCCGGCGAACGTGCCGTCCCATTGCGCGAACGGTAGGTTGCTGGTGATCAGCACCGAGCCGCGCTCGTATCGCTGCGCGATGGCCTGAAAGAAGTGACTGGCTTCATCGCGAGAAAATGGGAGATAGCCGACCTCATCAATAATGAGCAGTCGTGGAAGCTGAATGCTTCGACGGAGATAGTGTTTGAGTTTTCCGTGTCGATGGGCCGTCACGAGTTGCAACATGAGCTCCGCGGCGGAAACGAATCTGGTCTTGATTCCTGATTGCGTTGCTTTGTATCCGAGCGCGATCGCAAGGTGCGTTTTTCCGACACCCGACGGTCCTAACAGTACGACGTTTTCCGAACGCTCGACGAACGCTAAGCTCGACAGCTCTTTGAGAAGTTGTTTTGGTGCGCCTGTCGCAAAGTCGAAGTCGAATTGCTCTAGCGTCTTGATGGCGGGAAAGCCGGCCATTCGCGTCAGCTGCGTCCGGCTTCGTTCTTGCCGCTCTCGATATTCAGCCTGCAGCAACCGTTCAAAGAAGTCCTGAAAGCTTAGCTCGTTCCGTGCGGCTTCCTCGGCGACATGCGGCAAGTGCGTCGCCATCGTCCCCAGAGATAAACGTTGGCAAAGATCGCCAATTCGTTCGAGATCAATCATGTAGCGATCTCCCGTGCGAGCTTGTCGTAAATAGCCAACGGATGTTGAAGCGATTCGATCGGCATCGGTACGGTCAATGAGTTATTATGAGTTGCAATCAGCCGCTTTCCGGCGTATGGAAGCGGCAAGGCCCGAAGTCGCTCGCGTTCAATGGCGAAGCGGTCGAACGGGCGTTCCTTCAGCGTCGCATGAAGCCGAACGTTTGCCGTTTCGTTGAGCCAGATTCGAACCTCCCGATTCGCAGTCGCGACGTCGACCAAATCGGACTGCCCGGTTTGTAGCGGCGCGAAGAACGATTCGCGCAAGTAGCGGTGGAAGCGCTCGACCTTGCCTTTGGTTTGCGCGCGATAGGGCGCACACAACTTAATCGATAAACCGTAATGTCTAGCAAAGTCCAGGAGAAATCGGTTGTAGCGGTGGCTACCCTCCGCGTAAGCATTGCGTTCAATCACGATCGTCTTCGGGTTGTCGCAAAGAATGTGCCCGGGAACGCCGCCGAAGAATTCGAGCGCACGTTCAAGGCATGCCACCAACGTTTCGCTGCGCTCGTTGTCAGTAAACTCGACGAACGAATATCGAGAGTAGCTAAGTTCCGCCGTGAACGCGCGTAATGGCAGGCGGCCACGGCGAAAGTCAACAAAATCGATCTGGAGCTGCTTGCCCGGATCGGTCTCGAAGCGAATGACGGGTTCTATCGGCAGCTGCGGCCGAATCGCTCCGAGATACTCTTTCAACTGCGTAATGCCGCCGTCGTATCCTCGCGTGCGGATCTCGCGCAGCAGGACCGTTGCATTCAATCGAATTGAGCCGGCTCGTTCGAGTCGATCGCGCAGGTAGCCCTTGTGATCGTCAAGTTTCGCTGGCCGCGGTGAGCGCGGCCCGTATTGGCCGTCGTGCTGGCCGCGCAAGATACCACGCACCGTGTTGCGCGCCAAACCTGTCTCTCGAGCGATCTCGCGAACGCCCTTGCCCTGTCGATACAGGATCTCGATTTCCACCTGAAGCTCCATCGTCAGCATTGCGAACAAGTGTTCGCCGTTGGTTCAGGTGGGTCAATTTTCAACCGGCGGGGTGGGTCAGTTTTACTCCGGCGCTAACA
>OLLG01000281.1_pt1 | contig 24771 bp, 23 predicted proteins | sample 1604461 | NCBI WGS metagenome assembly OLLG01 (sample SAMEA104055714, study PRJEB20765) | soil metagenome | isolation source: soil
TCCGGGGCCGGCCGCGGGCCGCGCCGATGTTCCCGACGTTCCGGCGGCCGGGATCACGCGCGTGGCCCGGTTCGTCGATGCGCTCGAGGCGCTCCGCCCGCACACCGAGCACGAACCGGAGATCGCCGCGCGCCTGGCCGCGCTCGTCGAGCACGCCGACGACGCCTTCGTGGCCCGGATGCGGCCGTACGCGCTCGCCGACGGCTGGTCTTTGCCCCGCGACCGGGTGCTGGCGGCGATGCTGGCGGCTACGCGGGCCGGCCTGCTCGACCTCTCGTGGACTCTGATCTGTCCGAGCTGCCGCGGCCAGAAGAACCGCGTCGCGGCGCTCGCGGGCCTCGGCCCGGCGGTCCATTGCGATCAGTGCGGGATCGAGTACGCGGCGGACTTCGACCGCAACGTCGAGGTCACGTTCGACGCCTCGCCCTCGGGGCGCCGTACCGAAGGGCCCGTGTACTGCATCGCGGGCCCGCAGAGCGCACGGCAGACGTTGGCGCAGACCACCGTCGGCGGGCTCGGCGCGGCCTCGCTCGACGTCGTGCTCGCCCCGGGCGCGTACGTGGTTCAGGCACTCCCTAATCGCGTCGCGCGTTTCACGGTGGAAGACGACGCCGGCCCCGGGATGCTGGAGGCGCGGATCGACGGGGAGCGGGTGCGCGCCGGAACCTCGGCCGTCCGCGCGGGCGCGGTGCGCATCCAGCTCATCAACCTCTCGGCGCGCGAAGCGATCGTGCGCGTCACCCAAGCGGAGCTCTCCGACCAGATCGCGACCGCCGCCGACGTGACCGCGCTGCAGGCGTTCCGCGACCTGTTCTCCAGCGAGGTGCTGGCGGATGGGATCGAGCTCGCGATTCGCTCGATGACGATCGTATTCAGCGACGTCGTCGATTCGACCAAGATGTACGGTGAGAGCGGCGACGCGCGTGCGTTCCGGGCCGTGCACGATCACTTCGAGGCGCTGCGCGAGGTGATCGCGCTGCAGCGCGGTGCGATCGTGAAGACGGTCGGGGATGCCGTGATGGCGGCGTTCGTCGATCCGCGCGACGCGGCGCTCGCGGCGCTGCGGTTCGGCGCCGCCGTCGCGCCGCTCCGCCTGCGTGTCGGGCTGCACCGCGGGCCGTGCATCGCGGTGCGGGCGAACGACCGGCTCGACTATTTCGGGGCGAGCGTCAACATCGCGTCGCGCGTCGGGCACGCCGCCCGGCCGGGTGAGGTTCTGCTGACCACGGCGATTGCCGACGACGCGCGAGTCGCCGAAATTCTTCCGGCGGGGGAACGCGGGACGCTGACGCTGCGCGGGATCGCCGACCCGATCGACGTCGTGCGGATCGGCGTGGAGCCGGAACCGGCGGGGTGAACCCGCTCTACGACGACCCCGAACGCGCCGCCGCGTACGCTCGCATCAGCGCGGCCAATGCCGCGAACGCCGCCTACGAGCGGCCGGCGGTACGCGCGTTGCTCGGCGACGTGCAGGGGCTCGACGTGCTCGACGCGGGCTGCGCCGCGGGCGAGCACAGCGCCTGGCTGGTGGAACACGGCGCGCGCGTCGTCGCGCTCGACGCGAGCGAAGCGATGGTCGCGCTGGCGCGTGAGCGGCTCGGAGAACGGGCGCGCGTGCTGCAGGCCGATCTCGCGCAGCCGCTGCCGTTCGCCGATCGGTCGTTCGATGTCGTGCTCTCGTCGCTCACGTTGCATTACCTCGCCGACTGGTCCGATCCGTTGCGCGAGTTCGCGCGCGTGCTGCGGCCCGGCGGGCGGCTCGTATTCTCGACGCACCATCCGTTCATGACGGCGCCGGACGTCGACGACTACCATGCAGTGCGCGTCGTCAAAGAGACGTGGCGCGGGTTCGAGGCGCCGGTCGAGGTGACGTTCTATCACCGGCCGCTCGGCCGGATCGTCGCCGATGTGCTCGCCGCCGGCTTCGCGTTGCGCGGGATGCACGAGCCGCAGCCGACCGCTGAGGCCGACGCGCGCGATCCCGCGCTCGCGGCTCGGTTCCGCACCGGCCCGGGGTTCCTGATCGTCGATGCTGAACGCGTCGGCCGATGAGCTACGGAGAGAAACCGTTCGAGGCGTTTCGTGTCGGCGATGCGACCATGTTCTCCAAGACGATCGGCGAGGCCGAGATCTTGCTGTTCGCGGCGGTGAGCGGCGACAACTATCCGCTCCACGTCGACGCCGAGTACGCGAAGACGACGCGCTTCGGTCAGCGCGCAGCGCACGGGATGCTGACGGCGAGCCTGCTCTCGACGGTGGTCGGGATGCTGCTGCAGCGACCGGGCGGGATCTACGTCGAGCAGTCGATCCGCTTCAAGCGCCCGGTGTTCATCGGCGACACGCTGACCGCGACCGCCGAGGTGACGGAGCTGCTTCCCGAGCGCCGCCGGATGCGGATCGCGACGCGGGTGGTGAACCAGCGCGGCGAGGCCGTCGTCGAGGGCGTGGGGCTCATTCAAAAAGACGAACGCTGAGGTCCTCGCCGAGCGGTTCGATCGCGCGCGGGTCGTCGAACGTGACCCGGTTCATCGCCGGCGTGACCGCGGCCGACTGCATCCGCGCGGTGTCGTAGGGCACGAGCGTCGAGACCGCCTCGGCGAGCTCGCCGTGCAGCCACGTTTCGAACGCGTCGTCGTCGAGGATGACCGGCATCCGGTCGTGGAACGGCTCGAGCAGCGCGTTGGGCGGGCAGGTGACGATCGTGCACGACTCGACGCGCGCGTCCTGCGGTCCCCAGCGCTCCCAGAGCCCGGCGAACGCGAACGGTGCGCCGCCGTCGCGCGTGAACCGGTACGGCAGCCGCCGTTGCTTCGGCCCGGCCCATTCGTAGAAGCCGTCGGCGAAGATCAGACAGCGCCGATGCACGAGCGCGTCTCGAAACGCCGGCTTCTCGGCGAGCGTCTCGGCTCGCGCGTTGATCATCGTCGCGCCGACGGACAGGTTGCGCGCCCAGGGCGGCACGAGCCCCCACCGCAGCGGCGCGATCTCACCCTCCGCATCGTTGCGCACGGCAAGCACGTCGTCAGTCGGCGCGACGTTGTAGCGCGGCGGCCAGCTCCGTCGCAGCTTGAACTGCGGATACCGGTCGACGACCCGTTCGGGGCTTGCCAGCGAGAACCGCGCACACATCAGGCAGCGATTCGCCGAGCGGGATGCGGGCACCGTTCACCGCATGGCGGTCACGCGGATCGTGGTTGCGGAGGACGACGTGTCGATCCGCGAGTTGCTCGTCCATCACCTCGAGCACGAGGGCTTCCGGTGTGAGGAGGCGGCCGACGGCCCCGCCGCGCTACGCCTGGCGCGCGGCGGGGCCGATCTGCTGATCCTCGACCTCGGGCTGCCGGTGGTCGACGGGTTCGACGTCGTGCGCGCGCTGCGGCGCGAAGGCTATGACATGCCGATCCTGGTGCTGACCGCGCGCTCCGAGGAGATCGACCGCGTCGTCGGGCTGGAGATCGGCGCGGACGACTACGTGGTCAAGCCGTTCTCACCGCGCGAGATCGTGGCGCGCGTCAAGGCGCTCGGGCGGCGTGCGGGACGCAACTCGACGCAGGCGCCGGTCGTGCTGCGGTTCGACCGGCTCGAGATCGACGAAGCCGCGCGCGAGGCGCGCATCGACGGTGTCGACGTCGGGTTGAAACCGCGCGAGTTCGCGTTGCTGCTCGAGCTGGCGTCGAACGCCGGCGTCGCGCTCTCCCGCGCCGCGCTGCTGGAGCGCGTCTGGGGGTTCGACTTCGAGGGCGACGCGCGGACGGTCGACGTTCACGTGCGGCGCGTGCGCGCGAAGCTCGATGACCGCTCGGCGCCCGCGCCGCTCGTGCAGACGATCCATGGGTTCGGGTACAAGTTTGCACGCGGCTGAAGTTCGCGGGCTGTTGCCGCGGCTCGACGCGTTCGCCAGGCACCTCGCGCAGCTCGCCGATCAGCCGCGCCCGGTGCTGGTCGTGCGGCTGCCGGAGCTCGAACGCGTCGCTTGGCGCCGCGGGCTGCGCGCCGCTAGGGCCGTCGAGCGCTCCGCGACCGCCGCGTTCTCGACCGCGGTCTCGCGCGTGCTGCGCGCGGGCGATCTGGTCGCGCATGACGGCGGCAGCGACGTGTTCGTCGCGGCACTCGTTGCGCCGACCCGCGACGGCAGCGTCCCGGCGCCGGTCGACGCGCGCTCGGCGCTAGCGCGGATCGCGGCGACGATGGAAGCGGTAACACGACTCGAGGTCCGTACCGGCTGGACGACCTACGAGCGCGCGGACGGGAACTCGATCGCGGCCTTGGTCGAGCGCGCGCTCGTGCGTGGCGCCCAGGAACGCGAACGCTACGCGTTCTTCAGCTCGCTCGGCCACGAGCTGCGCACGCCGCTCTCCTCGATTCGCGGCTATCTCGAAACGCTGCTCGACGACGGCGTCGACGCGGGAACGCGCGAGCGGTTCGTGCGGATCGCGTACAACGAGTCGCTCCGCCTGAGCCGATTGGTCGAAGGGATGTTCGAAATCTCGCTACTGGACATGCGCGCCGCACTGCCCGCGCCGGCGAGCGGGTCGCTCGTGCACGCCGTCGACGCCGCGCTCGACGCCTGCGCGGCAACAGCGACGGCGCGCGGCGTCTCGATCGTCCGCGACGACGTGCCGGCGCTCCGGGTCGCGATCGACGCCGACCGGCTGACGCTCGTGCTCGTGAACCTGATCGACAACGCCGTGAAGCACGGCAAGCCGGGAGGCGGCGTGTTCGTCGGGATTCACGTGGACGACTCGCGTTTCGTGCAGATCACGGTTGACGACGACGGACCCGGGATCGCCTCGAACGATCGCGAGCGCATCTTCGCGTTCGGCGACCGCGGCGACACCGAGGCGCCCGGCACCGGTATCGGGCTCGCGCTGGTACGGCTCATGCTCGAACGCGCCGGCGGCCGGGTCGACCTGGAACCCTCACCGTTCGGCGGAGCGCGATTCGTGCTGGCAATCCCACGCGCATAGGGTGCCTGAAGGGCATCAACGCGGCCGACGCTGCTGGGACCACCCTCGACCCCGCGTCGAGAAGCAAGACGCGAGTCGGCGCTTCAATGAAGGCGGCACTTCGGGACCTGGGATATCGTCGTTGAAGTCGCGCTGCGGCTCAACGAGTCTGATCTAGACAACATCGCTCAGGACCTTGAGTCAGATCCGTTCTTTCTTACGTTCGCTCCGGTTATCGCGGGAGCAACGTGGGTTGCAGGGCCTCAGCAAAGCACTTACAAGCTCCTAGAAGTATGCCTAGGTTATCGCCGGGGTGGCCGCATTGAGGCTAAGAGCCAGCCAAGTTGGGGAATAGAAAGCGTAACTGCATCTCTAGCGTCAAGAGGTACAATCCGAGGCGTCTTGGAGCGCGAATATGGCGACGGTCAAACAATACGTCAAGCCGCAGAGGCTATATCGGTATCGCTCTTTGCGAGCGATGGGTCGCGAGCTGTCCGCCATAAGGCAAGGCTACGTGCATTGCGCTCCTTTCGAAGACCTCAACGATCCGATGGAAGGGTTTTTCAGCTCCAGTCGCCTTCTGAGGGAGCGTGAAGAGTACCGTGAGTTTCGGCGCGCGATAAGAGACAGGAAGGCTCAAAGTGGGATATGCTCTTTCAGCGAGGTTTACAACCATGAGCTAATGTGGGCTCACTACGCAGATCAGTTCCAGGGCATTTGCATTGCCTATAGCCTCTCGCGGCTTCTCGCGAATCTCGACAAGAATGTCAGCTTTGTCCGGATGTATTATAGCGAGACGGAACCAATGGTGCGCCACACCGACAAGAGCGCCGGTCAAGCAGCGAAGAAGATTCTCTCCTATAAGAACTACAAATGGCTATACGAGCGCGAATGGCGGATGTTCGCGCCGCTTGGTAATGCTTACTATAACGACGCATCGTGTATAACGCGCGTTTACCTGGGTTCTAGGATTGACCGCGATAAACGGAACCAACTCAAGGACGCGTTGGATGAGCTCAATATCGGCGCGATGGACATGACGATTGACAAATATTCCATTGCCTTCGAACCGTATCGCGAAGAAGATGTCTGACCGCAACCAGGCTCGACGCGAGTGGGTCAAGCTCGGAAACTCGTAAGAAGCCCTTTCCGAAAGCTCCTGACTACGCGGCAGGCGCGGATCGCGCTCCGTAGCTACCAATATGATGCAAGGGTGGATTTCGTGCCGGAGCAGCGCAGTGTAGACGGGCTGGCTCCCGATACTGGAGGCTGTCGGTTCCCATAATGCTGCGCCAAGCTTGAGGCCTTCGCCGAGTTCGGGAGTCCGCAACGGAAACGGCCACTTGGTGGGTCGTAGCCCCCGGGGAGGAACCACTACTTGCGCCCACACCTCACGGTCTTGGTTACCGGTCATCCGCGATCGCGGGCTCGAGTAGAATTACGATCTCTCGGCGCGACTGTCGTCTTCGAGCCAATGGAAACTATCATTGGCACGCTGCGCCGCGGCACGACTTCTAGGCTCACGGCCGACGCGATCGTCATAGACTGCTCGTTTCGCGCTCTCGGAGGCGCAGGCGAGATACTTTCTGGCATCAACCTCGCCAGGGCATTGGTCGCGCTTTCCGATATGTACGTGATGCGGAACGGCGTGCGTTGGAATGCCATTCCTATTGTGCTCGTCGCGTTCGACGACGTGATCGGTTCACTGCTCCGCAACGATCCTGACCTCTGGAAGATCGAGACCGTTTCGCTTCTGTCAGGCGTCCCCGTCGGCCCGATGACGCGCGGCTGGGAGTGCGTGTACGATGCGCTCGTGCGCACCCATAGGCCATTCGTCGCAACCCTTCGAGATGCGATGGAATGGGCGGGGCTCATGCTCCGGTACGAGTCTGGCAGACTCGTGCGCCGAGGGCTCCGTCCGCCGATGCGGCGAGCCTCGCGCTTCAACAAGTTTGAGTCGGCGCTATATGACCCGAACAGCGATTATTGGTTGAAGGCGCAAGGTGCACTTGAACGTCGCGCTCGCGAAACCGTCGCCGTCGACGAATCTGGAGTTGCCGGCGCTCTCCGCGATCTCGAGGCGCTGGTGCGGGATCCGAAGGAACGGGAGCAACTCGCCCAACTGCTCATTGAGCGTAACCCGTACCTATTTGACATCGCTCCGTTCGAAATGGTCGCGCAGCCAGTGTTCACTAGGGACGATGGTTCGGAAATCCGTCCAGATATTATCCGACACGCGTTCCAGCCGGGACGAAGCCGCCCGGACAACCGCATCTTTGAGCTCAAGAAGGCTGGCGTACCGCAGATGTATCCTCCGGGGCCTCGTTCGCACTTCAGGCCCGGGGTGCACGCGACGGCGGCGCAGCTGCTCGACTACAGTCGGCACATCCGTAGCCATCCAGAGCAGTGCCACGCGATTTTCGGTGAGACGCTCAGCGCACCGGGCATGACGGCAATCGTAGGCCGGGTTGGAAACGCTGATCGAGGACGACTGGCGGAGGAACGCTCTCGATACGGCGACATGGAGATTCGGGGCTACGACGAGATAGCACATGAGAACCGCGTACGGTACGACGTACCCGACGGCTGGGAGCCGGACCAAGCCTAGCGACGTTTCTGGCTGCCGGCACGTCCTGAAGCCCCATCTTGCCTTTCGCTGAACTCCATGGCTCCAAAACTTTGCCGTTCGGTTCGGACAAGCTCTGGCTGATGCCGTGGCGCGGGATATTGGTACGGAGCCGGGTCTCCTCAGGATGCGGTCCCGGCACCGGGGAATCAGTTCTGGAACGCCCGCTGGACCCGCAGAAGGCTCTCCGACCCGCCGAGGATCGAGGCTCGCTGCCTTTGCTCCGAGGTTTTCCCTAGGGCCGACAGTTATGGAGGATATTGCTCCGCCACTAGACAAAATAGGTCAGATCGTCGCGCGAAATGGACGAATCAAGATCACCTGGAGGCATGCCTAGATGCCGAGCGACTACTTAGAGCGGTTTGAAAAAGCGGTCCCAGCCGATCTACAGGCGGCCATCGCGCTGGCAATCCTGGCGGCCTATCGGGCGGCTGCGCTCTGGGCGCAGACGGAACTAAGAGCGTTTGGCTGGAGGGAAGCGCTGGGCACCGTTCGCTGGTTTTTTCTGCAAGAGAAGTTGTTGGAACTCCGCGATCGTTATCCGGCCCTGGAAACGATCACGATGCGAAACCAGGCCGGCACCCATGTGTTCGGCCTGGCGCATGCGGCCGAAATATACTTCACGTTGTCAAAAGTCGAACGACCCGACTCGAAACCCGCAGCCGCCGAGTTTCGTCGCCTCCTGCAATCTCCGGTGCAGCTGTCGTGGCTTGAAGACTGGTCGGTCCTGCCTCGCGACGGTATTTACGCGTTGCTGATACATGGGCCAAATTGTGCCGATCCCAGTGAGCCCGCGTTCGTACAGATCAAATTCATGGACGGCAATGACGGCTACCTGCCACGCTTTATCGATCTCTACCAACGATACCTTACGGCGCCGAGCGTCGAGCGCGCGGAGATCTCACGCGGGCCGCTCGTGAAAGCCCGTCGGCACGTCGAAAAGAAGCTCGGCTAGTGTATGCAGAGTGGTTCCCCGACCGCCTGCGCGAAGCACGCGAGGCCCGCGCCCTGTCTCTTGCGCAACTGGGCGCGCTTGTGGGGAAGACCCGGCAGGCAGTATCGCAGTACGAAAACGGAGACGCGAGTCCGTCAGCAGACGTTTTTGCAGCACTACAGCAGGGCTTAGACGTTCCGCCTCAATTCTTTGATCGACCGCCAACAGCTCAGGATCTGAATCCGATATTCTACCGAAGCCTAAAGTCGGCGCGCGAACGAGACCTCGCGATGGCGCAGCGGCGCCTGGCATGGTTGCAGCACACCATCGACTGTATGGAACTTTACGTCGAGTTTCCTGACGTCAGGCTGCCATCTGTGGAATTACGAAGTGACCCTAACGACATCACCGCCGGCGAGATTGAGGCCGCCGCTGCGGAGGCGCGTCGATTCTGGAACCTTGGAGATGGCGCTATAACGAGTGTCATTCGGTTGTTGGAGAATAATGGCTGTATTGTTGTTCGTGACGCACTTGGCGTACCTCAGATTGATGCCTTTTCGCAGTGGCAATATAGCAAGCACCGACCTATCGTAGCGCTAAGCAGAGACGATGAAGGCGTTTTCTTTCGAGAGCAGGTCAGCGCTGCCCATGAACTCGGTCACCTGTTGTTGCATCGCGGTATCGACAAGCGCTTCACCACACGACGTGGTGTAGAACATGAACTTATTGAGCGCCAAGCACAGCGTTTCGCAACCGCTCTATTGCTTCCGGAGGCGGCGTTTCGGCGAAGTGTTAGAGCGACCTCGCTCGACGCGTTCTATCTTCTTAAGATGCAATGGATTGTCTCCATCGGTGCAATCATCTATAGATGCAAGGACCTTGCGATGCTAGATCACGACGCAGTGACGCGATTGTGGAAGCAGCGGACCAAGCGTGGCTGGAACCGGATAGAGCCGCTGGATAATGTTACGCCTTGTGAAATGCCGCAGATGCTCGCGGAGGGCGTGGCAGTTATCCGAAGCGGCGGACATTTGGGCGCGTGGATGGAGGCGGTGTGCCTTTCCCCCCGCGATATTGCCGCGTTCGCATCAGTCGAAGTAGCTGCGCTTTCTTTATCAAATGCCGCGCCGCGACTAAGAGCAGTTCAACAAGAGAGTGCACTGCGCGATGATCCATAATCAATCGCGAGTCACAGAGGGTGGTGAATTGGAAACAGCAGGCCCACTAAACTACGTTCCCGCTATTCGATGGAAACGAGGCGAAATCGGTGCGTTGCGGCATCAGTTCGCGGATGGCCTCCCCGATGCAGTCGTGCCCCTGTTACTGATAGACAACGTTCGGGAGCGACAACAACACGAGAAAAAAGGAAAAGTCCCAATAACGCCGGCGGGGTACATCGATTTTATCGCCAACGAAATGCTAAACCTTATTCAGCGGAAGCGCGCATTCGTCGACACTCAATGGTTTGACGCGATGCAAGGTGATGCTGATGGGTTACGCTTGCTCTTCGAAAACATGACGGCTAAGCTGAGCGCCTTGGTGCCTGTTGTCAGAATTAGCGACAAAGCATCACGCCGAATGGTCATTCGAGAACGGGCGGCTCAAGTTGGCGTTGCGGTACGTCTACGGGAGAGCCAGTTTGCGAAGAGCAAGCAGTTGGAGAAGCTGCTCCAAGATCTTGCCATTGATGCGAGTGTCGCGGATCTGATACTCGACCTCGGGCCGGTTGAGGAAGAGCGGCACGACGCTTCGTCGATTGCGGACTGGGTGAAGCGCCTCGGGCGTCGCAACAAGGCCTGGCGCTCGGTAACGCTTCTGGCCGGTTCGTATCCTAAGAAAGTGCGCGCTAAGCCGGACGATGTCTTGCAGTTCGTGCGTTATGATTACAAACTCTACTGCGCCGTGTCCGAACTGTTGTTGCAAGAAGAGCTAGAGCTAGCGTTTGGGGACTTCGGGATTATGCATCCTGAGGCTGAACCGACGAGCGGCTCGCAGTCGGGCGGGGGCGGGTGGCCCATTATCCGATATTGCACCACTACCGACTGGATGGTTTACAAGCCGAAGACGCCCGTAAATAGCGCTGGCGTTTCGACGTATTTTGAACTTGCTAGAAAATGTGCGAGTGCCGCGACCTTTATGGGCGAGCGGTTTAGTCATGGAGATTCGTACATCGCCGAGCGAGCGACAATGCAGGGACTTGGTCCCGGGAACTCGACGACGTATGTGTCTGCGGACGCGAACCATCACATCGCATTTGTCGCCGCACAACGAACGTCGGCGCCTCTGGATCCCGAGCCGGTTTCTGTGAACGATCTTGTCGTTCCGACGATGCCGGCGGCGGATTCGAGTGACGAGGAGTTCTGGGACTAGCGCTCAGCTCTCCAAAGTTGTTTTGGGGTCCACGTCTTGCGTGCCCTGAGTCGAGATAGTGTTTCGGCTCGGAGCATGTCGTGCGGGAGACGGTGCGCCAATGCTTGGTGGGTCAAGCCCTTTGATAGTTGGCGCGGCACTCGGAGGCCATAGGAACGAGCCAGTTGCTGCGTTTCGCTTTGCCACAGCATTAGGAGCAGCGCTCGAATGTCCCAATCGGGGTTGTCGGCGGCTTCGCGCGTCGTGTCAAGGGCAATCGCCCCGTGGTGTACGTCGGCGACGACGATGCCGCACCACGAGGGGACGGCTTGCTGAACTTCTGCCAGGTACTTCTTTGTAGTTACAATGGTCAACCGGTCACAGACGCGCGCGTACCATTCCATCTGGCGCCCAAGGCGGGCAAGAGTATCGAGATCACTCTTAATCTCGTACCCATCTAGGCGTCCGTTGAGGACAGCGACGTCGAGCTTTACGTATCCTAGACCGATCGGCAGCTCACTAACTACAAGCGCGTCTGGTCCGGGATTTCGATCGTCGAGAGCGGAGAGAAGGACCGCGCGGATGTCGCGATCGCTGACGCGGTTTGCAGTAACCATGGAAGGACGCACAGCAGCAATCGTCTCGACGGCGCGAGGGTGGGGCTGGTGGGCGTTCTTTGCCAGCGGTCGAGGGCCTCCGGTCGCCCTTGGAGGGATGCCTGCGCCTGTGGGGTAGTCGACCAGCCACGGTATAATAGCATACTAATAGGTAAGAACCCTCTCACCCCGGGGAGCACATACGGGCCGCAACCCTGAACCCCCAGCGCTCGACGAGCCCCATAAGGTCTGGCTCACTGGATTTCAATGTACGCGCTGCGGACATAAATGGTACCCTCGCGGAGGATTGACCGAGCCGCGTGTTTGTCCGAAATGCAAGAACGCGTATTGGATGACGCCCAAGGTCGCACGATAGCTTTTCTCTTGCGTCGACCGGCAGCATGGGCAACGAAGGTCATGGAAGAGCCTCTTACGTGGTCGCCGCGGCTGCTACGATCTCTTTGTCGTCGCACGGCCTGAAGACCGTGCCGGACGATCAATCATCAGGCGCCCAATCTCGAATATCGCTGCCATCTCGATCGAGGCAACGTCCGAGATGACGGCGCGATCGTGGACGCGCCGAAACGTGCGGCCGTCGCAGACGACGTGTTTGTAGATCGGGGTGATGTCATAACCAAAGTCGGGCGTGACCGTGCCCGCAGCGGTTAGTATCCCGGCGCAGATAGAATGGTTGCCACCGTGCACCCAGCCGATACCGATTGGTTCCCACAACTCGATCTGGTGGTTTTTGTCCTCACGCCATCGTCCCCATGCGCCTCCTGGACGCAACATCGAGAAGGCATTTTGAAGCCGGATGGGCTCCCACGGATTCGGGATGACAATGTCGCGATCGAGCCGCAGCTTCCGCATATTCTTGCATTTTGAAGCGACTTCTCGAAATGTGCGTCCGCGAGCATCGACCTTTGCGTACTCGGGAAAGAACATCGCGTCCGACGCGAAAGCGCCGGCGACGTCCCGCGGATAATGTAGCATCGGCTCCGTGATGGCTTGGGACTGGACAACCCGGCCAAGCGCAGCGATGAGTAACGGCAATGCCTTGTCGTCGGATTCCGCGAGGTCCCGAGCGAACTCCATGATTCGCTTGAATCGCGTGATCGGTGCGCCGCGTCCTTTCTCCATTGCTCGAATCGCGCGGCGCCCCGCCGAGCGCCGCTCTGCCTCGCTCGGCCGTCGGCATTTCACGACCCGAACAAGAGGGCCGTCGTAGGTCGATTCGTCTTCCATGATGTAGAGTTCGCCGAAGACGCCTCCGAATCGTGGTCCGCAGCGCCGACGGCCGTCGTCGCCCGTCTTTCAAAGTCGGTGGTATAATCGTCGGTATGAATAGGGTGCGGATAAGATTTCGGCGAGGACTGTCCCAGGCGGTGAAGGACATGGCGCTTGAGCTCGAACGATACTACGGAATTCGACCGCTGGAGGACGGGGAGCGGCGTCCCGACGGGTATTATACTCCGCACCATTACACCGCTCGTGGCCTCCGGCCAGTCGATCAGGTTCGCGACTCCTCGAGCGGCTAGCGATCACGCACCTCCCCGCGCCGATCGCGGCACGTGGCCGATGTGACCGACCGCAACTCGGCGGCGCTGTGCCGGGAGGGCCAAAGCCTGCGGTCGCGCTCAGCGGGGCGGCGGGCCGCCGGTTCGAGCCTCGTGCTGCGGGTGTTACGAATCATCTCCGGCCGAAGTGAAGTCACTGTGCCAGGCACCTGGCACTCGGCCCGCTACAATTGGGCTGCAGAATCATTTGCGCTGTGCGGCCGCGCGAGGAGAGCATCATGCACAACCATCCCGAGGTGACGTTCTTCGTCGACGACGAAAGAATCGTTGTCCACACGAACTCGCTCACGGTTCGCGAGATCCTCGATGACGCGGGTCTCGACTCCGCAGAGCATCTGCTTTTCGAAGAGCGCGGCGCGGAGGAAGTCCGCTATTCCAATCCCGACGATGGCGTTCCGCTCCGGGATGGCCTTCGCTTACGGACTCGCCGCAAGATTCACATCTACGTGAATGGCCGCGAGCGCACCGTAGACCATAAGGTGCTTACGTTCGACGAAGTCGTGCAGCTGGCTCCGAATCTTCCGCCTCTGACCGAGGATACGGAATACCGCGTCACATTCAGCGGCGCGGTGCGTCCGAAAGACGGCGATCTTATTGCGAAGGAGACGGTAGAAGTCAAGGACGGTACCGAGTTTCGTGTCTCGCCAACTAATCGATCGTAGCTCCGCCCTAACGAAGCTGCGGACCGCCGGATATGACATTCAGGTCCATCCGTCGAACCATCTGCTAGTGAACAACGTCCCGTACGTGACCGCGGAGCGCAGGCTCGCCTACGGGACGCTCATTGTTCCACTAACGATCGAGGGGGGCGCGGCCGCGGTCGGCCCCGATCATCGCGCGTACTTCCGCGGCGGCCACCCGCATGACAATGAAGGTAAGTTCCTCGGGACCATCAGACACTCGACCCAGGCGTATCCTCTAGGCGATGGCCTGGTCGCCGACCACATGTTTTCCGCCAAGCCACCGCCGCCGCGGACGAACTACGACGACCTGCACGAGCTCGTAACCAGCTACGTCGACACAATCTCGAAGTATTCCCGACGCATCGACGACCGGGCAACGGCGCAGACTGGGCGCGTCGCTGACCTAGATGAGGAGCCCGATGTCTTCGCGTACCGCGATTCGGCGTCGTCCCGGGCCGGTATCGGAGCGGCGACGGACAAGCTCCGAAACCAGACGATTGCGATTATCGGGCTGGGCGGCACAGGGTCGTACGTCCTCGACCTCGTCGCGAAGACGCCAGCCAAAGAGATTAGACTATACGACCGTGACCGGTTCTCCCAGCACAATGCATTTCGCGCTCCCGGCGCGGCTTCAAAAGAAGACGTCGAACAACTTCCGCCGCTGTACAAGGTCGACTATCTTAAGCGAATGTACTCGGCGCTACATTTGAACATCACTGCTCATCCCGAGTTCGTCGAACGGGTCGGCGAGGACTTCGGCGACGTCGATTTTACCTTCATCTGCATCGACAAGGCTGCGCCGAAGCGCCTGATTGTGGAGGGCCTCCGGGCCTTGGGCAAGGCGTTTGTTGATGTCGGCATGGGCGTCCAAATCGAGGATGGGATGCTCGGCGGAACATTGCGGACAACGTTCAGCACAAACTCGAAGCGCGAGCACGTCCGCAACGGCATACCCTTCGGCGATGTTGCCGACGACGACTACGCGCTCAACATCCAAATCGCGGAGTTGAACGCGATTAACGCAGCGCTCGCGGTCGTACGGTGGAAGAAGCATCTCGGTTTCTATTGCGGCAGGAACCCTGAGTATTCGTGCCTATACACAACCGACTGGAACCGGATCGACAATGGAGACTTTGAGGATGGCCGATGACGAGATGACGTATGTGCTCGTCGACGTGATTCCTGAGACACTGGAACCATCGGTGGTCTATATCTCTGAAAGGTTCGCCATGGCGACCCATCTCTGCGCGTGCGGTTGTGGCGTCGAGGTGCCCGTCGAAATCGGCCCCGGAAAGTGGAGCGTGCGGTTCGACAACGGCCGCGTTACAATGTTCCCTTCGATCGGTAATGGCTCGCACGGATGCAAGTCGCACTATTTTATCCGGAATGGACGCATCGAATGGGCTGGTACATATACGTCGGAGATGATCGCCTACGCACGACGCCGAGACAATCCGCGTGCGCATCCGGTCGCAGCTGTTCCAGCGCGGCTCGGACTATGGGCGCGCTTCACACAGTGGCTGCGTCGGCTCTTTTCGAAGAACGGACCGTAGGGGGATCGATCGCCCGCGAGTAGTCTCACGTCCAAAGCGGGTCCCTGCCCTCCACACGCACCCACGTTGCCGGGGCTTGCCGCGGCGGTAAGGTCCCCGGCTTCGACGGCGGTGCCAGGAGGCGGGAGGAATGAGTAGGCCCCGCGGAAGCAGGCGGGATGCCGAACTTTCTCGAGCAACTCGTCGCGGAATGGTACGAGTATCAGGGGTACTTTGTGCGGCGAAATATCCGTGTTGTGAAGCGGCAAAACGGCGGCCACGACTTCGAGCTCGACATTGTGGCACTACACGCACATGACCGGCACTTGGTCCACGTCGAAGCAACGATGGACACCAATACATGGGATCGGCGCCGCGAGAAAATGGAGCGCACATTCGTCGCCGCGCGTCGCTACATTCCCAGCCTGTTTCCCGGTTTTAGCGAGTTACCGGAGCCCGAACATATTGCGCTCTTGGGTTTCGGGTCGAACACGAAGGTACAGACGATTGGCCTCGGTCGAGTTCAGACGCTCAACGAGCTGATGGCGGACATTCGGAGGTCCGACATCATGGAACGATATGGGAAGAAGGCCGTTCCCGAGCAATACGTCATCTTGCGTGCGATGCAATTCGCCGCAACGTGTTGGAGCGTTCCGCGACTTAGTTGACGTCCTCGGGTTTGGCCCATAACGGCGAGCACGCCAGGCGGTACGGGCGCGCGCAAGTTGCCTCGAGCGGCTGCTCACGCAGGGCCAGCGTCCCCGGGCCGCTGAGAGCGAACGAGCCGGCGGCCGCGTCGACCTCGAGAGCTCAGCTCTCGGCGGGGCGCGGTTCGTCTTGATGGTACCGCGCGCCTGAGAACGACCCACGGTTTACCGGTGACCACGTGGACACGTTTTGTCTGGGGCGTAAACACCTCGTACGATGCTTCGAGCCAGACAGGAGTGTCCTTCCTACCGTCACAAACGTAAGTTCGCATGGCACCGATGCGGGCGACGCGGCCAGCCAGCCTGCGGGAAGCTTACGGTCTCCTGGACGCTCTGAGCAGGTCCACGCCTGCCGCCGAGATATCCCGCCGGCGCATGCTCGACATATGCTACGAGGGTAAGCCGCTTGGTGACCACTCGTTGCGGATGCGCTCTGCTGCACCTGGGGAAACCTACTACGCGAAGGAGTTTGGGGAAGCCGTCTCGTTCGCGCACCTCGCCGTCGGCGCCGATATCGATGGTCAGATCGTCGACGTGGTTAGCAGGCTGCCGCCCGAGCCGGATCTCCTCGTCGCGCTGGTCGACGGTTCGGAGGTCTACGTTGAGGTCGCGCAAGTCACCGAGGAGCACTCGGCGCGCGCCTCGAGCACGATGAGCGCCATCAACAAGCATATCCACAACAGGGACGCCGCGGACCCGGCCTTCGCGGCGGCGCGGCAGGGCCGCCACATTGACTTCCGCTTCCCGGCTATCCCTACGAGCCGCGAGACGAAGGCAGTCGCGGACGAAATGGTCACCGTTCTTTATACGACCGACTTCGCAACCGTCGAGCGGCGCACGCTTCTCAGGCCATCGGCTACGATCACGCCCGTTCTGCACCGACTCGGCGTCAGCTACTATATTGGCGCTGGAACATCGACGGCGCTATCGGCGCAACTCGATGCCAACACGTTCGATCCGGACGACGCGGCCGATGACCTAGATGCGCGACTCGCTGACAAGATGAGTAAATCCTACGAGGCGGGCCGTCCCATCTGGCTCGCGCTAGCCCTGAATGACCACATGCACGTCTCCTCGCTGTCAATGGAAGCCATTCGGCGACGGTTGCCATCGACGATTGGTCAATTCGATCTGGTCATCATGGGCACGTTGGAAGAGGCCGTAATCCTGCAAAACCGCTACACCTGACGAGAGGAGAGTTGCCTTGAATGCGCCTGCATCATCCAAGTCAACGGGCTTCAATCAACGACAAGCGCGTTGATCGGCTCTAATGCGGCGAAGGCTCAAGCCTCCGCGCTAAATTGCCGCATCGCCGGCGTGCGGCGGTCCCTCTCGCGCGCAGCTTCGTACCCGGGGCGTCAACGAGGTCTGGAGCATGGACTTCATTTAATCGGCTGGCCGACGGCGGGCCGTATCGGCTGTCGACGATCCAGACCCGGTTCAGCAGCCCAAAGCGATTGCTGATCGACCACGGCAGCCGGGAAAGCCGACGGCGTGAGCGCGGGTGAAGCTTCTCACCAAAGGCGTACCGCGGTATGCATAGAGCATTTGGCAGACGTCGCTTTCCGTGGTGGTATTGCCTTTTGGACTTTGCGCGCAATGCTGCCGAATCGTGCGTCATATTCGCTCGCCGGCGCCGCAAAACGCCGCCCCCGACGCCCGCGCGGCAAATCATGGCGGCGCACGACGTCCAGATCGTGTTCGGTAAGGCGGAACCGCTCACTCGTCGAGCCGGTCGAATCTCAGATCGCCGATCACATCTTTGACGGCGCACGGTGCCTTCTCGCAGAATAGCAAGGTGGCGCGCAAGTACACATTTTCGCGCCAAATGTGCATGCCGCCGACGTTTAACTGTATCTCATAGTCGCTCAGAGGGAGGTGGTCCTCCTCGCCGACGTGGACGAGATTGTGCTCCTCCAGCAACTTCAGAGCATCTATCAGCTCCCGTTCCGATTTGCCTGTGTAGGAGCGGAGCGCGCCAAAACGGATGATCCGTCCCTTCGCACGGTTCGCGATGATCGCGAGAAGTTCACGCTCGGGACGGGGAACCGCCTGAAGTTCGCGAGCGAAGTTCTGAAACTCCGCTAGGGACGATTCACCTTCGTCCCAACCCAGCACGGCGTTTAGACGATTTAGCGACATCGGAACGGTCGCTTCGTCACTCTCCGTGATGTCCGAGAACGAGCGACTAATCACGTCCTCCGGATTCGTGAACTTCGCCTCGTGGTCGCGCTTCATCTGTCGGAGCGCCTCGACGGGATACTTTGCTGCGTTGTCCGTCTTAACGTGGTGCTGTCCGCACATGAGGATCAAGTTGTCGAAAGAGCGTCGGGCCTCGTTCGAACTTGCGACGTTGAAGCGCTCTCCACCAGGCTCTGCGGCCTCGATATGGCAGACCTGTCCCACGAAGTCACCGTCTTCGTCCATCATAATCCGAAGGCAATGCGGAAATGCACAAAGGTTGCCCGAGACTGCGAACAGGCGTTTGAGCGTCTCTTTGGTCGGGGTCAGCCGCTTTGCGATGTCGGCAGTGCTCACAGACTTCAACTCCAGACGCTCGTTACTGTTAGTCGTCGGGGCTGAGCAAAGTGGCTCCTCTCAGCCGCCGTGCGCCTTGACGGTCAAGGGTTCATGGAACTCGCGGGCGACGAGTCCTGCCAGGCCCAGGCAGAGGGGCTGCGTCGTCGAAGTAGATAAACCTAGCCGGCGACGGTCCGTAAGCGGATTCGCGTCGCGCGAGACGGGGTTTGTCCTAAGGGTGCCGAGGCTTCACACTGCCCAAACATCGCTGTGCCGTCACGGTTAGGTTGTGGTTGCGTCTGGTCTGGCGGGCGGTCAGCTCTCTCGCGCGCGCAATTCGCGCTTGGATTGTCGGCGTTAGGGTTGCAACGATTGCATGGTGGACGAGCCGCACCTTGCGCACCCGACGCTTCGTCATCGGTCTCGAAGTCGGGTGGGGACTTTGGGCGGTTTTTCTGCTGCTACACGTCACGGTTTCGACGGGCCGATCATCGCTGCTCAGGAATTGACGCGGGACTGGCAGATCGGAACGTTTTCCGGTATCGAACATGGCGACGGACTCGCTTTCGTCGACATTGATGACAGGTCGTACGAAGCCTGGGGTATGCCGCCGCTGATATCCCACGTTCGAGCTCCGCTCGGTGCGTGTGGATCGGGGTTCGGGCTCCCCGGCATTGAGTGATGCGATATCGCGGCCGGCCGGCACATTCGCAAGACTCGTTCGTCGAGCTGCTAGTGTCCCGGCCGACGGCCGATGTGTTCGTATGGAAAGACCAATGGGACCATGACCGCCGGCGCAGTGCCCGACTTGGTTTCGGCATGCAGGCGCGCAAAAAGGACGCCGTAGCCTCGGTGGCGCACGGCTGTCGCACGCGCGGGCAGTCGCGCAGTCGTGGACCTAGTCCTTCCGAACTGTGGACCGGCGCCTTCCGAGGCAATGTGCCTGCATTTTGTTTGCGCCGCGACGCCGCCCACTGACTGAGAGACCCGCCGCGAAGTACGCGCCTCGGGCACCCGTTAGAGGCTCGGCACTGGCCCCCGCTTAAGGTGATGCGGCACGTCAGGTTACAGGGTGTTAACGCCGGCCGAAAAGTGACCCACCTTTGGGCAGAATCGCCGGTTTAAATTTAACCCACCTCGGGCTGGAGTTTGGCGGCGGGGAGCTTGATCCCTGCCCGCTTGCGCTCGCGCAGGCGGTAGCTCTCGCCGCTGATCATCGCGACGTGCGCGTGATGCAGCAGCCGGTCGAGCATGGCCGCCGTCATCGTGGCATCGCCGGCGAAGGTGACGTCCCACTGCGCGAACGGCAAGTTGCTGGTGATGACGACCGAGCCTCGTTCATACCGCTGCGCGATCACTTGGAAGAAGTGGCTCGCCTCCTCGCGCGAGAACGGCAGATAGCCGACTTCATCGATGATGAGGAGCTTTGGCATTTGAATCCCGCGGCGCAGGAACTCTTTGAGTCGACCTTGCCGATGAGCGGACGTCAGCTGCAACATCAGGTCGGCGGCCGAGACAAAGCGCGTCTTGATGCCGGACTGCGTCGCACGGTATCCGATCGCGACGGCGAGATGCGTCTTGCCGACGCCCGATGGGCCGAGCAGCACGAGGTTTTCCGCACGCTCGACGAAGGTGAGCGCGGACAACTCGGTGAGCAGCACCTTCGGCGCACCGGTGGCGAAACCGAAGTCGTACTGCTCGAGAGTCTTGATCGCCGGAAAGCCGGCGGTGCGCGTGAGCAGCGTCCGACTTCGCTCTTGTCGCTCGCGATGCTCGGCCTGCAACAGTCGTTCGAAGAAGTCCGTGTAACTGAGTTCTTCGCGCGCGGCGTCTTGTGCAACGTGCGCAAGGTGGGTTGCCATCGTCCCCAAGCCCAGGCGTTGGCATAGATCGTCGACCCGATCAATACCGATCATGCTGCGATCTCCTTGGCCAGGCGATCGTACACTGCCAGCGGATGCTGGAATGACTCGACCGGAATCGGCGTCGTTGCGACGGTCGGATCGCGCTGCGTCAGCGGCCGGCCGGCATACGGCAGCGGCAGCGCACGAAAACTCGAACGTTCAAGCGCGAAACGGACGTCGGGGTGTTCCTTGAGCGTCGCGTGCAATCGGCAGTTGGCGACCTCACTGAGCCAACCGCGAACTTCGCGGTTCGCCAGCGCGACGTCGACGAGCTCAGGACGTCCGGCCTGCAGCGGGTTGAAGAACGATTCGCGCAAATAGCGGTGAAACCGCTCGACCTTCCCTTTGGTCTGAGCGCGATATGGCGCGCACAGCTTGATCTGAACGCCGTAGTGCTTGGCGAAGTCTAGCAGCGCGGCGTTGTGCGGTGCAAGCCTTCGCCGTACGCATCCCGCTCGATGACGATCGTCTTGGGATTGTCGGATAAGACATGCGCCGGAACGCCGCCGAAGAACTGCAGTGCGCGTTCTAGACACGCGACGAGCGTCTCGCTGCCCTCGTGGTCGGTGAACTCAACATAAGCGTAGCGCGAGTATCCCAACTCGGCGGTGAACGCGCGCAGCGGCGAGACCCCACGTCGGAAGACCACGAAGTCGATCTGCAGCTGCTCGCCCGGCGCCGTCTCGAAGCGCACGATCGGCGCCACGGGGCCGACCGGCTGGATTGATCGGACGAACTCTTTGAGCTGCGTGATGCCGCCGGCGTAGCCTTCGGCACGGATCTCGCGCAGCAATACCGTCGCCGGCAAGCGGATCGGACCGGCGGCCTCGATCCGCGCTCGCAGGATCGCCTTGAAATCGTCGAGTTTGGTTGACCGTGGCACGCGCGGGCCGTAACGGCCGTCGTGCTCGCCGCGTAGGACGGCGCGCACGCTGTTCCGAGCCAGGCCGGTCGCCCGCGCGATCGCGCGGATGCTCTTCCCCTGGCGGTGTAGGACCTGGATTTCCACCTGTATCTCCATCTTGAGCATCGCGAACATACGTTCGCGAGGGAGGAGGTGGGTCAATTTTCAACCGGCGGGGTGGGTCACTTTTACTCCGGCGCTAACACAGGGAGCTCGTAATGGCTCGATTCAAGGACCACGGTGAAAAGTCACCCTCGCGGCTCGTGCGTGTCTCTCGAATCATGTATTTGCTGTTCCTCGCGTACGGCTTTCTGACAATTGGTCGTGGCGTCACGCTCGGGCCAGCCGCGGCCGCCCCCCGTTCAAATGCTGCGGGTTGGAACGATGTGGTAGCGCTGCGCTTGCCACCCAATAAGCGAGAGTACCTCATAGTGTTGAATCGGCAAGGAGACGTAGTGCGAACAGTGCCTGACTCGTTAGCCGGTACGTCGACCGTTAAACGAATCGCTGATAACGCCTTTCGCGATTCATCGGGTTCCGACTATACTGCGCCCGTAATAAGCGTCAAGCCTACGTCAGTCGCAGAAGCTAACCCTTCGCCGGCGCACCAACCGGCAGGCGGGATGCCTCTACCCGGTGACCAAGTCTTATCGTAGAGTGAGGCGCCCTTCGACCTAAAATCCGGTCCGCTACATGGAATCCGCTCGATCAACGGTCTGAGTGCCCTGCGCGCGAGGGTGGCGATTCCATGCAACGCAGCGCATTTCTACGTTGGACGTCGCGGTAACGCGAGAGCGGCACCTGCCGATCTTGAAACGGGCTATATCTACGTCGGCGGTTGGGGTGCGGGCTCCTCAGGTATCGCAGTCGACGCGGGACTACAGAAGAGCTCACAGCAGGCGGCTCGGGAAGACTACGCTCCGTACTGGAAGTATGGCACAGACAATCCGGTAAGTTTTCCACATGCGCATCGCTTCCCGTGCGGCGGACCGGACGTAACGCTCGAGTTCTATCCGTTAACTGCCGAGGTTCTATACTTTTCAGCTTCGGGGATGAGTACGGAACATCGGCGCGTCACATATACATTTGTGCAGCTGACGCGGCGTTCAGATGGCTGGCTACCAGACGGGGGCGGATCCGGCACTGGAATAATTCTCAAGCGCATTGTATCTATTGCGCAGCCACGCGAATGGCACAAGTCGAGCCCGCAGAACGATGTATTCTACCGAGATGGCAGCTTTTTCGGCGTCACTGCAACTGATAACAATCCTCGACTTCGATGGACATCCTGCGAGATCGGCAAGGTGTCCGTCGACGGCGCCCCGCTATTTCGTAGATGGACGGATCGTGAAACTTGGAGCGGCCTATCAACCGTCCAGGACTGGCCAGCAACCGCCATTCTCAAGGGGCGCGATCCTGGCGTGTGCGATGCGGTCGGAATAGATCTGCGGCGTGGGCTGCTAAGCCAGTGATTCGGCACTTTTACAAGGCGAACGTGCGGAGTCAGGCGGCCGTACTGTTTGCGTGTCTCATTTTGACCGACACGACTCTGGTTAAGGCGCAGACGAGTTCGACATCGGACATCGCAGCGTCCTTAGTACTGCTGCGCCACTATGACTCGAAAGATAGATTTCTCAGTTCCGGGTCTGGATTCGTCGTATCGTCCGATGCGAGGTCGTCGTATGTTCTAACGGCGAAGCATGTCGTTCAGGCTCCGGGACGGCTTACGGTAACCTGGCAAGGTTCTCAGATAGACGAGCGGCCCGTCGTCGGAACGCCCGTCCTCGGCTCCGTCGATGACTTGGCGATCGTGCAAGTTGCGCGGCCGTATTCGCCATCAATCGTGTTCTCGCTTAGAGCGAGTCATGACGGAGATCGCGTAATCGCAGCAAGCTATCCCAAGAGCCACGTCGACTTGTATCTCGCCAACTACGGCCTATCTCCGGAGATCGACTCAGGCGCCGGAATAACCGGAGTGTTCGACGTAGGTCGAATCTACGAATTGAAATCGGATGTCGACTTTGGAAGCAGCGGTGGTGTCGTGATCGACGGAAGCGCGAAGGGTGTCATCGGCGTGATCGCGACTCGACGCGTGAGCGATAGTATCGTCAAAGGCTATGTTATGTCGTCGAATCTCATCGTGGTGCCGTTCCTTTCACGAAGTCGAGTTGCGTTCGCATTGCAAAGGGGTGCAAACGGCCCTTCGAGAGCGACTGCCTTTTGGAGTCTGCCTCCGCATCTGTTTGCGGAGTCGTCGATGGGCAAGGGTGTCTATCATCTAGCGCCTCCGGCTGCCGAGTGCACCGGAACCTTCTACGCCGCAGTTGAGAATCTGAGCATCCAGGTGGTCAACGGTATTGTGCGGGGTGCCACGTTGGAAGGAAATCTATACGATCAAATCAGCGGAGGCGGACCACCAAAATGCGAGCAGTATTCGGATTTTGACTTGGCGCTGAGCGATCCGCAGTGGACCAAATACGTCGTCGTAAATTCTAACATTACTGGAAGCACCATCGACTTGACATTTGCTAACGCATTTGCTGTAAACGAGGGCTTGACAACGAATGCCAGTTTTCATGGGACGATCAATAATGATGGCACTCTGGTCGGCAGAGTCTCGGTCTATAGGCGGCCGGCCGCAGTTCGTATCTCGGGTCTGATACCCGCGGCGGCGACGGCTGTCGCAGATGTTCATCTTAGAGATTTCTCGAGGAGCTTCGATGGCACGTGGACGACTACAGGGACGGGACATGGTGCAGCGAGCTATCGCGACGATACAGGTAACTGCACGCATCACGTACTTGCTAGTGTCAGGCGTGGGACGATCACGATTTCCGGCGGGGTCGCAACGTCGGCTGAGTTCATCATTACCGCAAACGACTCGGCGACCGGCTGTTCCTCGGAAAGCACGGAGTTGGCAAACCTTGTCGCTAGCGCTCGAGCATCAGTATCTTCTGACGAGGATCAGCTCGTCTTGAGCGTTCCGCTGGATTCCGACAGGTATCACTGTGTCCTTCAGCTATTGATGTTCGATTCGCGCGGGCCAGCTGCGCGTGGCGTTTCGAACAGATTGACGTGTAGCAAGACGGTTCCTACCCGGTGGAGTGCGAACATTGCGATCGCGCTGTCTCGTGCACAGTAGGAATACCGATTCGGATTCGGGCCGGCGGGCCTGGCATGTTACATCTAACCCGATCTTGCTTTGGCCGAGAGGCCGCGGCTAAGTCAATCGAGCGTTTTGGGTTTACTTATGGACTTTCCCTTAGGCGCACGAAAGCGGTCGCCAAACAGGACGGAGACGCCCTGACGTCGAGAGCTCGTCGCGCCGGGCACGGCTGCGTCCTGGTTGTGGCGCGCGTCTTGGCCCGTCCGAGTCATCGACGCCCCATGGCGGTTGACGTTGCCCCGGTAATCCGGGCCGGTTGATACCGTGGGTTTCCAGGCCGAAGGGCCGAAAGGAAGCCCGCATGCGGAAGTCCCGCTTCACCGAGAC
>OLLG01000242.1_pt1 | contig 1523 bp, 2 predicted proteins | sample 1604461 | NCBI WGS metagenome assembly OLLG01 (sample SAMEA104055714, study PRJEB20765) | soil metagenome | isolation source: soil
CGCCGCCCTCTCTGCCAACGTGAGTGAGACAGCTCGACCCAAGAAGTTTACTGAGCAGGGCGAGCAGGGATCCCACAATGACCGCGACCGCGATAACGTCCCTCGGCGAGGTGACCGAGGTGCCCGAGAAGGCCAGGCGACGGGCGTTTACCGTCGAGTACAAACGCAAGATCGTGAAGGAGGCCGAGTCCTGCAAGGGGCCCGGCGAAATTGGAGCGCTGCTTCGACGTGAGGGGCTGTTCTCGTCCCACCTGACGACCTGGCGACAGGCGCGGGATCGGGGCGAGCTGGCTCCCGGAGCAGCGACGAAGAAGCGTGGGCCGAAGGCGGCGCCCGCGGATCCACGTGACAAGAAGATCGCTGAGTTGGAGCGCCAAAACGCCAAGCTGACCACGCGAGCCGAGCGCGCCGAGGCCATCGCGGAAATTCAAAAAAAACTGGCCGCGCTGTTTGGGCGTCCGTTCCCGAGCGAGGAATCGTGATGGAGACCGTCGCGCTTCATGGTCCGCGGCTTGGCGTCGGGCGACTGTGCCGCGCCCTCGCCGTGCCGCGGGCGACGTACTACCGGCACCTCGAGGCCAAGGTGCCGCCACCTCGGCCGACGCCGACTCGAGCGCTCACCGTCGCGGAACGCGGCGCCGTGCTCGACGTCCTGCACGAGCCGCGCTTCGCCGACCAGGCCCCAGCAGAAGTGTATGCGCGCCTGCTCGACGAGAACCGCTACCTCTGCTCGGAGCGAACGATGTACCGGATCCTCGCCGCAAATGCCGAGGTTCGAGAGCGGCGCGATCAGCTGCGGCACCCGGCGTACAAGAAGCCGGAGCTGCTGGCCACCGCGCCGAACCAGGTGTGGAGCTGGGACATCACGAAGCTGCTCGGCCCAGCGAAGTGGACGTACTTCTACCTATACGTCGTCCTCGACATCTTCAGCCGCTACGTCGTCGGCTGGATGATCGCCCACCGCGAGAGCGCTACCCTCGCGAAGAAGCTCATCGAAGAGTCCTGCCAGCGGCAGGGAATCACCCCCGGACAGCTGGCCGTCCACGCTGACCGCGGGCCGTCGATGACCTCGAAGAAGATCGCGCATCTGTACGCGGACCTCGGCGTCACGCAGAGCCACTCAAGGCCGAACGTCTCGAATGACAACCCATTCTCCGAGGCCCAATTCAAGACGCTCAAGTACCGGCCCGACTTTCCCGACCGCTTCGGATCCGCCCAGCACGGCCGTGCTCACTGCGGCCCCTTCTTCGACTGGTACAACCACGAGCACCGTCACGGCGGCATCGGCCTTCTGACCCCGCACGACGTCCACTACGGCCTCGCCGCTCAGCGCGTCGCCGCGCGAACCCTCGTCCTCGCCGCCGCACACGCCGCGCATCCCGAACGCTTCCCCGCGGGCGTGCCCACGCCGCCCCCACCTCCCACCGCCGTTTGGATCAACCCACCCACGCTGACGTCGCCCGACGTCGAGGAGGCTCACTAAACTCGACCCAACGCTGTCTCATTCTCGTTGACAGGTTCCG